>WNGJ01003223.1_pt1 | contig 18967 bp, 18 predicted proteins | sample 5400611 | NCBI WGS metagenome assembly WNGJ01 (sample SAMN13153375, study PRJNA577476) | soil metagenome | isolation source: 40 cm soil or saprolite under Garry oak tree replicate 1 | place: USA:California | collected 2016-06-15 | reverse complement strand
GGTTGCCTTCGGCATCCTCAAAGGCGCTCGTGGTAAAGACCAGCCGTTCAGGTTCAACGATTTCGTGAAAGATGCCCTTGCCTGGGTACACCACGCCATCAGGTCCACGCATGTCAATGCGGATAGCCCCACCAGGCCGCACGTCCAACTCGCAGAGGAGGGTCGTAAACCCGTTGGGTCCCCACCACTTCGCCAGTTGTTTTGGATCGGTCCAGTTTTTGAACACCAGATCGCGCGGGGCGTTGAAGAGACGTGTGATGGTCACTTCCTTTCTTGGGGTCTGTTGATGCACTCTGGGGCTTCTCCTTTTCCTGTCATTGTTTTCCATGGTCTTTTGTTCTGCCTCCAAGACCTTCTCCAAGGCATCAAAACGCTGATTCCAGAGCTGCGTGATGTCCTGAGCCCAGTGTTCAAGTTCAACCATGGCATCTGGATTGAGCTGATACATGCGCTGCTGCGCCCGTTTTTCCATCACCACTACATGTGCCTCACGGAGCACTTTGAGATGCTGCGAGATAGCAGGAGGACTCACAGGAAATCGAGCGGAGAGATCGGTCGCAGATAACACCACTACATGTGCCTCACGGAGCACTTTGAGATGCTGCGAGATAGCAGGAGGACTCACAGGAAATCGAGCGGAGAGATCGGTCGCAGATAATGGGCCATTTCTCGCAAGCATTTCGACAATGCTCCGTCTGGTCGGCTCAGCGAGTGCAGAAAAGATATTCATAGGTCTATTATAAACTAATTGCTTAATTAAGTCAATGCTTATTTTCGCTGAAGGAGTTCACTCACAGAACAAGCTCGTCTCACAATCGACCGTTTGTTGAGACAACCTGGGCTGCTTTTTCAGAAAGCTGCGCACCACTTCCGCATGCGTGGAATTTTCCTTGACAAATCTCATAACTCATCTCATAATCAGAATCTCAAAAAGTCAGGCAGTTGACGGGAAACGTGAGACAAAAAAAGGCAGGATGAGATGAAGATTGGCTACGTGCGCGTCTCAAAACAAGAACAACATGAGGCGTTGCAAATTGATGCGCTCAGAGAAGCAGGCTGCGAGAAATGGTTCCTCGATAAGATTACCGGGACGAAGGCAGAGCGCAAAGGTCTGAATGAGGCTCTGGCGTACCTGAGACCAGGAGATACGCTCGTGGTGTGGAAGCTGGATCGAGCAGGACGCTCTCTCAAGCATTTGATGGAACTGCTCAAGGGGCTCAACGAGCGCGACATCTCGTTTATGAGCCTCACGGAGCAGATTGATACAACTACCCCCTCTGGGAAGCTGATCTTCCATCTGATGGGAGCACTGGCTGAATTTGAACGTGATCTGATTCGCGAGCGCACCAACGCAGGATTAGCCGCCGCCAGAGCCAGGGGAAACGTAGGGGGCAGACCTCGCAAACTCAAGTCAAATGCCAAAGTGGCGCTGGCCCGCCACATGTTTGCCTCGAAAAGTCATTCTATTCCAGAAATGTGCTCAACGCTTGGGATCTCTCGGGCCACACTCTATCGATATGTCAAAGCGGCTGAATCACCCACGTAATTGTCAAAATTCCACTCATGGAATCCCAAAATTTACAGGCAACCCCCTTTCCTATTTTGTTGGAGTCAATGAGCACCGCTCCCGCCCCTACGCGAGGGGGGAGGGGCGCGCGGGCGGGTAGGACGACCACAAGGGTTCCAGCACCGCCCGGCACCGCTCCCGCTCTTACCTGTCCTTCTCGGTGGTTGTGAGAGCGGCTTGGGCTGCAGCCAGTCGTGCTACGGGGACTCTGAACGGGGAGCAGCTTACGTAATCTAATCCTACCTCGTTGCAGAACTCGATACTGTCGGGGTCGCCTCCGTGTTCGCCGCAGATACCGAGCTCAAGGTCGGGGTTCGACTTGCGCCCTTTCTCGACTGCCATGCGCACGAGTTGACCTACACCGTCGCGGTCAAGCGTCTGGAAAGGATTAACGGGCAGAATCTTGACCTTTTCCTTCAATCCCGGCTCCTCCAGGCCATCGACGTACTTGAGCAGGAACTTGCCCTCTGCATCGTCGCGGCTAATGCCGAAGGTTGTCTGTGTCAGGTCGTTCGTGCCAAAGCTGAAGAAGTCGGCCACTTGCGCGATCTGGTCGGCGGTCAGCGCAGCGCGTGGAAGCTCAATCATCGTGCCGAATTTGTACTCAACAGCACTGCCGGCCTCGGCTGTAATCTCCTGCGCCACTGCATTGACATGGCCGACCAGGGGGATCATGATCTTGGGGTGGATCTTCTTTCCCTCCCTGGCGAGTTCTAGCGCGGCCTCCAGGATAGCGCGTGTCTGCATCACGTTGATCTCCGGGTAGAGTAGTCCGAGCCGGCAGCCGCGCAGGCCGAGCATGGGGTTCATTTCGCGCATCTGCCCCACCGCTTCCAACATCTCGCGCTTCTCTTTTAGTTCTTGCGGATTCTGCCCGGTAGTTTCCAGCCGTGTCACCTCGACCAGCAATTCCTCGTAGGAGGGCAAGAACTCGTGCAGCGGGGGGTCGATCAGGCGAATCACCACCGGGTAGCCCTCGCCTGTGCTGGGGTTGACCATCGATTCGAAGATACCCTTGAAGTCGCCGCGCTGGAAAGGCAGCAACTGGTCGAGCGCTGCCTGCCGGTCCTCTTTATTCTTCGCCAGGATCATCTCCTGTACGATGGGCAGGCGTTCCTGTTCCATAAACATGTGCTCGGTGCGGCAGAGGCCGATGCCCTCGGCACCAAAGGCGACGGCACGCCGCGCATCACGCGGGTAGTCGGCATTGGCCCATACACCTAATTTGCGCAAGGAATCGGCCCAGCCCAGCAGTTTCTTCAGGTCCGCTTCCTTCTCATAATCGGCGTCCACCGTCTTAATAACCCCTGCAAAGACCTCGCCGGTCGCGCCGTCAATCGAGATGTCGTCTCCCTCTCGGATGACTATATCGGACCCGGCCACGCGGAAGAGTCGTTCCTCCTCACTGACGTGAATGCCTTCGGCGCCCGCGACACAGGGTAGACCCAGGCCGCGCGCGACTACGGCAGCATGGCTCGTTGCGCCGCCGCGAGCAGTCAAGACGCCCTTGGCAACCAGCATGCCGTGCACATCGTCGGGGCTGGTCTCAGGACGCACCAGCACCACGGGTATGCCTGCCTTGCCCTGTTGTTCTGCGCGGTCGGCATCAAAAATGGCTTTACCACTGGCCGCCCCGGGAGAAGCATTCAGCCCTTTTCCTAGCAGCCTGCCCTCTTTCTCGGCCCGCTTCTTCTCTGCCTCGTCGAAGCGTGGCAATAGCAATTGATATACCTGGAATGGGTCAACGCGCTTCACCGCCTCCTGCTCGCTAATCAGACCTTCCTCCACCATATCTACGGCTGCCTTGACCGCTGCCTGGGCGGTTCGCTTGGCAGAGCGTGTTTGCAGCATGTAGAGACGGCCCTTCTCGACCGTAAATTCCAGGTCCTGCATATCGTGGTAGTGCTGTTCGAGGCGGCGCGCAATCTCCTGGAACTGGTCATAGACACGCGGCAATTCTTGTTGCAGGCGCTCGATCTTTGAGGGAGTACGAATACCGGCTACCACGTCCTCGCCCTGGGCGTTCAGCAGGTATTCACCATACAGGTGCTCCTCGCCAGTGCTGGGATCACGCGTGAAAGCCACGCCGGTGCCGCTATCATTGCCCATGTTGCCGAAGACCATGCTCTGCACATTGACCGCTGTCCCAAGGTCGTGTGGGATCTTGTTGAAGTTGCGGTAGTCAATGGCGCGTCTATTGTTCCACGATGAAAATACTGCCTCGATGGCCTTTTGCAATTGCTTATAGACATCGGTTGGGAATGGTTCACCCGATTGGCGTTCCGCGATCTGCTTAAATTCGGCTACCAGCTTTTTGAGTTCAGCGGCGGGAATCTCGGCATCGCTCTTCACGCCCGCACGCTCCTTGTATGCATCCAGTACGTGCTCGAAGTCGCGTGGGTCGGTATCCAGCACAATCTTACTGAACATCTGGATGAAGCGGCGATAGGCATCGTAGGCGAAACGCTCATCGCCTGTCAGCCGGACCAATCCCTGTACCGTCTCGTCGTTGATGCCCAGGTTCAGCACGGTATCCATCATGCCCGGCATGGAAAATTTCGCGCCGGAGCGCACGGAGACCAGCAGCGGGTTCTCTTTGTTGCCGAACCCTTTCCCTGTTTGTTGCTCAACGATCTTCAAGGCCGCGAGTACCTGCTCCCACATGCCCTGCGGGAACTGCTTACCGGCGTCATAATAAGCATTACATGCTTCGGTTGTTATGGTGAATCCCGGCGGAACCGGTAGCCCCGCGTTTGTCATCTCGGCAACGCCCGCGCCCTTGCCTCCAAGTAGATCGCGCATCTTGGCATTGCCCTCACTAAATAAGTAGATCCATTTACGAGGTGACTTTTTCACAACCTCGTCAAGTCCCGAATGTGTTATTTGTTGCGTCACGAAAATCCTCCCGAAAACCAAACGATCATTGTGCAGTCAAGACTAGCGCTCTTGCCCAGCGTAATACGCGGCGGGCGCTCTGCACATAACTACTGGCCTGCTCAGCGCTAATCACTTCGTCGGCCTCCTCCGGTGGCGTATCCGCGTAGAAAGTCTCGGGATGAAACGGCGTCAAAACGGCCATCTCCTTTTGAATCTCCTGCGGTGCCCCCACCAGCGCGCCGAGCGCTTGTAAGTCGTGGTTATACATGCTTTGATGGCCAAAACGCAGCAGACTCACCGCCTGGGCGGCTTTTTCTGCTACCTGGTTACAATAATCTGCGCAGGCGAAATGCCTTCCCAGGCCCAGTTCTACCCCTGCTGTCGCCATATCCTGCGCGGCCTCCGCGTACAATCCTAGTGCTCCCTGGAAGTCACCGGCTGTGGATACTTCTCTTCCCGGTTGGGGCGAGATTGTTCTCTGGTTCTGTGGGTGATTCTCGACACTGCTATCGCCCACGCCTTCGAGCAGTAATCGTTCCAGTTCGTCCCGGTCGAGGTTGTCGGGGTTGCCATTGTTAGCATGCATCTGCGACATAGTAGGTAGAGTCCTTGTATAGTTAGTTATAGGTATCCTTGCCGTAGGGTTTGCTCTCTGGGGGAGCTGTTGTCCGCAACCGGTGCGGTGGGCGTTACTGGCAATGGATATCCTGTAATTTTCTGATACCGTGCATATATTATTCCCAGTGGAGCCTCGTGTCAATGTTTGAAGTCTTTTTCCTCTTCCCCTCCCTGCCTCAAAAAAGGGTTAAAGAGCGTGTTGCTGGTGTGGCGCGGGAGCGCCACACCAGCAACACGCTCTTTATAAATCTGGGGTGGGGGGCTTACTGGACCAAAACCATTTCTTCCGCAGAGTCGCCTGGACTGACTTCACGCAAATCCTCGGGACGATCGAGACGATCTATATAGAGGATACCGTCTAGATGATCGATCTCATGCTGCAATGCCCAAGCAAAATAGCCTTCTGCACGGATGCGCACCGGCTTGCCACGCATATCCTGTCCTTTCACAACGACGTGAGCTGCTCGCCGCACATTCACTCCATAATAGCCCGGAATGCTCAAGCAGCCATCTACGCCATGTTGCTCTCCCTCGGCCTTGATAATTTCGGGATTTGCCATTGCCACCTTGTAATGCTTGCCGGTCTCATGATCGGTGCATTCGACGACAAATAAACGGAGAGATTGCGCAATCTGAGGCGCTGCCAGCCCGACGCCATTGTTGGCGTGCATGGTCTCAAACATATCTTGCACAAGCCTTGGTAATGATGCATCAAAGCGATGAATTTTCTTGGCCTTCTGTCGCAAAATAGGATTCCCATAGAAGACAAGATTGTGTACTGCCATTGTTTTCTTCCTCTCTCTTAAAATGCAATTACATCAGCATCGCGGCCGGTACTTTCCTCTCCTGCGCCGGTTCCCAGGTCAACAAATCGTCCATGCGGACCGGCAAGAAGCGACTAAAGTAGGAGAGGAGCCGATCAATCGTCGCATAATCAATACGCTGACTTCGTTCTGTATGCAGTGCGACCAAGACACTTTGAGAAACACCACTTTCTTGTGCGAGGCGGCGTAAACTGACGGCAGGTTGTCCATTCTTCGCCCGTTCTAAATTGAGTCGAGCGAGCAAGATCCGAAGATGACACGAGACGGGCACGAGCACTCCTCCTTGGAACTGTTTTGTACGTTGCGCCGTATGGTAGAAACACCTGTATCATACGAGAATTGGTGTGGCATGTCAATATTTTGCATTGACTTCTCACAGCAGTGTTGCGCTATCTCATAGCTCGAATGCAAGATAAGTCAGGGGCTTCTTTTTAGTGTTCTCCGGGAAAAGCAGACTGATGAGTCCGGCAGACGGTGCTTATGTTGCAAGGCAGGGCTTCGCAAACGTCTTTTTCCTCTTCCCCTCCCCGCCCCAAAAAAGAGTAAAAGAGCGTGGTGCCGCTTTGGCGCGGGAGCGCCAAAGCGGCACCACGCTCTTGATTCATCTGGGGTGGGGGCTTGCTGCCAATCAGAGCGACTTTTGAGCGGCCCTGTGTTGCAAAGAGGCGAACATTGTCGTGAGAATTAAAATCTGATATAGTGAAACAGACACAAGTGTCCCTCTAAACTGCAATGGAGCAATCAAACATGACAGCACACGACACCGCAGCGACCTCGCTGAAACGTACCCCACTCTATGAGCAGCACCTTGCATTAGGGGCGCGCCTCGTGGAGTTCGGCGGCTGGGAAATGCCAGTGCAATATAGCAGCATCCTGGAAGAGCACCGCGCGGTGCGTACACGCGCCGGCCTCTTTGATGTCAGCCACATGGGTGAATTCAAAGTCGAGGGTAAAGATGCACTTGCTTTCCTGCAATACCTTGTCCCAAACGACGTTGCGCGCCTCGCTATTAACCAGGCGCTCTACACCCAACTCTGCCTGCCTGATGGAGGTACCATCGATGACCTGATTATTTATCATCTCGCTGGAGATCGCTACATGCTGGTCGTCAACGCAGCCAACATCGACAAAGACTTTGCCTGGGTAGAAAAGCAGGCCAGGAACTTTGATGTCCAGGTCACGAATCAATCGGACGCGACCGCGCTGCTCGCCTTGCAAGGACCGGAAGCCCAGGCCATCCTGCAGCCCCTGACCGGGGTGGATCTATCCAGCATACGGTACTACCACTGCGCACAAGGCAGGGTAAACGACATAAACTGCATTATCTCGCGCACGGGCTATACAGGAGAAGATGGCTTCGAACTTTACTGCGACCCGGCGCATGCCATCAAGCTCTGGAATGATCTCCTGGCTGCCGGAAAAGAGCATGGACTGCTCCCTGCCGGGTTGGGCGCGCGTGACACGCTGCGTTTAGAGGCTGGTTACTGCCTTTATGACCACGAACTTAATGAGCAGACCAACCCCCTGGAGGCCAGGCTGGGCTGGACGGTGAAGCTCGACAAAGGTGATTTTATCGGACGCAATGCCCTGGTCAAAGTCAAAGGGGAGGGACCCAAACGCAAGCTTATCGGCATCGAGATGATTGAACGTGGCGTATCTCGTGGCGGCTATGCTGTTTACGAGAACGATCAACTGATCGGCGCACTCACCAGTGGCGCACCAAGCCCGATGCTCAACAAGAACATTGGTATGGGCTATGTCGAAGCAGCCTATGCTGTTGTAGACACTACAGTACTGATCGACATTCGCGGAAAACGTACGGCAGCGCGGATCGTAGCGTTACCATTTTACAAGCGGCAAACATAAGGGCGCAATGCATTGCGCTCTTGTTGACATTATGTGTGCCCCCTTGGGCACTACTCAGAAGGGAGACAACTATTTATGGCCAGCTTAAATCACCCTGCGAACCTGAAATATAGCAAGACGGACGAATGGGTACGCGCAGATGGTGACCAGGCAACCATCGGCATTACCGATTACGCCCAGGATCAGCTTGGCGATATCGTCTATGTTGAATTAGCCTGGGATGCAGGTTCGAGCGTCACACATGAGGGAAAGTTTGGCGATATAGAGTCGGTCAAGGCTACCTCAGAACTCGTTTCCCCTGTTAGCGGTGAAGTTGTGAAGGTGAACGAGGAATTGAAGGATAAGCCAGAACTTATCAACGACAAACCCTACGATGATGGTTGGATGCTGGTCGTAAAGATGACCAACCCTGCCGAACTCGATGGCCTCATGAGTGCCGATGAGTATAAAGCCTATCTCCAGGGAAGGTAAGGACTTATTGTATTTATTCGTATACCTGCACTCGTGCTATAAGGGAGTGTTACTGCATGAGCTATATACCTAATACGCCGGAAGACCAGCAGGCCATGTTGGAAAAGCTGGATCTTTCCTCGCTGGAGGACTTGCTGGCGCCTGTGCCCGAAAATGTGCGTCTGCGGCGTCCTCTCGATCTTCCGCCCGCCCTTTCTGAACCAGACCTTAAACGCTTGCTTAACGGCATGGCGGCCAAGAATAAGAACCTGGATGCGGTGGTCTCCTTTTTGGGCGCGGGCACCTATGACCATGCTATACCGAGCGTGGTGCCGCACCTGCAGCGGCGTTCGGAGTTTGTGACCTCCTATACGCCTTATCAACCAGAGGTCAGCCAGGGCATGTTGCAGGCGATCTATGAGTTTCAAACCATGGTCTGCCAAATTACAGGATTAGATATCGCCAACGCCTCGCTCTACGATGGAGCGACCGCGATGGTTGAAGCGGCGCTACTGGCGGTTGGTCCCGGGGGGCGTGGTGAGGTGGTTATCTCAATGGGGGTTGATCCACAGTACCGGCGTGTTTTACATACCTATGCTCATGCGCGAGGTTTTACGGTCAAAGAAGTGCCAACACGCAACGGTGTTACGTCGCCCGAAGACCTGGATGCAACTGTGAGTGCAACGACAGCCGCTGTAGTTATCCAGCAGCCCAATTTCTTCGGCTGTATCGAAGATATGCGTGCTATTGAGCCAGTTGCGCACAAAGGCAAAGCCGTCTTTGTTGCCACTATTACTGAACCTGCTTCGTTGAGTGTACTGGCATCACCCGGCGAATATGGAGCCGATATCGCTGTGGGTGAACTCATGAGCTTTGGTAATACCATGAGCTATGGCGGGCCTGCACTCGGCTTTATGGCGGCTCGCAGCAAATATATGCGCTTGTTGCCAGGTCGGCTCGTTGGACAAACTATCGAAGAAGGCGGCCAGAAACAAACCGGGTATGTATTGACTTTGCAGACTCGCGAGCAGCATATCCGGCGTGAGCGCGCCACTTCCAATATCTGCACCAATCAATCGCTGCTGGCCGTCGGTGCCACGATTTACCTGGCGGCTCTGGGCAAGCAGGGCTTCCGCGAGCTTGGCGAATTGTGCCTCCAGAAGGCCCATTACGCTTTCCGCCAGATCACCGCGCTTCCAGGCTACAAAGCGGCATTCAGCAGCCCATTTTTTGATGAATTTGTGATCACCGCTCCCGTTTCGGCACAGAGGCTCCAGCAGCATTTTGAGCAGGCAGGCATCATCGGCGGTTACGCGCTCAGAGATGGCTATCCCGACATGCCCAACGACATGCTCTTCTGCGTGACCGAGACACGTAGCAAAGAAGACATTGACTATCTCGTAGATGTGTTAAAGGAGGTGCAGGCATGAGTGTTGAGAACCTGATCTTTGAAATAGGCGCTCCTGGCCGGCGCGCAGCCACTATGCCGGCGATGGATGTTCCCACGGAATCGCCGCAAAGCATGATTCCGCAGGGCATGCTGCGCAAAGAACCCGCGCCACTGCCAGAAGTGAGCGAAATAGAGATCGTGCGTCACTATACCCGCCTCTCGCAGCGTAACTTTGGCGTGGATACAGGTTTTTATCCGCTTGGCTCCTGCACAATGAAGTACAATCCAAAGTTAAACGAAGACATGGCTGCGCTGCCGGGCTTTGCTCATATCCATCCTTTGCAGCCGGATAGTACTGTGCAGGGCGCTATCCAGTTGTTTTACGAGCTAGAGCAATACCTGGCTGAAATCGCCGGCATGGCTCGCGTTACCCTGCAGCCCTCCGCGGGCGCGCATGGTGAACTGACCGGCCTGATGCTGATCAAAGCCTTCCATGAAAACAATGGTCAAGGACATCGCAATCTCGTGCTGATCCCCGATAACGCGCATGGTACCAATCCCGCCAGTGCCACCCTCGCCGACTACAGGTCCGTCGAGATCAAGACCGATCCGCGAACCGGCGGGATCGAAATAGAACATCTCAAGGAAGTGCTTGATGCGCATGCGGCCAATGTCGCCGCGATTATGATGACCAATCCCAATACACTGGGTCTCTTCGATAGTAAGGTCGTAGAGATTGCGCAGATGGTACACGAGGCCGGTGGGCAACTTTATTATGATGGCGCAAATGCCAATGCTGTGTTGGGCATTACCCGCCCTGGCGATATGGGCTTTGACGTAGTGCACTTCAATCTGCACAAGACATGCAGCACTCCGCATGGCGGTGGTGGACCGGGTTCGGGCCCGATTGGCGTCAAAGAACACCTGGTACCTTTCCTGCCAGGTCCATTACCTGAAAAAGGGGACAATGGCTACTACTGGGCTGATCCAGGGCCGCGGTCAATCGGCAAAGTGCGTGCCAATAAGGGCAACTTCGGTGTGCTGGTGCGCGCGTACACCTACATTCGTACCTATGGACCCGATGGTCTGCTGCATGTTGCGCAGAGTGCCATTCTGAATGCGAACTACCTCAGACACGAGTTGGCGTCCGACTACGAGATCGCCTATCCGGAGATGTGCCAGCATGAGTTCGTTGCCACGGCTGAACGCCAGAAGGAGGAGTATGGTGTCACGGCGCTTGACATTGCCAAGCGTATCCTCGACTTTGGCATGTACGCGCCAACCATCTACTTCCCGCTGATCGTGCATGAGGCGCTGATGATCGAGCCAACCGAGACGGAGACCCGCGAGACGTTGGATTACTTCGTGAGTGTAATGCACCAGATTGCCGAGGAGGCACGCACGGACCCCGAGATCGTCAAGACCGCGCCGCATACAACGCCCGTCGGGAGGTTAGACCAGGCGTTAGCAGCTCGCAGACCCAATCTGCGCTGGGCTCCAGGACAGGAGGAAACGCATTAGTTGAATACGCGGTATGCCATACTTGGTGGGGGCGCATTGGGGCTGGGTGCTGCCTATCGCCTGGCAAAGGCGGGTCACCCGGTGATGGTCTTTGAGCAAGAAACGACTGCAGGTGGCCTGGCGGCAGGTTTTCGGGTAGGCGATACGTGGCTGGAAAAATTCTACCATCATCTTTTTCGTACTGATACAACTGCTATCAAGCTCATACAGGAACTGGGCCTGGGTGATAAGCTGGAATGGTCCCATCCCCGCACCGTTTGCCTGATTGACGGCAAATTTCAGCAAATTGATTCTCCTCTCACATTGCTGAAATTTTCACCGCTGCGTATCGATGAACGCCTGCGTGTAGCCGCCGTGGGCGCAGTCCTCAAACTTAGCGGCTCTGGTCCCTATGAGGGGAAAACCGCCGAGCCGTGGCTGCGCCGCTGGATGGGCAAACGTCCATACGGTATGGTGTTCGAGCCGCTCTTTGTTGCCAAGTTTGGGGCCATGCATGACCAGGTCGCCCTCCCGTGGTTCTGGGCGCGCTTTCACGACCGTACTACATACCTTGGTTACCTGCGCGGCGGCTTCCAACAACTCTACGAGCGGCTGGTGGAGCGCATCGGCCTTGCGGGAGGCAAAGTCTTGCTTGGAACCCGCGTGGAGAGGGTTGAACCGCTCGATGATGGACACTGGGAAGTTCAAACCGGCCGGGGATCCTGGACGGTTGACCGCGTCATCTCCACCATGGCTACTCGTCTGACCTGTCGCCTCATACCTGCGCTCCCCGCCGATTACCGCGCCCGTTATGATTGGGGGCAGGCATATGGCGCGCAATGTCTCATATTATCCCTGGACCGCCAGCTCACTGATAGCTATTGGATCAATCCCTGTGACCCCGGCTATCCTTTCACCAGCCTTGTTGAGCACACCAACTTCCGTTCGCCCTCTGAATATGGTGGGCGGCACCTCATCTATCTCGGTAACTATCGTCCGATGGATGATTCCTTGTTCAAGATGAGCAGGGAAGAGGTCCTGCAGGAGTTCTTACCGTATCTCAAACGGATCAACCCGGCTTTTGAACCTGGTTGGGTACAGGAAAGCTGGATGTTCAATGCACCCTTTGCCCAGCCCATTGTCACAACAGACTATCGCGAGCATATTCCTCCCCTGCACACGCCGCTCAATGGCGTATGGATGGCGAACATGTTCCAGGTCTACCCGCATGATCGCGGGCAGAACTACTCCTTTGCGCTGGCTGATCAGCTTGTACGGGAACTTGAGGATTGATTCCGCTATTGTCAAAACTTGCACGGTTATGCTATACTACTCTTGAAGCAGGGGAGGTACGTGGTTCGTATAGAGCCGCTCAACGGCAATGCTCAAGCGAACCAGGCACTTGTCAGACATGGTTCACTGGATAGGGCCAGCGAATCACTTGCGCGGAATAGTTAAACCGGGGTGTAGCGCAGTCGGCTAGCGCGCAGCGTTCGGGACGCTGAGGTCGGAGGTTCAAGTCCTCTCACCCCGACCAGGATGGCACAAACGCTTTCTTAAAGAAGTGTCACACAATCAGGAAGTAACAGGAGACATAGATGCGGGCATATCAGATGACTTCATCCAGGCCAACTGGATGCTATAGTCTGACTACCGCCTGCCAGCGTCCGCGTATACAACGCTGGGAAGGCGGAGGATGCCACGCAGTGCCAGATCTCCCTGGACGCGCAAAAGGCTTTACCCCCTATCCATCTAGTCGTCGTCGCAGGCGGCGGTAGAAGCTGAAAGGAATGGGTTGCTCCCCTTCCCTTTCCCTCATATACGCTTCTTCCTCGCTGTCTGCTCTCGGTATCGGCTCTGACAGAGAGGAAGGAAAGTCATCCATGCCTGTTCTCGTATTGAATTCTTCACTCCAGCCTCTTTCAGTCATCCCCGAGCGTCGTCTCATTGTGCTGCTTTCTAAGCAGAAAGTGACGTTTGTAGATGATAGCGTGCGCGAGTTGATTGAGGAGAGCATTCGAGCCCGCCGCCTTGAACTGGAGCGGCCCGTCATTGTGCAGTTGCTCGCCAATGTTCGCGTCCCGCGTGTGGCGCTTCAGCCTACACGCGCTAATATCTTGCTGCGCGATGACGAAACTTGCCAGTATTGTGGCAAGCGTAGCCGCGACCTGACGCTCGATCACGTGGTGCCGCGCTCCCGTGGTGGACAAAGCACGTGGGAAAATCTCGTTGCCTCCTGTAAAGCATGCAACGGCAAGAAAGGCAATCACTTGCTCAAAGAAGTGAGTATGCGTTTGCTGCGCCAGCCGCGCGCGCTCACACAGGAGTATGCTGGATTCTTTCTACTGCGCTACCCCAAATTGCATGCAGCCTATGAGGAGTTCCTGCTCAGTGCACAGGTTGGTATACGACGCGAACTGAGCGCATAAATGCATAGTTAGAGAAGCGCATCCCGATGTCGATCAACGCATCATCGATGCCGGCCGAAAACATATGGCTCTTTACGGTGTGGGCAATGCCATGGCACAGGCCTACAATCACGCCATACTGCCCCTGGCTACGTCTCGCGATAAGCGTATACAGATCCTCAGTTGACTAAAGATCTTATCGTTTGGGAAAGGGGCGAGCGGTGCTGGCGCTTAAGAGGCGAACATGACACGCCTGGCAAACGCTAAGTGGATTATTAAATTAAGCACGAGCCAGCGTCGTGTCACATTCTTGTGAGGATGGTTATGAGCAATCTAACAAACGAGCAGCCCCCCACCCCTGCTATGCAAATCGTCTATCTTGATGACACCCTCAAACAGGTGAAAGAAATTCTTGAAGTGCCTGTGTGGTCGCAGGAAACATATGACAGGACGATGGACCTGACAGGTGAGATCCGTGGGACGATTATAGCAATCATTCACAACCCTACAGCCACAGGGAGTCAGCGCTGGCAAGCTCAGAGTGCCCTCAAGGATTCAGGCCGGTTGGCAACTACGGCAAATAAAAGACACAGGCAATATGCCTTTGCCCTCCTGAAACGACAGCAAGTACAGGAGAAAAGGCATCGTTCAGATGATTGAAGGGGGGTGCTCGGCAAGCAATTATGACAGTTGGGTTGGTTTAACAGCAAGGGCCGTTCCTAGTCATCCTGGCACGTCGATGTCGAGGCTGGTTCGCGTCCAACTGAACTATATGACCCGAAAGGAGTAAATCCTTTTCTGGTAATTAGATATAATGTATACTGGAGGTGTAGTGAAGAAATCGAGCCAGCAAGCAGATATGAACGGTGCGATCGCACAACCTAGAATCCTACAAGGTGAAGAGCGGAAAGAAGTCCTGGAGCAAAGGAAGCTCTTCATTGACCTTCAAAACCAGTCTTCGCAATCTTTAGATAAGATGATAGTTACCCTGGCGGGAGGCGCACTGACATTATCCATTGCGTTTATCCGGCAGACAGTACCAGAGGCAATGCCAGGAACAATTGTATTCCTGGCTCTCGCCTGGCTCTTTCTCATTCTTTCTTTGCTTGCAATACTGATTTCTCATTTTACAAGCCAGTTTGGGATGATGAAAGCCTGTGAGCAGCTTGAGAGTGACTATCTAGGGATTCCCCAGGCTCAACCGGTGCATACGCACTTTCCGGGACGAGCCTATACATGGATTAGCGCGAGGCTTTCTCACTTCTTTGCACACAGAATGACTACCCACTTTCTGAATGTCGCCGCTATCATCCTCTGTGTTGCAGGTATAAGTTTACTCGCATGGTTTGTTATGCTAAATTTTCCACAATTGCAAATACCGTTACGGAAATGAGGTTTTTTATGGGAGACGATACGCAGCAGGAAAAACCACCGGAGCAGAAGCTTGAGAGGCTTCAGGAGGGGATGGTTGCGCCAAGAGTAATTCCGCCTGAAATAGAGAGGGGAATGGTTGCGTCAAGAATAATTTTGCCGGATGAGTCAAAAGGGATGGTTCCCCCTACGCTTGTGCAACCAGTTGCCCAAACAACACCGCCCCCAGCATCGGGGCAGCCAGTGACAGCACCAGGGGCAGTACCTCCAAAGGTAATTCCACCAAAGCAATCCCAGCCACCGAGGCAAGGGAAGCCGAGCAAAGGTAAGTAAACAAGTCCGGGTTCGCTAGCGAATTTGAAGATGTCCATAGAGCGCTGAAAGTAGTGCGGAGGGCAGCCTCCGATACAGCTACATTAAATGGTGAAAGTGCTCACACCCCATGCACTGCGATCTCCTTATGTACACCGGCTTCTTCAGGGGAAGGCTTGCCGGTCTGAAGTGAGCGCGTTTCCGGCCGGCCGGGCTGGCGCACCCATAGCGAGACATGGGAAGGCTGCATGGTCTCCTGCACCACCTCCAGCAACTGCGCACGCAACTGGTCCAGGTCCATCTCATTGCGCAGCGTGGTACTGAAAGCAGCCACGACCTTCGCCGCATCATACTTGCGACGATAGAAGCGGTGGTCAATGACTTGTTGAATACGGTGGCGCAAGGGCTGAAAGAGCGCGTAAATCGCCAGGGTGGAGACAACGAGCGCTATCGCGTTGGTCTGGTGGAGCAGTCCACCCAGCAGGACTTGCAAGCCTAGCACCAGGCCCGCGTAGACGGCGGCCAGCAGCACGGATAGCAAGCCATACACCAGCGCCTTGTTGATGATGGCGTCAATGTCCCACAGCCGGTAGCGCAGAATGGAAATGGCGATGGAGAGCGGGATGAAGCTGGAGGCCAGGGTCGAGAGGATCTGTATGCCTAGCAAGAAAAGCGAGGCAGCACCCGCTGGCGTAGGCAACAGGATGTCCAGCACAGTGGTCACCAGATAGAACAGCAGCGCGATGCCGATCCCAACAATAATCCATTTGGTTTGCTGGCGCTGGCGCAGGGTGGACACAAAGCGATACCGAGAGATTTGGGCAGCGACCAGGGCCAGGATCGAGCCAATAAACAGGCATCCATACAGCAGGAGCCAGGCATTGTAGCTCAGATTGAAAGGCCAGCCGGGGAAAAAATCATAGGGAATGCCCATGAGGGTAAAGAACAGCACCAGCCACGGGGTCCAGCGGGGCACAAAGCGCCCGCTGGGAAAGAGCGAGAAAGCCAGAAAGAGCGCTGGCCCGGAGATCACATTCAGCAAGCGTGCCGCGACGGGATAGCTAAACTGATCAAAGGCGGAAGAGATCCCGGTGCCATTGGTCGTGCCCACCAGCGCCAGCGTGAGCGCCACCAGCAGGGCCATCGGATCAGTGGGTTTGCGCCAGACGATCATCGTAGCCACTCCTATCCAGATCAGCAAGGTGATCAGGTTCACCGTCAGTGTCACCGTGGCGTAGCTGGCGAGCGAGAGGCCCGCCTGTTGGAGAGCTCCTGCCACCGCAGGCGTGAGTTGATCGACGGCACAGCCGTTGCTCGTGCAGAGTTGATGCAAATGCTGAAAAACAAAGGGCATGCTAGCAAGAAACAGCCCAAGGGAGCAAGTCGCCAGCACCATCCCACCCACCTGTATCAGCCTGAGCCAGCGTTGTTCGACTGCAACAGGTTCTGGTGTGCGATTGAGCTTCACTGGTGAGGTCTTTCGATGGGCCATCGCGAACTCCTTTCTGCGTGAAGAACTGCCCCACATCATGCTGGCTCAGCTTTCCTACCTAGCATATTGCCAAATGATCGTCTCATAAACGTTACGGCAAGCGTTACGATTTTTTCACCATTTAATGTAGCGATACCAAAGCGGATAAGCATGCTCTATTTTCTCAATTTCGCACTGAAAGTTCTGTTATCCATATTTTTCTTATCATACACTTTTCACTTTTCGATACGCTGGTCCCAAGAACCGAAACTGTGATTGCCAAAGCTTGGTCCGTTCCTCGTTAGAGGCTAAAAAACGATGCTGTGTTCGTACATAGTTTGGAACGAACGCGGCGTCGTTTTTTTGTGATTGTTCTTGTAGGGCGCTCATACTCGTTGTCATGGCGCCAATGCCTTCGAGCTGAGCTAAGGGAGTGCATTCGGCAAGAATGCGGCCTGCCATTCAGAGACCAGTGTAGGTTGTTTTCCCTAGCGTGTTCAATAGGAGAGTGTTTTTGAAGTTTCTAAAAATTGTTGTTGTGGCTCAAATACGGATAGGATTTCAGGAACGAAATTTTTCGAAAGGAGATAAACGATGATGCAGGATTCTCCGCAAGTAGCGTCTACAGAAGAAAAGAAGGATACGCACCAGGTGCAGGTGTTCAGGCATCCTCACAGTACACTGCTTGACCGTGTCGTCCCAGCGGCTCCGACGGTCGGATTTGCTTACCCAACGACCCTTGAAGGAAGCACAGCTCACTTCAATGTGTATTACGACCCGAGCCTGGGTGCAAATGGTCAAGCGATTGCCGATGGGGTTCTGGCTTCATGCGAAAATGAGTACAACATCCTCTCATTTTTTATTCGGAGGCATCACCCCGGGACCTTTCAACATCATCATTGCTCCCCTCGATCCCTCAGGACAAGGTGGAGGGGGAGCATTTCACTTCGGTTGTGGAGCAACCGATCTGTACTGTGACGCAAAGACGGTACCGAGCCTGGACATCGACTACACGCGCTTGCTGGTGGTTGCCGAAGAGGTTGAGGTGTTTTCTGATGCCCAGGGCATCGGGTGGGACTGCGGAGCCAGTAATGGGGAAGGGCTCTCCCGTGTCCTCGCTACCCTGCTCTACCCAGCAGAGCTTGATGGCTACGCCAGCGCGGCGGTCTGGCTCGATACGCCTGACCGTCCGGATTTCATCAACGTGAATGATTCCACGGACAGGAACTACGTTTCGATCGGCTGTTCGGTGCTGTTCTTGAATTACCTGCATTACCAGCTGGATTTCCAATGGCAAGAGATCGTTCAAGCGGGAGCACCAACGCTCGCACAGACGTACGCCAAGCTCACGGGGCAACCTGATGGCCTTACACCATTCAAAGCGCTTCTGCAGGCTTTCTACCCGGTAGGAACTCCCTCGGGGGTGACGACCGACAACGTGTTCCCGTTATTGGGCGCAATCAGCTTCCCATTCTGTGGCGTGCAGTTTCAGGGAACGGTGCCGGCCAACTCAACTACTACCTGGTTTACCTACAACTGGCCGGTCCTATGGGACGTTGTTTGGACAGTAGTTCCAACAAACGTAGGATCAGGCGGACCCCAAATCGGATGGACTGTGCAGACGCAGAAAGGTTCTGGTGATTACTTGGTCTATTGGATTGGTATCACGAACGTCACTTCCGCACCTGTAGACATTGAAGCGCGCTATTGCGTGCTGGGAGACTAACGTTCCCTGTGCGCGGTTCGCGTGGTCGTTGTCAGCAAACAGTGCTAGCAAAGCAGGGAAAGAGTAGACAAGAATGCATTAGGAGGATAGGAACGTGCTACGTATCATTATCGAACAGGACGATCGTATGGGAACCCCGCAGATTCAAGCGTCGACTGCGCCTGATCAGTCACAAGCGAGGGATGGAGGGGGGGCACCTTCGATTCATGCGATTCTCAGAAGCAGGGCTATGAAAGGGTCATCCCTCGCCTCCACGTCGATTACACATCGTGGAGTTGTGGACGTGCGGGACGCGGGATCGGCGCCTCGGGTGCTGCAAACTCAAGCTATGCGGAAGACAATGGTGCCTTTCAGCCAGGAAAAGAGTATGATGGATAGACCCAGCAATGGGGGAGCCGCCCCAGGTGGGAAAGCATAAGAGAAACCCTTTAGGAGCGACGGAGGCCTCATCGCTTCTTCTGGGTTCTGATACCAAGAGACATGAGTCATCCCGAATTTTACGGATGAACTTGTAAAAGAACACCTCCTGAGAGAAACTGAGTGAGAAGAAAAAACCAACTCATCAGTTTCGTCAGGAGGTGTTACTC
>WNGJ01008460.1_pt1 | contig 18968 bp, 11 predicted proteins | sample 5400611 | NCBI WGS metagenome assembly WNGJ01 (sample SAMN13153375, study PRJNA577476) | soil metagenome | isolation source: 40 cm soil or saprolite under Garry oak tree replicate 1 | place: USA:California | collected 2016-06-15 | reverse complement strand
AGCCGTCTGGTTCCCTTTGGCCGTGTTGCAGTCATGGCAAGCGAGCACCAGGTTGCTGATGCGATTGGACCCGCCCCGCGAGCGCGGTCGGATGTGATCCACCTCGAAAGGAACACCCGTCTTGGCGCAGTAGGCACACCGGTACTCGTACTTGAGCAGCAGATAGGCCCGCACCTCCCAACCGGCACGCTCCCCTTGCTGGTACTCGATGCCGGAGATCTCCGGGTTCTCAAGCAGTTGGGTGTCGAAGCGGACCCGCTCGACCTCGATACGGCTGAGGGGGAGCCAGCGGCCATAGCGCCTGGTCCAGGCGAGGATGTTGCCTACACGGGAGAGCGCCGAGGGCGGCAGCCACCCCTTGGCAACGTCCCGGTTATCGTAGCGGGGCGCGCGGTAACGTAGATTGGCGCTGCGCCTGCGCCGCCGGGCGTTTCTTTGGGTCTGTTTGCCTCGATGGACGGACTCTCCCCGGTGCCGCACTTCGGAGAAAAAGAGCGCATGATGCACCTCTCCCTCCGTCGTCGCTTCTGCCCGCACCAGGGTCATGCCGCTGGTTCTGCTGCCCGGGTCGATTTTGAGTACACCCTCCTGCAGCATGCTGTCCTCCAGGCGCCGGTCGCGCAAGCGGATGACAAAGGGCTTGACCCGGTGCACCACCGCCCGCCCCCGCGCGAGCAAGAGGCGCGCCCGCTTGGGGGTACACGGCATCAAGGGCTTCTTGTGCCTGTCTAACACGAACACCATAAAGTTTGCGTCCTTTCTGTTCCCTTGCGGGACCCCTTACGGGGCGGTCTGACGCGCCTGGGACGGCGTTCCCGGGCGGCTCCTCTCGCCAATGTTCCTCCGGCTTGTTGGGCCCAGCACACCGCCCGATACCCCGAACGGGCTGTTAATGCTGCACGACAGGGCCAGGAATTGAGGAGGCGTTCCTGGGTGTCCTGACCGGACGAACGGAGTTCCCTCGTCTCCCTGCCTGCGGGATCAGGAACTCAGGCTGGACAACGACGGGCCTGCGGCCACAGATCGCAAGCCCCGCGCGGAAGCGCGGGGGTCGTTGACCTCTATCTCCATGTTGCGCAAGGCTAGAGGCTCTGGCTATCGCTCCAGAAAGAAGCTGAAGCGGTAGCGATGGGCGAGCCTTTTTCATGGATCATCAGGTACCTCGCGCAGGCGGCAATCTTCGCGCCCGTTCCGCTGATCTGCGGCCCGGTCATAATCCACTGGAAATCCTGCGAGACGAGGAACTCCATAATGCGCTGCGTATTGGCGACGCTCACCTTATCAAATGCCTCGTCCAATGCCAGTAGCCGGGGTGCGCCTTTGGCTGCGCTCTGGTAAAGGGCGCCCAGGGCCGCGAAGAGTGGTACATAGAGCGCGAAAAGCTGCTCGGCGCCGCTGCGTGTGCCTGCCACGCGGTCGGTCAAACGCTGCCGTTGCCCACCAGGAGCTGTCACCAGCACATCAAAGTGGAACCATTCACGGTAATCGAAGACCTGTTCCAGCGCGTCCATGAAGTTCATGTCGGCCTGCTCCTGCTGCCGCAGCCGTACCGCGTCGATTTCCTGGCGGAATGCGCTCATCAAGGTTTCCGTTTCTTCGGCGGTCAGCGCCTGCGTTGGTTTGCGCAGCAGTTTGTAATGTTGGGCGAGGTGGCTGCCTAATTTCGCCAGGTCATATTCGGCTGGGGGCTTCCACTGGAGCGCGTAGTGCTCACCAATCATAGGCAGGCCGCTCAACACTTTATTGATATGTTGAACCCATTCCTCCGCCTCAAAGATGGAGGTGCGAATCGCCTCGGCAATTTCGTGCAGCAGGAAGTCCTCGAACAGCTTCGTTTCTTCCTGGTTCAGCAGCGTTTTCTGCATCTCGATGCGTTCGCTCAAGAGTTCGAGCAGTTCCACCGCCCTGCACTTATTCTCATTCAGGAAGAGTACTATCCCCTGGTCATCCAGGTCCGGCCCATATTCGAGAAGGATGGGCTGCTCGCGGTTGAATGTGCGGGAGAGTACGTTGTATGCCTCCCGGTAGGCGCTCTCTAACTCCTCTTTGCGCCCAGGAATATCTGCTTCGCGCAGCGCGCCGCCGAGTAATCGTTGGGCGGCATGCCTGCTTTCTGAAATCACCTGTTGCACTGCTACCAGTTCCTCTACCGGGTAAGCTGCCAGCAGATCAACGAAATGCGCTTGCTTTTCATTTCGCTCATGCTGCGTCTGTTGCAAACGTTCTTCTGCCTCCACCAACTGGTTTGTCGCGTTGCTGGCACGCTCATTGGCCAGGCTATACTCGATCTTTGCCTCGTTCAGTTCGCTGACGAGTGTCTCAAGATGTATACGCAGCGCCTGTAATCGCTCGCTTAGCTCCTCGGCATTGGAGGATTCGGCGACCCGCTGGAGTTCCTCTTCTTCCGCCTGCGCCTGTAACGCTTGATAGCGGATGCGCTCGTACAAGTGCGCAACATTCGTTTCGTTGATCACGGCCTGTTCGCGTGCCTCGCGCGCTTTCTGGAACTCCTCCCAGGTGGAAATGAGGCTTGACAGTTGCATTTGCAGCGATTGCGCCTGGTTTTTGAGCTTGATGACTCCCAACAGTGCGCTCTGGACGAGCTGCTGATCGTTGGCGAATGCCGCCACACCATTGCTTGCTCGCTCCAAACGGGCCAGCAGGTTATTGTAGCTTTGCCTCACTTCTTGTGTCTGGAAACGCGCTTTTTGATACGTATTCCTGCTATCGTCCAGGGCAATTTTTGCCTGTTCCAGTTCGGTCAAATTCTTTTCCAGGCCACTACCGGGCAGCGCCTTACGTAACTGCGCCTGCTTCTCCTGTATCTCTGCTAGCTGTGTTTCGTAGCGTGCAATGCTCTGCGTGATCTCTTGCAGTTCATCATCGATTTGGGAGCGTTTCGTCGCAATTTCTTCGAGTTCTCGCTGGCGCACCCGCAGTCGCGTCGTTTTACCGATGCACCTGGCGCTTCCACCGCCTGCTCGCCCGGACAGTAACCCATGTGTCCATGTGCCGTCTTGCTTGAACGAGAGCCTGGCCGCATCTGTATCGTCGGTGCGCTGCCCAATAGCGGTCAGGAAAGTATTGACGACCGGCTCCCAATCCTGGTTGTCTCCGTTGTTGACGGTGGCATCGAAGCGCAGCCCGTCGAAGTTCGCTGTATCGCGTCCGTCTCTGTAGTGCTCCTCATGTTGGGCGGCGCCCGGTCGTCTATTTTTGAGGAGGACTTGAATTCCATCGATATCAAGGCGGCAATCGCTCAGCCCTTCGCTTGCAAGTAGCGCATCGGCCTGGGCCGCCTGGGAAGGGGCTACTACCAGCGCATCCAGCAGGCCCGCATCCTCCAGCATCCATTCAATACGCCCGGCTTCCTCGCTCTCACAATCGATGTCGGGGGTAAAGTCAAGCAGCATGTAGAGCGGCAGGGCGATAATGCCCTGTTCAGCGAGCCTGGCACGGGCGAGGGTGTGGCGCGTTGGACGCAGCGGCGTGAACTCTGGCTCCGCGCGTTTCTGCTCATAAAGCGCCTGCACTTCTTCGAGTTCGTGTTTCTTCCCTCCCTGCGCCACCTGGTACTCGTTCAGTTTTGCACGCACCTGCTGTGCTGTCTGGGTCAGTTCACCCTCAAGCGTTTCAATCACCTGGCGGTAGTTGTTCAAAGCACTGATGTACTGCTCTACCACGCGGGCGGGCAAAGTGTCATCCTCGGCTATATCGCCTTCTGGTGAGATTGTTTCCTCGAGAAATTGCAAGGTTTCTTGTGAAGTGAACTGCTCTAATGACTTGTTGAGCGTGAGCCGCGCTTCATCGGAGCGGTCCTGAGCAGACTGAAAACGGCGGCGCACCTGGTCTAATTCCTGAAAGCGTGTCGTTTCAAGTTGACGGGCATGCTGTACCTGCGTTTCCTGCTTCTCGCGCTGCCGGTGTAACTCTTCAAGCTGGTGCAGCCAGGTAATGCGCTCTTCTGACTGCTCTCCTGCCAGAAGCGGAATACTCGCAGGAACTTCTGGAGCGAATGATGTTTCTGTCGAGATACTACTGACCTGGCTCAGGGCTTCCTCTAGCTGGAAAGCCGCAACTTCCCACTGGCTTTCTTCCGCGGCCATAGCGCGCAGTTCGCGCACATGTGCAGCACTCTCGGCTTTCATCTTTTCGAACCGTACCCGTTGGCGTTCCAGGCTCGCCGCGCTTGCTTGCCCTGATTGGCGCGCCGCCTGCAGGCTTTGTTCCTGGAGCATTGCCTGTGCCTGCGCCTCGCGTGTGCGTTCGCGGGCCGCCGCCAGTTGTTTGGCTACCTGAAGTCCCTCACTGGCTTCCAGGGCCTTGATTTGACCACTCACCTGGTACTGCTCGGCCTGCAATGTTTGTGCACGCTCAGCAGCCCTTCCGCGCTCATGCTCTGCTGTGTGCAGGTCCCTGCGCAGTCTGGTGACACGGCTTTGCGCGCTGTCCTCAGCCAGTTGCGCGCCGGTATACTCGCAGGCCGCCAGCCTCGCTCTACTCAACGCAAGCTGTTGCTGCGAACGGTGCAGGCGTTCCGCGGCGCTGTAGGCCTCCTGGATACGTTCTTTTTCGACCTGAATGGAATCAATGCGCTCGATCGTCCCAATCACATGGGAGGTGGTCTCTCCGGAGATCTTGCGCAGTGATTGCTTGAGATAGTCGTGCACCCGCGAGAAACTCAACTCGCTGCTCAGGTTGGGACGGCGCAGTACCAGCAAAAGATTGATGAGTTTCTGAAAATCTTTGACATCGCTAAAGCCAAACAGGTAGCGTGCTACCTGGCGTTCATATTCTGCCTGGGTATCGCAGATAATCCCGTGCCCCTCCAATTGTTGCTTAAAGCGGCTGTGGTCGAAGGCGCGTTTATCGTGCCTGCTGCCCGTTTCATAGACGGTGTGAAGTTCGTATCCCAACCGTGAGCCATCGGTGATCAAAAAACGCAGTGGGCGTATATGGTCGCTGGCATTGATGTTTCCTGCCAGGCTGACGCCGATGGTCAGGAAGCGCGCCTTTTCCTGTTCTCCATTCTCCCAGCGCTGGCGGAATTCGGGCGCGATAGGGGGATGATCCGGATCGCACCACTCGAACTCCAGCGCGATGTAGGAGGTGCGCCGCTCGTGGCTGTAGGGCGTGGCGGATTCGGTTCCGCCGAGCACGTAGTACTCCATGTGCCTTTCGCGGCCCCCAAAAGTATCGAGCCGGTTGGGGCGAAGATCGCCATCGAGAGCCAGCGGCAGCGCTGCCGTCAGAACTGTTGATTTCCCTGAGGCATTCTCTCCTGCCAGGAAGAGCCGTCCATGCGGTATCTCAAATTCTTGTAGTCCATAGAGCCAGAAGTTGGTCAAGATGATGCGGCGAAGACGATAGCCGCGCGGCCCTCCTGCCTGCGCCTGTAGTACCTCAACGAACAGCTCGAGTTGGCGCGCCAGGGCGTCCTCTGATGCTCCGTTTGGTGATGTGGACCATTCTGTAAAATTATCTAATGTATACTGCATAGTTGTTTCCCTCTTCCGAAGCGACCTCGGCGACTATCCTCATTTCGCCTCGTCCATACCCGGCAAAGCTGCCGCCATTGATTTTATTTTTTGCTTTGATGTTGCCTTTGACTCCTGTCCCGCTTTCTCATAGGTAACGCTGTACCGGGCCGCCGTAGGCAAGATCAACACATTTCCCGCGCCATCAGGTCCGCGCAAAAGACCGACCTGGCGCATTTTTCTATAGATATCGTTCAACAACGTGCGAGAACTTTTGCTGCGCGCCTCGTTGCCCCAGTTCTCGCCATAACGCTCGCGCAGCGTATAAAACAGCGCGTTCATGTCCTCGGTCGTGACATGCAAACAGCCATAGCTATCGGGCTTCGGCCACGCGCCTCCGCTCACCTGTTCCCGTATGGCGGTACACATGAGCAGCGCCATCTGGTCGCTGGTGCCAAAGGGAGTGAGGCTCGTTACCGGGCCTGTTGACATACCACTGGCCCGCACAATGCAGGCGTAATCCCGTTTCACATCTAGCAGCCAGCCAAACGTATCAAGCAATTCGTTAGCTACCTCGTCGGCATGTGCTACCAGTTCAACAAACGCTTCAGCATCGTCATACCTGAACAATGCCGGGCCGAGCAGCAGTGTACGCCAGGCGCGAATCAGCGGTTTGGTGCTGGCGACGGGAAAAAGATTTCCGATCATATCTTGTAGCAGGGTGGGCCGCAGCGTCTTTCCCTCGTCGTTCAGGTAAGCTGCGGCCATTGTCAGCAGTTGTGGGTTGAGCGCTGAAACCAGGGAATGTATGACCTCCGTGAACTCGTAAAGCACGTCGGCATCGTTCGTCTGCTCGACCCATTCCTTCGTCTGCCCATCCACCAGGCGCAGACCTCCCAGGTCTTCCAGGTATTGCAGTGCGCGTTGGATGCTATAGCGGTCCGCTGGCCTGCGAAAATCGAATCCCGTTTCGTCTTCAACACCTATAAGGGATTGCTCTGAAATCTGCTCGGCCAGTTGGGAGAGTAAAAACTGCTGGTCGTTGCCGCGACCCGTAAGCTGCCGGTTTTCTGCGTACCAGAGAATCCAGGTAAGGCAGGCGAAGTCTCCCGGCTCTCGCAGGCGATCATAGACGTACCCAGGTGTTGTGGCGCTGAGTTGCCGTACCAGGCGGATGACGGTTGCGCTGCGTTGGATGCGCCAGCCGGTATTCTGGTCATGCCAGTTCTGTAAGGTATAATAGTGGCGATTGACCAACCGGAACAGGTCGACTTGCTTTGAGAGGATGACCTCCCTTTCCATCAGCGCCACGTGCGCCTTCGTCAATTCAGAGCTGCGCTGGCGAGATGCTGGCAGCATTTCACGTTCTTCTATCATGCAGACCTCCCTTGCAGCTCCTCGCGCTGTAAATGGTAGCATGGCAGGAGTAATACTCCGTCAGGTGCGCGGAGGGCGGTGTAGGTTTGTTCGTCGGGATTGAGCAGGACAATCGTTGAACCGTCGGGCGCGCGGTACTGACCACGCGCATCGCCCAGGCAGCTATCGATCACGGTTAACAAGATGTTTCGCTCTTCAGCCGTGATTTGCTTGAACGTTGCCAGATCGAGATCTGTTGTAGAGAATAGCCGGGCGAAGCGCTGCTGCTCCTCCTTAAGCTTTTCCTCATACTGCCTCACCAGGCTGCGAGTGAGCGCGCGGTTATCAATCACCGGGTCTTCCAGGGCGTGTTCGCTGCGGTTAAAGCGGCTGATCGGGCGCAGGCGCAGGTTGACGTTGGGTGGTTCTTGCCAGGCGCTGCCAGTCTCAGTATCGTGTGCCGCGCTTGGAGCGCCAGCAAAACTTTCCGGCAGATGGACGGGAAGCAGGTTGGCGAATGCCAGGCTGAAGAGCTGCTGCGCCGTCTCACCATCTTTTGCCGCGAACAGTTGATGGGCTAACATGTGCAGATTGGCCGCGTAGTTCGCGTTCGGGCGTGCCGAAGCCGCCAGCACAGATGCGCGGCGCACGACTTTATCGACCTCGGCAAGGGCGTTGCGGCGGAAAGAATCGGCGTTCTTCCCCAGTGCAAACCAGTGCATCAGGGCATCCACCTGGTTGCGCGCTTCTTGCAGCAGCTCCTGCCGGCTTGACCGGTTTTCCAGCGTCGGCGCGGGTGGTTCAAGATACTGCGCGACGATCTCAATCAGCTGCTCTTTTTTGCCGCTCTCGTTCCACTCGGCGAGCTGTGTGCGAATGCGGCGGCTGTACTGGGTCAAGGCCTGGGCAAAACCATGTACGTATGCCACTACAGCCGCTTTATATAGCTGGTATGCATCCAGCTCAGGGCGGCTCTGCTGCGCAGCAGAAATCATATTAGCAAGATATTGAGCTGCCTCACGCGCCATGGCATTCCATATCTCAAACGCTCGCTGCCATTCCTCAGCCATTTCGCGACCGCGTGTGGGAGTAAGTTCGGTCGGAAGCGAGCGCAAGGCTTCGTCGAGCGTTTGCAGCGACTTCCATAGGTGCGGTAAATCACCCTGGCGCAACGTGCCTGCTCATCGAGAAAGGTCTCAATGGCCATGGCCTCCGGCGTTGCCTGATAGAGCAGTGCGGGCGAAAGAAAGCTGGCAATCGAGGTAGCCCGGCTCGAGTCATAGATCGTGGTAATATTCCCCCATTCCTTGAGGGCCGCGAGATCGTTTTGACACTGCTCAAGCGTGTAATCGCTATCAAAAGTTTCCCTTACCGCGTCACGCACCTCCTGGGCAGTGAGTTGATAGCGATACAATTCCCGGTGGCATTGCAAGAAAAAGCGCATAATCACGCGATACCAGCGTATGCGGTTGGAGCTGACCAGGTAGCTGAAAATCGGCAAGCGGTCCGTGAAATTGAACACCGAAGTAGACGAGATTGGTTCAGAGGAAGTAACACTACCTGCCGCTTGACTCACGGGTGGGCCAGCCATACTATTCCCATTATTGATGTCTATATTACCGTAGTTATGCTGCATAGTGTCATTCATCGATGTATACTCTCCAAACACGCCTCATCATGCTGAAATGGCTGCATGCTAATTCTTCGCGCCATTGTAACACGAAAAGAACTTTTTGCGTACTTTCTGACTGATTGCTCCCCAAAGTCTCTCACCGCTTGCATTCTTCTCGCTGTAGCTGAAAACGGAAATCACGCAGAAAAACAGAGGGTACTGCTGAAAGTTTGGGCGGACTGGGGTGTTTGTCATTGTGAGGAGGATAGCTTTATAATGCCTCGCGCATTGTTCCTGGTTTCCACCTGTGTTCCCCGAATAGTCGCATAATAATGGCTGTCGTTCCGCCTGGATCCGCTTTTGTTCCTCGCGCTGCAAATCCTGGAAGCTCTTTTCCACGTAATTATATCACTCGAAGCAGAAAAGCGCAAAAAATACGAGTCTCTCGAAAAAGAGAAGGAGGCTTATCCAGAACCTCCAGGCATGTACTCTTTTCCACATGTTTCACACCACCCGACCAGTTCTCCATCCCGTTCGCGCATCTGAGTAAAGCGTCTCGCGCAGCGGCAGACGTAGCCGTGCTGGCGGGCAGGGTTGCCGAAGACCAGCGCGTGTGGCGGCACGTCGCGTGTCACCACAGAGCCAGCGCCTATAAGTGCAAATGAACCAATCGTGATCCCACAAACAATGATGGCGCCAGCGCCAATCGACGCGCCATATTTGACCAGCGTGGGTGTGATCTCCCAGTCATCCGCATTTTTGAGCTTGCCATCGGGGGTGATGGCGCGGGGAAACATATCGTTGGTGAAGCAAACATGGGGACCAATGAATACACCGTCTTCCAGTGTCACCCCTTCGAAAAGAGAGGCATGGTTCTGGATTTTAACATTCGAGCCGATATGCACGTGCGCGTCGATGTACACACCTTTACCAATATTGCAGCTTTCCCCGATATGCGCGTGTTCGCGGATATGCGCCTGCCGCCAGATACGCGTGCCTGCTCCAATGTGCGCGTCGGAAGATACTTCCGCTGTTGGGTGAACGAAGTAAAGCTCTGGTTGATCTGTCATTACAAAGGCTTTCCTGATATATATAGCCAAAATATGTGAAACGCTCCCCAGAACTATGAGGAGCGTTTCACAACAAGTACCCTAAAATGTCACAGGTAATGAGGTGAGGCCACGTAGCCCCAGGTTTTCTCGCCAGGTAATAGGGCCGGATTCAAGTTTGAGGTTCGGCATGCGCTGTAGCATGGTTGCGAACGCCGTTTGTCCCTCAATTCTTGCCAGCGGTGCGCCAAAACAGAAATGACTGGCCCACGCGAAGGCAACATGTCGATTGTCCTGGCGACCCAGGTCCAGCTTATCTGGATCAGGGAAACGCTCCGGATCACGATTTGCCGCGCCCATCACAGCGATAACAGCTTGCCGCTTGCGAATCGTTTTTCCACCAAGCACTACATCGTCTGGAGCCAGGCGCGCTGTATGCTGGCTGGGACTTTCGTAGCGCAGCAACTCTTCTACTGCCGCAGGAATCAACGATATGTCCTGCTTCAATCGTTCCAGCTGGTCTGGATGACGCAGTAGCGTGAGGACACCGTTGCCGATCAGGTTGGTGGTTGTCTCCTGGCCTCCGACCATCGTCACAATGGTATTGGCTACCACTTCGTCCTCTGTAAAACGATCTCCGTCGATTTCAGCCGTCAGGTACGCGTGGATGAGGCCATCGCGCGGGTTTGTGCGTTGTTCCTTAATTGCAGCGCGGAAATACGCGCTCATCTCTTGCAAACTTTTAATTACGCGCGGTGCCCGGTCTGGATTATGCTGGAAGTTGCCCAGTACCTGGGCAAAGTCAGCAGACCAGGCTGTCAGTTGTTGCCAATCTGAAGTTGGCACCCCCAGCATCTCTGCCGTCACAATGGCTGGCAAGGGATAGGCCAGGTCCGCGATCACATCCATACGTCCCTTATCCTGCACCGCATCCAACAGGCTGTTTGTGATGTCCTGGATGTGTGTGCGCAGCACTTCCACCCGGCGTGCCGTAAAAGCCTTCGATGCCAGCCCGCGCACACGACCATGATTTGGCGGGTCCAAAAAGAGCATCTGAAGTACCATCACCTCCGCCAGGGGAGTCAATGCTGTTAGCCCAAGCGCGGTGAGCTGCTCTGGTGTCGGCGTGCGGTCCGCTGAAAAACGCTGGAATACGTGAACGACATCAGCATAACGGGTAACGACCCATGCATGCAGATATGGATCCCAGTGAACAGGATCTTCGCTGCGCAGCCGGTGGTATAGGGGATAGGGATTCGCGAGAACCTCAGGATCAAGTAGTTGGAAAAGGCTTAATGGTGGTTCCTTTTTGCCTGTCGTGGTTGGTGGTCCTGCATGCATAGTCATGAATAATTCTCCCTTGACTACTTGACGAGATCAGGTGTAGTAGTCTTACCCAGCAGACGCAAAACTTCGTCTTCACTCATCGACTCTAATTTGGCAATAATACGTTGTTCAACTTCGGCAGCCAACAATCGAATGGTGGGAGCTTCAAACAGACTGCGCAGGGGAAGATCAACCCCAAACATCTCGGTTATCTGCGCGATGATCTGCGTCCCTAACAACGAATGCCCGCCCAACATGAAGAAGTTGTCGTCGATTCCAACCGTTTCTAATTTGAGCAGTGTCGTAACAATTTGGGAGACCCGTTCTTCAGTGGCTGTTTCTGGGGCCGCAACGGACATGTCACGCAGAGTATTCGTTGCGTCGGGAGTGGGTAAGGCGGTGCGATCTACCTTACCATTTGGCGTCACCGGCAGCGATTGCAAGACGACAAAAGATGAGGGGATCATGTAATCAGGTAAGTAGGCGCCAAGCGTTTCCCTCAGCGAACCGGCCGTGATCTGCTCCCCTGGCGTGAGCACGAGATAAGCAACCAATCGCTTCTCTCCAGACTCGTCCTCACGCGCAATTACTATATTTGATCGGATAGATGGATGTTGATTTAGCACAGACATAATCTCATCTGGCTCAATACGGTAGCCCCGAATCTTGATCTGAAAATCCGCGCGCCCCATAAACGCGATCTGCCCATCGGGTAGAAAGCGCGCCATATCTCCTGTTTTGTACAGGCGCTCGCCCGGCTTATCACTAAAGGGATGAGGGATAAAGCGCTCCCTAGTGAGTTCAGGACGGTTGAGATATCCCTTAGCCAGGCCCGTGCCGCCGATATAAAGCTCGCCTGGAACGCCAACGGGAACCTGCCGCAACTGTTCATCGAGAATGTAAATCTGGGTATTGGCAATAGGGCGGCCAATCGAGGGCGGCGTATCGGTATTCTTGCTGGGAAGTACGCGCCCATAAGTGGCGACGACAGTTGACTCAGTCGGGCCGTAGTTGTTGATAAAAGCAAATGGCAAATCAGGCGAAGGATAGCGGCGCAGCGTATCAGCGCCGGTGAGCAGATAGCGTAATGCGGTTTCGGCGGGCCATTTCAACCCGATGACACTTTCGGCCAGAGCAGTAGGCAGGAAGCAAATCGTGATGGCATGTTGCACCAGCCAGTCGCGCAGTGAGGGAGGCGACACACGTACTTCCTCATCAATAATGCGCACCTGCGCGCCTATGGTGAGATAGGGCCACAATTCCCAGCCGGTGGCATCAAACGCCGGACTGGTCATTTGTGTGGCGCGGTCAGCAGGGGTTATCTCGAAAGCATGTTGGTGCCAGAAGATCAGGTTGAGTAGGCTGTAGTGGGTAATCTGCACGCCTTTAGGCCGCCCGGTTGATCCTGATGTGTAGATGACGTAGGCCAGGTCTGTGGCTGTAGCAGTTGAGGCTGGTTCATCTGTTGACTGTTGCCCTAGAACTGCTGCATCCGTGTCCAGGCAGACCAGCCGGGCATGACCAATTGGCAGGTTTGCCGCGATCGTATGCCATGTCACCAGTACGGGTGCGGAAGCATCTTCCAGCATAAAGCTGAGACGCTCTGGCGGATAGGTAGGATCAATTGGCAGGTAGGCCCCCCCGGCCTTGAGGATGCCAAGCAGCCCTACCACCATATCGATGGAACGCTCCACGCATAACCCGACCAGAACATTAGCATGTACACCGAGCGTTTGCAAATAGTGGGCGAGCTGATTGGCACGCTGGTTCAGCTCTTTATAGGTCAGTTGTTCTGTACCCGCTGCGATCGCGACCGCATTGGGTGTCGCTGCGGCTTGCTTCGTCACAAGTTGTGGAAGACATACATCAGAGGGAAATTCCTGCTGGGTAGCGTTCCATGTTGCCAGTTGTCGCCGGTCATGCTCCGTCAGGTTGTGGGCATTCTCTCGAATCTCAGTTTGCATCATCATACCTCAAATCCATAAAATTGGTTCATCCTCAGCTATCAGCAGCAACGGCAAATACTCTCGCGCATAACAAATGTATGATATTCACCTGAAGAACAGGGATAGGTATCATAGACTTTTCAAAAAAGACGCTGCCTTACATAAGGATACAATGGCTCAATGTCAAATCGGTTGTCATAGATGTTGAGATAGTGTTAAGACTGCTATCTTGTGGTTGACAGAAAGATACTCTAATGCCCACCATAGATGGTAAGCCCTTTAAATTGAAGGAGAGGAATGTGCACTTCAGTTGCCCGTTCTCTACTGTATCTCCACATCAGTGAATACATAAATCTGAGCCTACTTATTCTATCCTCTTGTGCAGGAGTAATTGGAGTATTCAGGGATAATATTGCGATGAACCTGGTGGCTTTCTCAATTAAAACCAAAGGGCTAAAAAACTTCGCGCGGCGGCTCAGAACGGTCTTCACACGCTTTGGCTTTTCAGAGAAAAAGACGCGCAAGGCCCTTTATACCATTATTCAATCACTTCAAGCCTATCATGCGGCACCAACATTTTTTATACCTGCGGTCGTGCTGCGTCGGCACGCAGACTTGATTAGCGAAATTGTTGACTCAGGGGCAGAGGTCGGCGTGCATGGCTTTGTCCACAACGATTTCCGGTATTTGAGCCGACAAGAACAGGATGCTCAGACGCATCAGGCGATGTCGGTATTTCAAGAGGCGCGTATCCCCTTTCAAGGCTTTCGCAATCCTTACCTGGGTTGGAATGAGGATGCGCTGCGCGTCTTTGCCGGCTGCGGCTTTAGCTACGAGAGTAATGTGGCGGTGTTGCACGAGGTGATCGACCCTGAAAGCCTGTCGCCGCTGTTGCGCGGTGGATACGAAAAGTCGCTGGCGCTCTTTCAAGCCACGCCCTGTACAATCTACGCGCTGCGCCCGCACTTTGAAGGATCGCTGTTGCGCATTCCTATTAGTATACCTGATGATGAGATGTTGTTTGATCGATTGCGCATTACCGACCCACAGGAAGTTGGACGTATCTGTAGTGAAATCATGCAGCGAGTTTATGCCTGCGGGGGGCTATACACCCTCAATCTGCACCCTGAGCGCGCTGTCCTGTGCAGACGAGCGCTGGAGATTTTATTAGCCACAGCCCGCAGTTTTGCTTTGCCAGTCTGGATTACTCGCCTTGAGGACATCGCGCGATGGTGGAAAGATCGCAGCGAGTTTGCGTGGAACATTCGCTCGCTATCCGCAGGCCGCTGGCAGGTGGATGCATCTTGCACTCCGCGCGCTGTGTTGCTCGCGCGTCATCTTCAAATAGCAGAGGCCGAGATCGAATCCTGGGTCGGCATCGAGAGTCAGGTGAAGGCGCATCGCTTTACTGTTCAGTCAGCAATCTTCCCCGGTCTCGGTGTTTCGTCACATACTCCGCAGGAGGTGATTGATTTCCTGCGCGAGCAGGGCTATCCAACCATGATGTGTGCGCCTGAAGATGTGCCAGGGTTTGCCTTGTATATCGACGTGCCGGAGGGATTGGGAGGTTCACGCCAGGAACAAATGCAGAAGTGCAGTGAGCTTGTAGAAAGGGTCGAGAAGCTGGATGCGCCATTGCTCCGTTTTGGATGCTGGCCTGATGGGAACTGCGCGGCGCTCTCCATAAGCGGAGATATCGATTCCGTAACCATTCAAGACTTTTTCCTGCGCATTCTAGAAGTCCGGGTATAAAAGGTTTTCTTGTTATGCAACCTGTGAATGTCTTTGAATTTGAAGCGCTGGCCCAGACTCGTATGGAGCCTGCTGCGTGGGATTACTATCAGAGCGGCAGCGACGACGAAGTGACGCTGCGCGCCAATCGCGCTGCTTTCGAGCGCATTCAGCTTCGACCACGAACGCTGGTCGATGTCAGCGCCTGCGATATGCGCACGACTGTGCTTGGCACCCCTGTCAAAATACCCATTATGGTTGCGCCAACCGCGTTCCATTGTCTTGCCCATCCCGAAGGTGAATGTGCCACTGCCGAAGGCGCGGGTAGAGCTGGTGCGCTGATGGTGGCCAGCACTTCTTCCACACGAAGCCTCGAGGCAATCGCAAATGCAGCCAGTGGCCCGCTCTGGTTCCAGCTCTACATTACTGACCGTAAGGGTACAGAAGAACTTGTTCATCGGGCCACAGACGCCGGGTATCGAGCGCTGGTTCTCACCGTCGATTCGCCTCGCTGGGGCCACAAGGAGCGATCTATTCGCAGTGGTTTTCGCCTGCCGTCGCATTTGCGCAAAGCGAACTTTCCAAACAATGAAGCTGCTGAAGCAACAATTGCCCTTACTTGGGAATCGCTGGCCTGGCTGCGTTCCTTGACACCTCTTCCTCTAATACTCAAGGGTATTCTCACACCGGAGGATGCGCTGCTGGCCGTTGAACAGGGGGTAGATGGCATCATCGTCTCCAACCATGGAGGGCGTCAACTGGATGGGGTTACCGCCAGTATCGAGGTATTACCGGAGATTGCAGCAGCAGTTAGTAAGCGCTGTGAGTTCTACCTGGATGGAGGAATACGTCGTGGTACCGATATACTGAAGGCTCTGGCTCTGGGGGTACGTGCCGTTCTGATTGGGAGGCCAGCGCTCTGGGGGCTTGCTGCGAACGGCGCAGAAGGGGTCTATCGCGTGTTAGAGATGCTGCGAGCGGAACTGGAACTCGCCATGGCGCTCGCAGGCTGCCCGACCTTAGATCGTGTCGATGCTACTCTCGTAAGAATGACGTGAGTAGCGAGGGATTCCAGATCAAAATAGTATCAAATGAAAGCAATGGCTTGCTGGTAATCGTGTTTTAAGTGTGCCGTGTCTATGTTAGCAGAGAGGTGATGATTATGAATGACCGACGTGCAGCCCTGCATTTCTCCAACTGGCTTCGCCAATTATTTCGTGGCGCTGCCAACACACTCACTATGGACTGGAGAACGAACAAGACCTATTTCTTTGGCGGATTACTTCTCCTTCTCACGACCTTCGTGGTCGTAGTGTATTACGTGAACAACCCTCAACCTTATGTGGGCCCAGACTCATTTGAGTACATTGCTAACGCGCAACGTATTGCTGCACATGGGCAGTTTGTCGACCCGCATCGTCTTCCCGGCTTTCCACTCTTGATCGTCCTCGTCTTTACCCTGGCAGGCCAGGGCAATATGATGGCCATCAGTATCGCAAACGGCATCCTGTTCATTCTCGCCACTCTCGAAATCTATGTTATCGCCTTGCTCGTGCTCCAACGGAGCTGGGTGGCTTTCCTGCTCGGACTGCTTGTAGGTACAAACGTGGTGCTGCTCTCGTTCGTCAAACCGATCGGATCCGAAGCGCTTGCCCTCTGGCTCGTCGTGACACTGGCATTAGTGGCCGTGCTCTTTGCACGAACCCTGCGCATACGCTATTTGTGGCTGGTGATGGCATGCATGTTGACATTGATTTTGACCCGACTTGAATGGAGCTATTTGCCGGTCCCACTGTTTGCCTACCTTGTGCTCGTGGCAACCAGGCAAGGCAGTACTCTCCGTCGTCCGTTATTGCATGCCCTGGCCTCTGTCTTCTTGATCTACGCCGTCCTGGGTGGCTACATCTTTATCAATGCGACACAGAATCACTTTATGGGCATATCGGATATCCAAAATATCAATGAGTTGGGGAAAGTGATCCAGTACAATATGCAGAACGAGGCACCTTCCCAGTATGCGACGATCGCGCAGACCACGAATACCTTTCGCTCTCGTGGTGATATCAATCCTTATGACTTGCTTGAACAGCACCCCGAACTCAAAGACACTCACTTTGCGCTTGTTGGCACCTATGCGCAGTCCATTATTGAGCACCATCCTGTGGAGTTTCTCGCGAAGTCAGTGCCTGTGCTGTTCTCGTCGCTGGATTATTTCTATTATGAGTCGGAAGTTGACCCGCACGGACTCCTTGCACGTCCCCTGTTCGGCATGGACTTTGTCTTTCACGTCCTGTACAAATTGAATCTGGGATTTCCTCTCGTTGCCGCAGCCTGGATCTTCTTGTTATGCTGGCGACGCACTACCCGTCTCCTTTCAGTGCAGGCGATGGGAGTTCTCTTGCTCGTCGTGCTGTACGGAATCGTGATGACTACGCTGGGTGGCTATAGCAGCTATATACGCTTTCATACGCCTTTCAATCCTCTCCTGATCGTCATTCTCTGGGGAAGTGTGCTGGCTGGTCTGCTGCTGATAGTACGTCCTGGATCACCAGCTAGCACACCTGGAGTATCAACCGCACCCAGAGAATTTGTCGGGCGCACTTGAAGGAAAGAGGGAGGGATTATTCTCCCCTCGCCTGGCTCGCGACTTCTGCACACCGCTGTAGGCACGTGCGCAAACTTTCAATCAATACATCGAGCTGCTCGGTTACAAGAGCCATGTGCGGGCCTGGAAAGATATGAATCTCGACCTCCTGGGTTTTCTCCACTTTGCGCCACCCATTACGGAAAGGCTCTTTAGCAGACCAGTCTGCACTCGACCAGAAGAAGGTGATCTTCCCAGGATAAGGTTTCGGCGGCTTATATCCCAGGGTCAACCAGGTAAATACACTTTCATAATCCTGTCGAAGAGCCTCATTTTTCGGGATGGACGAACGGAGCCGGGGAAATGTAACACTGCGTTTGCTCCAACGCTCGATCTGTTCGGCGGTTCCCAGGCCCATGGAGGCCTGCAATCTCCTGATGCGGATGCGTAGAAAATCTTTCACGTGTAAGAGGTATAGACGTGTACATCGTAAACGGACATACCAATCTATTTGCTTCTCTTCGCCAACGCGCAGCAATTTGCCGAAGAGAAGCAGCGCATTGCGAACAATTCTATAGCGGAAAGGATAGACGAGGGCCATTGAATTCATCAATACCAGCAGATCAACCTTCTGGCCTTGTTCTTGGAGCTGGCGAGCTATTTCGTAGACCATCAGAGCGCCATTGCACCAGCCTCCCAGTAGATACGGTCCTTCCTGCTGAACGGCGCGTATTGCTTTGACGTGAATTGTCGCAATCTCCTCGAACGGTGGAGGGATGGGTAGGTTCTCAAACGTGTACGGCTCCACTACGTAAAATGGCTGCTCAGCTCCCAGACCTTGTGATAAGGGGAAGCAATAGAAAGCCATATTTTCCCATTGGCCATGTAAAAAGAAGAAAGGCCGTTTTGAACCATTGGCCTGGATAGGCACTACACGCGGACCAGTCGCTTCAGTATTCGCCTGTGGGGGAGGCGTATCTGTAACTTCTGGAGACTGCGTGAGTTCCCCGCGTAAATACTTTTCAAGCAGTGCACGCCTGGTTTCTGAGAGTTCCGGCATAGTTGGTATGATATCTCTTCTATAGTATGTCAGTAAGTCATGCCAGCAAAGGCACTATCTGAGCTAAGCGTATAATAGTTCCATGCTAAATTGGTTACTGTTGGTGTTCAAATGCTATTGAAAAAGACGCCTTTAGGTATACATTATGATACCACTGGCCTGTGTGCCTCTAATCGGGTATGTGCGCCAACATGCTCAATAGCCTTACAGAAAACCGAGCGGGAAAGCCCCGTGATTCATCCAGATGGAACTTGCGTTCGAAAGGCAGGGGTGGTATACTGCAGTGGCATGAGCAAAAAGCAGAAGAAGCCGCCAAAGCGCGAGCAAACAGAAAAAGAGCCCCGTCGTAAAACGCCGACGTTTTTGCTGGAACTTCCTTTGGAGGTAAATGCGGGCCAGGCCAAACGCATCCGGGGGCATCTGGAGGCCGGGAGACAGTTCTACAACGCTGTGCTCTCGGAAGGACAACGACGACTGCGGCGTATGCGGGACGATCCGGCCTGGCAAGCGGCGCGTGCGCTCCCTCGTACCCGCAAGCAAGAGCGAGCGATGGCCTTTCGAGCGCTGCGGGAGCTGTACGGCTTCAGCGAATACGCCCTGCACGAGTATGCCAAAACAGTCAGGCAAGCCTGGATCGCCGACCACCTGGATGCGGTGCTGGCCCAGACCCTTGCCACCCGCGCCTACGATGCCCTCAATCGGGTTTGCCTGGGAGAAGCCCGCCGCGTACGCTTCAAGAGCCGGGGACGAGGACTTTCCAGCATTGAAAACAAACGCAACGATACCGGCCTTCGCTTTGTGCTGCACAAGCCAGCGGAAGGCAACCA
>WNGJ01002373.1_pt1 | contig 18972 bp, 16 predicted proteins | sample 5400611 | NCBI WGS metagenome assembly WNGJ01 (sample SAMN13153375, study PRJNA577476) | soil metagenome | isolation source: 40 cm soil or saprolite under Garry oak tree replicate 1 | place: USA:California | collected 2016-06-15 | reverse complement strand
AGACGGCAGGGCGGAAAATTGCGGAGAAGCGAGGGGGCACCCAGGCCCTGCTCGCGAGCAGGGCCTGGGTGCCCCCTCGCTTCTCGGTAACATTTTCATTTGAGTGAATCATCATCCTTCAGTAACATTTTCATTTGAGCCAGCCATGAGCCGCAGGCTCGCCACCGTCCATGAAAAATGGTAGACTAGCCGCAGGACACAACCAACGCCAAGAGATCGATGTCAATTTAGTGCTCCGAGCCTGAATTTGAGTCCGATCCGGGTGCTGCCAGGCACCACCGTCTGTCGCAGTCCGGGAACCTGTTCCTATGACTAGCACGTAGAAGAGATTCTGTATCGCCACGCACCCCGTTGGCTGGTCCAAGCAAGTTACACTATTTGGAGGGGAACTATGCAAGTCGTCTATGAACGCTGTTGTGGACTCGACATCCACAAGAAGCTGGTCGTTGCTTGTCTCATTGTCCTGACTGCCAATGGGCAGCGGCACAAGGAGATCCGCACCTTTCGTACCACCACGCAGGAACTGCTGCTCCTGAAGGACTGGCTCGCCGCTGCTGGCTGTACCCATATCGCCCTCGAATCGACGGGCGTGTATTGGAAGCCAATTTTTAACCTCTTGGAGGGAGACTTTGAACTGCTGGTGGTGAACGCCCAGCACATCAAGGCGGTCCCAGGTCGCAAGACCGATGTGCGTGATGCGGAGTGGATTGCCGACCTGTTGCAACATGGCCTGCTCAAGGGAAGCTTTATCCCACCAACACCCCAGCGGGAGTTACGGGAACTCACGCGCCACCGAACCTCCCTGGTGGAGGATCGTGCGCGTGTGGTCAATCGGCTCCAGAAGGTCCTGGAGGATACCAATATCAAGCTGGGGGATGTAGCGACCGATATCCTGGGGAAATCGGCGCGTGCCATGCTGGAAGCCCTGCTTGCCGGCCAAACGGATCCCAAGGTCTTGGCAGACCTGGCCCGTGGACGGCTGCGTAGCAAGATTCCCGAATTAGAGCAGGCCCTGGTGGGCGTGGTGAAGCCGCATCATCGCTTCCTGCTGACCGAGTTGTTCACCCAAATCGATACGCTCGATGAAGCGATTACCCGCGTCGGCAACGAAATCGCGACACGGATGCATGAGGAGGAGCCAGCTGGACAGGAGCCAGCAGAGCGACACAAGGCCTCCTCCCATGGCGAGCAGCGGGAGGCTCCCTTACAGGAGTCACTGCAGGCAAGCGAGAAACCGCCTCTTACCTGGGCACTCGCTGTGGCGTTGCTCTGCACCATTCCAGGCATTAGTCAACGCGCAGCTGAAGGCATTCTCGCCGAGATCGGCCTGAATATGGCTCGCTTTCCCTCCGCAGGTCATCTGGCCTCCTGGGCGGGGATGTGCCCTGGTAACAGCGAAAGCGCAGGCAAGCGCTTGAGTGGGAAGACGCGCAAGGGAAGTTCCTGGCTGCGCATCCTCCTCGTGGAAGCTGCGCATGCTGCAGCCCATACCAAGAACACCTACCTCTCGGCTCAGTACCACCGCCTAGCCGCACGGCGTGGAAAGAAGAAGGCCATGATGGCCGTCGGGCACACGATCCTCGTCATCATCTACCATATGTTGCAGCAGCAGAAGTCGTACGAAGAGCTCGGAGGCAACTACTTCGACGAGCGAGAGCGCCAGGACACCGAGAAACGGTTGGTGCGCCGCTTGGAGAAATTGGGCTATCAGGTCACCTTGCAACCAGAGAACCCTGCCGCTTGAGCAGTATTTTTCAGAAGAGTTGACACGGACGCGCCTTCACCTCTATTTGGCTGAAACCCTGTCTAACCCCTACAAAATCGTCCCATCTACACGGGCTTTGGCTTCCAACAGCATCCAATCATTCAACGGGATCATCAATGCAGATTGCCCCCACTGATGACCCTCAACCTTATAATGTCCCATACGATACTGATACACATCAGTAATACCATCAAGCCGTAACCGCTCGATGACAATCCCCTTCGCAGGATAGTCGCTCTGTAACATAGCCGTTACAGCTTCAATCCAATACTTATCAATTGTCCCGTCTTCTCTCGGACAATCAATAAAGTTTTTCCCAGCATCTTTTTTCGTCTGTAAATTCTTTGCCGTCCAGGCAACAAAACCATTAGTCTCCATATTCATACTCTTCTCTTTTCTCCCCTGTTGAGGCACCTATGCATATTCCGCGCCCGAAGCGCACTATCTCTACTATAAATATACACTATAGATACACTAAAGTCAAGCATTTTGAGAATCAGTGTCATATAATAGAGATAAGAATAGGTGATATCTATCACCTGGCCTAAGCGCCTGCTCACCCGGCAACTGATCACTGCCACGCCGAGTACGCCGCTTAGAGATGCTGCACCTAACGGTGCTGAGACCATGCCGATAGAGAAGCATCACTGCGATAGATGAAAGGTATACCTATGTTAACATTCAAACAAAAGTGGGAAGAAGAAGTGGAGCAGCAGCGTAAGGACTACTATAACCGTATCGGTGATCACTCGTATAGTAGTCCACCGCTGCGACCTACTACTAGACCAACGTCTATCCCTTACCCTGTCACAACGCAAGCCTGGTCAGAAGTAAGTGGTATGTCAAGCATTTTTGCAAAGGAATGCTATGAAAGTGAAGTTAAGGCCCAACAGGACGTGTATACTGGTAAAAGCCACAAGCGTTTTATGGATGCAATAGACAAGTTAGAACGCTTTAGAGGGTTTGTAACAGTTGCTCAATTGCCTCGACTATCCTATACTCACTTTAGCTCTTTTGATGAAGAACAGAACAAACAGCAGGGACACATTCCTCGTGAGGGAGAGCTTTGGCTTACTTGGTGCGTCGGCCAGCCTCTCGGGTGTGCACCTTGGTTTCAGAGATCAAAAGGAAAGGAGACATCGCACTTGTTATGAAACTCACACCCTTTCTTCTCTTCGATGGGAATTGTGCTGAGGCGATGGCATTTTACCACTCATGCCTTGGGGGAGAGCTTATTATCACGAAGGTGGGCGACTCTCCCATGAAGGGGCAGCATCCACCGGAGCAGCAGAACAAAGTGGTCAATGCCAGACTCATCAGTGGCGCCATAGACATTTCGGCAACGGACTGGCTGCATCCCACGAGAACCCCAAAACAAGGCAATACCGTCTGCCTGTACATGAGCGAAGCAACCTCTACGGAACTCAGAGATATTTTCGAGAAGCTTTCCGAAGGAGCAGACCCCACCCTGCTCGACCCGTTGCGAGATATGCCATTTGGAAGCTACGGACATCTCGCTGATAAATATGGTGTTCATTGGTTCTTCACAGGGGAGAAACAAGAGTAGCAGGAGCGCATATTAGACCGATTCTCGCGTCGAAGAAGCCATGAATAAATAGCCTGAGATGTGCCAGAAATGCGACGTTTTCAGGCATTTCCTGGGTTTATCATATAACTTGCCACGAGGCCTCGCGCTTTCAGCGGATCGGCTCTCACTCATCGTGTGGCGTGGCATCTTGGGGAGCTCTGTTTTCGTTCTCTCCCTTATTAACCAAAACACTTGCCCAAAAAGGCAAAATTTTTTGCCTGCACCTGTTCGTGGGTATTCACGAATATGCCATTTCGCAATCTACTTTACTCCGTGGGGCAGCCTTTCGAGGCAGAAAAAGCCGCGAAGGGCTACCCACCTATTACAAGGACATTACGAGGAAGTCTATTCCGACCCCTTCTCCCCGCATCTGCTGCATACGTATTCCTGATTGCGCAGGTCAGCAAGGAAATTCGCTTCGGCATCGTACACATAACAAAATGCCCCGCGATGGCACCCGGAACGGGCGTATGCTATTGTGGGATTCCTGCCACACCTGGCGCAGGACAAAGACACCCGGATCGCCAGTGTCTCCAGCATCGGAACGATGGGGAACGCCTGACCATGCCAGGCGGCGTAGCGCCCAAACACCTGTTCGAGCGGAGCCTCGCTTTCGAGCAGATCGTCCAGGGGACCGAGTTCAAGTAAGGTTTCGATGGTCTCGCCAATGACTGTCCAGGAGCCACTTACCGAAAACAGGTAGGAGGCGTCGGGGCCGTCGATGCCGTTGTCGCGGAAGAACGTGACGGTGACCTGGTCGTCGATATCGTGAATTCCTTGGATATGGATCAGTTCTCCGGCCTGGGCAAATGCGCCTTTCTCTACGATGTGCCGCAGCAGCATGGCGGGCGAATGCGGTTCATATTCTGCGATGCGCTCGGGCGAAAGCGGTGTTTGCTGTTCGTTCAGCCAGGCAACGAGGTCATGTACGAGCTGGCCCTGGCGCTGCATGGCTGCTATCACCTGGGCATTGAAATCATCTGGCGGGGTCACTACCTGCCAGGTACCGAGGTTGAGCGCGGCTTCCAGGTCCTCGACTGATGCCACCTGCAGGGGGACACGTGTTCCAGGCTGATTCTCAGAAGACTGGTTTTTCTCCAACCCCTGCAGGTGCAGGAACTGCTGCGCTAACCTGACAGGCAGCGCGTAGAGGTGGTGTTCGGCGCGGTCGAGCAGGAGGTAATAGCGTGGCCGCGTTTCGCTACTCCCAAAATCGAAATGCCGCAGGTGGACCGCCACTTTGGGGTGATCGACGAAGGCCTGATAGCCTGTGTACTCACCCGTGCCCATGGCACGGCCATCGTCGTAGTTGGCCTCGTCACCGCTCCTCTCCCAGTAGAAGCCTACCCAGCGTGCGTCCAATGGGTGGCCGAATACCTGGCCGGTGTAGCCGATGGCCTCGGCCAACATGGGTGGGACGGGAACATAGAGCAGGAAAGGTCGCATGTCAAGTTGTCGGTTATATCGTGTTGTCATGCTTCAACTCCTTTGCATGTTGGTACTGAGGAAACGCACATCTCACTATTCATGAGCATCCCTTTTCTATTGGAACTCATAAACTAATGTGAGCAAGCTCCTGCATCTTTACCGAAGCTTGCTCACATTTAGTTGACAGTAATTTGATCGATCGACTCTCCTCAAACATATCTAGAACGAACTACCAGCTTCCTGGCCCCTACTACCAATGCAGTCGTTCTTTCAAACTCACAAACGTGTGGTGGCCGATAATTAGGTGATCGAGAACCTCTACATCTAAGACCTTTCCGGCCTCCACAAGTTGCTTTGTCACCTCGATGTCCTCATCCGATGGTGATGGGTCGCCGCTAGGGTGCGAGTGACAAATGATGATCGCCGGGCAATTCCGCACAATCGCCAGGCGAAAGATCTCGGCGGCTCTGAGGACTGAGCTATTGATGGTTCCCCGGTAGAGCGGAATATTGTCTACGACCCGATTTTTCGTATCGAGCACAATCACACGCAATTGCTCAAAATCCAGAAATGCCATGTCAGGCATTACAAGACTCGCCGCATCGGCTGGGGTTTTGATCTGATATTTCTCTTCTGCTTGCGGCTTATTCAGCCGTCTTCCAAGCTCCAGGACGGACTTTAACAGCGCAATCCTGGTCTCACTCAGCCCATGTTCTTGCATGAGTTCTCTCCATTCAGCCTGCAGCAATCCTCCCAATCCTCCATATGTCCCGAGCAACTTGCTGGCCAGTTCATACCCTTTCTCATCGGCAGAGCCTATCCGCAGTACAAGTGTTAACAGTTCCTCTGTTAAGAGTGTCTGTGAGCCATATATCAGGAGCCGTTCTCGTAGTTGTTTCATCTTTCTATTCCTTTCAGACAAGAATAGCTCGCAAGCCTCCCAAAGAAGCTTTGCGAGCTATTCTTTCGTTGTTCAGTTGTTCCCTGATCGGTAATTCTCCTTGCGAGAAGAACTCTCAGCCAGGATATATCTGTCTTTTCAGTGTGCTCTCAGGCACGATTGCATGGAGCGTTGTCTGAGCTTGTCTTGTACCAGCAAAAAGCCCACAGGTGGTTCGAACTCCTGTGGGCTACACTCTGTAAGCAAACTTTTTCATCTCACTTTATCCCTCCTGCAGGCAGTGGCTGATACTGGTAGCGAGCCGTGTGCAGGTGGCAAATGGCTATCGCGGCGGCGTCAGCAGCATCGTCTGGCCGCGGAATGGACTGGAGATGCAGTAAGAGACGCACCATCTCTCCCACCTGCCACTTCTTGGCAGCTCCATAACCAGTCACCGCGAGCTTCACTTCGCTTGGCTTGTATTCAGTGATAGGGATACCACCATTGGTCAACGCCAGCATCGCCACGCCACGTGCATGCCCCACAGCGATGGCGGTGGTCACATTTCTGCCGAAGAAGAGTTCTTCCATCGCCGCTTCCTGCGGGCGGTACTCATCGACTAGCTCACCAAGCTGCTGGTAAATCTGCTGCAAACGCAGTGGCAAGACTAGCCCTGCAGGTGTGGTGATCACTCCGCAGGCCAGCATGCGCAGTTCATTGCCATGTGCTGCCACGACGGCGTAGCCGAGGATCGCATATCCAGGATCAATACCTATCACAATCCTCTCGTTGGATGTTTTCATCTGGCTGCTCCTCCTCACCTGTCTGTCTCATAGAAATTGAGGCCCGCCTGTTGCAGTTTGGCCTTCGCGCTTTCGTTGACAGAGCCGTCGTCATATTGGATCAAGGCAAAGCCGGTGATAGGCAACGCAGCAAACAGCCCTGGCTGTAACCCCTCTGCAGACTCCCCTGTTGGCCGGTATTGGTAGATGGTGCTGCCAACCTTGCGCAGGCAAATCGGGCTTTCTCCCTCCAGTTCCAACACCTCCGTTGCCGTCTCTTGCGGGAGGACATCCCACAGCTTGAATAAGCAGGGGCCTACCTTCTGTGACGAGTCGCTGTTCAGGAAGGCAAGTGAGGCAGCGTCGTGCCGGGGAAGATGCTTCTGGCACTCTTGTGGTGGGCTTTGTTCCTGCCATAAGGTATTGATCGCTCGTGGATGTGCCAGGATCATGCGGCTCTCTCTTGTGAGTCGTGAGAGTTCCAGGTTGGGATTGATACGCCGTGAGGCTCCGAAGCGCCGTGTTTCCTCAATATAATCACTACACCACTGATAATGTTCGCTCCCAATCCAGATGAGCAGGTGCGTAATGCCAGTTGCGGGATCTTCCCACAACTGCGGCTTATTAATCAAGTCTAAGCCTTCCGGCAGTGGCCTGGGAGGGTCGATCAGGAAGAATTCGAGCGGCGTGCCGTAGGGACTCAGCCCTGTTTCGGCATACACACCCCCTTGCTCCCGTTCTCCACATCCTCGCTCGACCGGATCAGCTTTCGGAAAATCTATCATCATGGTTTGTGTTCTCCTTCTTCACTCTTCTTTATGATGTGGTGGTATGCTTTGCCGGTTGCCGTTGCAATATCTCCAGTTCCTGGCAGAGCGCCTTCGTGAGCAGGCGTGCCCTGGCCGTCTCCTGGTGCTGGGGAAGCTGCTGCTCAAAAGCAAGCAAGGCGGACAGCAGGTGCGAGAGCGAGAATTCCTCTGCTGGAACCTCTGGATGCAACTCCCATCCAGATGCTCCTTGATCTGCAGAAGCCGATTCATGCGGGCTCATCGCCTGATTGCCATTGGAGTGTATGATCTCCATCGTAGGCTCTTCCCAGTGCTGCGCCAGCATCTCCTGTAAGGGCGCAAGCCCTGTACTGATCTGCCTGCGCAGGATGTGCTCTACCAGCTCGGCGGTGATCTCTTCGCCCATCTCCGCCAGGGATGCCAGGAATGCCTGCTGCGTTTTGCTCAGCCGCACTAGTTGTTTGGCCGTTCCCAGACTCACCCTCCCGGCAAAGATCTGGCCCAGGAGTGGTGGTGGCAGGTGCGCCAGCTTCAATTGCTCGCGCACCCTGGTCACAGGTACGCCGAGGGATTTCGCTAGCTCTGTATCGGTCATGCCCACACCCCCATCGACCAGTTCCACCAGCGCTTTCAACTCCTCTATCCAGGCCGGTGAGCGATGCATGTTTTCGCTGAGTACGATCAGTGCTCGCATCTGGGGGCTGAGCGCGTCATAGACACGGCATTCGATATAGGTCAGCCCTGCGCGGCAGGCACCTGCCACACGCCTGCGACCCGCGACCACGCGGAAGATGGCCTCCGGATCGTCGATCCCCTGGCCCTGTTCGAGCACCACCAGGGGCGCATGCAGCAGGCCCACTAACTGGATGTTGGTCTGGAACTGGCCTGCGCTCGATTTCATGAGTTTTTCTCCGGGGATAATGAGCCGGTCAATGGGGAGATAACGTGTTTCATAGGTGAGAGGCGACTCGATGCCGAGCCGTTTCATCAACGCGAGCAGCGCTTCATCTTGCGCGCTAACCTCACGCTCTATACAATCATGTGGAGTAGTTTCACCAAACAGCTGGTCTTCGTTCTGCAAGTCCCCGTGCTGTGACGCCTGCGGTGTGTGTTTCATCATGTGAATAGACATCTGATCCTCCTTTGTATCAGTTGGTTGTTCATTGTTGTTTCCTTCAACAGATGTCTACCCTGTCTCGCTCGCTTTTCTGCCGGGTGTGTTGTAAGCCACCATCACCATTTCTGCCTCTGGCACTTGCCATAGCAGAGGTGAGATGGTACACTCCAAACAAGACCGAATGTTTCCCTAGATGAGAATCACTCAGTCGAGCACATGAGACAGGGTAGAGAGAGTTAGCATATGTCAGTTACCACAGACTGGCCTGCGAAACCTGAGTGGTCTCTGACATTAGCTCCTCTGCCTTTGTTGTATTCAGCGTTGTTTTACATGGTTCACCTCCCTCCTCTTGTAATTCCCAAAGATTGTTCGCTTGAGTTGTTGAGGCTGCCTGTTCAGGCTGCTTTCTCCGCGACCTGGACGATGCTTTCCCGGCCTTTTCCGCTTCCAGAAGGTGCAGTAAGGCATCCCAGGTTGGCCTCGCTCCATGCCCATTGCTTCCATTCGTTCCGTTTACCGGCGCACTCGACACAGAGATCGGAAGCAGCTCTGCTCCATTAGCTGTCGTTATGGAGGAGTCTGCCACCGAGGAGTCAGTCACCAGATCACTTCTCATGGGTTGCAGATCCAGAACTGACGCGACGGTCACTTCCTCCATAGGCAGCGAAATCACTTCGGCTGGGACTTCTGGGGCCTCTTCTGCTAACTCCGCCTCAACCATCCCATAGCGGTTTGCCACTGCGGCAATCGGTTCAGGTTTAGCAATCCCCGCTTCCGCATGGAGAGCGGCCAGTCGTTCAGGGAGCGTGTCTACCACCCCGATCCACTGCCGACCGCGTTTGAGCGCTTGCTGCAATTCCTCACCGCGCCGGGCAAAGGCTGCCTTGAGTGCTTCGGTCTCGTCTTCTGGCTGCGATAGGAATGGAGCCTCCTCGTCCATCGACTCCAGGCTCTGGCTCAGTCGCGCTAGCGTGGTTTTGTCTGCGCCGGCATGCTCTATCAGGGCACCTCGCGCAGGTTCACCCGCGAAGGCGGCGGCAGCGCCACTTTGACTGCCGAGCTTGCGCAGTTTATAGTGCCCTGCTGTGCCTGCGTAGACGAGGTAGTAGATGCGTACCTCTTCTTGCTTGCCCAGTCGCCAGGCGCGTCGCGAGGCCTGGTCGAGCATGAAGAGGTTCATCGGCATCTCAAACCAGATCACGGTGTCGATTCCACGCTGCAGGTTGAGCCCTTCGTTCACTCGCCGGTAGGGGACAAGCACTACGTGACGGCCTGACGCCACTGCCGCCAGGATGGCTTCCTGTCGATCTTCCGCTTCCACATTGTTTGGCAGTGTCCATGGCGTGTACTCCTTGAGCACCCACTCCAGGCGCTTGGACATACTGCGGATGTCGTTCTGCTCCAGATACACCATGACGCGACGACCCTCAGACAACTCCTGCTGGACGATCTCTCTGAGCCGTCGTTCCAGGGGGTAAAGGTAGTCGGTGGCCAGCACCGGCGTGCGCACGAGCAGTCGCTTGCCGGTCACATCACCCCAGTCGTCCTTTTCGGTCTGTATTACCTCAAAAGGACTTTCACAGGGCAACGCCGCAAACCAGCGTGGGATGGTGCCTTTCGCCAGTCGTGCTGCATTGTTGCGCTCGCGCGCTAGGTCGTCTAACCTACGCACGAGTTGGAGGTAGCATTGTGAGAGGTTGCGCTCTGCCGCCCACTCTTTGACTTCCGCCTCGTGACGATGCGCCTCGGACACACGCTGCTGTGCCTCTGCTTCCTTTTGTTGAAACTCTACTCGTAGACGCTCACGATCGTCGTTTGAGAGCTGTTCCTTAAGCACCGAACGATGGGTTTTCTGCAACTCGGCGAGCTCTCGTTCGGCGTGCGTGCGCGCCTGCTCTGCTTCCCTTACAGCATCCCCTAGCTCCGGGTCGCGCATCGAAACTACTTCCGGGATCTCAATACGCGGTGGCATATGTGACCCGACATCGAGCACGGTGAGGTAGCACAGGTCTTCCAGCAGTGAAGGGATAATGCGCGCGGAAATGCCGGGTGCGGGAATGGTGCTGACCTGCACATCAGTACGCCCCGTACCGCGACGCGCCTCCGACTCGTATTCTTTTGTCCAAACCTGAATTACCCCATAGCGGGAGATGGCTTTCTCGACATCGTTCCAGCCCAGTCCCAGCCTCTGCCAGAACTTAGGCGAAAATCTGAACCAATAGTAGAAGAAATCGTCCAAGTTTCCACCGTAATGGGTTCCACTGGCATTCATCCTGGCCTGGGAGGCCAGCTTGGCCAGGTGGAACGAGTGCGCAATATCCGTGGAGCGCCCACGTCCATTGTGGCTCTCGTCGATAATAGCAAGGGCTACACATCCTTTGTAGAAGCGATGTAGGAACTCGTATGGACTAAAACTCGCGGGTGGCGGCATGCGCAGTTCAAAACGAGTAGTTTTGGTGACCAGTCTGCCCGTCTCCGCTGCCACATAGCCCACGACACGCCTGGACCAGAGGCCGTAGACCGGCACCAGTTCCTGCCCTGTGAGAGAGTGATGATAGGCAACGATGACCCCCTCTGTATCTTGTAAAGGCTCGTATCCCTCTGCTGCTGACGGGTCAGGCCTCGTCACTACGACCCTGCCTGTCTCAGATGGAACCAGGCGTGACCCAGAAGCAGCTGTCTGTGTGGAAAGGAGTTTTGTCAGGTGAGAAGCAGCATCAGCGCCAGAATGAATCGTCGTTTGGCCAGTCCCTACCCCCTCCATCACCTGGGACCAAGTGGCAAAAGGCACGTGGGGATACTTGTGCTGCGTTACCTCGGTCCTTGCATCTGTCCACAGCGGAGCATTACACAGCTTGATCCCTCCATCAGTCGCCCTGGTCTCGATCTCACAGGTACACCAGCGTTGTTTGCTTTTGAACCAGGTGAGGCTGGTCACCGGCTCCAGCACATCTGTATCGTCCTCCTCTCTGGGCACATCCTGCGAGGATGTATTGACCTTCTTGTCTGGGGCATGCACACCTCTGGGTGTGGCCTCGATGCGTCCCAAACAATCCGGACAGTAGAAGAAGGAGGTTGTTATTTCTTTGGTGAGCACCTGCCCTGTCTCTTTAAACTGGTAGGCCACAAGCTGGTCATGCCGGTCGTAGATGGGTTCCAGTGCCTCCTTGAGCGTGGCATCCGGCTCCAGGTCTGGTACGATATTGGTCTGCTTTTTCTCATGCACGACCGGTTGCCAAGCTCTCCCAAAGGCCCGGGAGGTCGAATGCGAGAAGATGCCGATCACCGCCGGTGCAGGACTACTCGCGCAGCACTGCATCCAGTGGGCCACGTCGTGATAGTCCTTGATGAACAGCACTTCTGCCTGGGGCCACGCTGCCCGGATCTCATTGGCCCACTCCTTGGTGACTTTCTTGGGCGTCGTCACCAGCACCGGCAGCGCCGAGGGACCCAGCAGTTCCGGCGCGATCACCCTGTTGGTACGCACGTGCCGATAGGCGGTGACCTGCCCGCTCTGCTCGTCGTAGACTGGCTCGACGCCTAAGAGCGCACGAGTGGTTGGATTGGTCAGCCAGGCACGTCTCAAGTGCTTGACCCATCCTGGCTGCGCCTCTTGCCGGAACTCGGCTGCGTTGCGTTGCCGCCAGCGATAGGCCAGACGCGCGACCGTCGCGATTCCTATCCGTGTCTTCCCAACTCCTGGTTCGCCCTGGATGGCGGTGCGTCCTTTAGCATCGATGGCCCGGCTCATAGCGTAGACGCGATGGTGTTGCGCTACAGCCAGGCCGGGAAAGGCTGCGCCTGGGAGTTGCTTATCTTTGCCAATGTTGGAGACGACACGCATCTCCCAATCAGCGGGGTCAAGCTGGTAGAGCGGTTTACGTTTCTCGATCACGCGAGCGGCCAGTGTCGGGAGCCAGGGTTGCAGGTAGGTGAAGACCTCCTCACCTTGGTAGTAGCGCGAGGATCCACTCGACAGGTTCAAGACGCCCAGAATGGGTTTGTCCTGCTGCTGTTTGACTTCCAGGTGCACCACGCCGCGTTCACGCTGCTTCTCGCGCTCTTCCTCGTCGATCTCGATCGAAATCCATTCCTGGGTGACGAACGAGGTGAAGAGATGGGGCGTGCCATCTGGTCCTCGCACGATCTCCCCGTCAAGCAGCCCGGTGAGGATATCTGCTGCCAGGTGCGCCTCACCGGTGGGCGGCATGGCAGGGGCGTCAACGAAGCCCTCTTCTGACCAGGTGGTCGCCGCCTCCCATACCGGGGTGAGCTGTGCCCCATACTTCGCCACCGCCTGCAGCAGCGTGTCGTTATCGGCATGCTTGATGACAAGCATAGGCTGGACGAGCGCGGCAGGCACTATATAGGGAGCGGCAAGTGGTTCATTGGGCAGGTCAGGTGGTGGAAACCCTTGCTCCCAGGGTGATTGCCCGGCCTTCTCCGGTTTGCGCCAGCGAAAGCCTGAGAGGCGCTTCTTCTGTGCCGTGCCAGGTACGCGTGCTGTAGCCAGACGCACACCCAGCACGCAGATCTGGGTGTAATCCTCAAACCCACCCTCTTCATCTTCATCAGTCCGGTCGGGGAACTTCCATACTCGGATCTGGTCATACCATTTGCACCAGTGCGAGATCATAGTGCCATCCCAGGCGGATCTGGCAGGGATGATCGCCACCATGATGCCACCGGGCATGAGCAACTCTCCTGCATCGGCGATGATACGATACTCTGCCCGTTTGCCATTACTGAAAAAGTAAGGCGGGTTGGCCAGCACCAGACTCATTGAGCCAGGTGTGCAGGTGGTGCCCTCGAAGGCGCTGGTGAGAATGGTGGCGTGAGGCAGGCGCTGTTGCGCTATGTTGGCGCGGTCGGCGCTGATCTCCACGCCATAGAGCTGGGCTGCGGGCAATTCCTGGCAGGGTGCCAGCAGGTCGCCCTCGCCCGCGGTGGGATCGAGGACGGTGACCACCTCTCCTGCTGGAAAGTAGAGGAGATGGTGCACGATCCACTCGGCGAAGAGCGGTGGCGTGCGGATGAATGCCGAGGTACTGAGATTGGCTAAGGTGCCTTGTGCCATATGGGATGTTCCTCCAAAGTAGCTAAACATGCAGCACACCCCGCCGAAGATGTGTAGCTGCCTTGCACTGCATCTGAGACAAGCAAGCATACAGCTATCTTCGGCGGGGTGTTTCACATTGAACAACAAACAAAGTAGGTTGGTGGAGTAGGGTGCGTGGTTGGAAAGAAGCGGTAGTGTGTGAACTCTGAAGAGTGGGAAGAAGATCTCTTCTCCCCGGTTCGATCACTCCCCATTCCAGGGGAGCCAGCCTGAACGGACGCCCTCCCCGATCAAGCGGCTCCAAAGGGTCAGGTCTCCCGTCATTTTCCAGGCTTTGATGCCCAGCGCTTGCAACGGCGTAATGAGATCGCGAGCCAGTCCCTGAAGCCATAGTTGAGAAGCCCAGGCCTCGACCAGGGCGGGATTCTCGTGCTGGTGCAAGAAAATCACGCGCATGGCATGCAAATGTCCCAGAAAACTTCGTAGATGCGGCGTTGCTTCATCCCAGTTGCCTAAGACGAAACGCGAGCGATCCACCTGTGCCTGCTGGATAGGCTGTGTGGAAGGCCCCTGCTCTTGCTTTGGTTTCGGCACATCGGGGGGATGGAGCATGCCCTCGGCAATGTGCGCCGAGACAGGCAGCGCCAGGAAATGCACCTCTTTCGTTCCCGGCAGTGTCGCGTGAAACTGCTTATAGTTCTCCTGCCTTCGACCAAGCTGCTGTGGACCACACCAGTCGATGGCCGGATCAGGCTCAAAGGCCAGTTGCTCACGCTGCCACAACCTGGCCAGCGCTGCGCTGACACTCGTGTCGTAGCCGACGAGGCTGATGGCGACCACCTCTTGATGATGGCAAGCCAGCGCAGCCACTTTCGGCAGTTGCCCATCCGCCTTGATCGTGCCAAAGAACTGGGCTGGATGATAAGGACGAAGAGGCAAGGTTCCAGTGAAGACCTGTACCATGATGAAGGTTTCCTTTCTGCAAGACTGTGTGGTGATGGTCAGCATGAGAGCACCTTTTCCATCTCTCGTGCGATCTGCCGCCAGCAGGCGACAAGCAAGCTCGATGAGCAGATCGACCATGTTGGAAAGGTCATTCCAAGCGCCACAAGCATATGTCCTAACGGAGGGCACGATGCTCGCCAGCTATAGCCACACCAGGAAAAGCCAGGCTTTGGGGGCTCAAGTCGGTTCACATGGTTGTGGAGGCTTTGAGGGAGCGGCGTTATCTCATGCACTCCTGGATCGGGCAGAGTCTTCAACCATCTAAGCACGCTCCTCATATGCTCTATGGGTGTTGTCGGGATATCGCCGTGAGTAGAGCAGGCTTGTATCAGCGACTCTTGCAAGAAGTGTGGGTTAGATGCATACAGCAAACAGAAGAAACGAGCATGGGGTGACTGCATCCCTTCCCAGGTGAACCGGTAGCCTTGCCCGTTCGGGTACTCCTCAATCCTGGGCATGCCACCAAAATGGATGGCAGCACAGAGAGGACAAATTGATGAAGGGAATGAGGAGACCAGGCGCACTTCTGCACCTAGTTGTTGAGCGATCTCGACAACCTGAGTCTCGCTCAAACACACAAACGATGCTGTGCGGCCCAGTTCATACCAGGGCTTCTGACACAAGCGGCAGAACCACAGGATAGCACGTCCGCCATCCAACGTAGTTGGTGCAAGCTGTTTCAGACGCTGCTGTAGGCGGTATTCTGTTCTGGTATGGTGATCATCAAAGTACGGGTGCGTAATAGTGGGAAAACGTTCATTGCAATATTCTGCCAATGGTGGTAAGATCATGCTAGCTCCTTTTATAAATGGGAGGAGAAACAAATGGCCACGTTACCCGGCTTGGTAGCGTGGCTTTTCACTTGTGTGGAATAATCCCACTGTGGAAAAACAGGTGGATAACCTGCCTACGCGTTGGAGAGACCTGTTGTAGCCAGCGCTTGTTCCAGGAAGAGAGCAACATCCAGTGAGGTTGCCCACAGCCGCAGGTACGCGAGATCAAGCGTAGTTCCTTGCACAGCAAGTATCTCCACGATGCTCTCCCAGAGACGCTGGAAGCGCTGCATACCGCCATTGTAGCGTTCCAGCAAGGTCAGGATGGTATCCTCAGGTGAAGCGATGTAGAAGGCCCGGCTTCCTTGCTCCAGTGCATGCCGTTGCGCCCTCTCCTGCTTGATTTGGCTATATGCCCGATAGGCCGATAGCGCGACATCGATCTTCTGCAACGTCTCATGATGCACGAGGCGAAAAGAGCCTCGATGGCTGCGCGCATGGCGATCTCCTTGACGTCATATGCGTTCTCCAGTCGAGTGACCAACGCCGGGACCTGGCTGAATTTGATATCGGCAACCACTTCAATCCCCTGCGCTACCTGTGCTTTTACATACACTGATGTAGCGAGTGAGCCGGTCAGGTGATAAGGAATGGCCAACATTTCAAAGGCATCTGCCAGGGGCGTCAGTGTACGCACAATAACCGTGATGTCCATACGTGAAACTGCTACATCAAACATACTCATAAGTGATTACAAGTACGCTCTTTGTTGTTCCTGGTTCATCCCCAGATGCCTCATCCCCAGAGGGATTTTGGTCTGACTCCAAGTCCCCAGGCCGTTTTCCGTCGCGCCGTAGCCACTATCGCCGACGGCATGTTCAGGTTGAGGCCGAATATGCGAAGTGCCTCCAAAACGATGTTGCGACTGGCGTTTTCATCGCGGTCCCCAATGTACCCACAGTCAGGATTGGGGCAGACAAAGACACGATCAGCAAGTTGCAAATCGGTTTTGCGCGCCCCGCAACAGTGACAAAGCTGGCTGGATGGAAAAAAGCGATCGACCTTGAGCAGCATCCTGCCCTGAGCCGCCACTTTGTTCTCTAGCAGATCCAGCAGTTTGCCGACGGCTGCATCCGAAAAAGACCGAGAGAGGCAACGATTGCGGATCAAGCCCTTCACATGCAGGTCTTCTACCGCGACAATCCCACTGGTCGTGGCGATCTCGGTCGTGAGTTTGTGCAGCCAATCGAGCCGGATGCACGCGATCTCGTAGTGGGCGCGGCTCAACTTGTCTTTCGTCTTGAGCCAGTTCTTCCCACCTTTGGTGCGTCGTGCCAGTTCTTTGTTCAATCGGCGCAGCTTTTTTAACTGATGGACAAGCGGTCTTTGGTTCTCGTACTGCCTGCCATCAGAGAGGGTTGCCAGCCGGTTCAACCCGACATCGATGCCAACTGGGGGATGAGTGTTCAACGGGAGGTCAGCGGGCATTTCTACGGTAATCGAGACAAACCACCATGCAGCCGTTTTGGAGATGCGGGCCGAGAGCATTTTGCCAGAAAAACGCACTTTCTCGGCCATATTCACGCGCCCCAACTTTGGCACATCGATCCAGTGGTCGCCGACGGTGAATTTGTCATTAGCCAGGTAAAATGAGGCCCGCGATCGTTTCTTACTCTTGAATTTCGGATAGCCGATCTTGCGTCCAGCCTTGATGCCCTCAAAGAAATGCTTGAAAGCCGCAGCCACATCCATAAACGCGCCTTCAACGGCACATTTGGTGACGGAATACGCCCAGGGGAACTGCTCTTTTTTGAGCGCGTTAAACTTGGTACGCAAAGCCAGCGCCGACGGTTTGCCGCCTGCTTCATATTCCCGTTGCCACTCCGCCACCGCCCAATTGAACGTAAAGCGAGCGGTTCCAGCAGCACGAGCAAAATAAGTCGCTTGTTCAGGCGTGGGATGAAGCCTGATCTTGTGCGCTTTGATCATCAGCGATGGCTTTCCTCAAAGCTTTGCGATAGGTTCTTAATCCGTCCAGACGAGAGCTGAAACAATAGGTGATAGTGATGAGATCCTGCACCAACTCTTGCTCTGGACTCAGTTCTTCCGTGTTCATGACCAGCAGCTCGCACTGGTGAGTTTGGCACAGATGCACAAGCAACTGATACCCAAAACGGGCCAACCGATCTTGATGGGCTAGCACAACCCGCTCAACTTGCCCCTCAAGAATGGCATCCACCAGAGCTAAAAATGCCTTTCGCTTGAAATTCAAGCCACCGCCGATTTCCATGATCCACTCATCCACCTGGATACCACGCTCGCGGCAAAAGTCACGCAGGACGGCTTGTTGGTTGGCTAAAGCGGGCTTTTGTGCTTGACGGGAAACCCGGCAGTACGCTACAGTTCGACGCTGCTTCTGGACCCGTGGGAGCCGGAGAGCAGCAGCCAGATCGTCCTCAGTATAGTACCGCCGATTGGTGATCGTGCGTTTCGTAGGCAACACGTTGATCCGATCCCATTTTTGTAGCGTCTTGACAGAGACTCCAACGCGCTTGGCGAATTGTGCTGGTGTATACATACAAACATGATACCACACATTCGCGTATGTTTTCAAGAGCCAGCTATAGCTCCTTCGTTCGATATGACCACACAGCAGGCAGTTGAACTTCCTTGCTGCATGGAAGAAACAAGAAGGGAGGCCAGTCGCCTCCCTAAAAAAGCAAGCGCCGGAGCATTTCATCCAAACGTTCCGGCGCACAACACAAGCCCCCACAGCTTTCCCAAGCTGGTAAGCCATGTGCTGACAATAAGAATTGGACAGTATCAATGGGATGGGGCTTGCTGCACGAGCAAGCAGAGATGCTAGTGAGTTAAGCCCGGTAGTATCGTGTAGGGGTTTTGCCCTGATAGGTGACAGGGTATTGGGATGATGAGAATCGGGCCATTGGAGAGAGGATATACCTGTTAGGAGCTTGTGCTGAGGTAGGGTAGTGCATAACTCTTGTAACCGTTCACCTCAAAAGGGGAGTTCTGAAGATGAACGTAACGGCGACAACGAGAACGTTTCTGTAGCTCACAAACGTGCCAGCTCGAAATCCAGCACAGTGATCTGCGCCTGCGCTGCAGCGATATCCGCGCTACAGCGCAACATTTCCTGCTGAATTCGAGACACTTCCTGGGCAAGGTGATCCCTTTCGTAGGAGTGCGGCCATGAAGTTGGAAGCTGCTGTCTTCCGGCGAGGTAAGCAAGAACAATGCGAGTCGCAATCTCGGGCACCTCGTGTTCCATGGGTGCTTTCTGGTGATGCAACCGCTGCCATGCTTGCACTAAAGTGGCAGCACGCAGGAACAGCCCTTGCACCTCGAATTCCAGTTTCATACGCTCGTGCCAGAGAAATGCCCGTCTTTGTTCCTGAGGGGTTCTCGGGGGAGAACTGTGACCTTTGATGGTGTGAAAAGGGTGTTGGGGACGCTGGTGATCTTGATTCATGAGGATTTCTTTCCTTTCGCATAGCAACACACGATAAAAAGGCGGAATCATCCCTCACAAGTGATCGAGGGCATCCCTCCTTTCTTTCGTGTGTGTGAAGACAACGACAATCACATGAACAAACAACAACATACTATGTCCTTTTGTTACTCCCGGCGAGCGATCAGCAGATCACCCGACGACAGAGAGAGTCGAGGACGGTGAAAACTGAAAAACACATCTTAGTTGGATTGCATAGCACGCCCATGAAGATCTCTGCGAGTGGTATACCCGCGCTCAGCAAGGGCTCTGGCTGCT
>WNGJ01002372.1_pt1 | contig 18976 bp, 19 predicted proteins | sample 5400611 | NCBI WGS metagenome assembly WNGJ01 (sample SAMN13153375, study PRJNA577476) | soil metagenome | isolation source: 40 cm soil or saprolite under Garry oak tree replicate 1 | place: USA:California | collected 2016-06-15 | reverse complement strand
ATGCAATCTGTTTTCGGCTTCGTCCCAGACCACTGACTGGGGACCGTCGATGACGTCTTTGGTCACTTCGTCCCCTCTATGAGCTGGCAAGCAGTGAAGGAATATGGCTCCAGGCTTGGCATATGTGAGTAGTGTCTTGTTGACCTGGTATCTTGGAATGAACGTCGAGAGACGTGTCTCCTTTTCCTTCTCCATACCCATTGAAATGAACGTATCAGTGTAAATTGCGTCTGATCCCTTGACCGCTTCTTCAGGGTCCTCCCCGATGCTGATTGACGACCCAGAGGTTTCGGCGGCCTCCTCGGCGCGTTTGACTGCTTCCGGGTCGGGGCCGTAGCCCAGAGGCCTTGCCACTGCGATGTTGACTCCGGTCTTAGCGCACCCTATCAGTAGACTGTTGCAGACATTGTTTCCGTCGCCCACGTACGCTACTTTCAAGCCTTTCAATCGCTTCTTGTATTGGATCAACGTCAGAAGGTCTGCAAGTATCTGGCATGGGTGATGCTTGTCAGAGAGACCGTTGACGACAGGTGCATCTGCATTCTCAGCGAGAACGACCAGATCGTCATGGGAGAAGACCCGTGCCATTATGGCATTGACGTACCTGTCCAAGACTTTTGCAGTATCCGAAACCGTTTCTCCGCGTCCCAGTTGCATCTCGTTCCAGCTGAGATAAATGGGGTGGCCGCCCAGTTGGGCGACAGCTGTTTCGAAGGAGACCCGGGTTCTCGTTGACGGTTTCTGAAATATCAAGGCCACCGTCTTTGTCCTGAGTTGTTGGGGGACTTTCCTTCGTCGTGCCATTATGGATGAGCGTTTTAGGATCAGGTCGATCTCTCTTGGTGATAATTCGACTAGCGAGAGAATGTCTCTTCCTTTCAAACCGGCCAAGGTTTTCGATAGCTCTCCGTAACTGTTTGTCGGTCGACGATTCTTCTCTTATAAGAACCCGTTGAGTCCCCTCTTATCGTCGATCTCACAAGTTGAAAAACGGGTTTAAATCCGGCTAACGGTGCTTTAGAAGCTGAACGAAAATGGTTGATCTAGAAATAACATATTGCCAGCCTTGTGGTCACCAGCCACGCGCGGTCGATATGGTTAATCAGCTGCTCGCAACTTACGGCATGCCGCTGAACCGGAAACTGACGGTTTCCCTGAAGCCGGCAGACAAGGGAGTCTTTGACGTCGTACTTGACGGCCAACTTATCTTCTCGAAGCACGAACAAGGTCGTTTTCCGACTATGGATGACCTCAAGAAACAGCTCGACCAGAAGCTTACGATTCCTCTAGAGACCCCGCAATAAGCGTACTGAGCGACCCGGACCTACGTAACCGATGGGCTCGCCTCACTGCGATATTAAGCGGTTCTCATCCGACTAGGTTTCTTACGATAGTTTGAGGCTGGAATGGCTCCAGATCGTCGTATCCTTGGCCCGTTCCGACAAGTGTTACTGGTCTACCCATTATGTAAGACAGGGATATCGCGTTACCGCCTTTGACGTCAGCGTCGAGTTTTGCGAGGATTATCCCATCGATCTTGACTGCTTGGGAAAAGACCTTCCCCTGTTCTACCGCATCGTTTCCGGTGAGGGCATCAACGACTAGAATCGTCACATCTGGTTTCGTGACTCGGACGATCTTCCTCATTTCTTCCAACAAGTTCTGGTTTGTTTGCATCCGTCCCGCGGTGTCTATTAGGACCGCATTGATCCCATGACCCCGCGCATAGTTGACCGCGTCAAATGCAACAGCAGCGGGGTCCGCACCATACTGATGCTTTATCATTCGTACGCCGATTCTTCTCGCGTGCTCCTCAAGCTGCTCTATTGAGCCCGAACGGTACGTGTCGCTGGCAGCCAATATGCAGGTCCTGCCCCTTTTCTGCAGAATGTGAGCAAGCTTTGCAATGCTTGTCGTCTTCCCCGTTCCATTGATCCCTACGAACACTATAATCGCTGGTTCCCCAGCGTTTCGTTTCGCTTCGACAAGCTCGAAAATGTCGAGTCTTCCTGCCTTGTCCAGTACAGATAGCAGCACATCGCCGAGAATGGCTTTGACCTTTGCCCTAGGATCGGAGAATCTGGCGAACTGAACGTCTTTCAGTTTCTCTTTCAATTCAGTCGCTACGTAGTCCGCTACGGAGACTGCGACGTCGCTTTCTACTAGGGAGAGCTCGAATTCATCTAGAACTTTGTCTAGATCCTTTCCTTGAAGCTCCGTCTTGGTTACGCGGTCGTAGAAGTTGGAGAACTGGGCCCTGAGCTTGTCAAACAAGGCATTCTCAAATCTTCGGTTGACTGGTTGGCAATAGTTTCTGTTATCTCTGGAGGATATCCATTAAGGACGAGATACGCTTGTCAAGGCGGTCGTTGCATGAGCTCGTCGCGATGGCATGAGGGAAGTGATCTCGACCACGTGATGGGTCAGAACTGGGATAACCGGTTGGTTGGCCACTGTAAAATCCTTGCCTGGCAGTGGGCCAAGCAACCACGCTACAGGCGTGAGGGGGCGGTTGAGGTTCGACCGTTCCCTGCCGAGAAGAGGCTCTGTGTCTCTGAGGCGCAATGGCTCTCAGGTGAAGCAGTGAAGGGGGACCCGATGACGACTGTAATCCTCGGAGTCGATGAGAGCAAGTCGAGCAAAGCGATCGAAGGCTCGATAGAACCTCAAACAAGCTCTACCGGTCCACCGCCCTTCCTGCGAGCATGGTCTTCCAGGCGGGCTCTGTAGTCCTCGGTTTGGTTGATGATCTGGTTAAGCTGTTGCGTTACGTTGATACGTGCTTTGTCCAGATCGATGGCTCTCATGTTGAGATCCTTGATCGAGTCCTCTACGGTTTTCTCTAAACAGACTCCAGCTCCGACCCCGATTATGATGTGTTGAGGATCTTCCAACTTCGCCTTCACAAAAGAGCCGGAGCCTATTGGAATGAGCATCTGAACGTCCTTTCCAGCCTCTTTCGTGCCCTCCAGAGTTTGCTTTGCGGTCTGTGTCTCGGAGAGGGCCCCAGTTACTATGTCAAGTCTCGACGAGAGAACTCGGGCTGACCCTTCAAGCATTCTTATCTCGACAAGCAGTTGCCGCATTTCCTCGTCTAAGTTGCGGGGAGCGGCCAGCTGCTTTTTGGAGCTCGCCATCAAACCGCCTCTGGTTCAGGTAATTCTTCGATCTGTTTGACTGTTATTTCGAACCTTCGTGCTTTGTGGCGGCTTCCCATGTCAGAGTAGAGGTGTTGTAACGCATCTTCTTTCTTGACTGCCCTGATGTTCTTGGTGAACGGGAGTTTTTCTCCTCCCTTGCGCAGTTCACCTGTTATCTTGAACAATCTTACCTGACTCATCATAGCAGCCTGGCCCTAGAATATCGGAGTTCGCGAATGCGCGGTACTTAACCTAATCCGTTTGGAAAGCGTTGCTTAGAGTGATAAGTTCGGATCCCAGAGTGTGGGACCCAACGATTGCGCCTCTAGAGTTTACCACTAATCCAGCCTTGGGGTATGGAACCCCTGAATTGATGGTCCCTTTCGAGACTGGAACGCCAAGAACACTCGAGATGGTTTTAGTCTCATTGTCAGTGATGATCGGATTCACTAGGACTCCTTTGTTTGAGGCAGTGGCTAGTGCCCCAACATGGGGAAGTCCTCCGATTGTAGAGGGTCGGACCGGGACGGCTAGTGTTTCTTCGAGTGCTGTGACTGTATTGCGTTGGAGTCGAGGGTCGACTATCGCACCGTGATCGTTGCAGAGTATTATGTTGCCTAGTGCCGTTCGTTTCTCTCTTAGGATCTCTATGTGTACCCCTGTCGAGCGGAGTTGTTTTAGCTCATCATCCGTGGTAATGTAGGGGACAAGGATGGCGTTGGAGTTACCTGTGACATAGATTCCGACAAGTCTGGAATCTGCGATTCCCACCGAGCATGGTTCTACTCCCAACGTGTCGCGGAAGCTACTGATTTTCTTGTGAGAAAGGCCTGCAGGCAAGATTGCTATGTTATCGTTTGCGAATGAGAAAATTCCGACGTTTGGATCCCCGAAAACATCAGAGAGAATGATCGGCACTATTCATTTTCCCTCACCTGGAAACACGATGACCTTGCCTTCTTTGTCTTTGACTACGCGAATCCTAATCTTTCGCGGGGGTTTGCTGATTCCCCGATTCCACAAGAGACTGTTCGTCTCTTCGCTTAACGAAACATTATCCGTTTTCATTCTATTGGCTGCATACTGTCTAACGTATCTTACGGCTCGAGGTGTTCGTTTCTCTCTCGGAGCCGTCCAAATACGCCGAAGATTCAGGTCGTAGAATTTCTCCTCAACGATCTCTATCTCCTCTTCTTCCTCAGCAGCTTCTTCAGCTCGCGGAGCCTCTGGGGCTTGAGGCGTCTTTGGCTCCGATTCCAGCTCTTCCGTTTCTTCTTCTGTAATTTCTGTCTTCTCGGCTTCTGGCTTGGTGAGTCCTGTCTCCCTAGATGGTTCTATGTCAGAATCGTCTTCAATCTCGACTTCCTTTTTTGGCATTTACGCTACACCTTGATCTTCGTTTCTCGCCAGTGTCGTTGCTTCGGGTTTCGCCGCACTTTACCCTCGGTCTTGGCTACGACCCATGATGGGACGGGTTGGGCCTGCTTCAAGGCGTGGGACAGATGCTTCTTCTTTCCTGAGGGTTTGTTGCGTGCCATCTATGCTCGCCGGATCTTGATCTCTTTTTTCTGTGATTGTAGTTGGACCAGTGTTTTCTTCAGCTGCTCATCTGTGATCTGTGTTTGAAGCCTCCCTGACTGAGCGAGCTGTATGAGTTGCATTTCTAATTCCTCTGCGAACTCAGGTTTCACCATTCGGATATTGGCAAGCCGTTGCCTTGCTTCTGGTGTGAGGATTTGGCGGATGATTGATTGTTTCTGACGCTCCACCTGTTGCTGGGCTTGTGAACGACGTTGTTCATCGTAGGCTGATCGTTGCATCTCGGCCATTCTTCGTCGCCGTAATGCTTCAAGCTCTTCGTCAGTGTAATCTCCATTGGACATTAACTTGGGGCCTCTTGAGGCCGGGTCTTCAATTCCTTGGCAACCTCAGCTGCAGTACGGTTTAGAAGCGCGATACCTTCCCGAGTTAGTTTTCGGCCTTTTTTCCCGTCCAAGGCAACGAGTTCAGCCTTCTGAAGCTGTTGCAAGGGTTCCCTGATGGCGGAGCCCCCTGCGGGTACGTGGTGAGCTGGCCGATTCCCATGACTCACGCGTCCTCCATACTGGACCCGTAACCGAGACACTCCAACCGGTCCTCGCACGTACATCTTTCGGAGAAGCGAAGCGCATCTGAAGTACCACCAATCAGGGTTCTGAGGTGGCCGCTCTTTGTGAGCACCAGTTTTCGCGAACTCGGTCCAGGGTGGGGGTGTGATGTCGCTCATGCTTTCTTTCAAGTGCTTGGCTAGCTTGTCTATGAGTTCCTCGGCTGGAACCTCGAATACTGTGGGCAATTCTGGTAGCGTCCTTAGTTGGTTCTAGATTTTCGTCGGGAAGGCGAGGGCAGCGTAATATAAGGCTTCATTGAAAACTGCGGTAACTGTTCTAGTTTTCTGTAAGGATACCTTCGAATTGTGCCACAGCTGAGACACGAAATTATGATTCTAGAATTACCGGACCGAATTCGAATTCGCGCGTTTTTCCCGGGGATCAAGGGTTGGCCACAGTTCTTGCAGAGGTAGTGTTTCTTCTCTGTCGGTATTCTGACTTTAGTTCGCGTTGAGATTCTCTTAGCGAGTCCAACATATCTAGTGGCTAACTTGGGGTCTCGAGGAAGGGTTTCAACGGCTTGGCCAAGAAGAAGGTCGATCCGTTCATGAGCGACAGCGGTTACCGCTGAACGCATCTTTCCATAGTTTCGCCTCGTGGATCTACTTCCCATGAAACTCATAACCTAGTATCTGGGACATGGGATTGATCTGCCTTGGTCCTGTCACTAGTCCTCGCAGAGTCCTCGATAGAGCTTGTGCCTAATGAACTGGTCAATCACCCGTCGATATTAAGCTCGGCGCGCCGCAACGGACGGAATCCGCGCACGCTCATCTTGGACCAAAGTTACCATCACGCAGCAATTCTTCAGCTGGGACCGTCGGGGGGTAGGAGAGGACGACCGGACATTGCACATCTGTCTCTACTTGCGGCTCTTGGTTCGCCACTAAGTCTAGAAGAGGGCTTGCGATCGTACGTCCATACTAGAAATGACATGATCATCACAGTAGATTCAAAGACAAGACTTCCCAGAAACACTGGCCGATTCACGTCACTTCTTGAACAGCTCTATCACGAGAAGAAAGTGCCTTACTCTGGACGCCCGCTGCTCTCGCTGAAATCCGGGTCGCTTAGAAGCTTGCTACGCGAAATATCAGGCGACTTGGTTGTCGCGCTCACGACTGAAGGAACACTACAGCCGATGGATGTAGTGGCCGCGAAACTGGCGGAATACGGAAACCCGGTACTACTCGTCGGAGGCTTTCCTCGAGGACACTTCTCAAGAGAAGTGACGTCCTCGGCGAACGAAATCTATCGAATAAGCCGCCATTCGCTTGACGCTTGGACGGTCGTTGCTAGGGCAATTTATGACTATGAAAAAACGGATTAGTGCTAAGACATGGGTTACGATAACTGTCAAAGGCTTCTTCTTGAAACGTCATCTTGACGGTCGCTGCCATGGTCCCGGCACCTTGGGTGGACTCCGAAAGAATTGAGCCCGTACGTTACACGCTGATGAGCTCGCAAACAGCTGTGGACCCAGAGTAGTTGGCGTCCCCCGAGTAGATGGCTTGGTAGCCGTAGAACCCTGGTGCGAGGACACCGGTAGAGGAAGAATCAGGGACAGCACCAGCGGTTGTCAAGGTCACTGTCTGCGATGTCAGGGGGTTGCCAGTGCAAACGCCGTTACTGAAGAAGTTGTAGACAAGCGTTCCGGAGGGAATGGTCCCCGTGACACCCGTCACGGTGGCTGTATCGTGGAAGGAATTGCTGGACTCCACGAACACTACTGTATTGGTAGTCGACGAAGCCTTGGTGACAAGCACCGTAGTGTGGCCGGAGCTTGTCGAATAAGAGGTATCTCCAGAATATACCCCCCTGATGGTATGAATGGTCGTACCAACGGAGTTCGGAGTGTAGGATACCTGACATGTACCAGAGGACGACAGCGTACACTGAGAGTTGATGAAGGTGCCAGAACTATCACTCGTGAAGCTCACCGTGCCCCTAGGGATCAGAGCAGGAGGCGTGATTACTAGGGTGATAGTCGAGGTCACAGATGGGAAGTTGGGAGACGAGGCTTTGACGAGGACCGTGTAAGGAGTGCTTGTCACGGTTGCCGTACAGACGGTCGGAGAGCCTATGGTCAAAGACACGGGGTTACACGATACACTCGTCGAAGCGCCGTGAAGTGTCGCGCTCAGAGTAAGGATTGCACTTGCCGAAGGGTTAGCCGGGGTCAAACTGATACTGGATGGGCTCAACGAAGCCGTTACACCGGTTGGAGACTGAACCGTGGTCAGGGTCACGGGGACTGTTCCGGTGAAGTTATTGTCGGGACCTCCTGAAAGTGAAACCTGAATAGTCACGCTGACTTGGGTGCCAGCGGTAGTACTAACTGAGTTGGAGCTGGAGGATATTGCGAAGCTCCCCTCAACACTCCCGTCCTCGTACATAGTCTGGGGTATTGCTTGAGCGCCCGCTAGGGCGGCGAATGATGGGACACCGAAGGTCCACTGACCCCTGCCTATCCACTGACCGAGCTGGGTGACCACTGGGCCAAAGTTGCCAGGAAGAGTCCCGTGCCCACCTGCAGCCACTCCGATACATGGGCCAGCCGCGCTGGTGCATACTAGACCCGCCGAGGGTGAGTTCCAGTGCTGGCAGGCAGCGTAAGAGACCACCCCTCCAACGAGGTCGCTGTTCGCCTTGCATGCGTTGATGGCGCTGATGATTCCACCAGTCGTTGCAGCAGTACCGCTCGGATAAGCGGCCCACTGGAACTGGAGGAACTTGGCGTTGCTCCTGTAGTAGGCGAGGTTGGAGTCCAATCCGTTCGCGCCGCTAAACCGTCTGAGAATTGCTGTTCCACCAACTGGGATCGCTTGGCTTCCAGAACTTCCGTCAGCATTGAACGTGCACCCTCCGCCTATCACCGTGCCAGACACTCCCAAAGGACCGCTTGAACAAACAAAGGGACCTGAACCGATGAATTTCTGGGCCAATATGGGATCAGAGTTCACACCGCCTGTAAAGGCTGGGTCGACAGTACAGGATGGCGTTCCAAGATTGAGACAGGGCGCGTAGACTCCGTTGGACTGGACTGGTGCTGTTTGAGTTACCCAGAGTCGTTGCGGAACTATCGGGACGCCTGCGATGTCGTTGAGGGCCCATGCGTTGAGGTTGTGTAGATATATGAAAAACGTCTCAGTTATCCCCGCACCTTCTGTGCCGCCTGAGGGGCCATATGCAGCGGCAGGCAACTGGTTCGGATTATAGACAACGTCAATTGTGTTGGCTGTGCTCGGAGTGACTAATCCCCCCGTAGCATTGTAGTTGGCGAAGCTGAACTTTACGTCGTTGGCCGTCACGATGTGTGATGTTAGGCAGACGGCGTTGCTAGAAGCACAGTTATAGATGTCATGAAAGGGAATATCTCCCCTTATCAACATCTTCACGCATGCGCCGACCGCAAAAGTGCCACGAGCATTGGTGTAGGATGTGGGACAATTAAACCCGCCAGCAGGGATTAACGAGTACGAGTTGACCATCCAGCCAATTATTTGCGTTGGACTGAACGGGTTCGTGATGAGCAGGGTGTCATAGACCTCACTCACGATGTCAGCTTCGACGACTGTGTTGAAGTTGAACGGGTTGAGACTCGCAGATGCGTCCTTCTGTCCCCATCTGATCGTAGGGCCCGCGACAGCAGGGTTCGCGTTCCATGCATTCAGAAGGCTCCACGGATTACCCTGTGCGGTGCCAATACCTGCGGCGTTGCCAATTCCGTTCCAACCCTTCAAGTAAGGATACTGCACGGATGGAGTCCATATTGGAATGTTGAAAGTGCGGTTACCGAAAATGTCCATAGCCACCTGCAAACTGGCCTCAGCGGCTGCTGGAGTACTCAAGAACTGACTCTGCTCCGCGTAAGTATCATGCTTCGCGTTGCAAACGAAATCGTAGTTGGCAGGCTCAAGCCCTGGCTGACCACCACAAAAGTCAGAAGCGAAAGTGCTATCATAGAGAGCCCACTCGTTGTTGGGAACGGGGGTCGGAAAGAAGAAGCCTCCCGCGTACATGTTCCAGCCAGTGTTCGGACCAACAGTCTGGCAACCCGGCTCGGTAGCCGACTTGCAGCCTGTGGTGAAGACTAGTGGATGGGCTTGTGCCAACGAAATGATGGTCAACGAAACCTGTGTACAAGAGGTAGAGCCGAGATTGACAAGTTCACAGATTGCAGCAGTAAGTCCTACGCTGAGATTGTGTCGTCCAAGACTGTTCCGACCGTAAAAGACTATAGAACCGCCTAACAGAGGGGCGAACTCACCCGTTAGCTCGCACTGAGCATTCATACCCGTCGCAAGGCCCGCGTTGATGAAGTGTTGGGCAGCACGACAAAAATCAGGCTGGCCTGTTGTGACAAAGCCAAGCGAATCTGTGGCATCGTTGGCATAGTGGAACGCACTGATAGGGGTCGTTGGTCTACATTTTGCTATCGTGTCCCAAGAGCACACACCTCCGATAGGTACGGCTCCCAGAGAAGAGCAGGCTACCGCTTGATTGCCGTTTCCGTTACTCAGACTGCCACTGGCGCCTGGGGTTATGCAATACGGCCCAACAGGGTTGCAGCCGGCACCAATGCCGGACGAGTCACAGACTCCGGGCGGAATATTGGGATGGTTAATATCATTCGGATAGCCAGAATGTAACACATTTGAAGCAGGGGTCAACGGGTTATCCATTGGGGCAGCGTTAGGCCCAATACTGCCCTCGTCAGCGACCGTAAAGGCGACCTTGTCGATCAGCGACGCGATCCCCTGACGAATGTTGATGGCGGCCGTCGTACAATCGTTGGCTGGATTCGCATGAGCACAATTGGCCGCGATATTACCACCACCTGGAGCATCCGGACAGACGACCGCGCCTAGGGTCACACCATCCTTACCGTTGCAGAAGGTGATACCCCAGAAAGTGTTAGCCAGGTTAAAATCAACCTGCAACTGGCCTAACTGCTGTGTCGGGGCAGTGACCCAGAACCTGCTATCAGTGATAGCGCAATTAGCAGTACACCCTGAAGCAGGGGACAGAGCACTGCCTGGTATCGGCACATCAGAGAGATCCAGTTGCGGAACACAGGTGCTTACTTGACCAACGCACATAGCGTTCAATTCGGCTGAATCGCTGGTATACATCTGATAACGGATGGTATCAGAAGCGGGACCAGCGGGCACCCACTGAGTGGCGGGCGAGGTCCCATTGGTTGGAACCGGATCGCCATACACCAGACCAGGAAGCGATGTGGTGGAGAGTAGCAATACGAATATGACTAGAGGAACGATGTACGTAACTCGACGTTGTAAATTATTTCCTCGTAAACTCATCCAGGACTTGACCGAGATGAATCGGGAGAAAGCCTATTTTAGGCTTGCTGGAATCATGCGACTGCAGATGTCCTCTGAACTAGACCTTCAACGACAGAAGCGAGCTCTGGAAATCCGGAGGAAGATGCTACTATCCCGAGGTAAACAGGTCGAAGCGAAGGCTCCGCAACTGACTCAGCTCCCACGAGAGATTGTTCGAAAAATACTAGCTGGAAGGGGCCCCGAGGTGATGGAAACAGCTCGAAGTTATTATCCTGCCGAGGTTGAACGGCTCGAAGAGAACATAGCAGCCCTTGTTGCAGAAGGAAGGCTCAAGGGTCCAATATCGGGGGAGGAGTTGTACGCGTTCCTGCGGAAGCTTGGACTAGTGTTCCGTATGGACGTGAAGATCAGAATTAAGGAACACGGCGAGCTCAAGAGCATCGAAGAAAAACTTCGACAATCGTCCACTTAACCTGTCTCGCGAGTCTTCACGGATTCTTCGTGGAGAGTCCACGCGGACCCGTAGTACTGTGGGCTTGGTTTGATGGGCACGGAAGACATTTTTTCGTTCGGCCCGTCTTAAGGTTTGTTCGTCCTTGGCAGCGACTGCAGGCGCTTTCAACGTTCCTCTGAAATGCACACCCGAAGAAACCAAGCATTTTGTTGAACCCGCTATGAAAGAGGCGGAAGACGCCAACTTTACCGGAGCCTTAGAAGTTGTCAATGACGGACTAAACGCGCACCCTGCTTCTGAGGGTCTTCTCTTTCTGAGATCATATTTCTGCTACAAGATTGCAGACAGCATTAGCAATGAGCTTAGCACCCTGCCGCGACCAATTCAGTCGCTAGGAGAGGGTGTGCTAATGGTTGATGGAGCCATGACGAACCAGATGCTTGGCCGATTCCAAGAGATTGTCAAGGTTTTAGGAGATGCTGAAGAGGCGATCAACGAGATATTGCAGGTGAACCCGCATAACAACGAGGTGACTGCCTTCAGAGCCTACATCAACAGCAAGTTGCAGAAACTTGGGCAAGAGTCCGAAAACATGCGAATCACCTTCACAAATACCCCTAACGTAGCAGGCGGTTTCTGTGTAGGATGCAGGAAGAATATTTCGTTCGACACACAAACAGTGGTCCTCAGAAAAACATCGTCTACTCAGCTAGAGGTCTGGCATCTGCCCTGCTTCAAGCAGCTTGCCAACAAGAACTAGACTAATTTGGTTATTACCGTCGGCAGTAGGCCCCAGTCTGATTCTACGACTAGCTTGGTTCCTTCGATGGCAAAGTCTCTTTTCGCGTAACCCAGACCCACAACTGCTTTCAGTCCGGGTGAGAATGCAGCGCTAGTGACATATCCGGCGTCTTTGCCACTTGAGTTGATCTTTGATTTTGGACCGGGTACGTGATCGGAGTTCGTTTGGAATTGGACCAGGTTCTTGTTAACCCGACCAATATGGGTGGCTCGGGCTACGACCTCTTGACCGAGGTAGCATCCCTTGTTGAAGCTAATAGCGTCCTTGTACCCAGCTTCCAGGATTATGATGTTCTCGTCCACGTCGACCCCGTATCTTGGGTATCCTGCTTCAAGCCTTAGAATTTCAAGCGCATCTAGCCCAACGGGCGTGACTCCCTTGAGAAGAAAGCTTTGCCAAACTCCCTCCGCCTCGTCATTTGGAATTATCAGATCGTATCCGGATTGACCGGTTCTGTCGCGGTTAGCAATCATACTGGGACCTAGCATCTTGTGCTGCAGTGACTTCATGTCTGCAAACGCGACCCCGAACAGTGCTCCCGCGTTCTCGGCGGCTTGCCGCCCTTGCAATGTCAGATGAACGAATCCAGAGGTAATATCTTTGACTTGAACGTCCTCTGTAATGATGAAACGATCGAGGATTTCCTTGACAATAGCTCCCCGGACATCGCCTGTGTCTATGAGAAGATCATCTTCTCTTGCATAGAGGTACAGGTCCGCTAAGACTCTAGCTTTCGTGTTGAGAAGCGCTGAACGGACGCCCCTCCCGTCATTCATCTTCAAGATCTCGTTAGTGAGTAGTCCGTTGAGGAAAGATAGTCTGTCCTTTCCAGTTGCCTGCAGTAGGCCAAGGTGCGAGAGGTCGGCCATGCCTGAGTGGTTTCGAATGGCCCAGTACTCTTCAACCGGATTCGTGTAAGATAGCGGAATCCGGCCTGCTTCAAGCCGGGCACCCATAGTTTCATGATGCATTACTAGAGGATTAGGCATACTACCTCACAATGGTCCAACAGGGGGTAATAGGATTGAGCCCATGCCGTTCGCTGCTGGACCGAATTAGAGGGCAACGCGAAAAACGCCGTTGAGACTGTCGGTCCAATCCGGGTTGGAGCTTCAGAACTGTAGCGGTCGCAGATCTGGTTCCAGCCAGTCGGAACGCGCGCGCTTGCCATCAAGGGTCTCTCGTCGCCAATGATTGAGTGGAAGCTGTTTGTCCAGCAGAATCGGAAAGGTGTTGATGAACTGTTCGAAATCTTGAGTGGAAGGATTCGTTTGAATAGCATGATTCACGATGCGTATCCAGAACTGCGTCAGTGCATCATTATACGCGCCACTAGCTCCTTTGGAGCTCGCATACTGTCTTATCCCACCGGATAGAAGGGGTAATGCCTCTTCAAGACTGTGCCTCGTCAGAACGAGCCAAGCGAGTCTAAGATGACCACGATGTCTGAAATCTTCTGAAGACAAGGTGGAATCGTGGAACGCTCTGAGGAATTCTCGATCATTCATTCGACTGGTTAAGATCAAAACCCGACGAATATCTGCTTTTCTGAACGACATTCATTGTGGTCCAGGAGCTTTGCACTATAAGTTCAAATTACTGTGGAGAAGTCTACCCGGCTAAGCGGCGCTTCCGTTTGTATTGCCTGAAGTGTGGAACTCAGCTACCGGATGATGCGGCATTCTGTTTCAAATGTGGAGCGAACCTAAGCCAGGCGGCCACAACCAATCCAAATCAACTAAGCGTTGGTCCCGTTGGAAAAACTGAAGTGATAGCGCCTTCAGGGGCAAGTTCGTTAAAGTGCCCTAGCTGCGGGGCGCCTATTTCTCCAAAGTTTGGCGAGATGATCATCACCTGTGAGTACTGTGGGAGCAGCATTACGCTAGGAAACTCAGGCTGGGCAAATATCCAGAAGCAGACAATGCTACCTCTGAAGATCCCGACAACTGATCTGATTACCTCGCTCGTCAGGTCGATGATGGATAAAGGGTTGCTCAATAGGCATCTACAAGAGAGTTCAACGCTTGAAGAGATGACACTCTCGCTTGTGCCGTACTGGCTAGTTGGAGTCTCCGCTAGAACGTCTATCATAGCTACGGACATGGTAACTGAGGGGGCCACCGTGGCGACAACTGCGGCATTGTTTGGCGTCCTGGCTGGAGGAATTGGCGGAGGGCGAAGAGGTGGGTTCGGCGGTGCACCTCTATTGGAAGGCGCGATGTTGGGTTCAATGATGAACCGCGGAGGCGGGAACAGAAAGGCGGTTCAGATGAACGAGAACTATAATTTTCCGATAATCGCGTTGAAGGCGCTCACGACCTATCAGCCACGCGACTATCAGTTTGCTCTCGAAGGTAGAACGCTGTTTGACATTTCACAGTTTCCAAAGGGGATCAAGACGCTGAACGGTGATATCAACGAGGACGCTGCGAAATATCAGGCGAAGACCCTTGTTGATCAGCTTCAATCGCAGAAGGCGCACGCGAAATACCATATGATTCAGCAAATATCCTCGGAGGAAGACGTTTCTGACGCCGAGTTGTTGCATGTTCCAATCTGGTTTGTGAGATACGATCACAAGGGAGACAAGATTATTCTTGTTGTGGACGGAAACTCTGGAAACGTAATCAACAGCATGGGACTCTAGCAGAGCTTAGCTCGCAACCGGGTCGGTTGTTGATGGTGCGGCCGCCGGGATTTGAATTCCCGAACCGCTGTTAAAGGCGGTTTCCCGGGTCGTCAGCGATCTGCTAAGCCATGCATTGGCAGGCTGATATCATAGACCAGGCTAGACCACGGCCGCATAAAACGAACACCGAAAGCTCCCAGTCATTTAAAGACTGGCCAACCTTGGAATCTGGCAACCTCCCAAACGGACAGGCATATACCCGATCGGGACGAAACTCCATTGTCTTAAATAGAAAAACCGGACGAGTTAATGATCTAGAAGACAGCCCCAATTGAGCATCCCACTAGAGAACCTGAGACGCGACCTTCGAACGCGACTGGAAAGTGACAGACAGATGTCCGGTGCGTGGGCCATAGTCCCGCTGTTACCGATAATTGTGGGAATAGTTGTTGTTGTCATCATATTCGCGGCTATATTTTCAGCAATCGGTTCTGTAGGTCCGTCTGGCACGACTACGACGGGGAGCGCCGCTTTAGGTGTCGCTCTATTTGGTTCAATATTCCTCCTGTATTTTCTCTATTTCGTAGTTTTGATTCTAGTGGCTGTGATGGTTTTCAAGATGGTGAGCCGACGCAATACTCACTTCAACCGGCAGATCCTCTTGCAGGAGGACATCATCAGCGTGGCTAGGGAGCTGTCTGCAAGGAAAGGCGTGGATGTTTCGATCTTGCTCAACAACATGGATAGAAGTGTGAGAGAGGCGCGATTAGAGGAGGTTGAGAAGAATGCGACGCTCTGGGCCATTCTAGTATTTGTCTCAGGCTTAGGACTTCTCTATGCTGGGTATTTCCTGATGAAGGACTTTTTCAGACATGAGAGGAGGGAGGACATGTTCATCAACGACATGCTCAGGACTTTCAACGCGATCGGAGTTCCCATAAACTTTCCCTACAGAAATCCTCCAATACCCGATCGGAGTTTCGCTCTCTACTTTGTCTTGACACTGATAACCGGAAACATTTTCGGGGTTTACTGGGTTTACGTCTTGGTCTCCGACCCTAACAACCACTTCCGACAGCAGATGCTAATGGAAGACACTATCATGGCGCAGCTGTCCGGGGCACCCTCGCCCGCCTCAGTTCCAATTACTGCTACTCCTCCACTCTAGGCAGAAAAGATCTGTCTGTGTCTGTATGACCTCTCCTCAGGTCGTTAACCAGGAACCGTCTCTTTTAGCTCTCGTTCAGTTGAGAACAAAGACTGACGCTGAAATTCCCATTGTCCGTTTGTTGTTGCCTCTAGCGAGCTACCTCTTGTGGGCGATCTTCGCCGTCGCGTGGTGGTCAACCGGCGCGTCCGGGATCGTAGGCAATGGAGTCTCCGCGTCAATCCTCATCAACCCGACACCGTTGGTGGCCGGGCTAGGCGTGCTCGGGTTGGCCGCATCGGCAGCATCGTCGTATGTCGTGTTCACGTTGGTGAATAGGGGGAATGAACATTCCAGTAGAACTCGGGCCCTACTCCTATGCGCTTTAGGCTCGCTTGAAACCCGATCCGGACGGTTGGGCCAACAAGCGCTTCTTCCTCTGAACTCAGCCGAGGAAAGTTTCTACAAACTCGTCCGGGGCGAGCGGGAGAGGAGTGCTGTGCTCTGGGCGCTGCTCTCCTTGATTCCTTTTGTCGGCTGGGCTTTCCTAGCCGTGGCACAGTGGCGTCTCTCACGAGACATGGCGAAACACGGCCGTCTGGAGGGTTTGGTCATTGAGGATGTTGACAGGACCCTTAGAACTGTGGGAACTCAGGGCTTCCCTGTCAAACATGCTCCCATTCGTTCACATGACGCCTTGGGCATCACGATTGTTATCGTTTCGATCATCGAGCTGTTATCTAGCATCGTGCTTGGCTTTGTTGGCTCTCTCGTCCTGATCTATTTGACCGTTGGAGCTTTCTCTCTTTTCTGGATCGACCTATCCATTACTGATCCAATTTTCCACTTCCATTACCATTCTCAGCTCGAAGCTGACATGCTACGAGCACTGCAGCAAGCTGTCAATGGTGTTGGGGGAGTTGCATAAATGTCAAGAAACGCTCTACTCGGTCTGAAGAGAATCTTCTTCGATCGGATTTTCCAGCGGTCGTTCTGGACATGGAGGAAACACCCCGCTATCATAATCCCGACAATGCTGGGATCCGCCCTGCAACTCATCCTGCAGTCCATTCTAACGCTCGTGTTGATGCTGCTCCTCACAGGCTGGGCGTTAGCCGGTTCTTTGTCCGGATTTCTAACCGAGTACAGTAACGCTGGCTTGTTTGGTGTCTTTCAGGACCCGGCATTTTCCATTACACTCGTTCCTGTGGTTGCGGTTACGGTGGTCGCGCTAGTTCTGGTGGCAGTCATTGGGGGAGGCTACGTCTATTCTGCGGAATATGGCATGTATGTTGACGCTTGGAATCCGGATAGTCTACCGGTGAGGTCTGTTCTGGAGAATGGTTCTCGCAGGTGGAGGCCGATGGCCTGGACTTTACTCCTTTCCAACATAATTACTTGGGGGCCGGCTGTGATCGGTTATCTGCTCATAATCGCTTCAGCAGCCAGTGCCACCAGCACGGCCGGACTGGTAGCCGTGATCGCAACTGCCAGTGTGTTTCAACCACTTCTTTTTGCGTCCTTGATTCTCGCCGTGTTCACCGTCTACACGTACCCTGCAGTTGTTGTCGACCGGGTTTCAGGGCTTCGAGCGATTCGTCATAGTTTCAGGATTGCCAGTCACAACCTTGGAATCACGCTTACCTACGTGATAATCCGGATTATTTTTCAGGCCCTTCTTCTCCTGGTGGTCCTGCTCGCAAGCGTCATCGGACTACCTCTGACATCACTCATCACCGTGGTCCTGAGCTTCGTCCTCACTCCTATTCTTCATCTTACAAAGACGATGATCTACTATCACGCAGGACCTTCGGTTCCCGAGATGCCCTTCCAGCTTTCTAACCCGATCTGGCAGGACATATTTCGCCGGTTGCCGCGGGCTGCATGGCTGAAGATCAAGATGGGGCTTTACGAGGGGTTCAGGTTCGTAATCGGACCAAGAAACCTTCCCTTCCACATTCTCTCTACACTCGCCTTCGCGCTCGGGATCTACATGGGCTACTACGTGTCCGTTAACGGTGTAGCAGGCTATTTTCTCAGCCTAGGCTACCAGCCGGGACATGGCAATAGTCTGCTCGCGCAGCTGCCTTTGCCCGCGCTACCGGCGCTGGGTGTTGACATTTTTCTCAACAACTGGCTTGTCTCCATCGCTACTGGATTGTCTGGGCTGGGGTTCGGGGCTCCGAGCTTCACTACGATAATGTTCAACGGTTTCATACTCGGGGTGCTCGTGGCTCCGCAGTTGTCGCCGAGTCTTACGATGTTTTTCGCCGCAATTCTGCCGCACGGGATCATCGAGATTCCCTCTTTTGTCTTGTCGGGATCTGTCGGGTTAAGACTGGGCTATGCGGCTCTGAAGAGCAAGTTCCGACGCGGACCGGAAAGTGATGAGTATCTCTCAAAGACTCTCCGAGTAGCGGTGTACGTCGTGGTCGGGCTTGCGCCGTTGTTTCTGATCGCGGGCTTGATTGAGGCGGATATTACCCCGTTTATCATGAGGATGTTCGGCTGGACCTTCTAGTCGCAATCTAGGCCCGGACCAGAATTTGCCGATCTTCTATATCGACGGGCAGAGTCAGGGGAACGAGCAGAATAGCCTGCCTCGAAACGCGAAAATTGCGATTGCCTACTCAGAGTCATCTGGCCAAGTCGATCCTGGCAAGTTTAGGATCTACTGGCAGCCTATTGGGGACAGGACTAACAACGAGGCAGAGTACTACGCGTTGATCAAGGCCTTGACGCTGGCCGAGGAACGTTGGGCGGACAAGACGACTGGAAAAGTTCTGGGTGGAGTTGGAGAGATTCTGATACGTTCGGACTCCCAGCTTGTGGTAAACCAGGTTAATGGAGCGTGGCGGGTCGAGGACTCTAAACTCATCGAGCTGAGCGAAAAAGCAAGGGACTCTATCAGAGAGTTAGGCAATATCCGGCTAGAATGGGTTCCACGGGAGGAGAACTATGCGGGGTTATGGCTGGAGGGGAAGCTCAGACCGTCTAGTATCGAGAGGATACGCGGGTAATTCTGCCTATCTTCAGGCGTCCATGGTTCTTCCGAAGGTCTCCTGGTGCATATGAGTCTGAAATGGGTTCTTTGAGCAAGATGGAGTGGGGAACACCATTCTCATATTGTCGGTAGAGCGAGTATTTTCGTGAGGCGACGAGCCCGATCTCTCAAGGCGACTCTTGGCTCGTGGATTGATCTTAGAGGGCAGTGGATAAGACTTGGACAAGTTTTCCAGTATACGAACGATAAAGTTGTCTTACAAGATTGATCAGGTGGAGAACGGCTGGACGGTAACGACCGTGGATGGGACGGTCTTCATCTTTCCCGATGCGAGGGAGATGGCT
>WNGJ01006141.1_pt1 | contig 18982 bp, 19 predicted proteins | sample 5400611 | NCBI WGS metagenome assembly WNGJ01 (sample SAMN13153375, study PRJNA577476) | soil metagenome | isolation source: 40 cm soil or saprolite under Garry oak tree replicate 1 | place: USA:California | collected 2016-06-15 | reverse complement strand
AGAACCGGTTGCCCTGTATGTACTCTCTTCTCAGTATCTCCAGGAACGCGCGTAGGCGCATGGCGAGAGGGAATGCCGGGATCATTTTTATGTCGTATCAACATGATGGTGCCTCCTGTTCCTCATGTGGGGAAGTTGTTAGAGCTTCCACCTTATTCGGTGCCGTCGTGATCAGCCTTCGGTCTATCATTCCAGATATCCGCAATCGCTTCACCTGCCGTCCAACGCTGTGCTACTAAGCAGCAGCACGTTCTACAAAAGACACATTTTCTATGCTCATGCAACGATCTCTACACGCTCTGTGTATATGTCTACTGTACCAGCCTGGTCACACATTCCCATCACAGAGCAGCCTCTGAAGATCACGAAAACATCTCAGTATATCAATAAGCTCGTCTCATCACAGCACCTTCGCAGAAGCGATCGTTATCTAAAGGGGAGAATAGCAATGTTTTCATAGTCTTTAATGAGAAAGAATACTTCCTTTTTCACTGGATGTTGACGGAGTAACGCAAGTCCTGTAAGATAGTCTTCAACGTTCGTGACATGGAACGTTGAGGAGGTTGATGATGAAGTTGGAAAGGGAAAATACCCATGCATGTCCAAGAAATTCTCACTGCTAACCACGAAATCCGATATGTAATTGTCGATGAGGACGGTAATCTCATCATTCCAGTCGTGCGTTATCTCAAATATCTTCACGCCATCGGTCGTGCACGCAATACGCTCCGCGCATATGCTCACAGCCTCTCACTGTACTTTACGTACCTTGCTCAAGAGCATATTGACTATGCTTGTGTGACCCTCGATAACCTGGCGGGTTTTGTCCTCTGGCTCAAAAATCCCTACCGTTCCCTGAAAGTGCTGCCTGTTCAACCAGTGACGCAGGCTCGAACAAATACCACCATTAACCTGTGCATTACGGCAGTGGCTGGTTTCTACGACTATCTGTGGCGGCGAGATGAACTCGCGGCAGATCTCAATGAGCAAACGCGCAGCTATTTGCCCGCAAGGACGCGTTCGTACAAACGTTTCCTGCACCATATCACCAAAAGTCAACTCGTTGAGAAGAATCTGCTCAAACAGCAGGTGCCAAGGCAGCAAAAGCCGAAGACGCTTACCACCATGCAAATTGAAACCCTCATCAGCGCCTGTGAGAACCTCCGTGACAAGTTGCTCTTGCGGCTTTTGTACGAAAGCTCTCTTCGGATTGGAGAGTGCCTGGCCCTCTGGATTGAAGATCTCGACATTGAGCGCTGTCAGATTGCTGTCCGCGACCGGGGCCAGCTCGCTAATGGGGCAGAAATCAAAACGCCTGCGAGTTGTCGAAGAGTGGATGTTTCACGCGACTTGATCAATCAGGTTCTGGATTACCTCGTGATCGCTCACACGGAGGAAGTGCAGACCAATCACGTGTTTATTAAACTGCATGGAAAACGTTCAGGCCAGCCCCTGGAGTACGCCGATGTCAATGACTTGTTTCAGCGCTTACAAAAGAAAACGGGAATTGACGCCCATGCCCACCTGTTTCGACACAGTTCTTTAACCAGCCTGGCCAAACACGGATGGCGCCCAGAACTGCTCCGAGAACGAGCTGGACATGCTCATATTTCCTCGACGTACCAACTCTATGTGCATCCCAGCGACGAGGAGTTACGAGAAGCATGGGAGCAGACGCAGGAACGGCTTCGCTTGAACCAGCCCCGCCAGGAGGGACGGTAATGGCAGCATCACGTGATTCCTTTTCTCCGCTTCCTCTCCCCGATCCAGTGGAAGCAGAGTTTGCCAAAGACATCTGGGATGTCCGCCGCATTCCGGGAGCCCGCTATTCTCCATGTAGAAATGCTTTCTTCCTGATTGACGTTTAGACTATTCAAAGCAAAAGGCAGCCCTGGATTGCCAGAAACTGCCCAATGAAGTAAGGTTCTTTGCATCAAAGAAAATCAAGCAAAGGACACTTACGATTTGAACCTTAACACATTGAAACAGATTCGTCAGCAGATCTACCAATGCTGCCAACAGAGTCGCGATGCCTTCTTTGAGCTGACCGATGCGTTGAGCAGTGAGTCGTGTGCCCGCTCGCTTCCTGAGTTGTCGTTGTCGCCTTTCTTCCGGCGCACCTGGGCTAGTGTCTATGAGACGCTGGAAGATGGGAAGGTCGATGCGACCGGCTGGACGAGCGTCTGGACTCAGGCCCTGCTTGAGCAACATGAAGGGCCAGTGTGGGTGAGCATTGATAGTACCAGCATTGCCCGCCCGGAAGCCGAAACCAGCCCGGATCGGGGGATGATCTATCTGCCCAATCTGCCGCATGCCACCAAGCCGGTGAGTGTGGGCTGGCAGTTCTCGACCGTGATGCTCTTGCCAGAACACCCCAGTAGTTGGGGAGCCGTTCTCTCGCAACGCCGCATCACAAGCGCTGAGACGGCGGTCTCGGTAGCCATGCAACAATTGGAGTCGTTGCGCCCTTTGTTGCCGGAGTCGGCACGCCTGCTTGCGGATCGCTGGTACGTGACAGGACCGTTTGTGAGTGCCTGTCACCGCTTGCAGATGCCTGCTCTGATGCGCCTGAAGCGCAATCGCAAGCTCTATCGGCCCGCTCCACCTCACCCACCTGGGAAACGAGGCGCTCCCCGCAAAGATGGGGAGGTGTTTCAGGGAAGTCGTCCCGAGACCTGGGGCGAGCCAGATGCGACCTGGAGTGGCACCGATTGGCGCGGCAAGCCAATTCAGGTGCAGGCCTGGCACCACCTGCACTTTCGCCAGGCACGAGAGGTGGAGGTGACGGTCTTTCGGGTCCTGCGAGAGCGGGCAAGTGGCAGCAAACGCGATCCGCGCGAAAGCTGGTTTGTCTGGGTTGGACAGGACGAGCTGCCGCTTGCGGAGGTAGCCGTGACCTACCGACGGCGCTTTTCCCATGAGCACAGCTATCGTTTTCTCAAACAGGATTTGCTGTGGACGAAAGTGCATGTGCGTACCGCAGAACAGTTCGAGCGCTGGAGCATGGTGGTAGCCACGGCCATGAACCAACTGGTGCTGGCTTGCGGCCTTGGGCTCGCCCTGTACCGGCCTTGGGAACGGCGTCGTCACGTCGTCACCCCTCGACAAGTACGTCGTGTCATGCCAGCGATTTTGCAGCAGCTTGGCACACCTGCGCGTGTGCCCAAACCGCGCGGAAAATCGCCAGGCTGGCGGAAAGGGACGCCTCGGACGAGGCCCTCGCGCTTTGAGGTGATCAGAAAACCCAAACCGGTGCCCAAAACGCACCGCAAACGGGCATGATGGCCAAGAAATTCGTGTCATACCTTGTCCCTTCCGACGACTCCGAGAGCGTCGGTCGGTTGCTAGTAGTCTAAACATCAATTCCTGAATTTCACGTATATTCCACCAACCTTTCGTCCGGTCGTGAAAAGGCATATTCAGGTGATCCTCCTGAAATACTCCGTTGATCATTGCAGAAACAAGATCCGTCATCTTGAGATCTTCCTTGCCTTTTTTGTTTCGCGGCACCCTGGCGCTGTCCATTTTCAGCGGCTCGATCGAGCGGACATCGAAGCCTACCTGATCTACTTGAGAACCGATTATGGGAAAAACTGGAGCGAGCAGGAGATGATATATACGCTCTCGACCCTCAAACAATTCCTGGAATACCTCCAACAACGATCAGCGTTTGAAGCACCTCGTCAGCCGGTTGGGAAACTCATCTGGCCCGATGATGTGGGCAGAAAGCCCAATTACTACAGTGGAGAAACGGTGAAGTACATCCCGGAATGCGTTTTGCACCAAATGGATCAGCAGATCCATCTCTTTCCGGCAGAGCACTTGCCCATCCTCATCCTGTTGCGGGCGTCGGGCTGGCGCATCTCGGATGTGCTGAATTTACGCTACGATACTTGTCTGGAGCATTCTCCGAGTGGTTGGTGGCTCTGCGGTGACATCCGCAAAACCAACGTGCTCCATCACAAAGTGCCGATCTCTGATGAGATCGCAGCACTGGTGACCACCCAACGGAACTCCGTTGAGGAGCACGTTCCCGCCGAATGGAATCCTCACAAGTATCTTTTTCCATCACCCATGAAAGATCGAAGAGGGCTGCCGGTGAATGCGGAGGCTTTTCGGTACTCGCTGACTTCCTTCAGCAAGAGAGCCGGGTTAGTCGATGAAACAGGGAAGCCCTTTCGCCTCAAAGCACATGCGTTTCGTCATACCAAAGCTGTTGAATTAATCAACAATGGGATGAGTCTGTTCTATGTGCAGAAATGGATGGCCCACCTTTCACCCCAGATGACGATGGTATACGCCAAGCTGCTTGACCCCACCATGCGGCGGGCCTGGGAAGAGGCGTTTGCCAAAGGCGCGGTACGCATCGATCCAGCGGGCGTTCCCAAGTCCGTCGATCCTGAACAATTCGTCAAGGAGCAGGAGATCGAATGGGAGCACATTCGGCACAACCTCGACGCGGTTCGTCTTCCCAATGGGTACTGCTTCAAACCAAAGAAGGCCACGTGTCCCACACAAGAAACTCCTTGTTACACCTGCCACCATTTTTGCACGGCCCCTGATTTTCTTCCGCAATTTGAGCGAGAAGAGCGGGAAATGCGCGAGTTGATCGAACTGGGGAAGAGAGCAGGGAGTGAGATTTGGGTTGAGCGGAACTCCCAGAAACTGGGCAGACTGCTTCCAGTGATTCAGATCCTGCGGACAGGTGATCTGCATCATCCGGCTGGCAAAGCTTTACGTGAATACACGCCGGAAGAAAGGGCAAAGCAGGCATGAGGAATGAGGCATCGGTTCAGCCAAACACACGTGGGCTCCTCGCACATGCGCAGCGCAAAGCGGCAGAAACCCAGCAGCGTGTCCACCAGGCCATCGACCGACTCCTACGAGAGCAAGCAGTGGTGAATTTTAACAGCGTCGCGAAGGCAGCGCATGTGACGAAGAGTTATCTGTATGCACATACCGACGTGCGAGAGCGTATTGAAGCGCTGCGAAGCCAGCAAGGCCAGGAGTGCCTAGAGCAGCAACGGGCTGAACGCATGCTTCACCAGGCTCGTACAGACAAGACAAAAGAGGTGTTGCTCGCAGCCCGTGATCGACACATTCAAGCCCTGGAAGAGGAAAATCGCAAGCTGAAAGCACAACTCAAGGAAGCATATGGTAAACTGAGCTTCCCCCGCTTTTGTGGAGTAGTGAAAGCTGAGAGTATACTATTCCCAAAGGGAGGACAGGGATCATGCACAAAGTGCAAAAGACCTATACGCAAGAGTTTAAGCGGGAGGCCGTGCGGCTCGCCCAGACCAGCGGAAAGCCGATCACGCACGTGGCACGGGAGCTGGGCATTTCCGACACGTCCATCCATCAGTGGCGCAAGGAATTGGCCGAGCACGGCTCTGAAGCCTTTCCAGGCAGTGGGCACCAGACCGCGTTGGAGGAAGAAAATCGCCGACTCAAACGAGAACTAGAGCGAATGCGACAGGAACGCGACATTTTAAAAAAACAGTTTCCATCTTCTCGCACGGCCAGTTGTGAGGTACCAAGTCGTTGAAGACAATCGAGCGGAATATCCTGTGAGCGTGCTCTGTGACACGCTTGGAGTGTCGCTGAGCGGATACTATGCCTGGAGGAAGCGGCCGATGAGTCAGCACTGCCGAGAAGATGGCCAGCTGGCCGATCACATTCAAGAAGCCTACCATGCCAATCGGCAAGTCTATGGAAGTCCTCGTATTCATGCCGAATTGCGGGCCCAGGGCATCAGCTGCTCGCGCAAACGCGTAGCTCGACTGATGCGAGAGCAAGGGCTGTGTGCTCGCCGTCGTGTTCATCGAACGAGAACGACCAGCAGTGAGCCTGGAGCGCGGATCGCTCCCAACTTGCTCAATCAGGATTTCACTGCCACTCACCCTAACCAGAAGTGGACTGGGGACATCACAGCTGTGTGGACCTATGAAGGATGGCTCTATCTTGCGGCTGTGCTTGATTTGTTCTCGCGGCGCGTGATAGGATGGGCAATGGGCTCTTCCCAAGACGAAACGCTCATTGAGGCGGCTTTCCGCATGGCTCTGCTTGGTCGACATCCAAGAGCCGGATTGCTGTTCCATTCTGATCGGGGATCGCAGTATACCAGCGATGCCTATCGATCCTTGCTGGCAGATGTCGGTGTCACCACGAGCATGAGCCGCACAGGCAACTGTTACGACAATGCCGTCACTGAATCATTTTTCGCAACGCTCAAGGGCGAATGTGTGGAGCGTGCTTCTTTCCAGACACGAGGGCAGGCCAGGCAAACCATCTTCGAGTTTGTGGAGTATACGCTGGTCGCCTTCGCTGATACCATCTGGAAAGGAAAACGGAACGAAGCACTGGAGCGAGAGATTGCTCAGCAAATTGCGAGGCGGTGCCGGGAAGAAACCTGGGAGGTGTATATGAAGCTTGACGATATTGCATGCGAACTGGCAAAAGACGCTCACGACCGCATTCTCTGGCAAGGAAAATATCCTCTCTGAACAGACAGAAGGGACATCGAAGACATATCTTTGATGTCCTTCCTGCTCATTTTGGGGCTGAACTTTAGATAACGGGCGTTTTTGTCACAGATAGCTCACAGTAGCAGGTCACATCTTTGTGATGCATGCGTGATGCCGCCTGCCTGTCCTGTGATAACATCTTGAGCCATAGATGCTATCCTTAGAATGCCAGCATAGGCCGTTGACAACGAGCATGCTTCTCGTCATGCAGAGAACAAGGATCTGGAGAAGGCAGGACGGACGGAACGCACGTAGTAGGTTGGAATGGGACGGAACAAGCGAATATCGTCCACTGATCGTAACGCGAGGAACGGTGAGTATTAAGCGGACAAGAGAGGAGGAAGAAGATGAGACTCAATGAAACCCTCAAGAATTGCCTGCCCGCTCTTGCCAGCAGGTATCCAAAGAGCCTGGTAGACGTCAACCAGGATATGCCAGGTCAGCATGGTCTCCTGGCAGAGGCTGGGCCTCCTCTATGTTCTCCTATCGTGATGATAGAACTGCTGCAAGCTCATGCCCTCCGTTGGCGTCGCTCCAGCGGGTGTGCCACAGCCGTACGCCAGGGTTGCCTGGAGCACGGCCAGTGATGCGCTTATCAACCTGGGCGTCTTCGAAGGCGACCCGGTCCTTCACAATCGTGTCACCACGGCGCAAACCACTCCCTATGGTCCGACGCTCTTCGATGGCGCCTACATGATCTGGACTGGGACGAATGCGGCCCAGAACGTCAATGTGAGTCCGGCGAACCTGTAGCTCCCTGTTTTGCAGGAGGAAAGACCCGGCTCCTTGGCAGGTCTATGCCGTCCACATGTCGCCACGTCCGTCATACGGGTGCCATTTCGCCACGCGCGGGCGCTTGTTCCTCCTGCACACACCAGAAAAACCGCCCGGCCACATTCAGCCCTACCAGGCACAGCAGCGTGAAAGGAGCGGCTTCGATGAGATTCAGCTGCCCCGCCTGGATCAACGGGACAGCAATCCACGCCGGCAGGGTGATACTCATGATGAACCCGAACGTAAGGCTTATTCCGGCAATGAAGTATCCCCACGCGGAATGCCGCCAGAGCAGGATCGCCGTCGCGAGCAGCAGGGGAACTACCATGCCCAGATCAAATGCCTGCGTCACCAGCGTCGACATGCCAGCGAATTCGTCGGGGAAGCGGCCTGCGAGCGTGTAGGGAATGATGCGCCCCAACCACAGCACGATGAGCGCGGCGCTCATCACGAGCGTAAAGCCGATGAACAGCCATCGCGGGAACCGCGCCGACATGTGCGCTGGTAATCGAGACACCTCGATGCCCCCGAGGTTCAGGAAGAAGGCCACCGCGCTCAAGGCAAAGATGGCCACATACACCAGGAACAGGGGATTGAAGGCGACCATCACGGCGTACATCAGGTACTTGTAGACGAAGTAGAACAGCATGCCGCAAAGCCCCAACCGCCCGCGCAACGAGCCGCGCAGGCTCAGCACGATGGCGACGGCAAAGAGTGGCAGGGCAAGAATCAGGTCGATCACATCCCAGACAACGCCCTCACGGGCCACCGAGGCCGGGTCGTAGCGGTAGAGGCCGCTGCCTTGATAGATGGCGTGCTCCCCGCGCACGGTCACGAAACTGACATGGGCTCCCGGCGTCTGGGAGAAGACGCCAGCGGCGGCGGCGACCAGGACCAGCACTGCGATCAGCGCTGAAAGCCAGATGACAGCTTTTGCAGGTTTCATCACGATGCTCCATTCGACTGAGGGACCATCAGGCGCGAGAGGTCGTGTGCCCAGTTGCGAATGGCCTCCCAATTGCGCCAGTCCCCTTGGGCAGAGCTCACTGCCTCAGCAATGCTGCGGTCGATCCAGTCCATCGTGCTGTAATCCATTTTGCCTGCGAACAGGCCGATGCTGGTCGGTTCGAGAACCTTGCGCACGGGATCGAGATAGGCCAGCGCCCTCTGCCTCATCTCAGGGGTATCCGCTCGCAGAAAGCCGCTCACGAGAAAGTAAGCAGTCGGGATGTGGCTCAAGGTCTCGCGGTGCGCCTTGACAAACTCCACTGCCTCGGGCAGCCACTGCCCCATGCGAATGGCGCTGCCGATGACGACGGCATCATAGCCCTCCAGCTCATGCACGGCCCTGACATACTTGACGTCCACGGTTGCCCCCGCGGCGCGCAGGACCTCGGCCACGAGCACGGCCACCTCGAAGGTCGAACCCGCGCGGGTGGCATACGTCACTAGAATCTTGTTCATCGTTCTTCCTCCTTTTCCGAGAGGATGAGACGCGGCGTGAGGAAGTTCTGAACGCTGCATGCCCCATCACCTCGTCACATCCCAGATTGGTTGTATTCGATCTCGGTAATCTGACAACGAAACCAGGCGAAATCCCCGGAGGCGAGATGTCAATTGCTTGGAGGAGGTATCACCACTCCATGCAACTCCTCTATAGTGGAGTCTACAGCAGGAATCTCACAACGCCATCACGTTTGAACGCTTGCTCATCACATTGCGCTCTCAATTCCTGTCACTTTCAAATAAGCGAATACCTGGTGTAACAATCAGCCAATCACTCGAAGCTCACCCGTGTCTGGTCGCGAGCGACGACCAGCATCGCCCCTCCAGACGTTGCCCGATGGGAGGCGCGGATTGTGATGCGAGTGAGATTCCCGAGCTGATAAACGTGAGGCAAGTGTGAGGTTTATGAGGTATGTTCTCCCCGAAGGGAAATAGTGAACCGCCCTGAAATGCGTGTGTATGTTGGCCTCTTGCCAACATGTTTGCAGTGGTTGACAGGAAGCTCATGCTCACATTTGACATCCTTATGAGAAGGAGAGAAAAGACATGGAACCATTGCATGTAGCAAGATCATCGGGAGAGGCTGAAGCTTCTCCAGACCCCTCATGGAGAGGTCTCTATCAGGCTGGGAGCGTTTCAGCAGCTCTCTTTGTTGTTCTGGTAATCGTCCCACTTGTGCTTATCTTCACCACGTCGCAGCCTCCCATCTCGGGCGGGGCCGCAACCCTCCAATACATCGCCTCACACAAGTTCGTCTACCTCACCGAACTCGTCTCGTTCGTAGGGCTCAGTGTCCCGGCCATGGTCGTCTTCCTGGCTCTCTACGCGGCACTCAAACACCTGAACAAGAGCTACGCGGCCCTAGGTGCTCTCCTCGGTATCGCCTCCGAGGTTGCCGCTCTGGCCTACAACAGCAGCCCGCAATCACTCAACGGCGGCCTGCTCTACCTGAGCGATCAATACGTGGCAGCCACCACCGCTGCACAACGCATCGCCCTGGCAACTGCTTCTGAGGGTCTGATCGCCGTGGCGAACGGAGTGGCTGCCGCTGGTATCTTGACTGCTATCGGCATTCTGATCATCTCTCTCGTCATGTTGAAAGGCGTCTTCCACAAGGGCGTCGCCTATCTGGGCATCGTCACTGGCGTCCTGGGCATCGTGTGTGAGCCCCTTCGGCCCATTATAGGCCTCGGCTACGCAGTCTACGGTCTTCTCCTCCCGATCTGGTTTATCGCCGTTGGCTGGAAACTCTACAGGCTGGGTAGAGAGTGAGGAGCAGGATGATGAAACACACACTTGTGCGTATCGCAATCGGGATGCTGGAGGCGTTGATCGCGCTGTCGGCAATCGGGGGTGGCATTGTCCTGCTGGCAGGCACCTACCAGAATGGCGTCCTGATAGAAGCGGGAGGGAGAGGTCAGTTCCCGCTGGAATGGCTACGCAACACCCCTTTCAGCGATTACACTATGCCCGCGCTCATCCTGGCGATTGGCGTCGGAGGGAGTTCGCTCCTGGCTGCGGCATCGATCTTCACAGGCCGCGAAATAGGTGTGCTGGCGAGTGTTTCGGCAGGACTGATCCTGGCCGGATATATCGTCGTGGAGGTCGTGATGCTCAAACAAGGGGTATCCTGGATTGAGAGCCTGTACTTTGGGCTTGGTCTGGTGATCTCCGGGCTGGCCGCGTACCTCTGGATGGTTGAGCATCGCCGTCATCACTTTCAAACCAGGCAGATGTGAGAAGAAAGCAGGGAGGGACACATTCATGGCTAAAACATATCACGTCAATGTCGCTACCCGCATGCGCGACTCACTGCTCATGATGCTTCTGCGTGCTGGCGTCAACATGGGGACGACGTCGCTGCTCACCGTGCGCGGTCGGAAGAGTGGTCAACCTCATACCGTCCCTGTCATACTGATCGAGCAAAATAGTCACCGCTGGCTGGTAGCGCCTTACGGCGTGGTGCAGTGGGTACGCAACCTCCGTGCAGCAGAGAGGGCAACGCTCACCCATGGTCGCCGTTCTGAGGCGATCTCCGTAACCGAACTGGAAGCCAAGGAGGCGGCTCTTGTGCTCAAACAGTATCTCGTGAAAGTCGCTGCGGTTCGACCCTACTTTGACGTCACGACGGACTCGCCCCTGGAGACTTTTGAGCGTGAGGCACCGCGTCACCCGGTCTTTCAGATCACGACGAGGGAGAGCCTACAGGACGATTGGCCATGAGTCTCCTTGCCTTCCAGCCTGCAAGAGCAAGTGAACGGTGCGTTCGTGCAATTCGCTTGCAACAAAGGCCATGGAGAAAACGGCATTGGAGTTCCGCCAGCTTGGCCTCCAGGCGTTCTTTCATTTTGTGCAGTTCGATGGTCATGGTTCACCTTTCCCATCGGAAGGCACAATACGTCCTATACCTTAACTCCCTACTGCGGCCTTCTCCTTCGGCTCGAGTGTGGCCCGTGCATGCTGCTCCTGTGGGCGTACGATGAGCAGTGGCAGCTTCGTGCCATCAAGCACGCGTTTCATAACGCTGCCCAGCATCCAGTGCTCCAGGCCACTGCGCCCATGCGTCGCCAGGGCGAGCAGATCACACGCTTGGAAGGTGCCCGCGTCATCGCCAAGCTCCGCCGTCCTGATCAGTGCGTCCGCCACATCCTCACTCGCGACCACGGAGTAGGTGATCTTCACACCCAGTTCTGCCGCCAATGCAGCATGCAATTCGCTCTTGAGAGCGCTGAGGTAGACTGTTGCTTCATGCACTGCTTGTTCTTGTAGTTCAGCATCGTGCAGCGTGTACTCCTGCTCGTGTGTGCGCTTGACTACGCGCACCAGATGTAATTGGCCCTGGAGTGGTGCGCTCAAGGCGGCGACGAGTTGTGCTACCGGCTCGAGCGAAGCCTCGGCAAATGACGAGCCGTCCAATGCGACCACAGCACGCAGAGAGTGAACAGCGCCTGTCAACAGTTTTTCAGACGTGGGAGATCCTTCACGTAAGAGCAGTACGGGCGCAGCACTCTGCTGCACTAATTTCCACGCCACACTGCCCACTGCCCAGCGTTTGAAACCGGTGTAGCCATGGCTGCACATGACGATCAGGTCAACTTTGCGAATGTGAGCAAAGGTAAGAATAGTCTGTGCCGGTATCCCGAAGATGGTCTCCGTCTCGGTCTTGATACCCACGAAATCATTTGCATTGGCAACGCGAGCAAGATAGCTTTCGGCATGTGCCAACTCTTCCTGAAGCACTACCTCTGAGAGGGATGGGGCCTGCGCCAGGTACGGGCCGTATTCGACATGGAGAGGTGCGACATGGAGCAATATAACTGTGCCACCCGTGGCCCGTGCAATGCGTGCCGCAATTGGGAGAGCTTGCTCCGCGAGAGGTGAACCATCCAGGGGCACCAGAATCCATTGAAACATATACTTCCTCCTTTCAAACGCAGGAGATGCCTGCGTCTCTATTCTCTCACTACAACATAAGCCCTTCATATCACGGTGTTATCACAGCAGCGTATTCCTGTATCTCGGTTTGGTTACAGAAAATCCGGCGGGAAAGCTCCGGTCATTCCTGTCGGATTCTCAGCACCAGCCAGTTTGATATGTGCGGCGTACACATGCCATACTCCACCAAGCGACGAGGCTGGTGCGGTAGAGCGCGGATGACACCGGGTTCTTTGTGACGACATTGTGAACTTATAGCTGTGTAATGAGATGAGGTAGTGATGTGTGCGGTATACCATTTACTCTGGGATGAGGACTTTCCCACATCCAGAAGGGCGAAATATTACCCTGGGGAGAGAAGCTATGCAACACGTTGTAATCAACCAGGCCGATAGAGATCGTAGTACAGCAAATGCCGCAGGAGAGCACGATCGTTCCACCTCGAATGGCATGTCGGTGAGTGATTCCTCCTCTCGTACGTCTTCCCTCGGAAGCTCTGAAAGTCGTCGCGTCACAGGCGCACTGGTAGCAGGGCAACTCCTGGGTGGGCGGTATCGTGTTGTGCAGCTGATGGGCAAAGGTGGCTTTGGCGCGGTCTATAAAGCTCACGATAAGCGTTTTGAGGCACTGCGTGCCGTCGCCATCAAGGAGATGAGCGATGCGCATCTCAGTCCAGATGAACGTGCACAGGCGCTCAAAGACTTTCGCCACGAGGCGAATCTGCTGGTCCAGCTCACTCATCCCAACCTTCCTGCTGTCAGTGATTTCCTCGAAGAAGGAGGCAAAGCCTACCTGGTCATGGAGTTTGTCGAGGGAAGGTCCCTGGAGCGTGTGCAGGAAGAGGCAAAGGGTCCACTGGATGAAGCATTAGTCATGGGTTGGGCAGTGCAGCTCTGCGCAGTGTTGCACTACCTGCATACCCGGCCGCAGCCGATCATTTTCCGCGATATAAAGCCCTCGAACGTGATGGTGACGGCGGACAACCAGATCAAGCTGATCGATTTTGGCATTGCACGTGTCTTCAAACCGTCGGCCACCAAGGATACGACCCTCTTAGGCTCGCAGGGCTATGCCCCGCTCGAACAGTATGGCCGCGGTCAGAGCGACCCGCGTGCTGATATCTATGCGTTGGGGGCGACCCTGTTCGACCTACTCACAAACAGCCTCCCTGCCGACGCCCCGTCGCGACGTGTTCAGCCACACGCCTTTGCGACGCCGCGCCAGCTCAACCCGAGCATCTCCCAGGCAACAGAGACGATCATTCTGCGGGCGATGGAGCAGGATCCTCAAGATCGTTTCCAATCTGCTGAAGCGATGCAACAGGCCATCTTGGCGGGTGGTAGTGCACCGATGGACGCCGGTTTCTACCCCGGGAGAGCCATTCCAGCGGCACCTGCATCGACGTCCACCATACAACGGCATGCTCCTCCACCTGAAGCGTACACGCCTGCAAGAACGACTTTTGAACGCGAGATACTGCCCCTTGTGGTGGACATCGGCTCATCAATTTACCGTGCCATCAAAGAGCAGAGCGCTGGAACAAAAGCACGTATGAGTAATGCTGCTGTAATGGAGCACCCGCCGGTCTATATGAGGTCTCCTGCTACTCCGGTATCTGCGTCACGGCCCTTCGCTCCTCCGTCGGCTGGGCCCTCATATGAATCCTGGATACACAAGCTGTTCCGAGGGATCAGTGCCTTGTTTGCCACCGTCATGACGATCATTTATCACCTCCTGGGATTGGCAAGTACTACCATCTCGCTACTCCTGGTCGCTCGTTTCCTCTTAACTTTCTTCCATCTCTCCCTAGGCGAGTTCTCCTCCTGGGTCAACCTGCTGAGCATACCGTTGGTTGCCCCTTTCGGCGGATGGCTGATCTCGTATCATACGGCGTCTGCCGCTGTCTACACGGTTGATGTTTCGACGCTGATTGCCTTCGTGGTCTATGCGCTAGGATTTGGGCTGCTACGCCGGTTGTTCAAACCTTTCAGGAGCGAGCAGAAGTAAAGTAGAGGGCATTTCGCCTGTAAATAGCGAATTTTCATCCGCTTCTCTGTCTGTATCAGACATCGCGCTTCCTAACTCCTACAAGTGGGGTCAACTGGCTCCAGATGAGGTGAATCCCTTCGTGAAAGCCGTCAGGTAATGACACCTACCTATTGGAGCGAAGAAGAAAGCAGGCAGAGAACGGGATGAGATGGCTGCGTCCCGTTCTTTGCCTGCCTCTACGCGCGCATGAGGACATCACCGCCGGAGCAGCATCTCCTCCTGCGGAGAGTGAACCTGTGGTGGCTCGTCATACTGGAACTGTGGAAACGCTTCGTACTGCCGCACCGCCTCTTTGACCTGAGCCTGCCTCTGCGCGATATGCCGACTTCCAACGATCCAGAGGATCGTTGCCAGCAGGAACAGAGCGACCAGGAGACCGATCATCCCCCAGAACAGCACATCGCTGGACGTTGCAGTGGCGTGAATCGGCGGGATAGGCATCATTGTTTGCATCATGGCTTGTGTTCTCCTTTCACGATGCTTTTTTGTTGACAGTGTGCATAAGGGAGCACACCCTTGTGGTTGTTAGTAGTATAACTTCTGCCTATCACATTGCTCTCACAACGCGCGCCTTGTGCATCACGAAAAGCTCTCAACTTCTTTTATCGCACCGTCCACGGCTCTGCGGTTGGTCAGCCATCACTCGCAGATCACTTTGACGTCCACCACCACTCTGGTCACTTTGGCTGCTCACCATGCCGGACGCCTCGATCTGGTCCGCTCTCCGAAAAGAGTTTGAGCTTCTACCTGGAAGAGCTTATGAGTTACGAAATGCCCTCTAAAGTAGTAAGAACACCATTGTGCTCTGTCTGTGACACAATCCTTCATGACTGAGAGCGATGTGTGATGTGTCTGGGCTATGCTTGGACGATGAAGAAGATCACACAAGCAATGAAACAGGCAGACAATGATTGATATACATGGCCAGATGAAAACTTCTCCACCGGATTCTTCTCACGTTACAGTGAAGGAGGAGGCTTCAAACGATCCTCCTACTGCAACCAGGCAACCCTGGCCTGGACGTGTGTGGCGTACTGTGAAACGCTATCCCCTTCCTCTGGGAGCGTTTGCACTGCTGGTGGTGAGCCTTGTGCTCTGGCTCGCCGGGTGGGGAGATATTGCCAACTGGACGCTGCTGGCCGTGGTGCTGTTAGGAGGGATCCCGCTCTTGTGGGAAACAGGACAGCAGTTCCTCCACAAGGAATTCAGCGTCGATGTCATCGCTCTCCTTGCTATCACGGGGTCGCTCCTGCTGAGGCAATACCTTGCTGGCGCGTTCATTGTACTGATGCTTTCAGGCGGCGAGGCCCTGGAAGCGTTTGCCCTGCGGCGCGCGCGCTCCTCCTTGTCGGCGTTGGCTGAACGTGCCCCACGTACCGCGCACATCTGGCGAGGGGATGAACTGGTCAGTATCCCGGCGGAGCAGATTGAGGTCGGCATGGAGGTCGTGGTCAAACCAGGTGAGTTGATCCCCGTCGATGGCGTCGTAACCTCCGGCTCTTCCAGTGTGAGCGAGGCGGACCTGACGGGCGAACCGGTTCCAGTGCGCAAAACTCCCGGGATGCTCGTTATGTCGGGCACCGTGAACCTGGATGGTGCGCTGGAGATGCGCGCCAGCAAGCGCAGCGAGGAGAGCAAATATGCGCAGATCGTGCGCCTGGTAGAGGAAGCCCAGGCGCAGAAAGCGCCTATCCACCGCCTGGCCGACCGCTATAGTATCGGGTTCACCATCGCAGCGGTGGCCCTGGCCGGGCTGGCGTGGGCACTCTCGGGCGATAGCATCTACGCGCTGGCGGTGATGGTCTGTGCCACGCCTTGCCCGCTGATCCTGGCCACGCCGATTGCGATTATGTCCGGCATCGATCTCGCGGCGCGCAACGGCATCATCATCAAGAGCGGGGCAGCCATCGAACAACTGGGAGAGGTCGATGTCGCCGTCTTTGACAAAACAGGCACGCTGACGCTGGGTATGCCCAAAGTGACAGCCATAGTGCTCGTGGCACAAGATGAGGTGTGTGGAGGGATGATTGACGAGGATCGTCACGAAGGATGCCGCAACTCCACTGGTGAGGACGAGGACAGGCTGCTGCGCCTGGCCGCCTCGGTTGAGCAGCTTTCTACGCATATCCTGGCACGCGCCGTGGTTGAAGCGGCCCAGGAAGCTGCGTTGCCTCTCAGCTCTGTGGACGATTTCGAGGAGATCTTTGGCAAGGGGGTACGTGGGAATGTGCCAGTGGCAGCTTCAGATCGGCAGACGGAACGAAGGAGCGTGCATGAGCGAGTCGAGGTTGCGCTGGGCAACCGCACCTTCATGCAGCATCTCGGCATCAGTGTTCCCGCTTCTCTGCTCTCTGTGCGCGAGCGGCGCGTTGCTGCCGGGCAAATCTGTAGCTTCATCGCAGTGGAGAAGCAGGTTGCAGGCTTGTTGGTCCTGGAGGATGTGCCGCGCGCAGACCTCTCACGCCTCTCAGCGGAGGTGCGTGCGGCGGGCATCAAGGAAACCATCCTGCTCACAGGCGATAGCGAAGTGGTGGCCCGGCAGATTGGCAAGATTGCACTGGTGGACCGCGTGATCGCGCGCTGCCTGCCAGAGGACAAAGTGCGCACCGTCAAGGAACTCGTGCACCAGAAGCATCGCGTGCTAATGGTGGGCGATGGGATTAACGATGCCCCCGCACTGGCAGCCGCCACTGTAGGGATGGCGCTCGGCTCGCAGGGGTTAACAGCCGCCGCGAGCGCCGCTGACACCGTATTGCTCTCGACAGATATCCTGCGCGTGGTGCGAGCAGTGCGCCTGGGTCGCTGGGTGATGCACGTGGCGCGTCAGGGCATCTGGGTGGGCATGGGTCTCTCCGTCATCGCCATGCTCTTCGCTGCATGTGGCTTCATCAGCCCGGCGGCGGGCGCCATTCTGCAGGAAGGCATTGATGTCATCGTCATCTTGAATGCCTTGCGCGCGGGCAGGATCACCTTCTGAGATGAACAGGCCTACCCTTCTAGCTGCGTGAGCATGCCAGTGGCTGTTGCAGGCTCAAGACCCGGAAGGTATGCTCTTCAATCGCTAAATGCAGGTCGTCGATCGGTGCGTCAGAAACTACCACTATGCCCGCCTTGTCTTGATCACCGGTCTCTACTGCTTCGAGCGCCTGCGCCAGTGCCGTATCCACCAGGGAACCCAAGCGCATCAGCTGGGCATCCAGGTCATGCAGCTCTTTGTCTAACAGTATCCTTGTCATAGGGGTTCACCTTCCTTGTTTACAGGCCATGTGTCGTCGATCAGTCTCCTGATCTGATAGACCATATCAACAACTAGTGGGTCAACTGGCAATTGGCTTGCAAACTCGCATGGCCGCGCCAGAGCCGGCTAACCGACGTTGGCGAGCACGTTCACGACGTCGGCGCCGCTTGCCATTCCACACAAAGGGTGTAGGATCGGCATTCCAGCCTGCCACGGTTTGCTCTAACCACTCGATGACCTGCTGAGCACTTTGAGGATGCTGGCCAGAGAGGGCGCGGCGCACAAGGATGCGTTGCACCGATTCCGCCATATTCAGCCAGGAGCCGCCCACCGGCGTGTAGAGGGGCATCACGCCATGATCAAAGAACCACCGCACCAGATCATACGACAGGTGCCCCGCCAGATTATCCAGCACGAGCACGATACGTAAGGGAGGCTCGGGATTGCGCGGCCGATAGCCCAGCCACGTCTCCCAACGTGCGCAGACCGGGCGCTCCTCTTCAGGAGGCAGTTCTGCTCGTGGGTGGGCCTGCTCGATCTCGGCCAACACCTCCGTGAGTTGCTCGATAAGCCAGGGATGCAGCACGGCATTGGTGACCGAGACCACCCCCTTGGCGCGGATTTCTCCGGTGGTAGGCCGAAAGAGCGTCAGCAGTTTGGCCGTGCCTCCCCGCTCATACTCGTGCGGCTGGGTGGCTGGATGCCCTTCCGGTTGCCATGAGGCCCCAGGCTGGGGGATGGCTTGATAGGGTCCAGCTTCATCCTCGTTTAACTGCACGATCCCTGCCGCTTCCGCCTGCTCGTACGCCAGCTCGATCACTCTTTTTTTCCCGGCGTTTCGGGGTCATAGGTGGTCACGGTCCCGCTCTTGCGCTTGCGTATGGCGTAGCCGGTCCGCACCCAGCTGCGCGTGCGCTGATAACTGTAGCCCGCCTCATGCAGCACCTGGCGAATGGTTTCGGCGGCGATCTCGGGCAGCTCCGTCTTGCGCAGGGCATCGCGCAGCAGCATCAGCGACCACGTCGCCGTCTGGTCCTCTTTGCGATCTGGCTCTCGTTGTACTTCCGCTAGTACCCGTGCCCGCTGCTGGCTCGTATACGTCGGCTTGCGGCCACGCCCGGCTGCAGTCTCCAAGACGGCAAGCCCGCACTGATTGAAGCGCCTCACCATCTGAGCCACTGCCTCCCGGCTCAACCCCGCCTGCTGCCCAGCCGCCGTCAAGGTGGCTCCCGCTGCCACCGCCAGCAGGGCTTCGGCCCGTTTGATGGCGTCTATCCGCTCGCTCGTCGCTTTCACTACCCGCTTCAATTCTTGCTGCTCTTCTTCCTTCAGTTCTCGGAGTTCTTCTTTTCTTGGTCTTCCCATTGCTAGCTCCTTCCCGCTTCTTTTTCTCTCAGTTTACCCCCTTTCCTTCTCTTTTTGCAAACCAATTGCAGGTTGACCCACTAGGTTCAAA
>WNGJ01002840.1_pt1 | contig 18990 bp, 20 predicted proteins | sample 5400611 | NCBI WGS metagenome assembly WNGJ01 (sample SAMN13153375, study PRJNA577476) | soil metagenome | isolation source: 40 cm soil or saprolite under Garry oak tree replicate 1 | place: USA:California | collected 2016-06-15 | reverse complement strand
CCGGAGGCACACGGCGCCGCCCGGGGACACCCCGGACCCCGACGGCCCGCGATCCCCCCGTACCAGTAGATGCCGCAGCCGCGGCAGCCGTTCGGACTGTGTTGCCCCGGGGGGCGTCTCCCCGTACTGGTGGATGCCGCAGCCGCGGCAGCCGTTCGGGATCCATGATGAGCGGAAGGACAGGATGCCGAACGGCTGCGCAGCGTCCACGGCACTGGGCGTGCGTCGCCGCGTAATGTCGGTACCAGGGCCTATCGTCGGCAAGGTGACGACCTCGAGTGGCGTGCCGGAGGCGCGCGGTGATCTGCCGCACCAGCCGCGCGGTCAGGCCCCGCGCCACGTGCTTGAGGAGAGCCCGCGGCGGGGCGCGATCGGTGAGCGCGCGGAGGCGCCGGACGAGTTCTCGTTCGAACCTTGCCTCTACCTGGAGCAGGGTGCGCTCGACGGGCTGGCCCGCACGCTGGCGGAAGCCGAGTTCGTGGTCTTCGATCTGGAGACGACGGGCGGGTCCCCCGCCGATGCGGCGATCACGGAGATCGGCGCGGTGCGTACGCGCGGCGCCGTGCCCGGCCGGCCGGGCACGCCGGGTGGCGCGGCGGATGGGCGAGAGTTCGCCACGCTGGTCAATCCGGGGCGTGCCATCCCGCCGCACGTCGCCGCCCTGACCGGAATTAGTGACGCGACCGTGACCGCCGCCCCGCGTATCGAGGACGTGCTGCCGCGGTTCATCGAGTTCGCCCGCGGCGCCGTGCTCGTCGCGCACAACGCCCCGTTCGACATCGGCTTCCTGCGTGCCGCGTGCGCGCGGCACGATCTGGCCTGGCCCCCGCTGCCGACACTCGACACGGCGGCGCTCGCCCGGCGGATGCTCACCACCGACGAGGTCCCCGACTGCAGGCTCGCCACCCTCGCCGGCTTCTTCCGCGCGGGCACCCAGCCGACCCACCGGGCGCTCGACGATGCCCGTGCCACGACCGCCGTGCTGAACGGGCTACTTGACCGGCTCGGGCGCCGCGGGGTGCACACGCTGGAGGCCCTCCGGGGTTTCGGCCTGCCGCCGGCCCCGCAGCGGCGGCGGATGCGGCTGCTCACCGCGGCGATCCCACGGACGCCGGGCGTGTGCCTGTTCACCGCCGCGGACGGGCACGTTCTGCACATCATGCGCAGCTCGGATATGCAGGCGCGCGCCTGCGGCTATTTCACGGCCGCGGAGACCAGGGACGGGATCCGCGAGATGATCAGCAGGACGGCGCGGATCGAGCCGATCGGACGGCACCGGCAGCACGGACGGCGCCGGCCCGCCCGACCGTGCCGGGCACGCTGGCGCTCATCGCGGCGGCGGCGGCCCGGCGCCGCCACGGCAGGCCGGGTGCCTCGCACTGGCCGCTGTGCGGCGGGTCGTGGCTGCCCGGCCGCGTTTCGCCGGTGGATGGGATGTGGCGTGGATCGCGCGTGGGCGGCTCGAGGCCACCGCGGTGCTGCCGCGCGGCGCGGGCGCCACGGTCCGCCAAGGGGGCTGTGACCCGGCGGTGCGGCGCGCGCCCGCGGTCCCTGCGGCGGTCCCGGCGGCGGCGGTCCCGGCGGCGGCGGTCCCGGCGGCGGCCGAAGACGCGGAGACCGCCTGCCTGCTCGACTGGCTGGAATCAGCCGGAGTGCGGCTGATAGAGGTGCAGGGCACATGGTCGGTTCCCGTGCGGCGATGAGCGAGTCGGATAACCTACCGCTGTCGCATGGCGTCCCAGGGAGGCAACAAGTGGTCACCGCGATCGTGCTCGTCCGCACCGAAGTTCACCGCATCCCTGAGGTTGCCGCCGAGATCGCACAAATCCCGCAGGTCAGTGAGGTCTACTCGGTGACGGGCGAGTTCGACCTCGTCGCGATGGTGCGGGTCCGCGCGCACGACGAGCTCGCCGACGTCATCACCGGAAACCTCAACAAGGTGCCCGGCGTGACGCACACCGAGACCCACGTCGCCTTCCGCACGTATTCGCGGCACGACCTGGACGCCGCGTTCGCGCTCGGCTTCGGCGACGCCGCGGAAGGCTGACGTCCAGCCGGAGTTTCCAGCCGGCAGCCGGCGGTACAACCGGGCAGGCCGGAGGTCAGCCGGTCGCGGCGAGCCGCTGCGTCACCTGTGCCCAGCGGTTCAGCAGCGCCGCGGCGGCGCCGGAATCGACAGCAGCGGCCGCACGCTCGTAACCCTCGCGCAGTGACCCGGGCAGCGCGGCCGCGCCGGGCACGCCCGCGTCGGCGGCAAGCGCCGCGGCGGCGTTCAGCAGCACGGCGTCACGCACCGGGCCATGTTCGCCGCCCAGCACGCCGCGTGCCACGGCCGCGTTGTATGCCGCGTCCCCGCCGGTCAGGTCACCGAGCTTGGCATAGGCGACTCCCACCTCGGCCGGGTCCAGCACCGTCTGGCTGATCCGCGGCTCCGCGCCCGGCTGGACGACCCACACTTTCGATGTCGTCGTGGTGGTCAGCTCGTCCAGCCCGTCGTCGCCGCGGAAGACCAGCGCGCTGCAACCGCGGCCGGCCAGAACCCCGGCGATGACCGCGCACATCCGCTCGCTGGCCACCCCGACCGCCAGTGCCTGCGGCCGGGCGGGATTGGCCACCGGCCCGAGGAAGTTGAAGACGGTCGGCACGCCAAGCTCCCGCCGCGGCCCGGCCGCGTAGCGCAGCGCCGGGTGGTAGAGCGGCGCGAACAGGAACACGATCCCGGTTTCCTCCGCGACCTGCTCGGTGCGCCGCGGAGGCAGGTCGATGACCACGCCGAGGGCTTCGAGGACATCCGCGGAGCCGCACGCCGAGGTTGCCGCGCGGTTGCCGTGTTTGGCGACCTTCGCGCCCGCGGCGGCCGCGATGATCGCGCCGATCGTGGAAATGTTCACGGTCTTGGCGCCATCACCGCCGGTCCCCACCAGGTCCGCCAGCCGGCCCGGGATCCGCACCGGCAGCGCGTGATCCAGCATCGCCTGGGCGAGGCCCGTCATCTCGGCGGCGGTCTCACCTTTCGCGCGAAGCGCGACGCCGAAGCCGGCGATCTGCGCGGCGGTCGCCGCGCCGGACATGATCTCGTTCATCGCCCAGGCGCTTTCCGCCGCCGTGAGCGGCTCACCCTTTACCAGCGTGCCAATCAGGGCGGGCCATGTCGCCGGGTAATCCATGGGCGTCACCTTCGGAGTCGTTCGGGATAATCGGTCGCGCCGCCGTCGCCTTCCGTCGCGCTGTGGCAGAGGCCGGCTACGGCGGGCCCGCTACGGCGCGAGTCTGCCACGGCGGGCCGGCCGCAGCGCGGGCGGCTACGCCGCGGCGGAGCGTCAGGCGCCCGTGAGCGCGGCGCGCTGGCGCATGAGGCCGCCGAGCGCCGCCGCCAGCGCCGCCGGGTCGATGGGGTGGCTGACCACCGAATCCGCGCGGCTCCAGGTGGCGAGCCAGCCATCATCGGGCCGGCCGATGATCAACAGGACCGGCGGACAGCGGTATATCTCGTCCTTGGCCTGCCTGCAGACCCCCATCCCGCCGGCGGGCTGCGCCTCGCCGTCGAGCACCATGACGTCGACCGTTCCCGCGTCGAGGAGACGGAACAGGGCCGGTTCGGTCGCGCACTCGATGATCTCGGCCGGCGCGACGTCCGGCGCGGGGCGGCGGCCGATGGCAAGCCGTATCGCGGCGCGGGTGCGCCCGTCGTGACTGTAGACGACAACCTTCATCGGCTTTTCCGCCGGCCTTTCTTCGCGCGGGCTCTGCGGTCCGTCCGCCGGTGCGTCACGCTGTGCGTCCGGCAGTGTCTCCGGCAGTGCGTCCGGATGTGCGCCGGGGAGCGCGCCCGGGGAGTCGGTACTGCTCATGTGGTCGTCCATCGGTTGGCCGCTGCTTGGGCAACAGGGTGCGGGTCATGGTCTACGCAAGGATGCTAGCCGCCGGATCACCGCTCCCCGCGCCACTCCGGGCCGAGTTACGGGGGGCGCGCGACACATGCCGGCGCCATGTCGCCATAATGGCCCACGTGGCGACTGTAACCACGGCCGAGACCGCACCTCGCGCGCCGTCCCCGCACCGGCCCAACCTCGTCAGCGTGGGCACCATCATCTGGCTGTCCTCCGAGCTCATGTTCTTCGCGGCGCTGTTCGCGATGTACTTCACCGTGCGCTCGGTCACCAAGGGCGCCGGGGGGGCCTGGCCGGGTGCGCATCTGAACCGGCCGTTCGCATCGGTCAACACGACGGTCCTCGTGCTGTCCAGCGTCACCTGCCAGATGGGCGTGTTCGCCGTCGAGCGCGGCAAGATCAGGCGCACGGGGCCGCTGCTGCACCCCTTGTTCTGGAAACTGCGCTGGGGCCTGCGCGAATGGTACGTGCTGTCGTTCCTGATGGGCCTGTTCTTCATCGGCGGCCAGGCGTACGAGTATCACGACCTGATCACGAAAGAGGGCGTGACCCTGGCGTCGAGCGGCTACGGGTCGGTGTTCTACCTGACCACCGGCTTCCACTTCCTGCACGTGACGGGCGGGCTCATCGCGTTCCTCTTCCTCCTCGGACGCACCTTCGCCGCGAAACGATTCACCTACGAGCAGCAGGTCAGCTCCATCGTCGTCTCGTATTACTGGCATTTCGTCGACGTGGTGTGGATCGGCCTGTTCGCCACCATCTACCTCATCCACTGAGCGGAGACAGGGACGGCAGTGAGCTGGATCACCGCACGGCGGCGGCACCCGGCGGCCGGGTACGTGGTCGTGATCTTCGGGCTTGTGGTCTTCGGCGCGGTTTACGCGGCCCTCACCGGGCGCGGCGCCTCGGCGGCCGGGGTCCCTCCCGGCACCTCAGTGCAGCAGATCGCCCAGGGTAAGCAGTTGTTCGCGGTAACCTGCGCGGACTGCCACGGCCTGAACGCCGAGGGCAGCCCGCGGGGACCGAGCCTGATCGGGGTCGGCGCCGCGGCCGTCTACTTCCAGGTCAGCACGGGCCGCATGCCGGCCAAGGACACCGGCCCACAGATCCCCCAGAAGCCTCCCGTCCTGAACGATGCGCAGACGCGGGCGCTGGCCGCGTACATCCAGTCGCTCGGCGGCGGTCCAGAAATTCCGTCCGCGGCACAGGTCAACCCGGCGGGCGCCGACGCAGGGCTCGGCCAGCAGATCTTTGTCGCGGAATGCGCGCAGTGCCACAACTTCACCGGCGCGGGCGGAGCGCTGACCTACGGCAAGTACGCCCCGGCCCTGACCACCGCGACCCCGACGCAGATCTACGCAGCGATGCTGACCGGCCCGCAGTCCATGCCGGTCTTCAGCGACGGGGCGATCACACCGAGCGAGAAGCGCGCCATCATCCGGTACATCACGCAGACAAGGTCGGAACCCAATCCTGGCGGGTTCAGCCTGGGCCGCGTCGGCCCCGTCACAGAAGGCCTTGTCGGCTGGCTGGGCGGGATCGGCGTGCTGATCTTCGCCGCCATGTGGATCACTGCGAAGCGGCGTGAGCAATGACTGAACACGGCAACTACCCTGAAGACCCGCGCGAGCCAAGCCGCGAGGGCACCGAACCCGCGCGCCGCGTACGGCGGCGCGTGATCGGCACGCCGCCGCCGGCGCAGGCGCGGCGACTGCTCGGCGACGGCGGCGCGGCCGCCCGGCCCGCGCCCAGGCCGCGTGAGCTGCCCACGGACCTGCCCGACCCGGAACGGGCGAAACGCGCGGAACGCGTCGTGGCGCTGTGTTTCATGATCTCCTTCGTCGCCAGCGCCGCCTTCGTCGCGAGCTACGTGATCTTCCAGGTGCACACGGTGGACAAGACCTTCCGGTCCAACGTCGGGCTTGGCATCTCGATGACGGTGGCCTTCCTCGCCCTCGGGGTTGGCGCCACCATCTGGGTCCGGCACCTGATGCCGCACGTCGAGATCGCCGAGGAACGCAAGCCACTCGCCTCACCCGAGCAGGACCGTGCGGCGTTCGCGGAAACCTTCGAGGCGGGCACCGAGGCGAGCCAGTTCGTCAAGCGGCCGCTGCTGCGGCGCAGCCTGCTCGCCGCGAGCACGGCCCTGGCGATCGCCCCCCTCATGCTCCTGCGCGACCTGGGCCCACTGCCCCGAACGCAGCTGCGGCACACCGCGTGGCGGAAGGGCAGCCGCCTGGTTGTCCTCGGCACCGACAAGCCCCTCACGCCCGCCGACTTCGCCTCGCCGGGCGGGATCATCACCGTGATTCCCGAGGGCACAGGCGACGACCTCGACGCGCTGGCCAAGGCGGCGGTGCTCATCATCAAGTTCCGCCCGGAGGAGCTGCTGCCGCCAACCGTCATGAACTGGACGGTGGACGGCATCGTCGCGTACTCGAAGATCTGCACGCACGTCGGCTGCCCGGCCGCGCTGTACGAGCACACGACGCATCACATCCTGTGCCCGTGCCATCAGTCGACGTTCGACGCGCAGCGCGGCGCCAAGGTGATCTTCGGGCCGGCGCCACGGCCCCTCCCGCAGTTGCCGATCACCGTCAACGCCGACGGCTACCTCGTCGCGCAGAGCGACTTCCACGAACCGGTCGGCCCGAGCTTCTGGGAGCTGGGATGAGCACCGTTGACAAGGCGCTTGGCGGCGTCGGCGGGTATCTGGACGATCGCCTCCGCGGCGCGAAGTCGCTGCGGGGTGCCCTCAAGAAGATCTACCCGGACCACTGGTCCTTCCTGCTCGGCGAGATCGCGCTCTACACGTTCGTCATCCTGTTGCTCACCGGAACGGTTCTCACGCTGTTCTTCAAGCCGAGCATGACCGACGTCATCTACCACGGCTCCTACACCAAGCTGAACGGCGTGCACATGAGCGACGCCTACGCCTCGACGCTGAACATCAGCTTCGACGTGCGCGGCGGCCTGCTGATGCGCCAGATCCACCACTGGGCCGCGATCCTCTTCCTCGCCGCGATCATGGCGCACATGCTGCGGATCTTCTTCACCGGCGCGTTCCGCAAGCCGCGCGAGATCAACTGGCTGATCGGCATCACCCTGCTCACCCTCGGCATCGTGGAAGGATTCGCCGGGTACTCCCTGCCGGACGACCTGCTGTCGGGCACCGGGCTGCGGATCCTGGAGGGAGTGCTGCTGTCGATTCCGATCGTCGGCACCTACATCACGTTCTTCATCTTCGGTGGCCAGTTCCCCGGGCACATCCTGATACCGCGGCTGTACATCGTGCACGTGCTGCTGATCCCCGGGATCATCCTGGCGCTGGTCAGCGCGCACCTGTTCCTCATGTACCACCAGAAGCACACGCAGTTTCCCGGCAAGGGGCGCACGGACCGTAACGTGGTCGGCGCGCCGGCGTACCCGTATTTCGCGGCCAAGACGGGCGCCTGGTTCTTCTACATCTTCGCGGTCTGCGCCGGGCTCGCCACCTTCGCCCAGATCAACCCGGTCTGGCTGTTCGGCCCCTACAACCCCGCGGCGATCTCGTCGGACTCGCAGCCCGACTTCTACATGGGCTGGCTGGAGGGCGCGCTGCGGATGATGCCGGCCTGGCAGGTCAACTTCCTGGGCCACAGCCTTGCCCTGAGCGTCTTCATAGCCGGGCTTCTCGTCCTCGGCGTGCTGATGACGGGTCTTGCGCTCTACCCGTTCATCGAGCAATGGGTCACCGGCGACAAGCGGGAGCATCATGTCCTCGACCGGCCGCGTGACGCGGCCACCCGGACGGCCATCGGCGCGGCGGGTGTCACCTTCTACGGCGTGCTCTGGCTGATCGGCGGCAACGACCTGATCGCCGATTTCTTCGACATCCAGCTCTACTGGACGACATGGTTCGGCAGAGTCACGGTGATCTTCGGCCCGGTCATCGCCTACTTCGTGACCAAACGGATCTGCCTCGGCCTGCAGCGCAAGGATCGCGAACTGCTTGTCCACGGCGTCGAGACCGGCATCGTCGTGATGAGCCCGGAGGGTGAGTTCACCGAGATCACCCGGCCCGCTCCGGAAGACAAGCGTGCTGTGATCACCGCCAGGAAGGAAGTGCCCAGGCTGCCGGCCGCGGCGGCGGACGAGAACGGCGTGCCTTCCCCGGCCATGAACGGGGTCCTCGGCCGGCTGCGCGTGCGGCTCAATCACGTCTTCGCGGAGGAGATCCCGCTCCCCCACGGCAACGGGCACGGCGACGGCCACCGCGAGCTGCCCGCCGGCGGGCAAGAACCCAAGGCGCTGCCGGAAAAGGCCGAGCGGTCCGAGCCCTAACGGCGCCGCGGGCGATCTCAGGCAGCTACACGGCCTCGCCCTTGAGCGAGAAGGCCGCCAGCCGCCTGGTAGCTACCAAGAGCGCCGCGACGGTCACGATGCCGCCCGCCGTGGCCGCCGTCGTGAGCGAGAGCCCGGCGTGCAGATCGGCGTTGTGCGCGACCGAGTTGGCGATGCCGAGCGAGTACTGGCCGACCGACAGTTCCCGCGCGCCGGCCACGAAGTTGCCGAGCAGGCTCTCCCAGATCAGCACGTACAGCAGCCCGACGGCCACCGATCGCGTCGTCAGGACGGAGATCATGACGAAGATCGCGTTGTAGATCACCGACCCGGCCAGCGCCCCGACGAACAGGCCGATCGCGAGCCGGCTCGGGCCGGTCGCGATCAGCCCGGCGATCAGCTCCGGCACCGCGACGAACATCATCGTTATCACGGCCGCGACCGCGAACTTGCTCACGATGACCGACGACCTGCGTACCGGGGTGGCGAGCAGATGGATGATGCTGCCGTCGTCGACCTCCGCGCCGAGAACGCTCGTGCCGACCACGAGCGCCGTGAGCGGAAGCACGACGGAAAAACCGAAATCGCCGAGGGTCACGGCAGGCCACGAGGTCAGCGATGGCTTCGCCAGCTTCAGCAGCAGGGTGAGAATTACCAAGATCAGCGGTGGGATGGCGAACAGGAATGCCCGTTTGCGGCCCATCGTGGCGCGCAGCGTGATGGATGCGACGACGCTGTTGACGACGCGGGACATATGAGCTCACTGCTTTCTCGAGTATCCGGGTTGTGGACGCAGGGGTTGTGGGATGCAGGGTTGCGAGGTCAGGGCGCGACGAGATAGGCGAAGACGCTTTCGAGCGACTCGTCTTCTGGCAGCAGTTCGTGCAGTCGGATGCCCTGCGCCTTGCTGAGCACGGCGATCTCCCTGCTGAAGGTGCCGTAGTCGCTCGCGCGCACCTGCAGGCCCTTCGGCGTCACCTCGACCGCGGTCACCGCCGGCCGCCCGATGAGGGTGGCCCCGAGCAGCCGGTCGTCGGACGTGCGCACCAGGAAGACATGCGGCCGGCTGGTCATCAGCCGCCTGATCGCACGGAAGTCGCCTGACGCGGCCAGCCGCCCGGCGACGATCACCTGGATGGTGCCGGACAGCCGCTCGACCTCCTCGAGGACATGCGAACTGAATACGATGGTGCGCCCTTCCGCGCCGAGCGTGTGCAGCAGGTCCATCATCTGCAGGCGCTGACGCGGGTCCATGCCGTTGAACGGCTCGTCCAGCAACATCACCTCAGGGTTGTGCACGAGCGCCGCGGCCACCTTGATCCGCTGGCGCATGCCCTTGGAGTAGGTGGAGATCCGGCGGTCCTGCGCACCGGCCATCTCCACGATGCCGATCGCGCGGCGTGCGGCGCCTTGCGGATCCGGAAGCTCGTGCAGCTTCGCCGTGGCGCGCACGAACTCCTCGCCGGTCAGGAAGGCGTAGACCGAGTCGCGTTCGGGCACGAGCCCGAGCGTGCGGTACACGACCGGATCGCGCCAGCTCACGGCGCCGCCGACCGTCACTTCCCCGCGTGATGGCCGCAGAAAGCCGGCGACCATGTGCAGGAGCGTGGACTTCCCGGCGCCGTTCGGGCCGAGCAGCCCGGTGACTCCGGGCCCGATCGTCATGGTGATGTCGTTGACCGCGACGACGTTCCCGTACCAGCGGGAGACACCGTCCAGCTCGATCGTGCTCATGCCACACCGACCTTCCGGTAGCGCGCGAACAGAACGGCGAGGCCGGCCGCGACGAGCGCGAGGAACATGAGCCCGTAGACGGGACCGTACGGACCCAGGTCGGGCACGGGACCAGGCGAGGTGCCACCAAGCCAGCGCCGTACCCCGTCCAGCACGGTGAACGGGCTGACCAGGCCCGATAGCCGCGCCCCGGTCGTCGGGCCGGTCACAAACAGCGGCCCGCCGGCTGTTCGCGCGATCCGCGTCAGGATGCCTGCGAGCGACAGGCTGAGGAAGAAGTAGATCGCGATCGCGCCCGTCGCGTATGCGCGGCGCGCGCTGAGCGAGGCCAGCGCAAGGCCGATCACCGCGAGCAGGGTCGCCCACATCAGCCCGACGAGCAGGCCCGCGGTCAGCGCCTTGGTCTCGTCCCAGACCGCGCCGGGCCCGCTCGCCGAGACGATCGTGCCCAGGTAGAGCAGGAGCAGCGGGATCTCGACCATCGCCAGGCAGGCCGCGATGAAAGCAGCGAGCTTGGCCAGCGGATAGTCCAGCCGGCGAAGCGGCCTGGAGAAGTACAGCGGAAGCACGTGGCTGCGCAGATCACGGGAGACGAGCTCTGGCGCCTGGACGGCGACAAAGATCGCCATGACCACCACGCGAAGCTGGAATATGTAGGTGTCGTAGTTGATCTGGCGGGTGTGGTTCCTTCCCGTCGCGACAAGCACCGCGTTCACCACCGCGGGCAGGCAGATGAGCACAAACGTGATCACGGGCACGACCTTCGCCTTCACCCCGCGGCCGAGACCGAAGGCACTGCGGAAGCTGTGCCAGCTCAGCGCGCGGGCGATCTGAAACCTGCCCAGCCGGACGCCCTCGTAGCGGCGGTAGCCGAGGTCGTGGATGACACCGCGGCTGCCGCCGCTGCTGGCGGAAAGCTCAGACATCGGCTGCCCCTGTCATCTCGAAGGCGGGCGCCCCGCCGTCGCGGAAGAGCTCTTCGACCCGGTGCCGCCGCTGCTCCATGCGGTTCAGCGGCAGGCCGAGGCCGGCGACCGCGTCGCGGACGTTGTCATAGGTGGCATCCCCGGTGACCTGCACGAGCAGGACCTGCCCGGACTGGCGCGGGCGAAGGCCACGGCGGGCGAGCTCCGCCCGCAGCAGATCGGCGCCCTCGTCGACCTCGATCACAAGCACCTGGCTCATCTGGGTGAAGCTGGTGATCGTGTCGGCCCGCAACAGCCGCCCGCTGTCGATGGCGACAAGATGATCGCAGATCCGCTCGATCTCGCCGAGCAGGTGCGAGGCGACCACGATCGAGATGCCGAACTCGGCGCCGATCCGGCTCACCAGGTCGAGCATCGCGCTGCGGCCCGCGGGGTCGAGGCCGATCGTGGGCTCGTCGAGCAGCAGCAGCCGCGGATCCCCGACCAGCGCCTGGGCGAGCTTGACCCGCTGCTTCATGCCGGTCGAATACGTGCTGATCTGCCGGTACCGCTCCTCGTAAAGGCCGACGTGGCGCAGCGAGTCCGCGGCGCGTTCCTTGGCCGCCGTCGGCGGCAGGCCGGACATCCGGCCGAAATGCGTGACGAACTCGGTGGCGGTGACATCAGGCAGCAGGCAGTCATGCTCGGGCATGTAGCCGGCCAGCGTCCTGATCCGCTCGCCGTCCCGCATGCAGTCGTAGCCGAGCACCCGCGCCCGCCCGCTCGCCGACCCGAGGAGGCCGAGCAAGATCTTGATGAGGGTCGACTTGCCCGCACCGTTGGCGCCGACAAGCCCGGTGATTCCCGGGGCGAAGGACACCGTCAGCCCGTCGAGAGCGGTGACCCCGCCCGGGTAACGTTTGGTGAGCGCCGTCGTCTCGATGACGGGCGTGCCGCGATCGGCTTCTTCCACAGCCATGATCCCCTCTGGCCTCACTCTCGTCTGCCGCCTGCGCCGGCCGCCGGCCGCCGGCCGGGCCACCAGCCATCAATGGGGTGACTGGCATGCTTAGTGGTCTCCGGGACACGCCCTAGCATGGCGCTAGGCTGCGGCCGCTGTCGTCATCCCGCGGGATCTTCGCCCTCCGTCTCTGGCGTGATCTCTCGCGCTGGTGCGGGCTGCGTGGCGGGCCGCCGCCCGCGGAGGTCCGCCCGCGGACCTAGGCCCGCCGGGCGACGCAGGCGCGGCGGGATGAGGGATACGGTGGACGCGTGCGCACCGAGCCGCGTCCGCCGTTCACGAAACGGCTCCGCCCGGGTCACTGGTTCGCGCTCGACGTCGCCGTCGCGGCCATACTCGCGATCATCTTCTTCGGCGCCTTCTTCAAAGGCGGCGACCTGCGCGGGTTCCCAGCAGCCAACTGGCCCATGCGAGCGGGGATCGCGGGCCTGCTTGCCGTGGTGACGTCCGTCCCCGTCGCGTTCCGCCGCCGCCGCCCGGTCGCGGCGCTGATCGGCGTGCTCGCGGCCTCCGTGCTCACGTCCGCGGTCTACACGGTCAGAGCACAGCCCACCTTCGTCGCGATCGCCCTGGTGCTCTTCGTGGTCGCGGCCACCAGCCGCCGCAAGGTGTCGGTCGCCGCGCTCGCGGGGGTGCTCGGCCTGCTCGCGGTGGAGAACATCGGTCCTCGGGGAGGGTCGCTCGGCGGTGGCATCGTCCCAGTAGGCCTGTTTGTCTGCATCGCCTGGACGATCGGCTACGCGGCGCGGCAACGGCGCAGCTATGCGGTCCGCCTGCGGCAGCAGGCGGCGAGCAGCGCGGTCACCGAGGAGCGCCTGCGGATCGCGCGCGAACTCCACGACGTCGTCGCGCACAGCATGACCGTCGTCGCGGTGCAGGCCAGCTTCGGCCACCATGTCATCGACACACAGCCCGCACAGGCGCGCGCGGCGCTCGGCGCCATCCAGACGACGAGCCGTGAAGCCCTGACCGAGATGCAGCGCCTGCTCGGGGTGCTGCGCCAAGCCGATCCCGCCGCCGGGCCCGGCGCCGGCGGCGGTGCTGACGGCGCGGCCAGCCGTGATCCTGACCTCACCGGGCAGCGTGACCTGGACACCGCACCCGGCCGCTACCCCGGCGCCGTCGGCAGAGAACAACCCGGGCCGCCGCTGCTCCCCGCGCCCGGGCTCGCTGACCTGGACCGCCTCGTCGCCCGCACCGCCGACGCCGGGGTCCGGGTCAGCCTGCGGCGCGAGGGCACGAGCAGGGACATCCCGGCGGGCATCGACCTGTCCGCCTACCGGATCGTGCAGGAGGCGCTCACCAACGTGGTGAAGCACGCCGGCGCCACCAGGTGCGACGTCACGATCGACTACGCGGACGACCACCTGTGCATCGACGTCGCCGACGACGGGCCGGGCGGCATGACCGGGGCGGCACCGGGCGCCGCGCGTCGCGCAGAAACCGGCCCGGGCTGGCACGCTGCCGACGGCGCCGGCCCGGCGAGCCACGGCGGCCACGGCCTCATCGGCATGCGCGAGCGCGTCAACCTGTACCGCGGCGAGTTCAGCGCGGCGCCGCGGCCGGGCCGGGGGTTCCGGGTGACCGCGCGCCTGCCGCTCACCGGCGGTGCGCGGTGACCCTTCGCGTGGTCGTGGCCGACGATCAGGCGTTGGTCCGGGCCGGCCTGTGCGGGATCATCGCCGCGACCGAAGGCTTCACCGTCACCGGTGAGGCCGCGAACGGCGCGGAAGCCGTCAGCGCCGCGCGCGCCACCCGCCCGGACATCGTGCTCATGGACGTCCGGATGCCCGTGCTCGACGGGATCGAGGCCACCCGCCAGATCACCGGCTCCGCCGAGACAAGCGGCGTCCGTGTGCTCATCCTCACGACGTTCGACCTGGACGACTACGTGTACGCCGCCCTGCGCGCCGGCGCCAGCGGCTTCCTGCTGAAGAGCGCCCTGCCAGCAGAGCTGCTCACCGCCATTCGCGTTGTCGCGGCCGGGGACGCGCTGCTGGCGCCGAGCGTGACGCGCAGGCTCATTGAGGAATTCGCCCGCCATACCGTAGCCAGCCAGCGCGGCAGGCGGCACAACGAGGCACTGAACGTCCTTACCGCACGGGAACGCGAGGTGCTTGCCCTTGTCGCCCGCGGTTTGTCCAACACCGAAATCGCGCGCCAGCTAACCATCAGCATGGCGACCACAAAGACCCACCTGGCACATCTGCTGACCAAACTGGGCGCGCGCGACCGCATCCAGCTCGTGATCTTCGCCTACCAGACCGGCCTGGTCGCGGTCACCTGAGCCGGACAGGCCGCGTGAGGCCCCTTCATCAGGCGGGTCTGTGCGGCGCTCGCGGAGCGCGGCGTCGGTTCGCGCCGCCGACGGACTGGCGCCTGTGTGGGGTGGCGCCGTTGCCCAGGGTCCGCTCAGCATGGCTGGGCACCCAGCCGGGAAGCACCCAGCCCGGAAACACACGGCATGGACCAGTGGATCCGGGGCGGCACGGGCGCTTCGGGCCCGCTCACCCGTTCGCCGGCCCGTACCGCCCCGGGGTCTTCGGCCGCCGTCCACCGTGGCCCACGCCCGGGCGGCAGCACGCGGTCGAGCAGCTCGGCCAGATCGCGGGCGGATGGCGCGGTCAGCAGCCGGCCCGCCGCCTGGCCGGGCAGCGCCCACCACTGCAGCGTGGAACGCCCGAACCAGACCGGCACGCCGGCGAAACGCTGCGTGAGGGTGGCCTGGTCCTGGCGGATCGCGGCCTCATAGCCGGCCGGGAACGAGCCCGGCCGCACCGCGCCCTCGCCGGTCCACGGAATCTCCGCCCACACCAGCCGCCCGCGCTGGTCGCCGGTGACGCCGATCCGGGCGGACAGTTCGCGCACCATCAGCAGGCCACGGCCGTACTCACCCATCGGGTCATCGATCAGCCGCGGCCCCGTGGGCGCGCCGCCGTCCGCAACCGCGACGCGCACCACCTGCCCGTACCAGATGATCTCCACGGCGAACCAGCCCCTCGCGCCGGTGCCGAACTTGACGGCGTTCGTGGCCAGCTCGACCGCGACCGAGACGGCGTCGTCGCGCGCCGCACACGTCGGCAGCAGGCCGGCCAACCAGCGGCGCAGCGCCCGGAGCTGGCGCTCGTCGCCCGGGAAGACCTGCCGCCACCGGAGCTCGGAACCGGACGCGGCCGCCGTCTCCGGCGCGCTCGCAGCGTGGTCCGCGGATCCGTTCGGGACAGCCATGTGTGATCCTTTGCGGCTTTTGTCCTGTACTGACCTATGTTTCGGGTGACTCAATATTTTGTACGGTCCGAATGATGAGAACATCCCAAGTATGGATTCGTCTCGTGCCCTCCCGCAAGTGGTTCGGCTTGTTTGCATGACATGCCGGCCACGCTGGATACAGCGATCGGCGTAGCGTGACCTTGGTGGCGCTGCCGCCCGCGTAATCACCCAGGAACCCGCTCGTGACACCCGCCCTGCCTGACGCGCGTGAACAACCAGCACGTGGCCAGGCGGAGCGGGCTGCTCCGGCGCTACTTGCCGGGTAGTTCGGTGGCGGCTTTGGTGAGCAGGTGGAGGCTGTCGGCTTCGGGCAGGGCGGCGTCGCGCAGCCGGGTGTAGAGCTGGTCGTAGGGCGCCACCTCGGCGGGCTCGGTCACGATCAGGTCGGAGGTGACGGTGTCGATTGCGACCACGGCCGGGTCGCCGGGGTCGGGGTAGGTGTACATCGAAAACGTGCATCGCGGCACGCTGAAGCCGACAATCCGGGCATCCACCGGCAGCACCCGCAGCGTCACCGCTGGCTCGCCGTTGTTGCACAGAGTGGTGAGGCGGTAAAGCTGCTTCTTGAAGATGTCCGGCGGCGCGGTCAGGCGGCGGACCGCCAGCTCATCGAGGATCACCTCGTAGGACGGCGCGCCGGGCCGGCGCAGCATCCGCTGCCGCCCGGCATTCCCGGCCAGCACGCCATCGACTGTGCCGGTCATCGGGGCCAATTCGGCGTCGGTTCGCGCCCGCACGAACTCGGGGATCTGCAACAGCCCCGGCACGAACGTCTGCTGGTACTCGCGGATCGCCGTGGCGCCCGCCTCCAGGTTCGCATACAGCGCCTGCCGCTCGCCCATCCCCCGGGTGGACTCCCACCAGCCCTTCTCCCCGGCCTCCCGGGTGATCGTCATGACCTGCGTCCACCGCTGGCCGTCCACGCCGAGCGCGTCCAGGATCTTCATCACGTCGGCCTGGTCCACGATGTGCCCGTTCTCCAGCCGCGAGATCTGCGCCCGCGACTCGCCGATCCGCTTCGCGAGCTGCTCGTGGGTCAGCCCCGCCCCGGCGCGCAGCGCCCGCAGCTCCGCGGCCAGCCGCAGCCGCCGCACATAAGGGCTAATCATCCACAACCTCCGGACAGACGTGATGACGTACAGTGCGGAACCTCGCATGTTCACAGTAGCGGCATAACAGCCGGAACGCACTCAGGATTGCATGCGGAAAAAGTCCCGGCTTCGCGCATGTTCCAAGTGCACTGTGACAGCGCGACTGACTGTCCGGCCAAGGGACACGGCCGGCACTGCGCCAGCGGCGGGACCGTGCACGGCGGGCACTGGCATACCCGGCGGGGCGCGGACACCTGCGGGGCGGTGAAGATGCCTGCGCAGCCGTTCGGGATCATTCATGACCGCACGGGGAGCGAGTGCCCCCGGGGTCATAACGAAACCGGCTACGGAGCGGTTCGTCTTTGCGAAGCCCTTGCCGCTGGGCTGCGAACTGCTAGATAATCAGCACGATCAATATCTTAGGACGGTACAAAAGACAGAGAAGATCACTGATGACGGGGAGGGTACGCTGTGGCGGACAACGGATCAGCCTCTGGCGTCGAGCGGGAACCGTGGCCAGAGATCGACACGACAGTCGCCCACCCGGCGCGGGTGTATGACTGCTGGCTGGGCGGAGGGGCGAACTTCGCCGTCGACCGCAAGGCGGCCGAACAGACCGCGGCGGCGGACCCTTCCGTTCTGCCCGGCGTCCGCGCCAACCGCGCCTTCCTCGGCCGGGCCGTGCGTTACCTGGCCGGCGACGCGGGCATGCGGCAGTTCCTGGACATCGGCACGGGCATTCCTGGCCGGGACAATGTGCATCAGGTGGCCCAGCGGACGGCTCCTGACGCCCGGATCGTGTACGCGGACAACGACCCGATCGTGCTGGCCCATGCCCATGAGCTGCTGACCAGCACACCGGAGGGCGCATGCGCCTACATCTACGCCGACCTGCGCGACACGGACAAGATCTTACGCGAGGCGGCGAAGACGCTGGACTTCGGCCAGCCGATAGCGCTCATGCTCCTGATGATCTTGCAGTACATCCCCGATGCCGACGACCCGCATGCCATCGCCGCCCGGCTGGTTGACGCCCTGCCGGCGGGCAGCTACCTCACGGCCTCGGACGTGACCAACGACATCGACCCTCGCGGTGTCGCCCGCGCCAGCCAGCGACTCAACCAGCACCTGAGTCCCGCGGCGCCGCTGACCCCGCGCGGCCGCGCTGAGATCATGCGGTTCTTCACCGGTCTCGACATGATCGAACCCGGCCTGGTGCAGCTACCGCGGTGGCGGCCGGACCCGGCCGACGAGGTTCCTGGCGTCGAGATACCCGCCTACTGCGCAATCGCGCGCAAGCCTTGACCGGCGTTGTCGCCACCTCGCCGCGGCCAGCCCTGCAATTCTCCCGTTTCGCCCCGAATCGACCTAGATCACCCTTCTGCGTCCTGTTGTATCTCGGCCAGCGCCTCCCTCGCCTCCTCCGGCACGCCAAGGTCAAACGTCCACCAAGCCTGCACGGAGGAGAGATTTATTCGCATGCTCGGGACGTTTTCCCACACGCCAGTGCCACTACGCATCCTAGCGTCTCTCAGCGTGAACGCTTTTGGCGGAATAGAGGCATATACCGCTTCTTCTGCAAGATTCTCGGGACGGTCTAGGAGCTCAGTTGGCTCACTAAACTTAGTATCACCGATCTTCTTGAGAAAATCGGCTTCAATTTCGTTATCTTCCTTGGCCAGCGAAAGGAATGGCGAGCTTCGCCTCGAAAGCCTTCCGCACCGCGCGCAGCGAGGCACCGCTGACGCTCCGGCCGGGGCCGGGGCTGTCCTCCTCGAACCGCCTCGCGAGGTCGTCAGCCTGCGCGAGGATCTCTTCCACCGTCCGTGGCATCGTTCACCACCTTGATCTTGTTCCTCATCCGCCCAGCACCTTCTGCAGGGTGCCGGGCCGGGCCCGATCCGCGTGGACGATGACGATCCCGTCGCCCGCATCGACGGTGCCGACCTCCCGGAGGTTTCTAGCTCTTTCTGGCCGATGCCCAGGCCATCGGCCAGAGCCATGACAACCTCCAAGACGTCGGCCAACTCTTCTGGATCACCGTCAGAGGCGAGAAACTCCTGCACCTCCTCAGACAGCTTGGCCAGCAACAACTCCCGATACTCCGCGCTATCAGCTACCCGAGTCGACGGTACCTCGCCCTTTGCGCGAATGATCTCCGGAATCTTGTCGCGGACCAGCTTGCCCCTGCTCATCGCTGCTCCTGGTCATGATTACGGCTCGCCGGTAGTCAATCCCGACGAGCGGCCGACAGGTTTCAGGACTCGGCAATCCTAGGAAGGCGAGCCGCGTGAGGTCTGCCAGACACACCGACCCGCCAGTAAAGCGTTTACGGCAACGGGCAGCTACGGGCGCTTTACAGGAGGTTTACGCCGAGCCGCCCTATGAATCGGGACGAGCACGCTGCCCTGTTTACCGAGCGCTTCCAGGTGCAAAGGCAATTCGACTTTCCGACCACGAGCAAGCCGACGTTCGGGAATGACCGGCAGCACTGGTCAGGCGGGATCTGACGGCTCGATTACCTGTGATGGGGCGTCGATCCATAGGTGCTGCCCGGCGGCATCCACCGTTAGGCCGAACCTTTCGCGCGACGGTGCTCCCCGGTGCAGCCAGTCATCGAATGCGGCTTCGGCCTCGTTCCACAAGGATCGGTCCCCGTACTGGGTGACCTGCACCTGCCCGGTGCCGGGCAGGTGGTCGGCCGCGGCCCAAGACCCGGCCTCACCGCGGTTCTCGAACAGCAGCAGCGAAAAGAA
>WNGJ01005375.1_pt1 | contig 18992 bp, 16 predicted proteins | sample 5400611 | NCBI WGS metagenome assembly WNGJ01 (sample SAMN13153375, study PRJNA577476) | soil metagenome | isolation source: 40 cm soil or saprolite under Garry oak tree replicate 1 | place: USA:California | collected 2016-06-15 | reverse complement strand
TCCACTGTGAAGATACGGACTTTCTTTCCTTCCCGAGCTTCAATGGCTGCATCGCGCGGCAGAATGAAAGTCGTTTCGGAAAGATTCATCTCACGCGCCAACGCTTGCATCTCGCCGTCATTCAGTCCTCGCGCATCGGGAAAGATCGCCAGCGGATTACCCGCGAGTGGCTTCTGCGTGAAAACATCCAGTTGAACAAATTCATATGTGCGGTCCGGCATACAAGGCTTGTTCACGTGTATCTGAACACGCGCAACAAGACCGTGATTTCTTGCGACACAATACCGCAGGTACGGCCGGCGCTTTATCTCGTTGTTGCTTCGACTTCCTGGGGACGTTAAACCATCAAACGACCGCATCCCGCGATTCATTTCGACGATCTTAGCGCGTTCGACTTTGACGGGTCGGTTGCGTTTGTTCGGCAGGTTTTTCCTGACGGCCTGCTGCGCTATCGCGATAGAACAAGACACCGTGCGTACGCAGGTTGGTGACGAGCGCGTGCAGATCGTTCGCCAATGTTTGATCATTCAGCAGCGTGGCGACCAACCCCTTGCCTTGCGTGGCGCTGTGCAAAACCTTGCGGGTGTCGGCAATCGCATTCTGTAAACTGTCCGCAGCTTTTTTTGCGGAGGCCATCGTCGAATCGGCCTGCTCCATCACACCATCCAATTTCTTGGAAGATTCTGCCAACGCACTAGTGGCTTGGTTCAAGTGTTCCATGCTGGCCTTCAAGTTTTCCATGTTCTGCGCTGAGAGGGTGTCCTGATTTAAGCGGGTCACAGTCGTGTCGATCTTTTGCACAGTTCCGCGAAGATCATTTACGAGCGCGCCCCCTTCACGGGTGAGATCGGCGATGCCGGTCTCCCGCGCGCCATTGACAAATGCATTCGGTGGCAGATAACCCTTCGGTGGCCCGGACGGGATGATTACATTTACAAACCGATCGCCGAGCAAACCCGAACTTCCGACGGTGAATTTCGTTCCTTCAGGAATCTTAATGTAATCGTAAATTTTCAGCGGCACAGCGACGCTATCACCCTCTTTTAGTAGCTTCGGGCCGCCCGCGACTTTTCCAATTCTGGCCCCGGCGAGTAAGACATCGGTGCCGTTCAACAATCCGCTTGCATCGCTAAAGCGAACGGTGAGTGTGTAATACGTCTTGAAACCCTCTCCCAACCTGCCGAATTGGACGAGCAGTGCTCCTAACATCGCCAATCCCACAAAAACGAAAATGCCGACTTTGAATTCCAACCCTCTTTCGTGACGATTCATTTTGAGTCCTACAGTCGACCTCTAAGCCTGTTGCGCAAGGGAGAGGCGGTTCAGGCGAAGGGCCCATAAAAGTTTGGGCGATTAATCGCCCCTACCTTCGGAACGCCCGAGCAGGAAATCTTGGATAAGCCGGTCGGTCGATTGCTGAAGCTCGCTCGGCGTTCCGTGAAAATAAATGTGGCCTTCGTGCAAATAGGCGATCTGGTCCGCTACATCGAAGGCGCTCTTCATGTCATGCGTGACAACGAGGCTGGTCATGCCAAACCGCTCTTGCAATCGACGAATTAGACGATTGATGCTGTCCGCAACAACGGGATCGAGCCCGGCCGTCGGCTCGTCGTACAGAACGCATGACGGCCGGCGAATGATGGCGCGCGCGAGTCCGACTCGTTTCTTCATTCCGCCGCTCAAACTCTCGGGCATCTTTTCTTCCTGTCCCTCCATTTCCATCACTTCAAGCATCTCCCCGACCTTCGCACGCAAAACTCTTGGGTCGCGTTCGCCGGCTTCGCGCAATGGAAAAGCGATGTTGTCTTCCACTGTCATAGAATCGAAAAGAGCGCCACCCTGAAAAAGAATTCCGACCTTTTTGCGGATCTCTCCAAGCTGCCGCTCGGTCATTCCAATAATGTTTTGCCCCTGGATCCAAATTTCTCCCGTGTCTGGCTCCATCAATCCGACAAGATGCTTAAGCAAAACGCTCTTGCCGCCGCCGCTCCGTCCGATGATGGCAAGAGTTTCACCTGTCCGCACTTCAAGATCAACGCCGCTCAGAATTTCCTGTTGCCCGATTCTCTTCTTCAACGAGCACACCTTGATCATTGACGATCCGTTACTGGGAATCGTACCACGCTCAGTCTTTACTGCTGCAAGCGGCGGCGCTTCAATCATCGCGAAATCAACTCTCAACCCCCAACGCTTTCGAGGTCAACTCTCCACGTTCAATTCATTACTCCACAACGTCGCCGCTCGGCTCATTGATATCCGGCCGGGTAAATAATGTTGAACATCATGGTAAGGAAAAAATTGCAAATCAGAACCGCCAGAGACGCGTTTACCACCGCTTCAGTCGTGGCTCGGCCGACGCCGACAGCCCCTTCGCGCGTGGTCAAACCTTTTTGGCAACTGATGAACACGATGAGTATTCCGAAACAGAATGCTTTTGACAGACCCATGATGATGTCACGACTGCGCGTCCAGCGCACCATGTTCGCCATGTAGTAAGTGCCATTAATGTCGAGCATGAAAATCGCTACGAGATAACCGGCAGCGATGCCGACGGCGATGCACTCCGCTACCAGCAACGGCATCGAGACCATCATGGCAAGCACGCGTGGCACCACCAGATAATCAACGGGATACACTGCCAGCGCGCGGAGTGCATCGATTTGCTCGGTCACTTTCATCGTGCCGATCTCAGCCGACATCGCAGCGCCGACTCGCCCGGCGACCATCAATGCCGTCAGAACTGGCGCAAGCTCGCGGCATAGCGACACTGAAACTACCGCACCTACGGCGGAGCCCATTCCTAGCTTGTTAAATTGAAAAAATGTTTGTGCTGCAAACACCGCGCCAGTGAAGCCACCGGTAATTATGACAACGAGCTGCGAAAGCAATCCAACCTCAACGATTTGATTCATAAACAATTTCCACCGCAGCTTGTGCGTGAAAATGGAACGAAACGTATCGGCCGTCAGCAGCACCAGCTCGCCCAAATATTGGAAAAACGAGAGCAGCGGTGCGCCCAGAGCGCTAAAGAAGCGAACCATTATGGAAAAGGTGATTGCTGGTCAGTGAACGGTTAATGCTCGGAGTCCGCAACGTTTTGGTCTGATTTCTGATCACTGATCACCGATCGCAAATCCGAACACGTGCGACCAATTCTAGTGGCCTGAGCGTAACCATGCAATTCATTCACATCAGGAAACGGATCGACGGACTTCATTCTCGCGAAGTTGCGATTGCGCCTCGCGCAAAGCTGCGTAAAGGATGGCCGTTGAACGGATGAAACGCTCCGCTCGGTTTCTGTTAGCCACGAATCTGGTGTTGGCCGCACTGTTTTTCGCAGGGTGCGAAACGGTTCCGCAAGGAATTCAGCAGGCGAGAATCGAGATGGCGCAACAGATCGCTGCGGAACCGACAGGCGACTATTATATTGGTCGGCGTTACTACAAACCCGATTACAAGTTCTGGGGTTACGTGCGCAAACCAGGTCAGCCATGGAGCACCGCTGAGCTGGTCATGCTCAACGAAAAGCAGAAACTTGCCCCGGACCGCGAACGCCTCGAATTCGGCAGCGATAACAACTACGAATACAAGCTTTACGGTTATTTCAGCGGCGACAAGGTCTATGAGCCGGCCAGCAACGGAATTTATCCGGAGTTTGTTTTGAAGGGCTACGAACTCATTTCCATGAACCCGCCGCCAATTTTCCGAAGCCAAATGACCGGTCACTCCAATCCGACGGACTTGCGGTATGTGGTGGAAAAACCGGAATAAGCGGTTCGCGTTACAAGGGACCGATTCTACGGTTTAACGCTTCAACAATTTAACGGGATATTCAACGGATCACATTTGAAATGGCCGACACCGCGAGTGCTTTCAACAGCCGCGATTCTCTGATGGAGGAATTCCTGCGCTATCTCGCAAATGAACGGAACGTTTCGCCGCGAACACTCAAGGCGTATCGCCACGCGCTCACTGGTTTCCGCGCGCAAGACAAAACGCCATGGAAAAACTGTACAGGCGACAATTTTCGCGATTATCTTTTTGCGCTGATGAAGCACGGCCAGGCGCGTTCGTACGTGCGACTGCAATTCTCCGCGTTGCGCACCTTTTATCAATTTCTCACAGCTCGGAAACGTTTCCGCCGTAATCCTGTGCAGGAAGTGCATCTTCCAAAGATGGAAAAGAAGCTGCCGCTCGTGCTCACCCGACAACAAGTCGAGGAACTTCTCACGGCGCCAGCGCGCGAGCAAAAGAGCCGATCTGCGCCGTCCTGGATGCCGCTGCGCGATGTCGCCATCATGGAATTGTTCTACAGCAGCGGGTTGCGACTGAGCGAACTGGCTGCGCTCGATATTGCCGATGTTGATCCTTACACCGAGTCGGTACGCGTATTCGGTAAGGGCCGCAAAGAACGCGTCTGTCCGGTCGGTTTGCCCGCCCTGGAGGCGATCCAGAAATATCGATCGGCGGCGAACGTCCACACAGGCCCCCTCTTCATCAACAAGGCGCGGAGGCGAATGTCTGTGCGCTCAATCTGGCTGGTATTGAAGCGTTACGTGCGGCACACATCCATCCCGATTTCAGTCAGCCCTCACAAATTGAGACACAGTTTCGCCACGCATCTGCTGGATCGTGGCGCGGATCTGCGCAGCGTGCAGGCGTTACTCGGGCACGCGAGTCTTTCCACCACACAGATCTACACGCACGTCACCGTCGAACGCCTGAAGAAAGCGTATGCTGACGCGCATCCGCGGGCGTAAATTGCAAGGTGCGCCTTAGCTCGGAGCCGGCGCGGGCGCGCTGCTCTGCGCTTGTGATTCCGGGACATGGAACGACAGCTTGCCGTCGGCGGCGATGACCTCCACATGGTCGCCCGGTTTCACGTTGCCGCGGAGCAGTTCTTCCGCCAACGGATCTTCGAGAAAACGCTCGACCGCGCGCCGCATTGGGCGCGCTCCATACTGCGGGTCGTAGCCCTTGTCGATCAGAAATTCCTTCGCGCTTTGCTGCAACTCGATGTGAACTTCCTTCGCCTTGATGCGCGTTAGGACTTTATCCACTTCCAAATCAACAATGCGCAACAACTCGGGTTTGCCAAGCGCATGAAACACGATGATTTCGTCCAAACGATTGAGAAACTCGGGCTTAAAGACACGCTTTGTTTCATCAAGAATCTTATCGCGCATCGAATCGTAATCGTGTCCTTCACTTGGAGCGCCGAAACCCATCACCGTCTGCTTCTTTAGCAAGTCGGCGCCCACGTTCGACGTCATGATGATGATTGTGTTCCTAAAATCGATCTTACGGCCTAACGAGTCGGTGATCTTGCCGTCTTCCAAAATCTGCAAAAGCAAATGCATCACGTCGGGGTGCGCTTTTTCGATCTCATCAAATAATACGACCGAATATGGACGGCGCCGCACGGCCTCGGAAAGTTGTCCGCCCTCCTCGTAACCGACGTATCCCGGCGGTGATCCGATCAGCCGCGACGCGGTAAACTTTTCCATGTATTCCGACATGTCGATTTGAATCAACGCGTCGGCATCGCCGAACATGAACTCCGCCAACGTACGCGCGAGATAGGTTTTGCCGACGCCGGTTGGACCGAGAAACACAAACGAACCGATCGGACGCTTGGGATCTTTCAAATCCGCGCGCGAGCGCCGCAATGCCTTGCTAATCGCTGTGACTGCTTCGTGCTGACCGATGACGCGTTCCTTGAGCTCGGCTTCCATCCTGAGCAGTTTTTGCGTCTCCTGCTCTTCCATCTTCTGAAGCGGGACGCCGGTGACTTTCGAAATAATGTGCATCATGTCATCGCCTGTCACGATGACTTCCCTTTCTTCGCGTTCTTCCCGCCACTTGTTCAAGATGGCATCGAGCTTTTCCTTCGTCTGCTTCTCCTTGTCGCGAAGCGCGGCGGCCTTTTCAAAGTCCTGTGCCTTGATCGCTCCTTCTTTTTCAAGGCGGATGCCTTCGATTTCCTTCTCGATGTCTTTCACGTCGGGCGGCCGCGTCATTGCGTTGATGCGAGCGCGCGCGCCGGCCTCATCCATGACATCGATGGCCTTGTCAGGGAGAAAGCGACCGGTGATGTAACGATCTGAAAATCGGACGGCAGTCTCGAGCGCTTCGTCGGTGAGCTTTGCTTTATGATGCGCCTCGTACTTCGGACGCAATCCTTTCAAAATTTGAATCGCTTCGTCAACCGTGGGCGCATCGACCTTTATGGTCTGGAATCGTCGTTCTAAGGCGGCGTCCTTTTCGATGTACTTACGATATTCGTTCATCGTAGTCGCACCAACACATTGCAATTCTCCGCGGCTTAGCGCGGGTTTAATGATGTTTGAGGCGTCCATGGCGCCTTCGGCTGATCCCGCGCCGACGATGGTATGCAGCTCGTCGATGAACAGGATGACGTTCTTGGAACGGCGGATCTCGTCCATTACCGCTTTGATGCGTTCTTCGAACTGGCCGCGATATTTCGTTCCAGCGACCATTAGCGCTAAATCAAGAGTGATGACGCGCTTGTCGCGCAATAGTTCCGGCACATTGCCGTTTGCGATCTCTTGCGCCAACCCCTCCGCAATAGCTGTTTTGCCGACGCCTGCTTCACCAATCAACACCGGGTTGTTCTTTGTACGTCGGCAAAGCACTTGAATCACGCGTTCAATTTCGTTGCGACGGCCAATCACTGGATCGAGTTCACCTTTTCGCGCCAACTCCGTCAGGTCGCGACCGAATGCACGCAGCGCCGGAGTCTTGACATCTTTCTTCGTCGGCTCGCCTTCCTGATCAGATTCGGATGGTGTGAAGTTTGGATCAAGTTCCTTCAAGATTTCATTGCGCGTGCGTTCGATGTCGAGTTCAAGGGTTTTTAACACTCGGGCTGCAACCCCCTCGCCCTCACGCAACAACCCGAGCAAAATATGCTCCGTGCCGACGTACGAATGGTTGAGCGCCTTCGCTTCCTTCCCGGCGAGCGCGAGCACTTTTTTGACCCGAGGCGTGTATGGCACGTTACCGACCAACTTGGTCTCCGGTCCGGAACCGACCTGCTTCTCGACTTCCATCCGCACCGTCTCTAGATCGAGGCCCATCTTTTGCAGGACGTTCACCGCGACGCCCTGGCCCAGTTTGATGAGTCCCAAAAGCAGGTGCTCGGTACCTACGTAGTTGTGGTTGAATCGGTCGGCTTCCTTGCGAGCAAGCGCCAAGACCTGTTGAGCTCGCGGTGTGAAATTATTCATTACTCGGTGGTCCGTTCGTCAAGCCGTTTCCTGACTCTGTTACCATCTTACTAATATCAGGTTTGGGGAAAATTTTCAAACGGTCGCGGATGATTTGAGCACGCAAATAATCGCGCTCTTCCGCATTCAATTTTTGTTGCGAGCTTTTTTGCAAATGGGCCGGCTGCGTGTCAATGAACAGCTCGTCGATCTGCAGGCGCTGGTCTTCCGGGAACGCGCCGAGGTCCATTCCGAGTTTGATAACCGAGAGCAAGTTAAGCGCTTCCTTTGATGGCATGGCATGCGCGTAGGTCAGAACGCCATAGGCGCGACCGATCTGATCGAAAAGCGTGCTCGGTTTTCGCTGAAGCAAGGTCTGCCGCGCGTCATGTTCCTTATCGATAATCGTCTCAATGACTTTGCTCAGGCGATTGATGATGTCTTCTTCTTTTTCTCCGAGCGTGGTCTGATTTGAAATCTGGAAAAGATTGCCCATTGCTTCGGTTCCTTCGCCGTAAAGACCGCGCACGGCAAGACCGATCTTGCTGACTGCCTGGATAACCTGGTTGATCAACTCGCTAAGGACAAGTCCTGGCAGGTGCAGCATCGCAGACGCGCGCATGCCGGTGCCAACGTTGGTGGGACAGGCCGTCAAATATCCAAGCCGTGGATCAAATGCGAAGTCCAGTTTGCTTTCCAGCGCCGTGTCGATTTTGTCAACGAGTTTGAACGCCTGTTTCAACTGGAGTCCAGAACGAATCGATTGCATCCGCAAATGATCTTCTTCGTTGATCATGATGCTGAGCGTCTGCCGCCGGTTCACCACCACTGCGCTCCCAGCGCCCTTGGCGGCATGCTCACGGCTGATCAGGTGCCGCTCCACGAGCACTTGCTTGTCCAACGCGGCAAGATCCTGCAAGCCTTCAGAAAACGCGTCCTGCATTTCCGGAAGTGCTTCGACGTGCGACCGGATTTGCTCCAGGATTGAGGTGCGTTCCGCTTTTTTGGCCCAACCGGGAAAGGCACGATCACGCAAATTTCGCGCGAGGCGGACACGGCTACTGATTACAACCTGGTGATGCGGGCCTTCGCCGCGCAACCATTCTCCAGCGGTGGAGAGCATGCTTGAAAATTTCATGGCGAATTGGATCGCTCGCTTTCGAGTTGTTTAATTTGATCGCGCAACGAGGCAGCAGTCTCGTAGTTCTCGGCTTCCACGGCTTTCTGCAGATTTTCGGTCAGAGCGCGCATCTGCTGGCTCAGGGCCATGGCCCGCTGGGCGCGCTCCGGCAACTTTCCCACGTGTTCGGTGCCTTTGTGCATCGCTTTTAACAGCGAGCCCAAACCCTCGGTGAAGGTCGCGTAGCATTCGCTGCAACCAAGGCGTCCCGTTTTTTTGAAGTCGGCCTGAGTAAAACCACACACCGGGCACTTTTTGGCGGGGGCCCCTTTCTCCATTTCTTCGGCTGCCCCGATGCCGAGGAGCAAATCAGCGAGCGCAAAACTAGTGGGGTCCTGAACACCTTTTTCCTTTGAGCAAGCTTCGCACAAATTCACCTTGTGCATCTTGCCCTCGAGGATCTGTGTCAGGAAGACTGTCGCATCATTACACTTGCAGACATCGCACAACATGTCTCTCAGTTAGACCGTGATGGTTTGCAAAAATTCAACCACAGAGTGCCCAACATGTTCCTCCTCGAAATCGGCTTTGGTCAACCTCAATCGAATATTGGCGTGCCGGTCTCGCGTGTCATCTCCCGGAAGCGCGCAATGATGCGCGTGGTGATCGGACCAGGTTTTCCGTTTCCGATCAAACGCCCATCGGCTTTGACCACTGGAACGATCTCGGCAGCGGTTCCCGTAAGGAAGCATTCGTCGGCCACAAAAATATCGTGTCGCGTGAAATCTGCCTCCGTGACTTCAAGGTCGAACTCGCCAGCAATATCAAATACAACAGATCGCGTGATGCCTCGCAACGCTCCGGCCGTGATCGGGGGTGTGAAGATTTGGCTATCCTTGATGATGAAAACGTTATCGGCAGTGCATTCGGCCACGTTGCCCGCGTCGTTTAACATCAGTGCTTCATCGGCGTGGGCAAGATTTGCTTCGATCCGAGCCATGACGTTGTTCAAATAGTTTAACGATTTTACAGCCGGATTGAGCGATGCCGGATTGCTGCGGCGCGTTGCGACGGTGACAATGCTTAATCCTTTTCGATAAAAATCTTCGTGATAAAGGGCGATGGTTGCCGCGATAATGATCACGCTCGGATTCTTACACTGCTCCGGGTTCAAACCCAGATTGCCGACCCCACGGGTCACAAGCAGCCGAATGTAACCGTCCTGTAAATGATTTTGCCGAATCGTCTCGATCAAAGCTTCGGTCATTTCCTGCCGCGTCATCGGGATTTCCAGGCAGATCGACCGCGCTGAATCCCAAAGTCGTTCGAGGTGTTCTTCGAGGCGGAATACCCGGCCGTTGTAAAATCGGATGCCTTCAAAGATTCCGTCGCCATAAAGAAGTCCATGGTCGAAGACGGAGACCTTCGCGTCCACTTCCGAACAGAATTTTCCGTCGATGTAAATCTTCGCTTCCCTGACGCCGGTCGTCCGGCGGGGCCGACTTTCTATTGCAGGTTCGATCGTTTCCTCGGTCGTGCGCTTGCGGGTCTTTGGTTCTTCCAGCACCGTCGCATCATTGGTTTTCATGTTAGCAACAAACCTCAAATGGTTGGACGCGCAATTCAAACCGCAATTCGCGGCGCAGACCGAGTCACTGCAAAATCCCATCTTTGATATGCAGTTGCCGGTCGCCGCGCGTCGCCAGGCGCGCGTCGTGTGTAACGACAAGGAGCGTCTTGTTGCGGTCGCGCGCGAGATTAAGCAGCAGATCCATAATCGTGTTGCCGGTTTTTGAATCGAGGTTTCCAGTTGGTTCATCGGCAAAAATAATGTCCGGGTCGTTGGTTAATGCTCGAGCAATGGCGACGCGCTGCTGCTCTCCCCCTGAGAGTTCTGCCGGTAAATGATGTATGCGATCGGCGAGACCGACTGCCGCTAAGCTCTCTTCGGCTCCAGCTCTTGCTGTGCAATGTCCGATCATTGCGGGCAACAGCACATTTTCCAGCGCGGTAAGTTCCGCCAGTAAAAAATAACCCTGAAATACAAACCCCATTTTTTTGTTCCGCAGGCGCGCCTCCGCGGCCGAGCGACCGCTATAAAGCTGCCGTCCTTCGAATTTCACCGTTCCTGACTCAGGACGTTCCAACCCTGCCAAAGTGTACAGCAACGTAGTTTTGCCCGCGCCAGATGCGCCGGAAAGAAAAACCGTCTCATTATGCGCGACATCCATCGAGATCCCGCGCAGGACTTCGATCCGACGCGCGCCCATTCGAAACGACTTGTAGATATCGCGGGCAATCAGTTGCGGTTGCTGCACGAGCAAGTATCTGCCGTTAATACTGCCAACCTGCAAGAGCAGTATGCAAAGAGCCTCCGTCAAAACCAATTTCCCACGGCGGCTCTTGCCAAAACTCAGCTGGTCTTTTCGCTATGCCATGCCTAGCGATTGAAGCGTAGGTTGATCGATCGTAGACGTCACATAAAGACCGTGATCGCGTTGGTAATCTGCGATCGCACCGCGCGTTAGCGGTCCAGCGAGACCATCAACTTCTCCGTTGTAATAACCCTGCTGCTGCAGCGTGGACTGCACATTAGCGATCACCTGGTCTGGCGGCAGGTTGTTGTAAGCGTAGATGGGACCATCCCAGGCATAATAGGCGTTAGGATAATAGCCCCAAGCCGGGAACCAGTATCCCGCGTTCCAGTAATATGGCGCGCCAAATACGAACACGATCCGGTTATGATGACTGCGCCACCAACCCTGATTATGCCATTGTGGCGTGTAGTTCCTAAAAACGGTATATCTGGCACCTTGCCAGTTTTGACTGCCCTGGATGTGCCTGCCTTGCTGGAATTTTACCGGCGGAGCCTTTGCGGTATTTGGCTGTTTGGGAACGTTGAAGTGTTGGGGCTTAATTGTCTTGCCCTGCGCTGTCTTGCCCCTAGCCACGGTAGCTGCAGTAGTGGCTTCACGCGGTTTGCCTCCGGGCTTTACTTGTCCGCCTTTTGCGGTGGTCCCTGCTTGTCTTTGAATTTGATTTTGGTTCCTCTTAGCCTTCTGGTTTTCCTGAGCAGTGGTTGAAGTCCCAGGTCGATTGCGGTTCTTGCCCTGGTAACCGGGCGTCGATGTTTGGTTATTCTTGCTTTTTTGCGCTGGGTGAGCTGCCGCTGAGGTTTGGCCTTGCCGCGTTTTCTGCCCTTGATACGTCGCCACCGGCGGTTTTTTGCCAGCGCCTGTCGGCTGCCGAGTGGGCTGAGCTGGTCGCTGGGCAGTTTGCGCCTGCTTCTTTTGTTGTGATTTCTTTTCTTGTTTTTGCTGTCCCTGTGCCACACTCACGAGCGCAAGACTACAAATTAAAGCGACTAGTATTCTCATAAGATTCTTTCTGTTGGTTTGTTAGACCCTTTGTCATTTGCATTTATTCAACGTGACAGCGTCGTTTTTTGGATGCCTTCTTGCTGTAAGGAAAACCGGACGTTTGGTCGCGGCTTTTGTCAACAATGACGGGACCCACACAGGAAACTGGTATTTTTCAGAATGCCTGCTGCTGTCGCACGGCTTCAAACAATATAACGGCAACCGCGGTGGCGAGGTTTAGGCTGCGGGTCCGCTGCATCGGAATCGTGATGCAATGATCAGCATTCGCAACGAGCAGGTGTTCGGGTAATCCCTTCGTTTCGCGACCAAAGACCAGGAAATCATTTTCGCGAAACCTGACCTTGTAGTAAGCACGTTGGCTCTTCGTGGTCAGATAAAAATAACGCATCCCGGCGGGTTGCGCGCGCTGTAGCGCCTCGAACGTTTCCCACAATTGTACCGGTACTTCCTGCCAGTAATCGAGCCCTGCCCGGAGCAATTGCCGATCGTCAAGCGCAAAGCCAAGCGGCTTTACAAGGTGCAGAGTCGATCCAGTTGCGAGACAGAGCCGACCGATATTGCCCGTATTTGGCGGAATCTCCGGCTCAACCAGGACAACGTTGAACACTCGCGTATCAACGCATGTTTCCACCCTCACCTGCCCCTGCGCATCTTCCTCTCCCTGGCCAGGGAGAGGATTGAGGTGAGGGTTGCATTGCAAGTTTACAACTTTGAGGCCACGAATTTCTCGAGCTTCACTACGTCGGCGGCGAATTTGCGGATTCCCTCGCCCGTTTTTTCGTACGCCATTGCGTTATCGTTCAGCATCCAGCGGAATTTCTTTTCATCCAGCTGCAACCTATCAATCTTCGCCGACTTCGCCTTCTCAGGACTCAGTTTCCGCTCAACCGGCTCGTTCGAGTTGGCAAGTTCCTCCATCAATTCGGGACTAATCGTCAAACAATCGCAGCCCGCCAGCTCCAGAATTTGTCCAGTGTTTCGGAAACTTGCGCCCATCACTTCCGTCGGGATATCAAATTTCTTGTAGTAGGTGTAGATCTCCTGGACCGATTGCACGCCAGGGTCTTCGGCGCCGTGGTAATCGCGCTTGTTCTCCTTTTTGTACCAATCGTAAATCCGTCCGACAAACGGCGAGATCAGTTGCACTTTCGCTTCGGCCGCGCGCACCGCCTGCGGCAGTGAAAACATCAGCGTCAGATTGCAGCGGATCCCCTCCTTTTGCAGTTGCTCGGCCGCGTTCAATCCTTCCCACGTTGACGCAATTTTGATCAACACACGTTCGCGCGGGATTTTGCGCTCCTCGTAGAGTTGCACCAGTCGTCGCGCTTTTTTGATCGAACCCTCGACATCGTACGATAATCGCGCGTCGGTCTCGGTGGAAACGCGACCCGGCACAATGTCCAGAATGTCGGTGCCAAACTGCACCAGTAGATGATCGCAGATATCTTCGGTTGCATCCTGCGGTTTGAATTCCTTCATCGACTCAAAGTCGGCCGTGTCGGCGACGACTTTGGTGAACTTTTTAATTTGCTCGAGCTGATTCAGCTTCGTCTTCTTTTCTTCAGCAACAGCGGTGCTCATAATTAGATCCTCCATCTAGTTGAACGCAGAGACGCGTTCACTTGGCTGCTCAAACGTACGCCTCGACCAAAGGATCGACAATCAGAATTCTCTCGCGTCTCGTGATTCGATCGCTGCGAGAAAAGTTAAGCGGACTTCGGTCGATTTGCGTGAACCCAGCGCCGCTTTGACGAAATTATTTCCAAGTTCCCACATTGGTCCCGGAAACTTGCGACATTCGGTCAGCACGTCGTCCAAAGCGTTGACGAACATGTCCACTTCCTTTTCGCCGATGATGAGCGGCGGAAGTATTTTCAGCACGTCCATTCCGTGACCGGCTACCTGCGTGAGGATTCGATGCTTGCTCAACATTTGAGTCACGATCATCTGCGCGAAGAGCACGCTGTCGATTTTGTGCAGAAGTTTCCAGGCCATCCTGAGCTTGAACTCGTTAGGTTCGTGGAACTCGATTCCGACCATGAGGCCTTTGCCTCGGACTTCTTTTATGAACGAGTGTTTCGCCTTGAGCCCTTGAATTCTTTCCATGAGCAATGCGCCCATTTTCGCCGAGTGCTCGACCAGATTTTCCTGATCGATCACTTCGAGCGACGCCAGTCCGCATGCCATGGCGAGATTATTGCGGCCGAAGGTTGTGGAGTGCACGACACACCGGTCCATTCGGCTAAACGTCTTTTGATAAATTTCACGCCGGGTCAAAATTGCGCCGCACGGCACGTAACCGCCGCTTAATGTTTTCGCGAGCGTGATGATGTCCGGCTCCAGATTCCAATGCTGGAACCCGAACATCTTGCCGGTGCGGCCGAGGCCGGTCTGGACTTCATCGGAAATCAGCAATGTTCCGTATTTTCGGCAAAGTTCCTGCGCGCGCGGGAAAAAATCAGTCTTTGAAGTCTGGCAGCCTTTGCCTTGAACAGTTTCGATCACAAAGGCCGCGACGTCGCGCGAGCGCAGTTGCCTTTCTAATGCCTCGATATCATCGAGCGGGACGCGCGTGTCGAAACCTTCCATAAGTGGGCCGAAACCTTCGGTGAAGCTTTCGCAGCCCATTAACGACAACGACCCTATGGTCAGACCGTGGAACGCGCTCGCTAACGATACGACGCGTTGTCGTCCGGTCGCAGCGCGCGCGAACTTTAGTGCGCCTTCCATCGCCTCAGTACCGGAGTTGCAAAAGAAAACGGCATTCAGATGCGGCGGCGTCCGTTTCACCAGGGCTTCAGCCAACAGGCCGCTTAGAAGGGAACAGTCCATTTGCACCATGTTTGGAAGATCCAGATCGAGCACGTCGTGGATCGCTTGTTTCACCAGCGGGTGATTTCGACCGATGTTGAAAACGCTGTAGCCACTCAAGAAATCGAGATACGGCTGGTTATCCATATCGTAGAGATACGCGCCCTCGGCACGCGCATAGACTTTGTCGAAGCCGATGACGCGCTGCGCTGCTACCAGAGTGCGATTGATATACCGTTCGTGTAGTTCGTAATTCTCGCCCAATCGCGAGGCGACAATCTCCTTCAAGTCGAAAGCCATGAGAAACGAAACTTCAGCGATTCGCGTTCCAAACGCAAGCTATCGCCGCGCGTTGTAGCGCGTCGGAGGTCACTTCTGACGCAGCTATTTTAACATGCTCGGTACAGCAAAAAGCTGCAGCGAATTGATTTCGCTTAATCTTCAACTAGCACGCGCTCAACCGTGCGATGCTCAACCGGTCCAGTGTAATAAACACGGACTCTTTGGCCAGCTCGCAATGGAGCGGTCACAACCTGGCCCGCGGCGTTAACGATGTGCGCCGCTGTGCCCAGCGCAAAACTTACCGGGCCCTGCTCGCCCCTGACGACGATGGTCTTGCCAGGTTCATACGTCGTTACCGTACCTGTCTCGTAAGTTGTGCTCGTAGTAGCTTCCGTTGTAGTTGCAGGTCTGTTTGTTGTTGTGGTTTCTTCAGTCGTGGTGGTGCTGGTTTGTGCAAACGCCAATGGCGCAGCCAGCCCGCAGACCAAAGCAATGATTGTTTTCTTCACTCTGATGCCTCCTTCTTGATTAGCTTTACCCTCACGTTCGTGACTCACGCCTCGAACGGACGCTACTTTTCGGAAGTATTTAGGACTCGGCGATTTGAGTAGGCGTCGCCAATTCGCTAACATAGGACGCGAATGACGAGCAAAACACCGCATGCCGATCCAATAGTTACACCCGAGCTGGCGAAACAACATGGCCTTACTCCCGAAGAATTTGAGCGGATCAAAAAAATCCTTGGACGCGACCCGAACTTCACCGAGCTCGGCATTTTCTCCGTGATGTGGAGCGAGCACTGCTCTTACAAAAATTCGAAGAAAGAATTGAAGAAATTCCCCACGACTGGACCGAACATTCTGGTGAAAGCTGGTGAAGAAAATGCGGGCGTTGTTGATATCGGCGACGGCTGGGCAGTCGCGTTCAAGATGGAGAGCCACAATCATCCGAGCGCGATTGAGCCTTTTCAGGGTGCAGCGACCGGGGTCGGCGGGATCATTCGCGACATCTTTACCATGGGTGCGCGGCCGGAGTTTTGCCTGAACTCGCTTCGCTTTGGACCGATAGTAGCGCATGCCTCTGGTTCGCCAGAAGACGAATCTGCCGTGGCGGACTTGCGCAGAGATAAGGCACGTAAGCGGGACGCATGCGCCACCATCGTCGCCAACAGGCGGCTTTTTAAGGGCGTTGTTTCCGGCATCGCGCACTACGGGAACTGTGTGGGGATTCCGACAATTGGCGGCGAGATTTATTTCGATGAAAGTTTCGAGGGCAATCCGCTGGTAAACGTTTTTTGCCTCGGTGTATTGCGCCACGAACAACTCGCGCGTGGCGCGGCGGAAGGCGCGGGCAATCCCGTGTTTTATGTCGGCGCCGAGACCGGCCGCGACGGGCTTGCAGGCGCGGCTTTTGCGTCGCGCGAATTGACGGAGCAATCGAGCGAAGATCGGCCCGCCGTGCAAGTCGGTGATCCATTCAAAGAGAAATTACTGCTCGAAGCATGCCTCGAACTGATCGCTCGGGATGCGGTTGCGGGAATTCAGGATATGGGCGCAGCAGGACTCACTTGCTCAACGTGCGAAACAGCCAGCCGTGGCGGCAGCGGAATCGAAATTGATCTGGCCAAAGTTCCAAAACGGGAGCCGGGCATGACGCCGTATGAAATCATGTTGAGCGAATCCCAGGAACGGATGCTGATCATTGCCAAGCGCGGACGGGAAGGTGTTGTTCGGGAAGTGTTCGACAAATGGGATGTGCCATGCGCAGAGATCGGCCGCGTCACAAGCGACGGCTTCATGCGAGTGCGAAACGACGGAGTGACCGCCGTCGAAATTCCAGCGAAAGCGCTTGCCGAAGAAGCGCCGCTTTACTCGCGCGAAGCGAAAAGGACGACCACGGATTACACGGATCACACAGATTTTTCGAAGGAGATATCCGAATTACCTGTGTCATCCGTGGTTCAATCTCTGCGGCAATTGCTTCGCGATCCCACAATCGCGTCAAAAAACTGGGTCTATCGCCAGTACGATCACACTGTTCGCACAGGGACACTCGTGAAACCCGGGTCAGACGCGGCGGTATTTTTCGTGCGTTACGCGAACAAAATTTTGGCTGCGACCACCGATTGTAATTCGCTCTATTGTGCCCTCGATCCGCGTGAGGGCGGCAAAATCACCGTTGCCGAAGCCGCGCGCAATCTCACCTGCTCTGGCGCGCGGCCGCTCGCCGTGACCGATTGCCTGAACTTCGGAAATCCTTACAAACCCGAGAATTTCTGGCAATTGCGCGAAGCCATTGAAGGCGTGGCCGAAGCCTGCCGCGTATTCGGCACGCCTGTGACAGGCGGAAATGTCTCTTTGTACAACGAGAGGGTGGCAGCGACGCCTTCGTCGCCGGAGTTGGCACAGCGAGAACGCGACCAGGGCGTCGCGTCCACGTCCGTGGTCGATCCAACGCCAACGATCGCGATGGTTGGATTGATCGATAAAGAAGAGTACATCACCACACAATGGTTCAAAGATGAAGGAGACATGATTATTCTGGTCGGCACTGTGGCCGGCATCGGTGACGCCGGCGCCGGGATCACCGATCCCGGCTACAGCCTCGGCGGCTCCCGTTACCTAAAGGTGTGCCACGGATTAAAAATCGGACCGGCACCGCGCATCGACCTCACACACGAAATGAACGTACAAAACTCCATTCGTGATCTGATCCATGCAGGTCTTGTCAAAAGCGCGCACGATTGCTCGGAAGGCGGGCTCGCGGTGGCACTCGCAGAATGCTGTTTGAATCCTGAACGGCTATTCGGAGCGGAGATTCGATTGAACGCAGGCGACACGCCTGCCACTACGGCGCTCTTCAATGAATCACAGTCTCGGATCGTGATCTCGGTCGCCGCTGAAGATCTCGCCGCCACAGTCACCATCCTGCGCGAACGCGAAGCCCCATTTCAGCAACTTGGCAAAGTCGGCGGCGACGAGTTGCGAGTCCGAATAGCGAAACAAACATTTCGCTGGCCAGTAGGCGAGCTTTACGATGACTGGTGGAACGCGATCCGTCGCGCAGTGGAAGAAGAAGAAACCATTCCGAGCTTGTGAAGCTGCGAAAGGCGCGATTGAATACGCGCCAACTTGATCGATTATTTGGTGTGACTCGCCCCTCGAAGAGACTGGACGCAGACGAGACGCTGGATTCTGCCGTGCTGCCGCAGCACGAGTGCGGGCTTTTTGGCGTGTTCGGGCACCCGAAGGCAGCGGTCCTCACCTATTACGGATTATTTGCGTTGCAGCACCGCGGACAGGAAAGCGCCGGCATTGTGACCAGCAACGGCCCCGGCACGAGCTTTCTCATGCATAAAGATATGGGTCTGGTGTCTCAGGTCTTCGGCCAGGAAGAACTGGCAAGGCTAAAAGGCACACGCGCGATTGGGCACACGCGTTACTCGACCACCGGCACCAGCACCATTAAAAATGCGCAACCTTTCGTGGTCGATTGCATCCGCGGCCAGATGGCTATTGCGCACAACGGCAATCTCATCAATGCCGACCTGCTGCGCGACGAACTGGAACGCAAGGGCTCGATTTTCCAAACGACGGCCGACAGCGAAATCATTCTGCATCTTCTCGCGCAACCGCTGGATAATGGGAGCAGCGCGCTGGCACCCCTGCGGCGGATCGAGGGCGCATTTTCGCTTTTAATCATGAGCGAACCCGAATTGATCGCCGTGCGCGATCCATTCGGCTGGCGACCGCTTTCGCTTGGAAAACTTGATGGCGCCTATGTAGTAGCCTCAGAGACGTGCGCATTCGATTTGATTCATGCGGAATTCATTCGCGACATCGAACCGGGTGAGGTTTTGATCATCGATGAGAGCGGAATCAGTTCGGAATTCCCGTTCCAGCCGCAACAGCCGGCATTCTGCATGTTTGAGTACGTCTATTTCGCGCGACCGGACAGCAAACTCGGTGGCGTGAACGTCGGCAAAGTCCGCACCGAAATGGGACGCGAACTGGCGCGCAGATTTCCTGTTGAAGCCGATATTGTCGTGCCAGTGCCGGATTCCGGAAATTACGCTGCCCTTGGTTTTGCAGAGGAACTGAACATTCCGTTTGCACATGCGTTCGTCCGGAACCACTACATTGGCCGCACATTTTTGCAGCCGAGCCAGCT
>WNGJ01003210.1_pt1 | contig 18995 bp, 16 predicted proteins | sample 5400611 | NCBI WGS metagenome assembly WNGJ01 (sample SAMN13153375, study PRJNA577476) | soil metagenome | isolation source: 40 cm soil or saprolite under Garry oak tree replicate 1 | place: USA:California | collected 2016-06-15 | reverse complement strand
CAAGGTGGCCAGTGGGTAAGCATCACCACCGAGTTGCGCCCAAGTACCAATAAATCAGCCACAGGGGAAATCCAACCGTTTTATTGTTCACGCGTTTTTACGTATGCTCCTCCTGACAGATTTGCCTGTACCGTGATGAATTATGCCGATGCCAATGGAAAAGTACCGTTGGTGAAGATTGTGATTAAAGGGCATAACGCCTGGCAGGGAGAGCACCCGATTGCACAAGGCGCGTACAACCTTGACTACATTGCAGATGAAGCGTATGAGGTGACCCCACTCCATCAAGGATTTGCCGATGTCGCGAACAAATTTCCAGGCAATGGCCTAAACAAGTGGGAAGTAAATGTAATGCAAGACGTAAAAGGAAAAGCCTTTCCTTTGTTTAGTCTTGTAGAAGGACAAATTTATGTAGACTATGACCTCATTTACATTTACAACGACATGCTTTTTAATGGGAGTAAAAACGTTGACGGTCGTGCTTTTGACAAGCCTGAAAACAGGCCCACCAATTTGCAAATTCCGTTGGTGAGACAGCAATAAACAAGCTCCCACTGTCCTGGTGCGGCTGTTGCTCAGGACATGAAATAAGAACTTTGTCAAATGTAGTGAAGGTACTTCAGGAAAGTAAGAGTAGCGTTTCTGCTCAAGAAATGGAAAAAGGAGAACACAAAGGAATGAATATTGTATTGGTTCATGGCGCCTGGGCGGACGGCTCCAGTTGGAGCAGTGTCATTGAGCGCCTACAGGCCGACGGCTACAACGTCACAGCACCCCAGTTTCCGCTGACCGCGCTGGCGAATGACGTCGCCCGGCTGCGCCAGGTGCTGGCCCTCCAGAATGGCCCGACCATTGTCGCCGGCCACTCGTACGGCGGCCAGGTCATGACCGCTCTGGGCTCGGACGCGCCCAACGTCGCCGGCCTGGTCTACATCGCGGCCTTCGGACTTGACGAGGGCGAATCGCTCGGCGCGCTGCTGTCGCAGGGACCGGTGACCCCGGCACTGGCGCATCTCAGCATCGACAAGCAGGGCTTCGGCTGGCTAGCAGAGGACGACTTCGTGCACCACTTCGCGGCTGACGTCGATCCGGTGAAGGCAAAGGTGATGTATGCCGTGCAGCAGGCTCTGGCCGCGTCCGCCTTCCAGGACGTGATGGGTGTCCCGGCCTGGAAATCGCTGCCGACCTGGTACATGGTCGCCGCGGACGACCAGGCGATCCCGCCTGATGCCGAGCGCCAGTTCGCCAGGCGCATGGGTGCCACCACCGTCGAAGTCCCGTCGAGTCACGTGGCGATGGTCTCCCACCCGGATGACGTGGTGAAGCTCATCGAGACGGCGGCACAAGCAGCGGTGACCGCCTGAGCAGCCTCTTGGGCCGTGAGCTGTGCCAAAGCATCCCTTGCACAGCTCGCGGCCATGAGTTGAGCAGGTCCACCCACGAGAAAAGAAGAGAGATGCGAGAATTCGCAGTCCATCCACAGTCCATCAAAGCCCTGGTTCGACCGTAACAAGCAACGGCCCAATGTGCCGAAGCGTGAAAGAAAGGATGGGTGAACATGGAGCAAACCATTCTTGTCACTGGGAGTACCAGTGGCTTTGGTCGTCTGACAGTTGAAACCCTGGCGCGTCAGGGATACCGTGTTTTCGCGGGCATGCGTGCAGCAGCAGGAAAGAATGCCCCTGCGGCAGAAGAACTCCGCGCGCTCGCGCAACGAGAACGGCTTGCCTTGCATAGTATCGAAATTGATGTCACGGATGACGCGTCCGTGGAGCGAGCCATCGCAGTGATTATCGAGACGACCGGCCGTCTTGATGTGGTGGTCAACAATGCCGGGGTGTCGTACAGCGGTCCACTGGAAGCTTTCACCCTTGAACAAGTCCGCCAGCAATTCGAGACCAATGTCTTTAGCGTCTTGCGGGTGAACCGCGCGGTTCTGCCACAGATGCGCGAGCAAGGCAGTGGTTTGTTGCTGCAAATCGGGTCCATTGCCGGACGTCTGGCCTTGCCGTTTCAGGGCCTCTATGGAGCGACGAAGTTTGCCCTGGAGGGACTCACCGAGTCGTATCGCTCTGAACTCGCTCCCTTTGGCATCGACGCCGCCATTATTGAGCCGGGGACCTACCCGACCACCATCTCTGCAAACCGCCAGGTCGCGGCAGACGCCGGGCGTTTTGCCCTCTATCAGGCTGCTATGGATGCGTTTACGGTGCCGACGCCGTCACACAGGCGACCCGATCCTTTTTCGAGAGGCTCGATCTACCCCCGGCGACCCTCGCACCAAAGGGAGAGAAAGAGAGAAAACGAAGATGAAAGCGATTGGCGTGACGACATGTGGCGGGCCAGAGGTCTTGCACGTCTTCGAGCTTCCCGAGCCGCATGCTGGTGCCGGAGAGGTGCGCATTTAAACTCATTCTTTCATCAAAAGCGGCCAAGGAGAGACGGTGTGTGTTGGCAAGAGCTTGCGCCCCCTGGTGGTGAGTTGATTTCACAAGACGATGGATATGATCGCCATCACATGGCTCCACGAGCCATGACACACAACCTCTACGCGCGTCCTCCTGCCCCATGTTTGCCATCCTCAATGAGCCCCAGGTGCTATAATTTGGCTACGCAAAAGGGACCGGCTTTGCGTGTCTTCGGCACGCATCAGAGTCGCCTTTTCACGTTGTCGTCTTGAGAGGAACGGTGTTCATGCGGGCAAGAACGGCTCGCTGTGCAACGCAAGAGAGAAAGCATGGATACGATCATGGCTGCGCAGGAGAATGTGGCTCTGGCCCGGTCGCTGTTCGATCTGTTCAACAATCGCCAGTCAGACCCGGCCTGGCTCGAGAAGAGTATCGCTGCTTTCGCAGCAGACGCCGAGGACGTCGATGTTCCCTCCGGAACAACGCTTCGTGGTCCAGATGGCCACAAGCGGTTCGCGCTGTTTTTCGCAGAGAACTTCCCTGATAGCAGGGCAGAGCTGACCAATGCGTTTGCCACAGAGGATCAGGTCACCCTTGAGTGTACCTGGCGTTGGAACAATACCGGTCCCCTGTATCTGCCCTCGGGAGCTCTTCCAAACATGAGGCGCGCGGGCGAACTGCGGGGCTGTTATGTCTTCCAGATCAGGAATGGGAAGATCGCCAGTCACCACGGCTACTACGATATGCTGACCCTGATGGAACAACTCGGTCTGGTTCCTGCAATGGGACAGGCGACGGAGTGACCTGTACTGTAAGCTGTGTTTTGTTAGATTGAGATAGCGAAAGAAGAAGTAGACAATGCGAGCAGCAATTTTTCGTGGAGCCTTTAATATACAGGTTGAGCAGATCCCTGATGCGACCATTCTTGAGCCAACTGACGCCGTGGTTCGAATTACCCATGCCTGTATTTGTGGAACCGACCTGTGGCCGTATCGGGGACAGGGTCCCTATACGCCAGGTTGGCAAATCGGCCATGAATGGATGGGCATTGTTGAAGATATTGGCTCAGAGGTACGAACCCTCAAGCGAGGAGACCGGGTGATCGCTTCCTACGACTTCTGTGATGGAACGTGCGAATTCTGTCGCAAAGGACTGGATAGCGCTTGCCTGCAGGGAGGCCTCTGGGGCTATGGGCACGAAGGTGGACAGGCCGAGGCGATTCGTGCTCGCTTCGCAGACGCAACGCTGGTGGCGCTTCCATCCGCCGTGGAGGGAGATGAGGCCCTCATCAAAGCACTCCTTCCGCTGACCGATAACATGGCGGCGGGCCACCATGCCGCAGTCGTAGCGGGGGTCCGCCCAGGCGGAACGGTTGCGGTGATCGGGGATGGAGCGGTCGGCTTATGCGCCACGCTGGCGGCACGTCGACTGGGAGCTGAACGGATCATCGTGCTTGGACACCAAGCGCAGCGTCTCACCCTGGCTCGCCAGTTCGGGGCAACCGATGTGGTCACAAGTAGAGGAGAACAGGTGGTTCCCCAGGTGATCGAGATGACAGGAGGGGGCGCGGACGCCGTATTGGAGTGCGTGGGAACCGAGGAGACGATCAACCAGGCGGTGAATATGACCCGTCCAGGGGGAACGGTTGGGTTTGTGGGAGCGCCACATGGCAGCGGACTCCCACTTGGACGCATGTTTTCCTACAATATCGGCGTGCGTGGCGGATTGGCCCCGGCGCGAGCCTATCTTCCCGAACTGCTGGCGGATGTTCTTGCTGGTAAGCTCGATCCCTCACCAGTGTTGGATTTAACAATAGGCCTTGCGGATGTGGCTTCGGGCTACGCGGCAATGGATCAACGCCAGGCCATCAAAGTATTGATCCAACCTTAAGGAAAGGCTGGCTAAAAGTTCCCTGCATCGAACAGCCGCGGCCTTATTCTCAAGCATCACTGTGCGAGCAAATGGCTAACCTTTGTGCCAGCTTACTGGCCCACCTGGAGCTTTCTTCTGAGCACCTGCCCACCAGAGACTTGGGTAGTTCAGCGCGGAATAGCGCGGGTAGGAACCGTTTGAACATGGTGTGCCATGATGTTACTCCTTTTTTCTCGCACTGCAAAGACGTTGCCAGGACGTATGATTTCGCAGCACCGCTACACACGCCTCAACGCGATTAGAGATCGTTGGCATCTCCATGAAATATCATGGCGAAAGCCGCGATGGCGAGATCGCAAAGCTCCTCCTGGTCGATACTACGCTGATCAAGCCAGGCAATACTCGTGGCCTCGACAAAGCCAACCCAACCATTGATCGCTATACGCTGCTTCGGCGAGGGCGCTCGACCGCGCGTGATGTTTTCGGAAACACGCTGGACATAGGACTGGCGCACGTTATCCACAATGGATGCAACCTGCGAATCCACGCCGACGCCTCCTCGGAGCAATGCCACGTAGGCCTTCGCATGGCGATCAACGTAGCTGAAGTAGGCCTTCAAGCTGCTACGCAAGCGTTCCTTTGGCTCAAGGCCCGGATCGGGCTCCGTCTCGTTGAGGAGTTGCTCCGCCGCATACTGTATGACTACTACATAAAAGTCGTGTTTGGTGGGAAAGTAGTAGTAGAGGAGCCCCTTCGAGATATCCGCCATAGCGGCGATGTCGTCAATGGAAATCTCTTCATAGGACCGATGTCCGAATAAGTCCATGCCAATCTCGACTAAGCGCTGACGCCGTGGAACTCGCTTTCGCACTATGCTGGTTTCTTTCATTTTTTAATTCCTCAAGCCCATACGCTCAAGCATCCCAAAAGCCAGGGGTGTACAAGCATTTCAAGATGTAAAGGATATCTGCCGTGAACTGAAGCTGCGTTGTGGCAATATGCCAGCGCTGCTCATACTCAAAGTGCTCCTGATCAAGAGCATAACATAAAATTGAATAAAATTCAAATCTGACTTTCGTTCAATTTTTGCAGAATACATTGTACTTTATGATCCTGATGTGTTATTCTAAAAAAGACTTTTCAAGAATTTTGTATGCGACCAAGGTAATCAGTATGCACCAGAACGCGAAACCCCCTAAAGTAGACCGCCGCGCCGAACTTCTCAAGGTCTCACGAGAGATCATGGCTGAGAAAGGCTATGAAGCTACCACCGTTTCTGAAATCGTAGCGAAAGCTGGTGTCGCCCAGGGGACGTTTTACTGGTATTTCCCTTCCAAAGCCTCGATTGTCAAAACCCTCTCTATAGAGATGCAAAACGAAGTCCAGGCGGCACTCACCGGCGTGTTTACAATATCTGATCCCATTGATCAGAAGATCGAGAGGAGCATCGAAGAAATATTCGGCATATTGAGCAATTATCGTGATGTACTTGCCCTGGCACGCCTCGTCGAGACAGCTTCAGAGAATGAAGCCATCTTCGCACCCTACCATCGCTTGATCTTCGAGCTGCTTCGCCATGAGCAGGCGCAAGGGACAGTTGATAGTTCGATTGATCCCAGTATCGCGGCGGCGCTTATTGTAGGGACCGTTTACTACGCGGCTCTTCAGTGCTACGTCTACAAGACACCAATACCGGTTAAACACTATATCGCGGGGACTGCGCAGTTCGTACGCCAGGCACTTGGAATAGGTTGAGAAGTCGCGCAAATGCAAGACTCTGGTAGAGCATAAATTCACGTAATGTAGTATCCTCCCCTTATTAATCATATCTTTGAGATCCACCAATTTTGCTATTTTTTCCCCTTGCACTTGACAAATGCAACAGCTATCTTTTATTCTTTAGTAAATAAGTTTATTGATCGACAGTCAGTCAGTTTTTCACGAACGAATGCCCATTTCGCGTGTTTGTTTAAAGGTCTTATAGCCTATCGGGAAAGAGAAGTAGTCTCTCAGCGAGGAGAAAAGGAGGCCCTCTCGATGGCCAATCAAGACGATCCAACCATCGTTGCGGCTCAGGCCAGGAATGCCGATGCTGGGGAAGAAACAACAGGCACAAAAATCTCTGAAGAACAAAATCGCTGGTCCTGGAAACGTCTATCGGCAGGACGTCTGGGGTCGACCTTGCGTCTTCAGTCGCCTCCACGCCTGAAGAAGAAGACGAAGACGACAAAGCGAGAGGACAACTGGAGGGAATGGTCGCGCTTCCGCCTCTGGCGCAGAACGCGCCCATTCTGGGGAGCGATTCTGATTATGATCGCGGGGCTATTGGTGCTCTGGGGCCCCATTGAATTGCTTCCATTCGCACTGTTACCAGGTAGTAATATTTGGGTTGGGATACTGGTAGGTGGCATACTCTTCATCATGGGATTAATCCAGTTACTGGTCCCTTCCAACGCACTTGTTACCGGATCAATTGCCGTTGTACTTTCTCTCGTTTCGCTTCTCGTGGCCTCTGGTGGCTTTGGCATAGGCATGTTTCTGGGTATCATAGGTGGTGCCATGGGTGTTGCCTGGCAACCTGCTTCCCGTCCCCGAAGCCGCTTTACCTACAAGATCCTAGGAGTAATAAAGAAATCTTTTCCTCGATCACGCTAAACGAATTGATTGCGAACCTGGTGTGTAATGTGTTCAATGTAGCGCATCAAGCCAGTTTAAGAAGAAGGCATGGGTAGCTTTTGCTGGCTAAGTTGCCTGTCTTACAGGCAAAAAATGACGATCGTTTGCTTTAATCTTGGAAAGCGGGTGTAAAACCATATGGAACAGGAGCATTTCACTGACGATAACCTGAATAACCCGGACTTTCACGATGAAGTCCAAAAGCAACCTGAGCAAGAGCCAGTCATTGGAGTAGTCAATCGCTCAATATTTTGGACTGTTATGCTTGTATCATTATTGCTGCTCGGTGGCATGACCGCTCTTATCTCCAAGGGCGCTATCGCCATGGCCGCGGCAATCCCCGTACCTGTGACAGTAAGGGCATCATCTATCAAGACTACAAGCTTTCGCTTGTATCCGGGAATTTCCCAGGCCGACAATAGGTCTCCTGTCGCAGTGAACCAGCTAGATGGTACCCTCTCGAACCTGGAGATCACTAAGACGGTTTCCTTGCCGGTTATAGGTAATGTCACGGTTACTTTGAAAGCGGGCCAGAATACACCGGTCTCAACTACCGGTCTAACGACCGATTTGGCGGCTCTCTCCTCTGAGTCGGCGACGTTCGGTGGTCAGTCAGTGAGCAGCAATGCCAACGGGAACGCCTTTGAAATTGACGCCAGAACTGCTACATTAAATGGTGTCAATATCAGTGCGCCATACATAATTGCCAATAGTATGACCCTGCCAGGGTTGACGCTCTCTGTGAGTTAAACCAACTGTTAGAGCAGCCTTTGCAGGTGGATTGTTCATCCCGTTCTAATTAACCCACCCTTTTCAAAGGAGCTTAGACGACGTGTACTCTTTGCGACAAAACATCATAAGGTTATGCATTCCCATTTTCTCACTCAGCCTTCTAGTGGGGACAATGCTGCTCATAAATCCTGTCGCGGCCTATGCGCATTCTTCTCAGTCGCAAAACCCCCTGAATATTTTCTCGTCATCTGGCATCACAGGGGAGCTTGTGGCCTCGGGCGACTATATCTTAAAAGCAACAGAAATCATTGGTACGGATGCGCACATGAACAAGTTCCCTGATCCTTCTCACCCCACGCTCACATTTACCGCGACCACGATCACCGGGTTCAGTTTGAGTCATTCATTTTACGGCATGACACTGGTGCTCACGTCGGATGGCACGGTTACGGCGACCGGCGTAGCGATTAAAACTGGTCTTTTCAAAGACATAAGTACCGGTCTCCAAAGTTTTGCGAATAAAGCCGATTTGATTGTCCTGGCGGTTGGCGGTACTGTAAAAAGACTGGTAATGAAGAACGTGACATTAATGGTGGATCGATTTATTGATGCTGATACATTTGTTGTCACCAGCTTCCACCTGGTATTGGCAACAGGTACCCAACAGGTAAACACGACGCCGTCACCTGCTGTAACGCCATCGCCTACTGTAACGTCATCACTGCCCCAACCCAAGCTGACACCGACACCCATATCAATACCAATACCGACACCGACGCACATATCAATACCAGTACCAACACCAACACCGACGCCCAGATCAGTACCAACGCCAACACCAACACCTAAATGTCTGTGCCTGCTTCTTTGTTTGTGTTGAGCGATTCGCATGAAAGGGGTCAGCACATCCAAACCCGAAATGTGCTGACCCCTCCATCCGGAGTTGGCAGAGCACGTCTATGCGGTGCGATTCAGCTCTAAGACTCCATCGATCTAGATCCTTTTGCGGCCTACGACAATCTGGCGTGTGCCTTTGCCAAAGGGTTTCCAATCATAGCCGCCATAGATGGCATCGATACTGAACCCTGTTGCCAGGAAAAGCAACTGGAGTTCACGTGGGAAGAAGATGTGTGTATCGAGCTTTGTCAGGTAGCGTTCGTTCTCGCCTGTCCCAAAGAACTTTTCATGTGTCCAGACGATATGCTCCAATTGCTCGATTGGGTCATATTTTCTGGTTGTATAGAGGAGCATGGTAAATTCATCGCCGGGCGCTTCGATCTCGTCTTCAAGGTAGACCTGCGAAGGTCGATTGAGGGCGTCGCTCAGGTAGTCGATATCAGGCAGGAAAGTGTCAACGACGAAACGCCCACCGGCTGCGAGATGATCGTAGGTATTTTTGAAAGCATCAAGCTGCTGCTCTATTTCATAAAGATGCACAATAGAGTTAAAAGGCAGGAAGATTAAATCGAACTGTCCTTTATGTTCGAGTTGATAATCACACATATCACCTTCGTGCAGTGTGACACGCTGCTGCGCTGCCTCGGGCTCGCGGGCCAGCTTGCGGCGATAGGCATCCAGCATTTCGGGTGAGATGTCCAGCCCTTCAAGCTGATAACTACCGGGGCAATGCAACAGTTCAATGCCGATACGTCCACTGCCGCAGGCCAGTTCGAGTACGCGCTGGGGGGTATAACGCATCATCAGTTCGCACCAGAAAGGCACATCCTGCTGAGTCTGGCCCTGGTATTCAAGATCATAGTCGCTTGCATGTTGATAATATTCTCCCATGTCGTAAGGCATAGCTAATCACCTTCTTCTTTATTTATAACTTTTGCAATAATTATACCGTTTTATGCTAGAGTCTTCACGTGTCTCTTTTTGAGCTCGTGAGGGCCGAGGCCAGGCGATGGATGCCTGCCCGCATCTCCTGCGCGTCTACCGCCGTATACCCGAGCAGTATGCCTGGCCGCTCGCCGGCTTCCAAACTATACAGCGACAGTGGTGACACATCCACGGAAGCACTCGCTGCCGCACGCGCAACCTGACGATCATCCCATCCCCAAGGGAGCCAGCCAATAAGGTGCATCCCCGCAGCGGCTGGCTGGATGTCAAGCAAGCCTGCCAGCTCTTGCTCGACCAGGTTCACCAACGCGGCCTGTCGTTCGCTGTAGAGCAGGCGCATGCGCCGGATATGGCGTGCAAAATGTCCTTCGTTGATAAATGCTGCCAGCACCGACTGTTCGAGCACGGGACAATGCATGTCGGTAAACAGGTGCGCTGCGATAAAGGCCCTCACCAGGTCAGGAGGCACCACGAGATAGCCGAGCCGCAAGGCCGGGAAGAGCACCTTGCTGAATGTGCCCAGGTAGATCACACGATTGGCCGTATCCAATCCCTGTAAGGCCGCCAGGGGACGACCAACGTAACGGAACTCACTATCGTAGTCGTCTTCGAGAATCCAGGCGTCGGCGGCATGCGCCCACTCCAATAAGCTGATCCGTCTACAAGTCCTCCTGTCCATATCTTGCAAAGTGGTATGGATACTATAGCGAAAAGTGGCTCTTGCGTCCATACCAGTTTCTTCTCCAAGCGAAGCAATGCTTGTTTGTTGACCTGCCACGATCCTGCGTGGTACTCTACCTTTAAATAGAGGGGTCAGTACACAATGAGTAACGACTTTTTCTCTTGCTCATAGAGAGATTGCTCGCTCGGCAGTACGACAGCAACGCATGTGGGGGAGGCGCTGCTCCGCTTTTTTGAGGAATTGTTCATCACATCCGTTGTCCGAGAAGAAGAGGACAGGTTATGGGTCTGTTACGCCTGGCCGTGCTCGGCCCGCCCGAAGTGTTTCATGACGGCAGCCGCCTCAGCTTTGCTTTGCGCAAGGCGCAGGCCTTGCTGCTTTACCTGGCCGTCGAAGGAGGCATGCATCCCCGCAGCAAGCTGGCGGCCTTCCTGTGGCCCGTCAGCGAGCCCCACGATGCTCGTACGGCCTTGCGCAACGCCCTTGGTCTGCTGCGCCGGCTGCTCACCGACCTCGACGCTGACGCCGCTGCTTCCCCACACACCCATTTGCGCATTCAAGGAGAGCTGCTCGGCCTGAACCCGCAGGTCCCCTTTGAGTTGGATCTCCACGTGGTGCAGCAGGCCTGGAAAGAGGCTCAGGCGCTCTCCGCGGCCCCCTCGGAGGAACAGCGCGCCGCCCTGGTCGCCCACGTCCAGCACGCCCTCGCCCTGGTGCGTGGTCCTTTCCTCGATGGCTTCTGGCTGGGGGAGGAAGCCCCCTTTGACGAATGGCTCCAGCAGCAACAGCAGCAGTGGCAGGTGCGCGTGCAGCTGCTCTGTGATCGGCTCTCCTCCTGGCAGGAGGCTGCCGGGGAACTGGAGCAGGCCTGTGCTACCCTCACGCGCTGGCTGGCGCTCGATGCGCTGCAGGAGGAGGCCTACCGGCGCCTGATGCGCGTGCAGCTGGCGCTGGGCGATGCCGCGGCTGCCTTGCAGGTCTATGCCACCTGCCGGGCACGACTGGCCGAGGAGTTGCGGATCGAGCCCTCGGTAGAAACCGTGGCCCTGGCGGAGCACATTCGCGCCACCCAGGCTCGCCACCGAGGCAGCCGCTCGGCCCGGCCCGCCATAACGGCCAGCCGGCCACCCAGCGAGTTGGTGGCCCCGCTGGTCGGACGGGCGGCGGCCTTCAGCCAGCTCGTCGCCCACTACCAGCAGGCGCGGCAGGGCCAGCCGCAGGCCGTGCTGCTGGTGGGCGAGGCCGGTATCGGCAAAACGCGGCTGGCCAGCGAGTTTGTGGCCTGGGCGCGGGCTCAGGGAGCTGAGGTGTTGAGCGGGCAAGCCTTCGAGATGGGGGGACGCCTGCCCTATCAGCCGCTGGTGGAGGCCGTGCGGCCGCGGCTGGAGGAGGAGAACGCGCCGGAGGATCTGCTGGACGACCTGTGGCTGGCCGAGCTCTCACGCCTGCTGCCGGAGCTGCGGGCGCGCTACCCCGATCTGCCGGCCCCCACCGAGGATGAGCTGACGGCCAAGCTCCAGCTGTTTGAGGCGATGGCGCGGCTGGTGGACGCCCTGGCCAGGTCTGCGCCGCTGGTGCTGCTGCTAGATGATCTGCAGTGGGTAGATGGGGCCTCCCTCGACCTGGTGCGCTACCTGGGACGGTATTGGAATGGGCATGGCAGCCGCGCACTGCTGCTTGGCACGATGCGCGATGAGGGGCTGGAACTCAACCCGCAGCTCTCCGCCGAGCTGATCGACCTGGGACGAGACCTGCCGCTCACGCAAGTCCCCTTGCAGACGCTGAGCCAGGCGGAAACACTCCAACTCATTGAGGCCATCGCCGGGGAAAGGGAGCACGGCCCTGCACGGCCCGCCACCACAGGGCCAGGGGCATCGCCTGCGCAGGAACGGGAGACGCCACTGGTCGCGCTGGGCGACTTCCTGTTTGCGCACACAGATGGCCAGCCGTTGTACCTGCTGGAGACGCTCAAGCTCTTGCGGGAGCGGGAGTGGCTGGTGCCACGGCTGGGGGCGGATGGCACCTGGCGGCTGGAGCCGACCGTGGACATGGCCACGGCCGTTGCACAGGACCAGTCCCGGCGCGAGCTGTTCCCGCCCTCGGTGCGGATGATGATCCAGGCGCGCATCTCGAAGCTCACCCAGCCAGCGCGCCAGTTGGTGATGGCCAGCGCCGTGCTGGGAGCCCAGGCGACTACCCAGCGCTTGTGGCAGGTAGCCGAGGTAGGGGTGCAGGCAGGTGTCGAGGCCCTGGAGGAGGCCATCGGCAGTGGCATGCTGCGCGAGGAGGAAGCCGGAGCAGGCCGCCCGGGCAGTTATCGCTTCGCGCATGACCTGATCCGCGATGTGGTCTACACTGAGCTGGGCGCGGTGCGGCGGCAGGTCTTGCACCAGCGTGCCCTGGCGAGGCTGGAGACCGAAGGAGCGCCGGCCTCCGAACTGGCCTACCATGCGAGAGCCGCGGGGCAGACACGGGAGGCCTATGGCTACAGCGTGCAGACCGGGATGGAGGCGGTGGCCGTCTTCGCCGTCGATGATGCCATCGGGCACTACCAACAGGCGCGCGCCTTGTTGCAGGAGCACCCGTGGCTCCTGACAGTACTTCCGGCACCAGAGGTCGAACGCCTCTATGTCCATCTGGGGCAGGCCTCTACCTTGCAGCAGGCCTGGCAGCAGGCTCAGGAGGCCTATGAAGAGCTGGTCAGCTATGCGCGGCAACAGTCGCTGCCCGGGCTGGTCAGTATGACCCTCAACCGCCTGGCGATCCTGGCGGTCCAACAGTCGTACGACAGGCCCAAGGTGCGTGCGTTCCTGGAGGAAGCCTGGCGCATGGCCCAGACGAGTCACGATCAGCGAGCGCTGGCGGAAACGGAGTGGAACCTGGCACAGATCAGAGCCATCGTCTGGCACGATCCGACGAGCGCCTTAGCTCATGGACAGCATGCGTTGGAACTGGCACGAGCGAGCCACGAGAAGGAGCTGGAGGCACGAAGTCTTTCCTCCCTTGGAGTGATCCATATTCTGAGAGGAGACTTTGAGCAAGCCATGCCCTGTCTGGAAGCGTCCCTGGGGCTCTACGTCGCATTGGGCAGCGAGCCGATCGCTTCGCGCGAGCTGTCACTTCCACACTTTCTGCTTGGTGCTCCGCCCACCCAAATCTTGACCAATCGCGCCTCAGAAGCCTGGTGCTGGGCTTCGCTGGCTTTCGCGCAAGCCAATAGTGGGCAGGTGCAGCCCAGCCTGCGCAGTGGCCGCAGGGCGCTCGCGCTCGCCCAAGAGAGCAAGAACGTCTGGGCACACATCTACAGTACGTTCTGCCTCACGCATGGGTTGCTGGAGGCGGGGGCCTATGAAGAGGCGCTGGTGCTCACACAACCCGCCCTTGCGCTTGCGCGGACCCTTCCTGCGACGATAAACTCTCAGCGCTTTCTCACTGCCCTGGGGAGTACCTATCATGCTTTGCAGCAGTGGGAAGAGGCGCAGGCGCCCCTCGCAGAGGCAGACGCCATGGCAGAGACGTTAGACCTCCGAACCCCGCGCGTGCCTGCCCTGTCGCTGCTGTGCATGAACTGTACTGTGGCAGGGGAGTGGCAAGCAGCCTACCACTATGCCGTGCAAGCCATCGCCGTTCGCAAGAGCTATGATGCGGTATTGATCGGGCTGGATTTCTTCCGGCATTATGAAACGGAGGCTTTGCTGCGTGGGGGAGATGAGCGCCAGGCGCGAGCAGAAGTACAACGATTGGGGGAACGTGTGGGACCCTACCGGCGCTTCCGCATTCCCTACCTGCGCTCGTTGGCGGTGCTTGCAGCGTGGGAGGGGCACAGCGAGCAAGCCATCAGCCATTTGCGCGAGGCAGCAGGGCTGGCCGCAGACCTCGGGTTGCCGGCAGAGCAGTGGCAGATCCAGGCGGCGTTGGGAGCGTTGTATGAGGCAACCGGGCAGAGAGAGCAAGCGCGCACGGCGTTTGGTGAGGCGGCGACGATCATCCAGGGACTGGCAGAGGGCATCGGGGATGAGACGCTGCGTGCGCGCTTTCTGGCTGGGCCGCAGATCCAACAGGTGCTGCAGTAAGAAGGATTATTGCCTCTCGTCGCTCTCGATGCCGAGAATGCGTTCAAGCAGGCGTAATCTCCAGATAAAGCGCAGCAGGAGTGCCCACAGCAGCGCAACAGCCACAATCACAGCGGCATCAAGCAGCGTCAGCTCTCCGATTTCAAAAAAAGCGCGCCCCAGCGGGAGACCGAGGAGAATGCCTAAGCATCCCAGGAGCACCGCAGCCAGGATCGTGGGCCGCCAATCTCCGCTTGGGGCAGCGCCTCCGACCCAAAAGCGCGAGGGGGGAGCGACGAACACCAGCAGGAGGATCCCACAGACCACGACAAAGACAGTGATGGTTGAACGGGCCGTAGCGATCACCATTGCTTCTGACAGCCCTGCAGAGACGGCAAGCGCCACGGCGACCAAGAAGACGAACAGCGTGGCGAGGCTTGCTGTCAGGGTGGCCGGGAGCACAAAATGCACGAGGCGCAGGAGCATTTTACCCTGTTTTTGTCCAGGTCTGGCCCAGGCTGCCAATGCCACTGTGGGGATACCGACCGTCAGGAGCGTGACCAGGGAAGACTGCCTTGGGGTGAAAGGGAATCCTGGAATCAGGAGGATCAATAGGGTCACATAGACCACGCGCACCAGAAAGAGCTTGAGGATCTGCTGCATCCCGCTGACCACACGCTGGCCTTCTTGTACGGCGGGCGGCAGGGCCGCAAATGAGTCATTGAGCAGCACCATATCGGCAGCACTGCGCGTCATCTGGCTGCCGCTCTGCATGGCGATGCCCAGGTTTGCTCGTTTGAGTGAAAGCACGTCGTTGATGCCGTCGCCCACCATCGCAACATGGGCTCCCTGCGCACGCAGTTCCTGCACAATGCGCTCCTTTTGCTGCGGGGTAATGCGTCCAAAGACCGTGGTGTCGCGCACGACCTGGGCGAACTGTGCCGATTCTATCTCTAACAGATCAAGTCCGGAGACAAACTTCAGATCGGGAGCAAGCCCCACTTGCTTTGCCAGGGCCGCGACGGTGTGCGGGTTGTCACCGGAGATGACCTTGAGTTGCACTCCCGCCTGGCCGAACGCGGTCAAGGTTGCACGCGCCTCTGGGCGCAGGACATCACCCAGGCTCACGAATCCAAGTGTGATCAGGCCTGGTTGCAGGCGAGCAACCTCGCCTGCATCGTGGAGATCTGTGGGTTCATCATAACAGGCAAAGAGCAGGACGCGCAATCCTTGATCCGTCCAGGCAGCTGCCTGGTCTCCCAGGTCGCTGCCGGATCGTAGAAAGGGCTGGAGCAACTCCGGTGCTCCCAGCACATAGGTCTTCCGGGTATCGCTCAGGGTCAGAGCGCTCCACTTGGTGGCCGACGAGAACGGGATTTCAGTACTGATCGGTTGTGCCTGGGCTGGGTATGCCGCCGCAATGGCCGCGGTGGTAGTGTTGCTGGATGACACGCTGGCGGCATAGGCTCCCAGCAGGGCGCGCAGTTCATCCTCACCGCTGCCCAGTGGTTGCACATCATGCACATACAAGCGGTTGGCCGTCAGCGTGCCGGTCTTATCACAGCAGAGCACGGTGACATCGCTGAGCGACTCGACGGCATTGGCTTGCTGGATCAGCACTCCTTTGCCGGCCAGGCGCACGGCGGCGAGGGCATAGGCGACAGCGATCGCCAGTAGTAAGCCGTTAGGCACCAGTCCGGCGATCACGACCGCTATCTGCACCGTTTCGACCAGCGAGATCTGCCGTATCGCGGTGATCATCAGCAGGGCAAGGCCAAGGTAACAGGCAACGATCAGCAGGACGCGGATGGTCGTCGTGACCTGTTGCTGCAGGGGCGTCAGGACCCGCCGAAAGATGCGCGCACCTGCCGTGAGTTTGTATGCCGTGCTCTGGGCTCCTACCTGCTCGGCCTCGTACACAGCGCTGCCGTTCACGCAGAAGCTTCCCGAAGAGACAGGGTCGCCAGCTCGCTTGCGCACCAGGTCGGACTCCCCCGTGAGCAGGGATTCGTCGGCATCGATCCAGCCCTGGCCGAGCAGGCGGCCGTCGACCACAATCTGGTCTCCTGGTCGCACCACGAGCAGATCCCCAACGACCAGGGCGCTCGGATCAACCGTCTGCTCGTTGCCAGCCCGTAGCACGGTGGCCTTGGGACGACCCAGCAGGGCGATGCGGTCGAGGGCGCGCTTCGCACGGATCTCCTGGACGATACCCACCACGATGTTGAAAGAGACGACGGCCACCGTGATGATCGCATCCAGAGGGCGACCGAGCAGGATCAGGGCAGCACTGAGAGAGAAGAGGATGAGATTGATCACGGTCACGAGGTTCTCGCGCAGGATCTGACCGTAGGAGCGACTGGTCGGGAGCTTCACATTATTGCCCTGACCATTGGCCCTGCGCCTGCGTACTTCGTCTGCTGACAATCCCTGGAGAAGCGAACGTGGTGAACTGAGGGTGCTCATACGTTTTCCTTACCTAGATACGATCGCACTTAGCACGTTCGATAAAGAATGACCCTGTCATACAGTATAAAACAAAGAAGGAACAAATGGGGGAGTTTATCGTCTTCTCTATTAGCGCAGCTTGCTTGTTTAGATTCCGATGCCGGTGTCAGATGGTTCATCCAGGCAGTTGGAGCGGGAAGCCGAAGGAGATGACGAGCGAGGGGACATTGAAGATCGTCACAGCGGCGACGGGCCCGGCCGGTGCGGAACCGTCGAGGGTGACGACTTGAATCCCGAAGGCCCGATAGAAGCCCTGCGATTCGTCGGCTCGATAGAGGGCAAATGCCGGTTGTGCATTGGCACCTGTCGGAGAGAGACGCCACTTCTGCTGCACCCCAGAGCCAAATAATTTGGAGGTGAGAATGGCGCGAATCGCTTCTCGCCCCCAAAACCACGAAGGGAACGGTGGCATACTCAACGTCGCGTCTTCTTTCAGCAGCGCCACGAGTCCAGCGACATCGTCTGTCTCCCACGCCTGCACATAGCGAGAGAGCAGCGCGTTCGTGGCCGCATCAGTAAGACTCACCTGCGCCATCTCTCGCTCATCAGGGTGATAGTGCTTCGCCAGCGTGATCCGGGCACGGTGCAAGGCACTGTTCACAGCTGACACCGAGACCTCAAGCAGGCGCGCGACCTCACTTGCGCGCCAGTCCAGCACATCCGAGAGGAGCAAGATTGCCCGTTGGCGGGGTGGGAGCATCTGAAGGATGGTGAGGAAAGCAAGCGAGACGCTTTCACGCCTGGTCTAGTGCGCTTCCGGGTTGCCGGTCGCCTCGGTCAGCCAGCTGTCAGGGAAGGGTTCAAGCCAGAGTGCCTCGGCAGTCGCTGGCGCAATGGAGCCGAGTGGATCGGCAGCGGGATAGGCTGCCACAGGCAGCGTGCGCGGCGGTCGTTTCTTGAGTGCGTCGAGGCAGGCGTTGGTAGCAATTGTGTACAGCCAGGTACGCAGCGAGGCCGAGCCCTTGAAGGTATCAAAGTGCTGCCAGGCACGCAGCATGGTCTCCTGCACCAGGTCCTCAGCATCGTGCAGCGACCCCAGGAGGCGATAACAGTGCAGGTGCAACTCCCGGCGATAGGGCTCAATGAGGGAGCTAATGTCAGACGGGTCGGCGGTGGCAAGGCGCGTGATCGCTGCCGGATCAACTCGCTTCGCCCTGCCGGATGTACTTTGTGTCTTCCTCTGTTCCGATGTCACGACGCTTCCTCGATCTCTGTAAACCTTGCTGACCATCAGCGCAACCAGCAAAGGCACGAACTGATGTACCAAACATCTTCATTATACCGCACACTTTTGCTCTTTGCCACAGTCTAATGATTGTATATCCAACCGGGTGTGACCCGACAGGGTTGATGGAGGGCACTCTCAGGTTGACACAGACGATGAATCAGGTCGGATCATATTCCAGGCATCCATGCTGTTCTTCGTCGGGCGTAGTGTTTTTTTGTAAATTACGTGTTCATACACGTAAAAGATTGGAGCAAATGATGAGTACAACCCATCGCGGAAGCCAGGTGATTACGCTGGTGGTTACCTGTCTTGGATCTTTTATGATTCTCCTGGATGCTTCTATCGTCACCCTGGCACTGCCGAGGATCCAGGCCGATCTCCAATGGAGAGCGGCTCAAGGGGTCCTTGAGTCGCTCTCCATTCTGCTCCTGACTTCCGCTGTCAACAGTGAAGCAGGCCATGCCACTGGCAGAGCGCCAGCAGTCTCAGGGGTAGCAAAGAAAGGTTCTACCTTAATCGGCCAGAGGGTCCATGCCTTCAGGCATGGGAGTGAATGGCCGCCGCCCGCAGGCGGTCTAAACTGTTGACATACACTTTCTCATCCGATATAACTAGAAGTATGAAAACGTTTGAGTATCGCCTTTTCGTCACGAAACAACAACATGCCTTGCTCGTGCAATGCTTGCGTGAGTCTCGCCTCCTTTATAACGAGATGCTTGCGATCACGAAAGCACAGTATGAGGAGAAAGGCACATTCCCCAACAAGTATGATTTGACCAGGATATTTGCCGGGCGAGGTGGTGAGCATGTACCTGCCACAACAGTACAGATGCTCGCTGACCGTCTCACCAAGTCTCTCAAACGCTTTCTTGCCTGCAAAGAGCTTGCTCTGAAAGTAGGCTTCCCACGCTTCAAGAAAGGCAATCAATGGCACTCTCTTCAGCTTCGACAGTACGGCAAAGATGCCTATTTGCACGAGGATAAGAAACACCTCA
>WNGJ01002365.1_pt1 | contig 19003 bp, 15 predicted proteins | sample 5400611 | NCBI WGS metagenome assembly WNGJ01 (sample SAMN13153375, study PRJNA577476) | soil metagenome | isolation source: 40 cm soil or saprolite under Garry oak tree replicate 1 | place: USA:California | collected 2016-06-15 | reverse complement strand
TCTTGCCGCCAGGGATGCCCGAGCGGCGCTGCGTGTACAGGCCCCACCACCGGAACCGCCCGCGCAGATCCGTCGGGTCGATCGATTCAAAGCCGGCCTGCGCGTACCTGCTGACGATCCGGTCCCTGACGTTCAGCCCGGCGTCGTCCTTCTTGAAGCGTTCTGCGGCATTCAGCGGCTCGTAGTGGCCCAGGGCCCACTGGCCCTGACCGCGCTGCTGGGTGCGAGGCATGGAAGAGTCCTTCTGCTTGGGTTCTGGCGCGCGTCTCGCGTCTGGCCCGGCTGCGGAGCGGGCGAGACTTCGGCCGGGCCCAACCGGGTCCGGCGGCTGCTTAGAGCGTGGTCAGCAGAAGGATCGACAGATGGCGCTCGACACCCGCATCTGGTCAATGTGGCGCCGGCTAACGAGCATCAGGTCTCGGCGTGCGGCCGGGCGTGTCATCGCGGGCCTCCGGGATCTCGGTGATGCGACCTACCTGCTGTGGACCATAACATCGCGACTTCGCGATCTCATACCAGTCGAGAGCTGGGAATCCGCCGTCGAAGAAAGCCCCTAATTCAGACTGGTAAACCGGGAATTCCGGCCCCGCCGCGCGGCTGGCGCGCCCGCCGGCCGGCACGCCGGTGAACTTCGCATGAAGAAAGGTGGCGCGGTCTTGCCGCTGCCGTGACGGCGGACCTTGAATGGTTCTGCGGCCATGGTGCCCATGTCGTCCGCACCGACCCTCCGCTGCGATCCTGGAGGCTGAAGTGGGCACCCACGTGGTTCTTGCCAGCACGATCCGGCTGTCGCCAGGCACCAACCTGTTCTTCTACGTCGCGATCTGCGCCTTCTGCGCGGCCGCGGTCGCCGCGGTCGCCTGGGCCGCGCTGCGCTCCAAGCGATTCCAGCGGTGGATCACGCAGGACATCCTCATCGTCGCCGCGCTCGGCGTCCTGCTCGAGGTCTACGACAACATCATCGGCGACCAGTTCATCAAGCCTGTGCTCAGCCCGATCCCGGGGGCCGAGTTCCTGCAGGTCCACGACCTGCCGTACATGTTCCTGCTGATGGTCGGCGTCGCGCTGGTGCGCAAGCCTGGCTGCGTCACGGCGATGGTGTTCGTCAACTTCCTGCTCGCCGCGCTGCTGTTCGGCAGCGGGCACGGCGTGCTCGACTGGACCGACGGCCTCACCCAGGGCATCGTCTGCGACCTGTACATCATCGCCAGGCGCGGCGCCGTTTTCGGCCAGAAGGCGAGCAGCCTCTCGATGGTGCTCGACGGCCTGGCGATCGGCATCCTGCGCGGCGCGCCGAACGCGTTCCTGACCGACTGGAACTTCGATCCCTACCTGAACGCGCAGTTCCAAACCTGGCTCCAGATGTGGAACGACACCTGGAGCAACGGCCTGTTCAACGGCATCGAGGCGGCCATCAGCGCCGTGCTTGCTCGAAGAGTCGCCGTCGCCGTCGTGCCCTCGCTGGGCATCGGCAAGGGGAGAGCAGGCGCCCGGGCGGCCGTCGACCCGTTCGCCGAGCCCGGCGAGCCTGCCGCGACCGCGGCGCCTGCGGGGACCACGGGGCCCGCCGAGTCCGCGAAGGGAGAGCTGGCGTGAGCCGGTTCGCTGTCATTCTCGGCGGCGTCGCCGCCGTCGTGCTCGTCATCGGCCTGGTAGAGGACGTCACCAACTACAAGTGGTCAGCGGGCGACCAGAACGCGTTCTTCGGGAACCCGAAGCTGCTGCTGAACGACGGCACGACGGCGCTGATCGTCGGCGGGATCTTGCTGCTCCTGGCGGCCTCAGCCTGGGTGGCCGCGGGCCGGAAAGGCCGGAGCGATCAGCGCCAGCGCTCCTGAGTCAGGGACCGGCATCCTGCTCGCCGACGACGTCTCGTTCGCCTATCCCGGCGCGATCAGGGCCGCGCTGCGGCACGTGGACCTGGCGATCAGGCCCGGCGAGCTGGTCCTGATCACCGGCGCCTCCGGCTGCGGCAAGTCGACGCTCGCTCTGGCGCTGGCCGGGCTGATCCCGGCGCGGGTGCAGGGCGAGCTGCGCGGCGCGGTCCGCTTCGGCGGCACGCACCTGTCCGGGCTCGCGCCGCACGACGCGGCCCAGCACGTCGGGCTGGTCTTCCAGAACCCGAACCTGCAGCTGATCAACATGACGGTGCAGTCCGAGGTCGCATTCGGGCCGGAGAACCTCGCGCTGCCAACCAGCGAGATCGCCGCCAGGGTGGACTGGGCGCTCGCCGTCACCCAGCTGGAGCGGCTGCGCGAGGCCACTGTGCTCACCCTCTCCGGCGGTCAGAAGCAGCGCACGGCGATCGCCGCCACGCTGGCGATGCGGCCGCGCGTGCTCGTCCTGGACGAGCCACTGTCCGACCTCGACCCGGTCGGCGCCCAGGAGGTGCTCGGCACGCTGCGGCTGCTGGCCCGCGAGCACGGCACCGGCGTGGTGGTCATCGAGCACCGCGTCGACGAGGTCGTCCCCTGGGCGGACCGGATCGTGCTCATGCACGACGGCCGCATCATCATGGACCGGCCGCCGCGCGGCGCCTGGGACGACCCGGCACCGTGGACCGCCACCGGAGTCGGCATCCCCGACGTCGTGCAGCTCGCGCGCGCGGTCCCCGGCGCGTTCCCCGACGGCGCGCCGCTCTCGGTCGACGAGGCGGCGACGGCGCTTCGCGGCGGCTGGTTCGCCGCTGCCCTGGCCGCGAGCACCCCCGCGCGCCGCGGCGGGCAGACGCCGGCGGCCACGGGATCGCCTTCGCTGCTTCACCGGGCGCCGCCCGTATTGTCGTGGCAGCACGTCAGCGTCCGGTTCGGCGAGACCAGAGCCGTCGACGACGTCAGCCTGGACATCGGCGACGACGAGTGGGTGGCGCTGATCGGGGCCAACGGCTCGGGCAAATCCACCCTCACCGGCCTCGCCGTCGGGCTCGGGACGCCAGCCTCAGGCACCGTCAGCTTCAGCGGCCAGCCGATCAAGCCCGGCCGGGTGTTCGAGCACGCCGCGCGCGTCGCGCTGCTGCTGCAGGCGGCGGACGAGATGCTGTTCGCCGAGACGGTGCTCGGCGAGCTGGAGTTCGGCTTCAGGTTCAGGGCCAAGCCAGCAGCGCCCGTGCTTGACGTGGCCGGAGCCATCGAGTTCTTCGGGTTCAGCGGGCTTGAGCAGGCCAGCCCGTGGGAGCTGAGCCAGGGCGGCCGGCAACGGCTCGCGCTGGGCGCCCTGCTCGTCGGGGCGCCGGGGGTGCTCGTCCTGGACGAGCCCACGACCGGGCAGGACGCCGACCACCTGCGCGCGTTCCTCGCGCTGCTCGACCAGATCAGGGAGCGGACCGGCCTGACGGTCCTGACCGTGACCCACGACATGCGGGCCGTTGCCTCCCGGGCGTCCCGGGTCGTGCTCCTCGGCGACGGCCGCGTCAGGCTCGACGGCCCGCCCGCTCGGGTCTTCGCCCGCGCCGCCGAGCTGGCCAGCTGCGGGATCCTGGCGCCGCCGCTGGCCAGGCTCCAGACCGCATTGCTGGGCGACGTCGGCGAGGTGCTGCTGACCGTCGACGACCTCGCGGCGGCCGTCCAGCGGGGTCAGCAAGCGGCCGCGACGGCCAGGGCGAGGTGAACGTCGTGCTGTCGTCGCTGTTCGCCAGGACCGTGATCTCGTACGCGATCGTGTTCGTGGTGCCGCTGGCGCTGCCGGTCGCGTTCTTCAAGCTGGTCGGCCTCGGGGGCCTGCGCGAGCTGGTGACCTACGAGGCCAGGGACACCCCGCTGCACCGCCTGGACCCCAGGCTGAAGGTCCTCTACCCGATCGCGATGGGCATCCTGAGCATCCTGCTCACCTGGAGCCTGATGCTGGTCGTGTTCGCCCTGTCGATCCTGCCCTGGTTCTGGCTGCGGCCCTCCAGGCAGCGGATCAGGGTGCTGCTGGTCATGGCCATCGGCCCCGCGCTCGGCGGGTTCTGGGGCCAGGGCATGTACTACCTGCCGAATCCGCCCATCCACTTCCTCTACCAGTTCCCGTGGACGATCAGCTGGCTCGGCTCTCCCGGGATCACCACCTACGGGATGATCTTCGGCCTCGAACAGTCGGCGCGAGTCCTGGTAACCGTGTCAACGTCGATGCTCATCCTGATCAGCACCGACGTCGGGGACTTCACCTGGGCCTTCGAGCGGTTCGGGGCCCCGCCGCAGGTCGGCTTCGCGCTGACCGCCGCGCTGCGCTTCTTGCCTGAGCTGATCGCGCGCACCACGCTGGTGCTCAGGGCTGTCGAGCTGCGCGGCTATGACCTGTCCAGGCCCCGCTGGTTCGACGTGCCGCGGTGGCCAGACTACGTCCGCCGGGTCTCCCGGTGCGTGGTGCTGATCACCGTCCCGCTGCTGGTCGGGACGCTTCGCGGGACGGCGACGATGGCGATGGTCGCTGACGCGCGCGGGTTCGGCATCAACCGCAAGCGCGGGTCGCTGCGCGTGCACGAGCTGACCCGCGTCGACGTCGGCGGCTACGTCATCCTCGTGCTGCTCGTCGCCGGCGCGCTGATCCTGAATCACCTGCACATCGGGGCTCGCTACTTCGGCTAGCCGGACCTGTCAGTCACGGAGGAACGATGCGGTTCGACGCAGTCCTGTTCGACAACGGCGGCACGCTGACCCACCGCACATCGCCGGTCGCCGCGGTGCGGGCGCTCGCCGCCCGGGTCGGCGTCCAGATCAGCGAGGAGGACGCGGCCAGGTACTGGCGCAGGTCCAAGGAGCTCGGCAAGTCGCTGAAGGAGGAGAAGCGGCGGCGGAACCTGTCCAGGCCTGACCACCGCGCCGCCTACGTCGCGGCGTACGCGCCGATCGGCGAGATCGGGCCGGGGCTCGCCGAGGCGATGTACGACGAGTGGAAGACCAATCCGCTCACGATGGTGCCGTATCCGGATGCGCCCGCCGTGCTCAAGTCGTTCAGCGCGGCGGGTATCCCGATCGCGATCGTGAGCAACACGGGCTGGTCCATTGACGCCGGCTACGGCGCGACCGGCCTCGACGCGTTCGTCAACGCGTTCGTGCTCTCCTGCGACCTCGGCGTCGCCAAGCCGGCTCCCGAGCCGTTCCTGACCGCGTGCGAGCGGCTGAACGTCGCGCCGGAGCGGACGCTCATGGTCGGGAACAACAGGCTCGCGGACTCCGGCTCGATCTGCGTCGGCTGTCACTGCCTGATCCTGCCGCCGGTGCCGCCAGGCGCCACCAGGGGACTGCGTGCCGCGGCCGACGTGGCCGACATCGCCTGGGTGGCCTGATCCGGTCGCCGTCGGCTGGCCAGGTAGCCTGACGGCCGTGCGGCTCACTGAGTTCTGGCGGCGGATGGATGAGCAGTTCGGCCACGTCTACGCCCAGAGCGTGGCCAAGGACTTCGTGGTGACCGGTCTCGGCGGCCGCACCATCAGTCAGGCGCTGGAGGACGGCGAGGACGTCAAGGTGATCTGGCGGGCGGTCTGCACCGCGTTCAACGTGCCAGAACGACTCCGCTGAGCCGCCCTCCATCACGCAGGCCGGGTAGGGGTGCGGATGCGCCGCCCGTTGTCTCTGGCCATATCCGATCACATCCGACAGAATCCGGTTGCAGGCGACTATGTCCGGATAGGCCTACACAAGGGGCCATCGCGGCTCAGCGCGTCCTGGCGGCGATCGCTCCGGCCCGCCGAGCCGCCCGGCTCAACGTCCTGGACGCGATCCCCGCCGAATGAACCGCATTCCGCACGGTCGCCTCGGTGTTCGAGGCGAGCTTCTGGCCGGACGAGGCACGAGCCAGGCTCGGCACCTCAAACCAGGCTCGGCACCTCGTGCCGGGCCAGCTGCGGCTAGTTTGGGCGCTTTCGCCGCTGCCGTCCGTCGCGCGGGCCTCCGGGATCGTGTTCGCCCGTGTATGAATGGACCATCCATTGCGGATTCTGGTGATGAATGGACCATTCATACACGCTCCAGCTGCCTGCATCCGCTCGCGGACCGTTGCGAGCGGATGCGGGCGGGTGGCTGGCCGCGGCCGAACTGGCGTTCGAGGTGCGGGCTGGGCTGGGAGCGGCCTGGCGGGCCGGTGCGGGTAATTTCCGCCGCTCGGCGCGTCGCCACCATGATCGAACAGTTGTTCGTTAGAGTGGTTTGGCTGATGCTCGCCGTGGCTCGGCACGAGCCGCGGCGCACCGGCGGCCACATCGCCAGCAAAATGTCGGTGGCCGCGCGTAGCGTCAGCACGGACAGCACACGACACGGTGTGGCAGGGCGGGAAACCGCAGCCGGGAGCGGCTCTGCGAGCCCCTCGACCCGACGGGAGTTCACATGGCACCGAACGACAAGGCGGGCGGCACCAAGGCCGGGGACAGGGACAAGGCCCTGGATACCGCGCTCGCCCAGATCGAGCGGCAGTTCGGCCGCGGCGCCGTCATGCGGCTCGGTGACGACGCCCGGGCCCCCGTCGAGGTGATCCCGACCGGGTCGATCGCGCTCGACGTCGCGCTCGGCATCGGCGGCCTGCCGCGCGGCCGGATCGTGGAGATATACGGACCTGAGAGCTCAGGCAAAACGACCCTAGCGTTGCATGCGGTAGCAAATGCACAGAAATCAGGCGGTATCGCCGCGTTCATCGACGCCGAGCACGCGCTGGACCCCGAGTACGCCAAGAAGCTCGGCGTCGACACGGACGCGCTGCTCGTCTCCCAGCCGGACACGGGGGAGCAGGGGCTGGAGATCGCCGACATGCTGATCCGCTCCGGCGCGATCGACGTCGTCGTGATCGACTCGGTGGCCGCGCTAGTCCCCCGCGCCGAGATCGAGGGCGAGATGGGCGACAGCCACGTCGGCCTGCAGGCCCGCCTGATGTCCCAGGCCCTCCGCAAGGTCGCCGGCGCCCTGAGCCAGACAAAGACGACAGCTATCTTCATAAACCAGCTTAGGGAAAAAATCGGAGTGATGTTCGGTTGTGGATCATGGTACACATATGTCACTCTTGCGGACGGAACCAGGGAGCGAATCGGCAGGATCGTCGACCAGAAGATGGACGTAGAGGTTCTCTCGTACGACCCTGAGCTTGGCAAGATCGTTCCCAAGCGAGTCGTGAACTGGTTCAACAACGGGCGCACCGAGGCGTTTCTGCACTTCCGGGTCGAGAGATCTGGCGGCGGATCCGGCCACGGCCGGGCGACCCTCGATCTCACTAGCAATCACCTGATCAGGACTCCTGGCGGATGGCGCGAGGCGAGCGAGATGCGGGTCGGCGACCGAATCATGCTCGCTCAGCCGCACTACCTCAGCGAGATGCAGTGGCAGGTGATCCTTGGCTCGGTCATGGGCGACGGCAATCTGTCAAAGCCAGTGCGCACCACGGATAGTAGCGCTCGGTTCCGCATGGGACACGGCGCGAAGCAGGCGGCATACCTCGACTGGAAGGTTTCGCTGCTAGGCAACATTCCTCACTGCAGGACAGAGAATGCGAAGGGCGCGGTATTCGCCGACTTCACGCCGCTCGCTGAGCTCAGCGAATTGCGGGAGATCGTCTATCAAGGGGACGGTAAGAGGCATCTCACCTGGGACTACCTCAAGAAGCTGACGCCATTGGCGCTGGCGATCTGGTACATGGACGACTGCTGCTTCACGGTGCGGTCAAAGGGAGTCCAGGATCGGACGCAAGGCGGATCGGGCCGAATCGAGATCTGCCTGGAGGCAATGAGTCCCGGTTCGCGGGAGCGAGTGATCGAGTATCTGCGGGATACCCATGGGCTAGATGTCAAGCTCAGGGAAAGAGGTGTTCAGAAGATCGCGATGCTTCAGTTCACGACGGCCGCGACGGCGAAGTTCCAGAAAATCGTGGCTCGGTACGTTCACCCCTCGATGGAGTACAAGCTGCTGCCCAGATTCCGTGGCCAGTTCGCGGCCGAGGCCGAATTCGTCGAGCCGGTCATCCGGCCGGTGCCGGCGAAGATCCTGGAAATCAGTCCGAAGACCAGCTATCGGATCATGGACCGCTACGACATTGAGGTGGAGGGTTCGCATAATTACCTCGCTGACGGCGTAATCGTCCACAACAGCCCGGAGACGACGACCGGCGGCAAGGCTTTGAAGTTTTATGCCTCGGTGCGAATTGACGTGCGCCGGATCGAGACGCTGAAGGACGGCAACGAGCCGGTCGGGAACCGGACCAAGGCCAAGATCGTGAAGAACAAGATGGCCTCGCCGTTCAAGATCGCCGAGTTCGACATCCTGTACGGGGTCGGGATCAGCCGCGAGGGCAGCCTGATCGACCTGGGCGTGGAGCAGACGATCGTCCGCAAGTCCGGCGCCTGGTACACCTACGAGGGCGACCAGCTGGGGCAGGGTAAGGAGAACGCGCGGAACTTCCTGCGCGAGAACCCTGACGTGGCGAACGAGATCGAGAAGAAGATCAAGGAGAAGCTGGGCATCGGGCCGCGGCTGGACGCCGACGTCACTCCGCTGCCTGAGCCGCCCGCCCGTCCGAGCCTCGGCGTCGTGACCGGCCGGGGCGGTGTCGGGTAGGGGCGGCGTCCGGCAGGGGCGGCAGCAAGCATCAGGCAGCAGCGGTGGCAGCCAGATCCCGTTCGCAGGGCGCCTGGACCGGTGGCGGTCGTCGGGGGCGCCGCCGGGCGGGCGCCACGCCTGATCGCGTCGGTGAACGCTCTGAGCGGCTCGACGGCGTCCTGCGGCCGCCGGGTCTCTGGCGGGACGAGCCGCTGGAAGGTGAGCCAGCGCAGTCGGGCGCCGAGCTGGCCGGCCTGAGCGGCGGCCAGCCGGGCGGTCAGCGGCAGGTCCTGGCGGAGAGCCAGGCGGAACGTCAGGGTGAGCCGCGGGTTGCCGACCCCGAGGCGGTCGCCCGGCTGATCTGCCTCCGGCAGCTGACGGCGGCTCCGCGGACGCGGGCTCAGCTCGCCGAGACGCTGCGGCGCAGGGGAGTCCCCGACGACGCGGCCGAGGCGGTGCTGGGCAGGTTCACCCAGGTCGGTCTCATCGATGACGCGACGTTCGCGAACGCCTGGGTCGAGTCCCGGCACCACGGCCGGGGTCTCGGCCGCCGGGCGCTCGCTGCGGAGCTGAGGCAGCGCGGCGTGGATCGCGGCGACATCGATGCGGCCGTGGCGCAGCTGAGCCAGGAAACGGAGCTCGCGACGGCGCGGGCGCTGGTGGACCGCGGGCTCGCGGGCACGGCCAGCCTCCCTGCGCAAGCCCGGCTACGGCGGCTGGTCGGGATGCTCGCCAGGAAGGGCTATCCGGCGGGCCTGGCGTACCGGGTGGTCCGCGAGGCTTTGGAGCAGGACCGCCAGAGCCGGGCGGGGGAGGCTCTCGACGGCGGGGACATCGACGAGGACGAGTTCACCAATGCCGAGCTCGCGAGCCGCGATCCAGACTGACCGCGCGCCGGGGTGCCGCGGCCACGTCTGTGGCGTGAACGCCTGGCGCCATCGACGCGAGCGCAGGCGGCACAGCGCGAGCTTGACCGTTCTGTTATTTCCGGCTTAGCCTCGCGAGCAGTGAGGTTTACTCCGCGCCAGCGGATGTTAAGTAACGGGCGTTAGAGATGAGCAGCCGGGCGGCGCTGACGGAAGGGACGCGCACGCGCTGGCGCCACTATCTTGTTTGGCCTGGCTGGATGGCAGCCAGCAGGACTGCGGAAACCGGATTACCGGGGAGGATGCAAAGCACGCGAGTACAGGTGCTCCTGCCCGCCTGGCAGGTTGTGCCAGGGCTGTGCGATGCGCGCGCGTGCCCCTGGCTGGCCCCGGCAGAACGGCGTACCCCGCGGGCGCGGTAACCCTCGCTACGGAAGATTCCGTGACATCGGAAGTACGGTGCTCGGAGTCTTACTAGCGGGAAGGGGTGCGCATAGTGGGAAACGGCGTCGCACTGGTACTGGCAGTGGTTGCCGTCCTTGCACTGCTTACCGCGGCTGCGGCGGTCACGTTCATGGTGCGCGTCTCCCGCGCGTCGCAATCGGGACGGCGTGCGGGCTCAGATGACCATGCTGCGACTGCCCGAGACCGGGCCAGCCGCGACCAGGCCAGCCCTGACCAGGCCGGTCCTGCGCATGCGGCCGCGGACGAGGGCAGGCCGGAACGGCACGACGCGGCGACGCTGCAGGCCGCGGAGGCCGAGGCGGCCGCCATCGTCAGGAAGGCAGAGGAAGCGGCGGAACGAGCCGCCGAGGTGCGCCGGGACCTCGATGAGGAGGTCCGCGCGGTTACCGCGGAGATCAGGCAGCTCCGCGGCGACCTGGAGCGACGCGAGGCGAGGATCTCCGAGCGCGAGCAGCGGCTCGACGAGGAGGCCATGCGGGTCGATGAGCTCGTCAGCTCGGTCGACGAGGTGCGCAGCCAGCTCGACGAGCGGCAGGCAGAGCTCGAGCGTCTGGACGCGAAACGGCAGGCGGAGCTCGAGCGGATCGCCGGGCTGACGGCTGAGCATGCCAGGGCCGAACTGGTCGCGGCCATCGAGCAGCAGGCCAAGCGCGAAGCGGCGCTGATGGTCAGGGACATCGAGAACGAGGCCAAGAAGGAGGGCCAGCACCGGGCGCGGAAGATCGTCACGCTCGCGATCCAGCGGGTCGCCAGCGAGCAGACCAGCGAATCGGTGGTCTCGGTGCTGCACCTGCCCGCCGATGACATGAAGGGCCGGATCATCGGCCGAGAGGGCAGGAACATCCGCGCGTTCGAGACCGTCACGGGCGTCAACTTGATCATCGACGACACCCCGGAGGCGGTGCTGTTGTCGTGCTTCGATCCGGTCCGCAGGGAGGTCGGCAAGCTGACGCTGGAGCGGCTGGTCGCCGACGGGCGGATCCATCCGCAGCGGATCGAGGAAGCCTATGAGCAGAGCAAGACGACGATCCAGGAGCTGTGCGTCCGCGCTGGCGAGGACGCGCTCATCGACCTCGGCATCACGGATATGCATCCGGAGCTCACCCAGCTGCTCGGCCAGCTCAGATACCGGACCTCGTACGGCCAGAACGTGCTCAAGCACCTGGTCGAGTCGGCCCACATCGCCGGCATGATGGCCAGTGAGCTTGGCCTGGATCCGGTGCTGCTCAAGCGCGGCACCCTGTTGCACGACATCGGCAAGGCGCTCACGCACGAGGTGCAGGGAAGCCACGCGCTGATCGGCGCCGAGATCGCCCGCCGGTATGGCGAGGACGATGACGTCGTACACGCCATCGAGGCGCACCACAACGAGGTCGAGGTCAGGACCATCGAGGCGGTGCTGACCCAGGCCGCCGACGCGATCAGCGGCGGCCGTCCGGGAGCGCGCCGGGAGTCGCTCGAGGCATACGTCAAGCGGCTCGAGCGGCTCGAGCAGATCGCTCAGGCGCGGCCCGGCGTGGAGAAGGTCTACGCGATGCAGGCCGGCCGCGAGGTGCGGGTCATGGTCAAGCCAGGCGCGGTCGACGACGTCGGCGCGCAGGTGATCGCCAGGGACGTCGCCCGTCAGGTGCAGGACGAGCTGACCTACCCTGGTCAGATCCGCGTCACCGTGATCAGGGAGTCGCGGGCGACCGAGTACGCCAGGTAGGCGGCTGGCCGGCGTGCTCGGTCAGGCCTGGCCGTCGGTCAGCTTCAGCTCGGGAACATCGCGTGGCGCGAAACTCATGATCTGACCGTAGAACGACAGTTCGGCCTCGAGCGACACGATCATCGACTCGGCCTTGCGGAAGCCGTGCGACTCGCCCTCGAACGCGATGTAGGCGTGCCTGATACCGTGCGCGGCGAGATCGGCGGCGATGCTCTCGGACTGCTGCGGCGGCACGACGGGATCGTCGAGTCCCTGCAGCAGCAGCACCGGGCAGGTGTTCGGGTTCACGTGCCCGACCGGCGCACGCTCGGCGTACACCGTGTCGAATCCCGGCAGCGGGCCGATCAGGCCGTCCAGGTACCGCGACTCGAAGTCGTGCGTGTGCTCGTTGAACCCGCGCAGGTCAGAGACGCCGAAGTACGAGACCGCGGCGCAGAACACCGGATCGTGGACAGCCCCCGTCGTGACCGCGGCGAGCGCCGTCCAGCCGCCAGCCGAGCCGCCGCGGATCCCCAGCCTGGCTTCGTCTGCAAGGCCCTGCCTGGCCAGCGAGCGGGCCGCTTCCCTGGCGTCCGCGACGTCGACCACGCCCCAGTCCCGGTTGAGCCGGTTCCGGTAGAGGCGGCCGTAGCCGGTCGAGCCGCCGTAGTTCACGTCGATGATCCCGACACCCCGGCTGGTGAAGTACGCCTTCTCCAGGCTGAGCCGCGCCGTGACGTGGCCGGTCGGCCCGCCGTGCACCCAGACGATGTACGGCGGCAGCTCGCCCGCCGTGCCAGTGACCTCGGGATTCGCTGGCGGGTAGACCAGCGCGTGCACGACCCGGCCGTACGGGCCCTCGAGGTCCACCTGACGGGGAACGGGCAGGTAGTGCGGGTCGGGCAGCTCGGCGATCTCGGCCCGCAGCACGGTGCAGTCGCCCGTCGCCGCGTCGATCCTCGTCACCGAGTTCGCCGCGAGCGGCGCGCCGCCTATCGCCGCGATCGTGGTGCCGTCGGCCGAGACGCCCACCAGGAACTCGGTGAACGGCAGGTTCAGATCGGTCAGCTCGGACGTCTCCGGGTCCAGGATGCCCAGCCTGGCGCCGCCGCGACCGTGCCGGACGGCCAGCCTGCCGTCACCGAGCATCGCGAACGGGCGCGCACCGAGCTCCCAGAGCGCGTCGGCGAACTCCTCGTCCGCCGGGTAGAGCGCCTGCGGCGGCACGCCGCCGAGGCCGATCTGATAGATATTCCACCAGCCGGTCCAGTCGGTCGCCACGTACAGGCTTGTGTTGTCGCGCCACAGCGGAGCCAGTACCGACTCGCGGTTGCTGCCCTTGATCAGCCTGGCCTTGCCTGGCATGCCGTCCGCTACGGGGGCGATCCGCAGCTCCGTGCCGTCCCACGGCATGTGCGGGTGGTTCCAGCAAATCCACGCCAGCCACTGGCCGTCGGGTGACGGCGTGGGGAACGCGAAGAAGTCATACCCGGTCACCAGCACGCGGACGGCGGTGGCGTCCGACGCGGCGGATCCGTCCAGCGGGACGGCGACGATGGCCCTGGTGACCTTGCCTCGGTTGTGCCGTTCCCGCACGCACCAGACTTCCCGTTTGTCGGGGGAAAGGACGAGGTCGGCATAACGCAAGCCACGGGCCTCAAGCGCGGTCGCCGAGCCGGTCGCGTGCTTGCCAGGGCCCGCGGCGCCCTCGGGCATGAACGCGCTGCCTGCCTTCTTCGGATCGGGGGTCAGCGGGACGGGTGCTGCCTTGCCGGCCGCGACGTCGGCCCCTGCCAGGTACAGGCGCTGGTCGTCGAGGTTCGCGAACACTACGGGAATGTCGGCCAGGTCGCTGCCCTGGTCAGCGGCGGCCAGGGTGCCCAGGGCGACGGGCGACTGGACCGGCAGGTAGGACCGCCCGCCGTACTCGTGCACGCGGGTCCGCGCGGTCCACGGCGCTGGCAGCAGTGACGTGATAGCGCCGTCTGCTCCAGCGCGCGCGATCGTGGTCCGGCCCGCCTCATCGGGCCTGTCCTCCTGCCACCACGTCATCTCGCCGATCACGGTCGGGTAAGCGACCCTGATCCGGCTGCCAGCGACTTGAGCAGCCGTGATCGGCGACGGCCAGGCTCCGAACGGCACCTCAGGGAGGTGCCGGGCGGACTGCCCCGACGCCAGGCTCGCGTCGCCTTCGTCCGGAGTGGCGGGGTTGACCGTTGCCCCTGAATCGCCCGTCTGGGCCGATTCTTCGCTGTCACCTGGTTCGCTCGTATCGCCCGCCATCGCCGCCACGTTGTCCGTCATAAGGACATGGTGCCCTACCTGCCCGCCTCGGTTCGCGATGAATGGCGACAACCTGATGGGCGGGATGTCCCGGCCCGGCCCGATCAGCCGGAGAATGCGAACGTGGGCAGGCCGCGGACGCCTGAAGCGCAGGTAAACAGCGCTCCGGCCGATCTGCCGGGACCGGCGGCCGTCGTGATGTAGAGGGTGCCGAGGTCGGGGCCGCCGAACGCGCAGCTGGTCACGTTGGCGGCCGGCACGCGCACGACACCGGTTAGCCGTCCGCCCGCGTCGTACCGCTGGATGACGCCGCCGCCCCATACCGCCACCCAGACGCCGCCCTCGGCGTCGACGGCCATGCCGTCAGGCATGACGTCGCCTGAGCCGAGGGTGACGAACGGCCGCCGCTCGCCGAGCTGCCCGGTTTCCGGGTCGTAGTCCAGCACGTCGACGCGGTAGTCGAGCGAGTCGATGTAGTACATCAGCCGGTCGTCCGGGCTCCAGCCGAGCCCGTTCGAGATGCCGATCCCGGTGTAGATCTCGGTGACGCCCAGGTCAGGATCGAGCCGGTAGAAGGAGCCCTTGCCCGGGCTCTCGTCAGCCGCCATGGTTCCGGCGTAGAACCGCCCTGCCCGGTCGCACTTGCCGTCGTTCATCCTGGTGTCAGGAAGCCCGGGTGCCGCGGCCAGCTCGGCGACCGCGCCGGTCAGCGGGTCCAGGCTGAGGAAGGCGTTGCCCGCGGCGACGACGAGACCGCCGCTCGCGCGCGGCACGACGGCGCCGGTCTCGAAGCCGACGTCCCAGGAGGAGTGCACGCCGGTGGCGCTGAGCCGGTGCACGCGGGCGGCCGGGATGTCCACCCAGTACAGCGACTGGCTGCCGGCATCCCAGCACGGGCCCTCACCGAGCTCCGCGGCCGGCACATCGATCTTGTCGGGCTCCAGGATGATCAGGTCGGCGGCATACTCGGTCACGGTGGCTCCTTGGCTGGCTGTCCGGCCACGATGCTGCCCGGGGGGCGCCCCCCGAACCCCCGCCGCGGGCGGAAAATGCAGGTACTTGGCCGACCTGAGGAGGACCGACGATGCCAGCCGGGCGCGGCCGGTGTCAATGGCCCGTACGCTAAGGAACATGGCTGGCGCAGACGGTCAGTACCTGCCGGAGCGCGCGCGTCGTACAAGCCGCGCGGCCGCCGAGAGGACCTTCGAAATCCGCACCTACGGGTGCCAGATGAACATGCACGATTCGGAGCGCCTCGCCGGGCTGCTGGAAGCCGCCGGGTACCGCAAGTCCGCAGCCGGTGCCCAGCCTGATGTCGTGGTCTTCAACACCTGCGCGGTCCGCGAGAACGCGGACAACCGGCTGTACGGCAACCTCGGTCACCTGCTGCCGGTCAAGAAGGCTCATCCAGGCATGCAGATCGCCGTCGGCGGCTGCCTGGCCCAGAAAGACCGCGCCGCGATCACCGACCGCGCGCCGTGGGTCGACGTGGTGTTCGGCACCCACAACATCGGCTCGCTGCCGGTGCTGCTGGAGCGGGCGCGGGTCGAAGAGCGCGCGCAGGTCGAGATCGCCGAGTCACTCGAGCGGTTTCCCTCGGTCCTGCCGGCCAGACGCGAGTCGTCCTACTCGGCCTGGGTCGCGATCTCGGTGGGCTGCAATAACACCTGCACGTTCTGCATCGTGCCGAGCCTGCGTGGCCGCGAGGAGGACCGCAGGCCAGGCGACGTGCTCGCCGAGATCGAGATGCTGGTCGCCGACGGCGTGCTCGAGGTCACGCTGCTCGGCCAGAACGTCAACTCCTACGGCGTCGGCTTCGGCGACCGGCTCGCGTTCGGCAAGCTGCTGCGCGCGTGCGGCGAGATCGACGGGCTGGAGCGCGTGCGGTTCACCTCGCCGCACCCGCGTGACTTCACCGACGACGTCATCGCCGCGATGGCGGAGACCCCCAACGTGATGCCGCAGCTGCACATGCCGCTGCAGTCCGGGTCGGACGCTGTGCTCCGCCGGATGCGACGCGCCTATCGCAAGGACTCCTACCTGGCGATCATTGACAAGGTCAGGGCGGCGATTCCAGCCGCGGCGATCACGACGGACATCATTGTCGGGTTCCCCGGCGAGACCGAGCAGGACTTCGCCGACACGCTCGACGTTGTCCAGCGGGCCAGGTTCGCCGGCGCGTTCACGTTCCAGTACTCGATCAGGCCTGGCACGCCGGCGGCGACCATGGACGACCAGGTCAGGCCCGAGGTGGTCGCCGAGCGGTACGGCCGGCTGGTGGCACTGGCCGAGGAGACGGCACTGGCCGGGAACCAGGCCATGGTCGGCAGGCAGGTCGAGGTGCTGGTCGCCGACGGCGAGGGACGCAAGGACGGCGCCACCCACCGGATGTCCGGCCGGGCGAGGGACAACCGCCTGGTGCACGTCACCCCGGTGCCCGGCGAGTTGCCCAGGCCCGGTGACGTCGTCACGACAGTGGTGTCGGCGGCCGCGCCGCACTACCTGATCGCGGACGATCCGCCGATCGCGGTGCGCCCCACCAACGGCGGCAACGCGTGGCAGGCCCGCACGACGGCGCAGACGGCAGCCGAGCCCGTCGGCGCCGGCGGTCCCGAGCCGGTCCTGCTCGGCATGCCGGCGCTGACCCAGCGGCCCTGACGTGCGGCGCGCCGGCCGTCCCCCGCCGCGCCGGCCGTCCCGCGCGCGCGGCCGTTCCCGCGCTCGGTGCGCGGGCGTGCCACACTGAAGCCCATGCCGCAGCCAGTCATCGCGGTCGTGGGACCCACTGCTGCCGGTAAGTCCGAATTGTCGCTGCGACTGGCCCGCGCGGTCGATGGCGAGGTGATGAACGCCGACTCCATGCAGCTCTACCGCGGCATGGACATCGGTACCGGGAAGCTCACCGCGGCCGAGCGCGGCGGGGTGCCGCATCACCTGCTCGACATCTGGGACGTGACCGAGACCGCAAACGTGTCTGAATACCAGCGCCTGGTGCGCGCCGTCATCGCGGACGTACAGGCCCGCGGCAGGACCGCGATCCTGGTCGGCGGGTCCGGCTTGTACGTCAGGGCCGCGATCGACAACCTGACGTTCCCCGGCACCGATCCGGCGCTGCGCGCGAGGCTGGAGGGCGAGCTGGCGGCACTGGGCCCCGCGGAGCTGCACGGCAAGCTCGCGGCGACCGACCGGGCCGCCGCTGCCGCGATCCTGCCGAGCAACGGTCGGCGGATCGTCAGGGCGCTCGAGGTGATCGAGCTGTCCGCCAGGCCGTTCAGCGCGACGATGCCCGGCTACGACGCCGTGCTGCCCGTGGCGCAGATCGGCCTGTCGGTTCCGCGCCCGCGGCTCGACGAACGGATCGCGGCCAGGGTCCGCGTGATGTGGCGGGACGGGCTCGTCGACGAGGTCCGGCGGCTGGCTGACCCGGCGGCTCCGGGCGGCGGGCTGCGGGCCGGGCTGACGGCGAGCAGGGCGCTCGGCTACGCGCAGGTGCTGCGCTTCCTGGACGGCGACGTGAGCGAGGCCGAGGCCGAGGAGCAGACGGTGCGGGCCACCCGGCGATTCGCGAGGAGGCAGGAATCCTGGTTCCGGCGGGATCCGCGAGTGCGCTGGCTGGACGCCGGCGATCCGGTTCCAACGCGCCTGGCGGTGGCGGCCAGCACGGAGTCAGCCGGGTGGCGGGCATAGCATCAGGGGATGCGCTACGCCAAAGGTCACGGCACGGGGAACGACTTCATCATCGTTCCTGACGTCGATGACCAGCTAGTACTCGGGCCCGACGTGGTCCGCGCGCTGTGCGACAGGCACGCGGGCATCGGCGCCGACGGGGTGCTGCGCGTGGTCAGGAGGCAGACGGGTCCCGCGCCGTGGTTCATGGACTACCGCAACTCCGACGGCAGCGTCGCCGAGATGTGCGGCAACGGCATCAGGGTGTACACGCGCTATCTGCTCGACCACGGCCTGGCGGCCGGGCCCGACCTGAGGATCGCGACCAGGTCCGGGGTCCGGGCCGTGCGGCAGGAGGCGGACGGGGAGCTGACCGTGGACATGGGTCCGGCCAGCACCGGCAGGACAAGCTGGGCGCTGATCGGCGGTCGCCGGTACACCGGGCTCGCTGTCCTCGTGGGCAATCCGCACCTGGTCTGCCTGATCGCCAAGCCGCTGGACGCCGTCGACCTCTCCGGGCCGCCCGAGGTCGACACCGAGGTCTTCCCCGACGGGGTGAACGTGGAGCTGGCGCGGATCACCGGGGACCACGCGCTGGAGATGCGGGTGCATGAGCGCGGGTCAGGAGAGACGCTCTCGTGCGGAACGGGCGCGGTGGCGGCCGCCGTGGCCGCGGCGGCGTCGACGAGGGAATGGCCGGCGGCAGGGGATGTGAGCTGGATCGTTGATGTTCCTGGCGGCAGGCTGGCCGTCGCGCCGAGCACGACGGCCAGCCTGCTGACCGGGCCTGCGGTGATCGTGGCCGAGGGTGAGACCAGCTCCAACTGGCTGGCCGACCCGCTGGTGACCGCGCCGGTCACGGCCTGATCCGTCCGCATCGGCTGGCCTACCTGCTGCCTGACTCGGCGATCCGCAGGCCCAGCGAGACCAGGGCCCATCCGGTCTGCCGGCGCAGCGGCCCGGCATGCGCGCGGCTGCGCCTGGCCGGCCGGTCCGGCCGGCCAGCTGTGGTCCTCAGTTCACGCGAGCGCTGGCTGGCTAGCTGCTCAAGCTGACGCGAGTACATGTCTGTGCTTCCTCTCTGGCTGTCAACGGGGCGCTTGACGGGTTCTGGACCGAGGAGGCGGGACGGCGATCAGCTCGCCATCTCCGCGGCCGTGGCCCTGGCGACATGCAGCGACCCGCTGACCGTCCGGCACTGCAGGTGCAGGTCCGCGCTGCGGTCGGTGTCCGACGCGGTGAGGTCGCTGCTCACGCGGCCGGTCACCGACGCCAGGTCGAGGAAGACCCCGGTACCCGGGGCGACCTTGACCTCGATGTCGCCGGAGACCGTGTTCAGGTCCCCGCGGCCGCGGGTCATGCCGAGCACACGCACCTGGCCGCTCGCCGTCCGCGCCGTGACCGACGCATCCGCAGCGCCGATCATGATGTTGCCGCTGGCGGTCCTGGTCATCACGTCGCCGGTCGCGTGCCGGATCGAGATCCGCCCCGATGCCGTCTGCACGGTGGGCTCGGCGGCCTCGAGGAGCTGGACGCTGCCC
>WNGJ01002364.1_pt1 | contig 19004 bp, 17 predicted proteins | sample 5400611 | NCBI WGS metagenome assembly WNGJ01 (sample SAMN13153375, study PRJNA577476) | soil metagenome | isolation source: 40 cm soil or saprolite under Garry oak tree replicate 1 | place: USA:California | collected 2016-06-15 | reverse complement strand
CAGCTTGCCTGAAGCGGGGATCAGGTGCTCAATCAAGATTTCAAGCCGATCCGAGGCGGTCCAACAAAATGATGTTTGCATCTTTTCATGCTACCATCTCCTGTCTTGTTGAGCTTTTCATCACAAGCTGGGGAGAGCCCTGCTTATGCCCATGCCCATTTCCACCTTTCTGGCTCCCGCTATTACCGGGCTGGACCTTCGTTTTCAGGCATCTTTCCAGAGAAGTTGTTCCGCAGTGCTGGAGGGCCAGCGCCAGGTAACTGCGCACATTGCTGTCTGTAAGCTTACCACTGGCGTTGGCTTTATCATGGGTCGCCAGGAATTGGGCATAGGCCAGAAACTTATCAATCTCACCATAGCCAAAGACCTGCTGAGAAGAGACCGAGGCCCCCGCAGGCGTAGTCCCCACGAAAGTTCCCCGGTGCAGGGCGCAAATGGCTTGGACGGCATCTCCGTCCCTGCCGGTGCTCAACGCGTACTTTGCCGCCAAATGCTGCGCCTCTGGCAGTCCAGGGCATGTGCTGCTCTTCCGGCCAGCGGCCTTATGACTGCTGGCATGATGGCTATTTTTATGCAGCGCGGCCTGCGCATGCGCCATAGCCATGATTGCATGAACTGCGCCCCGCCCGGCAGGCGTTGCGGCGAACACTGCTGTCGTGCCGCTAGCCACCGTAATACTCAACAGCGTAGCGACCAGTAACTTTCCTTTTAACAAATGAGCGAGTTTCATCCCTGCAAGTTCCTTTCACCAAAAACTCCTTTGTGGATGCCCCGGGCGCAGAGCCCTGGGGAGGAAACACAGGCTCCGAAGGGGAGCGTTTTTCTGTGCAGAACGCTCAAAACTGCGCCCGTAAGGGCCTGTGTGACGGGTAGATTGCTCTACCGCTCCTCTCGACAAGGTTATCCGAAGGTTTGACGTCAAGAGCACTGCGTCGAACCCCGTCTCGCTGTTTAACCCTTGACCGTAGAGCAGTGGACTCTGGTCGGCGTCCACTGGTACCTATTTCTCCGGTAACGTAGCCCGATAGCCTGGTTGAGTGTATCCAACCAGGATGCCCTGGCTGAGTCTGGACAGGTCCGGACTTGTCACAGCCTCGGCTCAAGCGCCGAACAGTTCACAAGCCCACGCCGTTCTGGCGTGGGGTACCTGACCTCATGACGTGGAGTGAAGATATGCGATACCGTAGTCTGTTCCCGTCGGGAAAAACACCGGAACGACCAGGCCAGATAGGCAGGCTGTTCAGGAAGATAGTTGTAATTTGCCGGCAATTGGTTACGGCCTTCGCCTTTTGTATACATGCATTTATCATAACAAAGACAAAAAGGCTATCTTCATTGAATTTATTGTTCACCCGTAACTACAATGGGTTATATTGCAACTTTACTAAGAGAGATTTTTCCTGCGGATAAGGAAAATCATCATTATGGATATCTTGTGGGCGAGGTGGCGTCTATGTTTTCCTGGCGACGAGTTTCTGAGAGCAGCGGGTCCGATCAGCAAGAGCGGCAGCCCGTATTCCGTCGTCAGCTTGATGGTGCGCGGAATGGAGAGTCCGAGGCACTGAGTGCACTCTATCGCCAGTTCCTGCCAGGCATATTCGGCTACATAGCAACCCGTGTGCCGGATCGCGCCACAGCGGAAGATCTGACTTCAGAAGTATTTTTGAAAATGGTTGAAGGCATCGGCCAACTTCGGGCCAGTGACGAGCCGGGATTTGCCGCCTGGCTGCTTCAGATCGCGCGTCTGACTATCGCTGACTATTACCGCAAACGTAAATATCAGCCGATGTTTGTTTCGCTTGAACCCACATTTGGCGAAGAAGAAACCTACGAGGAACGCTGGACGATTTCTTCAAACCAGCCCGATGGCGACCCAGCGCAATGGATAGAGGCGCGCGAGGAATGGGGAAGAGTGGTCGCAGCAATCAACACTCTAACCGAAGAGCAGCGCCAGGTACTGGTTGGCCGGCTGATTATAGGGTTTGATGTAGCCACTGTTGCACGCATGGTTGGCAAAAAAGCCAACGCCGTCAAATCATTACAATTTCGCGCGCTGCAGAGCCTACAACGTTTATTAGGCAATCAACAGGTACCAGAGCAGGCGCTCCAGCATGTCCATGGACGCGACAAGGGGGAGGCATCATGAGGAATCCGCTGCCCGAACGACTGAACGAGCGACTTGAGGAACGAATGGCACACTCCTGGAACGGCGTGCAGCATACTTCCGGGTTCTACCCGGAAGTAGATCAGCTAGTCGCTCTGGCGCATCGACTGCAATCGGCCTCTCCCTTGCAGGTACGTCCAGATTTTGTTCTCCAACTGGAGAGGCGCTTGCTGGTGCGCAACGCCGAACTGCGCCAGCAGCGAACTGCACGGGGCTGGTCGTTCCCACGTCTCTTGCAGGCACACCCCGTCGTTGGAGCAATAATTTGTCTCTGCATCTTGCTGCTGGTAGCGGGCACAGGGACGCTGGTGGCGGCAGCGCAAGCCACCGATCCCGGTAGCCCACTCTACACACTCAAGCGTTGGGAGCAGCATATGCAAACCTCTTTCTCTCCTAACTCAGCGGAAAGCCAGGCCGAGTTGAACCTGCAAGCTGCCAGAGATCGCCTTCACACGCTCACCGGCCTTGCCACCCCGACGGATGCACAAAACTACCGCCAGGCACTGGTAGACCTGGATCAGCAAATCAATACCGCCGCTCAAACCATCAATGTGCTTCCCCTCGGATCGAGTCAGCAACATCTCTTAAGCGAACTTGCCACGCTCAAAGCGGATGCACGTCACACCTTGCGCAGCTTCCTGCCTCAACTGGCCCTGACAGAGCGCTTTGCAACGACGGCAGAACTTGGTCGTCTGGGAGATTCCGTACCTGCCCTGAAGAGCGTCGAGATCGACCTGCCTTCACACCCTGATGGACAGGCCACTATCAGCATCACCGGGACCGGTATCCAGGCCGGGGCGCAGTTGCTGGTAGACGGTCGGCTGGTGGAGGTGAGCGGCTCCTTGCAAAACGGTGTATACGTGTTCGTGGTGAACTGGAGAGGTGATCAGCATTTCCAGAGTATCGGCGTCCTGAATCCCGATGGTACTGCCGTCCAGACGTCTGCTATTACCCTGAAAAAGCCAGGGGAAAACGGGAAAGGACATGGCAACGGGCACGGCCATGGCCATGATGGGAAGCCAGATGGGGCATCTGCATAGTATCATTAAAACAGCATAGCTTTTGTAATTGCTCAACAGGAAGAGTTTATGATGCCACTCGATCCTCAATCTCCGCAGCCGCCGGAGCATGTTTCGTCTCCGTTAGAAGCGCAGATCTTGCGATCTTATAGGCCAGTTCCGTTTACAGTAGTCACCATCACCGATTCGTTCTGGGAACCTCGTATACGGGTGAACCGTGAGCAAACGCTGCCACATGTATACAGGCTTTGTAGGGAAACAGGACGTGTTGAAGCTTTCACACTGGACTGGAAACCAGATGTGGAGCCAGTTCCTCACATCTTCTGGGTCTCAGATGTCGCCAAGTGGGTCGAAGCTGCCAGCTACAGCCTCGCTACCCACCCTGATCCAGCACTTGATGCCCTGCTTGATGAGACCATCGATCTCGTTGTGAAGGCCCAGCAGCCCGATGGCTATCTCAATCCCTATTTCACCGTCGTCAAACCGGAGCAGCGCTGGACGAATCTGCGCGACATGCATGAGTTGTATTGTGCTGGTCATCTCGTTGAGGCAGGAGTGACTCATTTCCAGGCGACCGGCAAGCGGGTTCTGCTGGATGCTGTGTGTCGTTACGTTGATTACATCGATACCGTCTTTGGTACCCAGCCAGGAAAGAAACGTGGCTATCCCGGCCATGAAGAAATCGAACTCGCACTGGTGAAACTGTACCAGGTAACTGGTGAGAAGCGCTACCTGCGTCTGAGTCAGTACTTCGTGGATGAGCGAGGGCATCAGCCACATTATTTCGACATGGAGGCATGCCTGCGTGGGGAGGATCCCAAAATATTCTGGGCCAAGACATACGAATATAACCAGTCACATCTTCCTGTGCGAGAGCAAAGCGAGGTCGTTGGCCACGCCGTACGGGCGATGTACCTCTACAGTGCAATGGCCGATTTAGCACGCGAGCTTGGCGACTATACCCTCTTTCAAGCTTGCACGCGACTGTGGAACCATCTCTGCACAAAACGCATGTATATCACTGGAGGCATTGGCTCCTCTTGGCAGAACGAAGGCCTCACTCGTGACTATGACCTGCCTAACGAAAGCGCCTATGCTGAGGCGTGTGCAGCGATTGGCCTCATTTTGTGGAGCCATAGGATGCTGCAGTTGGACTGCGATGGCCGATATACGGATGTATTGGAGCGAGTTCTCTATAATGGCATGCTCAGCGGTGTTTCGCTCGATGGTCATAAGTTCTTCTACGAGAACCCTTTAGCCAGTCCTGGCAACCATCACCGGCAGGAATGGTATGACTGCGCGTGTTGTCCACCCAACATCGCGCGCTTGCTCGCGTCTTTAGGGCAGTATATCTACGCCTCCAATGATACCGAAGTGGTCGTGCATTTGTATATCCAGAGTTCTGTCCGGTTAGCACTTGATGGTCGAGAGATCACAGTGCGGCAAGAGACGACGTACCCCTGGGATGGTATGATTACAATCCAGTTGGGGATGGACGAGTCGACAGTGTTCGGGCTGAACCTGCGTATTCCCGGTTGGTGCCGAACTGCACGCCTCTCAGTCAACGGTGACTCACTAGATCTGACCGAACATATTGCAAAGGGCTACGCGCGGGTGGAACGCCTGTGGCATCCAGGCGATCACGTGGTACTTGCTCTGGATATGCCGATCGAGCGGGTCTATGCACACCCGAATGTGCGCCAGGATACCGGATGTGTTGCCCTCCAGCGAGGTCCGCTCGTCTACTGTCTCGAAGCGGTCGATCACACAGTGCCACTGCATCGCATTATTCTTCCCAGGACGGAAGATCTGGCGAGTCACTTTGAACCAGGGGTGCTTGGGGGTATCGTCGTGATAACGGGCAGCGCTCAGGCTGCCGGTGATACTGATTGGGAAGGAATGCTGTATCGTTCCTGGCCTGCAACGGCGCATCCATGCGCCATTACAGCCATTCCCTATTACGCATGGGATAATCGCACTCCTGGTGGGATGCGGGTATGGTTGCAGACTGAAAGGTAGCTGCTCTAATAGCCCAGTAAGGCTTGGAGCTCCTTCTCACTTTGCTTGCTAAGAGGGATCATCGTCTCTTGTTTGTCGTTGAGTTGCAGTGTGTAGCTGTTGCGCGTGTATTGGATGACGGATTTGATGTGCTGTAAGTTAACGAGATAAGCACGATGAGCTTTGAAGAAACCTCGACCTGCGAGGTGAGTTTCGAGTTCTTGTAATGTGAGGTTTGTGCTAGCTTCCTCGGTAGCCGTTCGTAGGTATGTTTTGCCGTCGCGGCTGGTAGCATAGAGGATATCACCGGGATCGTAAAGCATGATACGATCATCTTTGCGCGCTGGTACCTTGTAGGGTATGAGATGTGCGGGATCTGCAGATCCCGCACGTACAGCTTCGTGCGTATGGCTGCTGCTGGCGCGGCCATCTTCCAGCTCTACGACATGTGTACAGCACTTGCCTGCCCAGGCAAGGTCTTCGTCGGTCATGAGAATAGCTGTTCCTTCGCTTGCTGCCCGGGTAATCAGGCGGGTGAAAAGTGCCTGGGTATCCAGGTCGGTGCGCAGTACAGGCTGATCAAGGAGCGAGACGGAAGGGCGCCCGATGAGCGTTCGCGCAAAAGCCAGGCGGCGCTGTGCCGTCGGCGCGAGCCTGGAAAGGCGCTGGCGAGCCTGGTCGCTCATGCCCACTAATTCCAACACTTCGCTGACGCGTCCTCGTGGCAGCTTATGCAACTGGCAATAGAGCGCGAGATTTTCTTGTGCATTGAGCCTCTCATAGAGCAGGTCTTCTTCAAAGAGCACTCCTATCCGTGAGCGTAATATGGGTGATTGGTGAATGCTTTCCCCATCGAGGAGGACCTTCCCACTACTGGGAAGCAGCATACCTGAGAGCAGGCGGATCAACAACGTTTTCCCACTATTGGACGGGCCCACCACGGCAACAATGTCACGTGCGTTGAGATCAAGCTGCTCAACGTAGAGTGCGCTGCGGTTCTCAATGATCTTTTCAAGCTGCCGTACCTGCAACATTGCTTGGAAGTCTTCGCCCTGCTATAAAAGATTGGGGCTGAATCCTGCCCGATTCATTGTAACATACATCTTTCATCTTTTGTTTTGCTCCATTCAGCACATAACGTGTTCATTCATCCCCAGGATTGCACCTCTTGACCTCGATTTTGCTCCACTCAGCCAAAATTTGTAGCGCCGGATTTTTTCTCATGTTACAGTTTCATCAGCGTGGTGAAGGGGTAGGACGATAGGGGAGCAGGGCTTCGCCATGCAGTAGTCACTACTCCGATTAAGTGCTAGCGCTGATGCACAGTGATCGACCTGTAATGAACATGTGTATATATAAGGAGAAGCAATATGAAGAACCAGGAACACTCGACGGTCAAAAAGGAAACGTTCATCAACATCCGGAAACTGGCAGCTCTAGATATAGTCTTTCATGGGCCATGGTTCATTCTCGGCGAATTTGCGCTAGGGGTGGCGGGGTGCGCAGCCGGGGGAGCCTTTAGCCTCTTCATCTTTTATCACACCGTCAGTCATCCGCTCTTCGCGGCCATCCTGGGCTTTGCCCTCTCGTGGATTGCGCTCAACTATGTGCCGCTGCTGCTCTATGCCATCAGGATCGTGAGACGCAAGAGTGCAGAGCTTGAAGTGGCGTTCGAACTGGAGCACAAAGACGTCTACGCTCTCAAGTATACCTTTCAATCAGCATTGCTTTTGCTTCCGCTCGTCGTGCCCATTCTTGCCATTGTCCAGGAGATACAGAAGCGCTCACGTCTTGATCGCGGAAGCACAGGGGTTGAAGAAACAAATTAATCATCAGAAAATCAGACTGGAGGATAATGCTTATGATAATGCCTGAACTCATGATCGAAGCTCACGACCTGCGGCGCACTTTTGGCAGCAAAGAAGCTGTCGCGGGTATCAGCTTTACTACACGGCGTGGCGAAATTTTTGGCTTGCTTGGTCCTAATGGTGCCGGCAAAACCACGATCATTCGCATGCTTACCGGGCAGATCGATCCCAGCGGCGGTAGCGCTGTCGTTGCCGGCTGTGATGTGGTCAAGGAGCGTACCCGACTCAAGGAACGCATCGGAGTCGTTTTTGAGGAACAGAATCTTTATGAACGCCTCACAGCGCGGCAGAACCTCGAATTTTCCTGCTGGTTGTATGGGCTGCCGGAAAGCCGGGTGGATGAGGTGCTCGACCTGGTACGGCTACGCGACCGCGCCAAAGACAGGGTTCGCACGTTTTCCAATGGGATGAGGCAGCGCTTGATGATAGCTCGTGCCCTGCTGCATCGCCCGCCGCTGCTCTTTCTCGATGAACCCAGCCGCGGCCTGGACCCGATATCCGCACGCGAGGTACGCCAGACCATCAAGCAACTTAGTGATGCAGGGACGACTATACTGTTGACCACGCACTTGATGGATGAGGCTGATCAACTCTGCCAGCGGGTTGCTTTTATCGTCAATGGGCGGCTTGTAGCTAACGATACACCGCGCAACTTAAAATTGGCCCATGGACAGCGAGCGCTTCTTGTGACATTGGCAGGGGACCCAGGTTCCCGGAATGGCAACAGTGCGCTCTGTGAGATGACTTTGAGCCTCGATGATCCTGCCGACCAGCAAAGACTGGCAACCTGGTTGGCGCAGGACAAGGTACGCGCCATTCACTCTCGCGAGGCCACGTTGGAAGAAGTTTTTATCGAGGTTGCTGGCGTACGCCCAGCGTAAGGAGAACATACTATGCATATTCGCTCGATTCTTGCTATTGCACGCAAAGATGCTCTGGACATCCTCCTGAATAAAGCGACGCTGACCTTGCTCCTGACGCCAATCTTCCTGGCGGTGTTGTTTGTTGTGATAGGAGCACTGCTGGGTAGTCATACAACGAATGCCTTAGTCTACAATCCTGGTAAATCAGGTGTGGAGCAGATTATAAGCAGTGCATTTTCTGATATTAAGATCACGTATGCCAATTCGCCAGGGGATGTGGCAGGCACCTTTGGCCCGGATGGGACGCATAAAACCACATCTTATGCCCTGGGCCTCGTAGTTCCTGCCGACTTTGATGCTAATCTCCGCGCGGGCGGTCATCCACAACTAAATCTCTATGTTGACGGCAGTCAGGTAGGCAATGTGCAGAGTCAACTGTTGCTGCGGGCTCTTACTGACTATGCGCGCAGCGTCGCGAACCCACAACCTCCGGCAAGTATCACTGTTGCCACGGTGAACCCGCCATCTCCTGCAAACAATGCGTTGCAAGATATCGGGCAGGTATACTCAACGGCTATCCTGCTCTCTTCATTCCTCGTAGGGACTTCGCTCGTTCCAGGCCTGCTGGCGGAAGAGAAAGAGAAGAAAACATTGCGTATGCTGATGGTCTCGCCTGCGTCTTTTAGTGACGTGGTGGCGGCCAAGCTGCTTGTCGGCCTGGTCTATCAACTCCTACTGGCGATGGTAGCCCTGGGCATCAAAGGTGGCTATACAGGAGAGGTACCCCTGGTGTTGCTGTTTGTGTTGCTCGGATCCTGCTTCAGTGTCAGTCTGGGGCTACTCATAGGCAGCATCTTTCAGACGGACCGCCACGGGCGCATTCTCAGGGATGATATCCTTCATCTATATCCTGCCGATTTTCTTTGTGGGGCCATTTGTTCAGTTGCTGGGGAGCAATCCGTTTACGCAGCTAATCAAGGTGTTGCCGACCTACTACATAGCCGATGGGGCTGTCAATGCAATACAGGGCCAGGCTACTTTCAGTGCTACCCTGTTGGATGTGAGTGTGATCCTCGCTAGTATTGTACTGCTCTTCCTGGTGGCTGTATGGTCATTGCGCCGCCAGGCTGCCGTGGTGAGCACGATTTAAGAATGAATGTAGTATAACAAAGCCTGGTACCCTTCATGGGTATCAGGCTGGACAGGCCGAAATGAATCTGAGCAATGCATTTTTACATGCTATGCGGGACTTTAACACAGAGTTTACTACAACATCACCAGGACGGTATCAATTACTTTCTTCTGACCATAGTTACATCCTATTTCAGACATGGTAGAATAGCCTCGCCATGAGCAAGGATACTATTAGCCTTAAGCCATCGAAGAAAGTCAATTACCCCCACCTGGAGCTAGCTCCAGGTGGAGGCTTGAGAAAGCCTTGATTGACTAGTCTTAGCACGCAAGCGCTCCGTTCAGACAGTGATGACACCCTTGAATGCCTGCTCTAGTTCGAGGCTCTGTCGTCGGTGATTAAAAGTTCTGATGGGTAGGAACGGTGTTGCCGACAGAACAAGCTGTTTGAACCTTGACGAAGAGCACTATACTCCGAAAGGAGATACACGCCATGTTCGTGTATGTTTTGAATTGTAATGGCAAACCCTTAATGCCCTGTCGGCCACGTAAGGCCAGGCTCTTGCTCAGGGCGGGCAAGGCAAAAGTAGTCAAGATGGTCCCCTTTACCCTGCAGCTGCACTATGGCAGTTCCGGCTACAAACAAGAGGTGTCGCTCGGCATTGATGCAGGCACCAGGCATATTGGGGTGTCAGCAACGACCGAAAAAGCCGTGCTGTTCGAGGCGGAGGTACAGCCACGAATCGATCTGCAAGAGTTGCTTGCAATCTGCATAGATGCTCGCTGCATCAGTGGCAATGCCCTGGCACAGACGGATGGGACGAGGTATCTGATCAAATGGGTGCGGCGCAACAATCGGCACCTCCACAAAGCCACTATCAGGAAAGGTGGGAAGCGACAGCGCAACACTGCGCTGAAATATGTGCAAGGCTTTCGCTTGTTTGATTGCGTAGCCTATCAAGGACAGGTCTGTTTTGTCTTTAGCAGACGCAGTTCAGGCTACTTTGATCTGCGCCTCCTGGATGGAACCAAGATTCATGCCAGCGCCAACTGCAAACACCTCACCATCATTCAGAAAGCTCACACGTGCTTAATGGAAAGGAGAGGCGGCATTCCTCCCACGGGTTCAGCCGTGGGTATCCTGCCGCCGAAATCATGAACACGGAGTCGCCATCGCCGCCCGGCAGTAACAGACTGCGTACATGGTTTCTCAGGCTGCTCTCATTCACTGTCAGCACATGGGAAGTGTACTTCATCCTGCTGGTTGCTGGCTTCCTGCGCTTCTACCAGATCAATACGACCGAGTTGGATGAAGACCAGGCCAAGCTCTATCGCCTGGCCTACGATGCCGTGCATCATGCTCTATTGCCTGTGACGAGCAATGTAGCCTCGATTGGAATTTCTAATCCGCCGGGTGTCATCTACCTTTTCATGCCGTTGGCTGCACTTAGGTTCAACCCGATGTGGGGCGCGGTACTGGTAGGAGTATTCACGACCGCGGCAGGCGTGCTGACATATTTCTTTACTCGTCGCTACTATGGGCGCTTTGCGGGGACAGTAGCTGCGCTGCTGTATGCAACCGCCGCCGGTCCACTCAATTATGCACGCTTTATTTGGCAGCCCAATCTAATGCCACCATTTGTGGTTCTTTTCATGTTTGCCCTGTTCCGGGGCGTTGTTGAGCGTCGTAAGGGCTGGCTCTGGCCTGCCCTGGTGTTGTTCGGCATCCTCTACCAGATGCATCCGACCACGCTCCTGCTCGGCGTGCCCCTGCTGGTGGCAGTAGCGCTTGCGCCAGGGACGCTTCGCTGGCGCGATCTTTTCCTGGCCTGTTTCTTGCTGCTCATCATATTCTTACCTTACCTCGCCTGGGAAGTCTTTACCGGTTTCGCCGATATACACGGTATATTTACGCTGACCAACCAGCATGCACATTTCGACACCCAGGCCATCCGCTTCTATCGTTATTTTCTCGCTCCCTACGATAACCTGCCAGGCAATATACATTCCGTAGTGCGCGCGCTTGCTCCCCTGCTCCCCTGGCTAACTGCCGCTGTGCTTCTACTAACCCTGGGTGGCTTCGTAACGGCGGGCCTGTCGTTCTTGCTCTCAGGAGAGGAACAATCCCGGACCTCGACGATGCAAGGAAGCGGTAGTGTAGTGCGGAAGTCGCTAGCCGTTGTTCTGGAGTGGTGGAAGTCTCTACAGGCCGCGCCCTACCAGTGCGGTCTCCTCTTGCTGCTGGTGTGGCAAATTGTGCCGTTGTTGATCCTCTCGCGTCATGCTATTAGCCTGCATTCGCAATACTTTTTCATGTTCATGCCCGGGCCATATATACTGATCGGTCTTACGCTGGCTAAGATGGCAGAATATGTCCGGACACATGGAGGCAAGTGGACTAGCTTGCGCTATGTCACGTATGCTATTGCTTGCCTTGTGATTGTCGCACAACTGGTGGTGAGTACGGCAGCGGTTATTGATACGAGCAGCGGCTACTTCGATGATCGAAGTTTCCAACCATACCCCTACCATAACGATCTCAGGTCTATGCAAAATGCGCTCAACGAGGCTGACCAGTTGGCGCAACAGCGTCATCTCAGCAGAGTCTATATTACTACAGACTACGCCACGCAAACGGCATTGCGTTACCTGGCCGAGCAAATGCGAACTCCTACGACGCTCTTCGATGCTGCAAGTTGCCTCGTTCTTCCAAATCCTGCTGATGGTCCTGCAGTGCTCCTGGTTGGACCATACGATGGGTTGACCAATGCCCTGCTAAACCAGTTCGCTTCAGCCATGCTTGTCGATTCCCCGGCGCGTCTGGGTGGTGCTCCTTACCGGCTTTATGTGGTCACACCTGCTGCGGTTCAAACCCCCTCCTCAATGGCTTTTACGGGTGATTTACAACTACTCGATACACAAGGACTCAATTACAACGGCTCGTCATGGCTGGTTACACGTTGGAGCCTTCTGCGCTCAGAGCAGCCGAGGTATCGAACAACATATAGCTATGCCATGGCGGCTATCCCCGCTGGTGCAGGCCAGCAGAGTAGCGGGAGTGGGTGTACTTTTACTGCGATACGAGCAGGTGATGAATTGCTAGTTGCCTTTAGCCTGTCCAGAGGTGGTTCCGCTCCTGCCTCTGTAGCGATTAAAGCGCAATCTTTCATGACGACGCCGGATAACCCATACTACGGCCCATTTCATCTGGAGACCGATGGCGACCGGCGTACAGCGGCGATAAAGCTACGCACAGTAGACGGTAGTGACAGCATTATGTTCCCCAACCAACCTCTTCGAGCCCACTAGCGTATATAAAGCTATGCTGCTACAATATGCATAACTATGGAAACGCAGCGAAGGTGAGGTCAACATGCGCTCAATCAGACCAAAACGTGAGTTGATTCCGCGCTGGGAGATGCCAGCAGATCCAGTGAAGGCCGTGTTCTGGTTTATGCACTGGTTGTTGAAGGTGCTTGTACGTTTCTTTTATGTAGCTGTGCTGGCGGGAGTCATAACCGAAAGCATCCTCAACGGCATCGTTGGAGGTGTTGTTACCCTCCTGGTTGGCCTGGGTGTATGGGCGGGATTGGCCGCTGTATTGTTCCTTTTCAATATCGGAACAGGCATATCGAAGGGAGTTGCAGAAATAAGTCGCATGCAACGGGGCCTTCCGCCGCGTTCTCCCTTCTATAGCTCGGCGGAGCCAGATATAGAAGGCAAGATTGTCGAGGGTACCGTGACCGATTTGGAGGAAGAACGCAGGAAGCGTAGACAAGAAATGTAGGGGCGGGGACGTGCTCGATAAATCGGCACTCTACAGCCTCCGCCCTCCCTGCACGATAATGTTCACCTTACTTCGTTCTCCTCCTCCCATAAGCGCCAGGCTTTGTCGTCAGGCGTTGGCACGTAAGACAATAGAAACCTGCCTACACCTTCAATGAAGTAGCTTCCTAACGCTGCTGGCAGCACCATCGTCTCGCCGCGAGAAAGACGCTCGCTGCCGGTGAGCGAAGTGCCAAAGTGTACCTCAACCTCGGCCCCTAGAGAAGAGAGGATAATGCAACTTTTCTCCGTTCTGCCTTCCACGTAGCCCTGTCTAGCATTTTTCTGACTAAGCGTCATCTCACAAGTGACAAAATACTTGCAGGCCGCCAGGCACCGTTCGTCGTAATCTGGCCCACCTGCTAGCTGCACTGGCATCACCTTTACACGGGGTGATACACTATAGTGCGAGACAGCAAGAGATTGTTCTATGTGCAACTGGCGTGGCGTACCGGCGGCGGTGCGACGGCCGTAGTCGTACATGCGGTACGTGATATCTGAGTATTCCTGCAACTCGTAGAGCATCACTCCACGGCCAATAGCGTGAACCGTTCCGGCGGGCACGAAGATGACATCTCCTACTTGAACGGTTTCCTGGTGAAGAAGCTGTTCCAATGTTTCGTGTCGAATCGCTTCGTGAACCTGTGCGCGCGTGGTGGGAGATTTAAAACCATGAATGATGGTGGCGCCGAGCTCGGCGGCAAGGATATACCAGTATTCTGTCTTGCCCAGTTTACTTCGCTCATGCAGCGCGGCATAAGTGTCATCCGGGTGGACCTGTACCGAGAGGTTGTCGTTGGCATCGATGAACTTGGCGAGCAGTGGGAAGCGATTGCCGAAGATGGAAATGGCTTGCTCGCCAAGTAATGCTGATCCTAGTTCCTCTACTAACGTACCCAGCATTTTGCCTCGATAAGGCTCGTTCAGCGCAACTGTGCTTATCTCGGTCTCCCAGGCTTCACCGATGAGAATATCGCCGGGTGGCAGCGATTTCCACCCATCGCGTTCTAATCTTCGTCCTCCCCAAATAGTCTCGTGCAACGATGCTTCTAATCGAATGGGATACAAACGCTCCAAAGATTACTCCTGACCGGGATGATGAACCTCTTTCAAACATGCATGTTGCACGTCAGATCAGAGCGCCAGCAAAGTTCCTTCGACCTGCCGGCGCAGTTTATCGCGCATCACTATACCTTTGATGCGGTTAATCTCCTGACCCCCTTTGAAGAAAACGAGCGTAGGAACGCCATCGACATTCCATTGGCTGGTCAGTTGCTCGTTCTGATCCACATTCAGCTTGGCGAAGGTTACACGCCCCTGGTACTCATTGCCAATCGCTTCGAATTCCGGGTCGAGTATCTGGCATGAACTGCTCCACTCTGCCGAAAAATTGACGATGACCATATGTGGAGCATTCAGTACCTTTTCAGCAAAATCCTCGCTTGTGACATTGATATAGCTGTCTACCATGATACCCTTCTTTGGATTCATTCCCAACTTCAACCATAGAAACTCCGTTCTGGGTACTCATCTCTTTCAAGAGATGAGAGGAAAGAACGCCGCCCGCAGGCGGAATATCCCTTGCGGGAGGGCATTTTGAAACGGAATGCCCAAACCGTAAGGCACTGGCTTGCGCCAGGTATAGCGCTCCCCTCGGCAAGGATAGCAGGCGGGACATGTGCTCCTCACTGCAACTACCCTCCGTCACTGGTTAAAGGAGCACTCCTAGAGCCTGGAACTGAAGCAGCATTCCAGGGTAGGTGCTTCACCACTTCCTGATATCATAGCGCTCTCAACACACGAGATGACGCGCGCTAGCTTGGCTTCTCATGCTCAAGCGCTCAGCCTGGTCAAGTGAAACTTGCAACAGCCTCGTCTAAAGCGACGAACAGTTTACAAGCCTATCCCTTCCAGGGGATTGGGCCCTTGACTGCTGTTTTCTGTCAAACGATGTGATCGAGGTATTGCCAAAAGGGTATCACCCATTAAGTATGCATGTCAAGGAAGAGATCCGTTAGCCAACAAGGCCTCGGCGTCCTCTATCACGTAGCGATAACCCTGCTCGGTGAGAAAGAGTTGGCGATTGGCGGAGAAATCCTGGTCGCGCGTGTCACGGGTGACGATGGAGTAGAAGTATGCCAGGCTTCCATCGCTTTTGGGGCGCAGGATGCGGCCCAGGCGCTGTGCTTCCTCTTGCCGAGAACCAAACGTCCCCGATACCTGAATGGCTACATTAGCATCGGGCAGGTCGATCGCGAAGTTCGCCACTTTGCTAACCACCAGCCGCTTGAGATCGCCGCGGCGAAACTGATCGTAGAGCTTTTCGCGCTGGGCAGTTGGGGTGCGTCCAGTCAAGAGGGGAGCTTCCAGATCGCTGGCAAGGAGTTTCAACTGATCAATGTACTGTCCAATGATCAATACCTGGTCATCGCGATGGCGCTCTGCCAGATAGCGTGTCATCGTAAGCTTTGCGGGACTTTCTGCTGCCAGGCGATATTTCTCTCGCTCCTCGGCCAAGGCATAGTTGAGCTGCTCATCTTCTGTCATACCGACACGAATCTCGTGGCATTCGGCAGTGGCTATCCAGCCTTGCCGCTCTAGTTCGCGCCAGGGAACGTCATATTTCTTGGGGCCGATCAGGCTAAAGACATCAGCCTCGCGCCCATCTTCGCGCACCAGGGTTGCAGTCAATCCCAGGCGCCGCCGTGCCTGAATCTCGGCAGTAATGCGGAAGACAGGAGCAGGCAGCAAATGTACTTCGTCATAAATGATCAGCCCCCAGTCATAGCTAGTGAAAAGGGCAAAGTGTGGGAAATCCTCTTCTTCCGAACGGCGGTAGGTCAGTATCTGATAAGTACTCACTGTAATAGGACAGATGTCTTTACGTTCGCCTGTATATTCTCCCACCATTTCAGGAGGGATATCGGTCTTATCAACAATTTCTTGTATCCACTGGCGCACAGCTATGGTATTTGGCGTAAGGATCAGTGTGGCACGTTGGATGTCAGCCATAGTGACCAGGCCCACGATAGTTTTGCCTGCGCCACAAGGTAACACAACCACGCCGCTCCCGCCGCTGGGTGCTCCCCCTGCATAGTATGCAGCCGAGGCGGCGTACTGGTATTTGCGTGGCTCAAAATCTTTCGTTTGCAGCGTCTTCGATCTGAGCTTCAGCGGAAGCGGGGAACCTTCGGTGTAACCTGCCAGGTCTTCGGCAGGGAAGCCGATATGAATAAGCGCCTGCTTGATATGTCCGCGACGTGATGCATCAACTTGAATAGTATGACTGCTCAGTTGGCGCAACAGGTAGGGCTGAGTGCGCTTGTGGTGCATGATTTCGGCAATGAGTGCAGCATCATTGGAAATGAGTAGCAATGCATCACCTTCACGTATCAGCTTGACACGGCCATAACGGCTGACATACTCTCGAATATCGACAGCGACGTTGACCGGAATATCATACTTGCTGTAGCGTGTCAGCAGCTCAAGTATCTCTTGAGCACTCATGCCTCCTGAAGCAGCGTTCCAGAGAGATAACGGTGAAAGACGATAGGTGTGTATATGCTCTGGTGACTTTTCTAACTCTGCAAATTGAGCAAGAACATCCCTGGCCTCAGCGTGTAAGGGATGGTCCACCTCCAACAAGATGGAACGATCACTTTGCACAATCAGTGGATTACTTTGATTCATTGATCCTCAGACTCCTGGCATTTCTGCCCAGGTTGTAATAAACTTCATGATGGAATTAATCGTTGCCTCTTCATACCCACGCATCAGGTGACGAGCGCCTGTAATTACTTTGATGCCCTTAGGCCCCTTTTGTAGTTCGACGAATGGTTCTAGCTTATAGAGCGGGCAAATCTCGTCAAATTCACCGGTTACGAACAGTTTAGGACGATCGAACGCTTTAGGAAAACCGCCAGCAGTGCGGAAGAGCGGCAGGCTAATAGCAACAAGCGTACGTATGCGCAAATCGAATGGTGCATATAGGAGGGCAATATATGCGCCAAAACTATGGCCTATGACGCAGACCTTAGCTGTATTAATCCCTGGTCGCGTGAGTGCGATGTCAATGGCGCCTGCAAGGTCAAGTGGCTCCAAGCGTCCGTCTGTCTGCTGGCCCTGGCTCTTACCGACACCGCGAAAGTTGAAGCGCAAGGCGACCATCCCTGCCTGGGCCAGGCTCCTGGCAAGAGCCACCGTAATTACATCATTCATATCACTGCTAGCTGGCTGGGGATGACAGAGCACGACAACGGGAGCCTGTTCTACCTGTAGAGGTTCGTGTAATACCCCCTCGAGGAGAAAAGAAGGTTGCCCACGCGTGTAAAATGCGATAGGTCGTTCAAAGTTTGCTGGTGATGGAGTCATCTTTAACCTTCATGCTATTTTCTTGTTTCCTCCGCTGTGGCCTCCATCTTATCGCAGCATAGAGACTGCGTCAACCACTTTGTCAGACGATTATGGTGCAGCAGTGTGTTATGATATGTAACGGAAACTGTGCGTTAAAAACCGAACAGTTTTCACCAAATACGTTGATTTGCTCTAACAAAACCTTTGCATGTGCGACGAAGGATGTTATACTTACATATAACAAGAATACGCATCTTCGAGTAACAAAGTCGTGTGTAGCGCGATAATCGATAGTGATCTACTTATTTTTGTGAGTCTATCTCAATACACCAATGGTTTTGGTGAGTGCTCAATTAAGTATAAGCGCCAGAGGCACGGGGCTTTATTATTTTAACTCACCTCTGAACGCTCCCTGCCCGTACGAAATCCTCGGGGGAAGGATCTCGACGAGCCTGAATTGACGATGCTGTTTAGCATCAATGCCCTGCCGTCTCTGGGCAGTTCGCACCTCTGGATAGTGGAACTTGCATGGGTGATCGCTTTCATCACTGCTTGTGTTGGCACATCGAGAAGAGCCTGCATAATTGAGTGAGGGTCGCTAATGTGTGCCCATCAGTAGTTATGAAGAGTAGATTTCTCCATCCCGCCTATGACCTTGGTTGGGTTATATTGGAGATAGCAAAACCAAACATAGAGTCAGGAGTAGACATGGCCAATGTTCTAGTCGTTGAGGACGATTTGTTGATCACGAGATTGCTCAGGTTAACCCTGGAAAGCGATGGATACAATGTGATAGCTGTCCTTGACGGTGAGGGTGCTGTTCAATTTGCACTACGTGAAACGCCGCACCTGGTTATTCTAGATGGCGGGCTAACAGGAGCCGATGGCCGTCAGGTAGCCCGGCGATTACGCGAACATCCAAAAACCATGCATATTCCTATTATTGTATTGAGCGAGCAATCAGAGATAGCTGTTAAAGTACAAGCGTTCGAGGCCGGCATAGATGACTATATTACGAAACCTTTCCATGATGAAGAACTACTAGCGCGAGTGCGTACCCAGCTACGTCGCGTCCAGCAACGATTTCTCTCTCCGCTCACTGGCTTGCCAGGTGGTTTACAAGTAGAGCAAGCTATCAAGTACAGCCTCAGTCGTCCAGACCCCTGGAGTATCCTCTATCTAGACCTGGACAATTTCAAGGCCTTTAACGACGTCTATGGTTTCTTGGCTGGCAACGATTTGATTCGTTTAGTAGGGCGAATTTGCCAGCAAGTCGTCCACGAGTATGGTAATACTGATGATTTCGTAGGGCATATTGGTGGGGACGATTTTATGGTCATGACAACGCCTGAGTGTGCTAAAACACTGAGTCTGCGTGTTGCTACGCACTTCAAAGAAGAAAGCCTCGCACTATACCGTCCAGAGCACCGGGAACGTGGCTCCATCAGTGGAGTAGATCGGAAGGGGAGGTCATATCAGTTCCCTCTGGTCTCCCTATCTATTGGTGAAGTAAGTAACCAGATACGACAACCTCACAGTATGCAAGAACTGAGTTACCTGACGGCTGAAGCCAAGTATCTGGCGAAACAATCCAACGGCAATATTTACTATCCCCCCTCTCCACGAGATAGAACATACCAGGAATACCTTCACTCCACTGTTCTCTCCTCCTCCTCACTGCTACCACCTTCGCTCTCCGCTATCGGCAACTTGCATCAAGATTTGTTGCACATACTCGAAGGGGAGAGCATGAGCGAATTTGAGCAGCGAGTACCCTGGTAAT
>WNGJ01007647.1_pt1 | contig 19006 bp, 16 predicted proteins | sample 5400611 | NCBI WGS metagenome assembly WNGJ01 (sample SAMN13153375, study PRJNA577476) | soil metagenome | isolation source: 40 cm soil or saprolite under Garry oak tree replicate 1 | place: USA:California | collected 2016-06-15 | reverse complement strand
CGAGCAAACAACACGCGCAGATAAGTATAGACTTCGGTGGCAGTGCCAACCGTGGAACGCGGGCTGCGGTTGGTGAGGTGCTGGTCCACGCTGATGGATGGGGAAAGCCCGGTGATGGCGTCGACCGGGGGTTTCGCCAGCCCAAAGGCAACTAGTCCGAGCGATTCCATGTATTGGCGCTGGCCTTCTTTGAGCAGGATGTCGAACCCGAGGGTGGATTTACCCGAACCGGACAGACCGGTCAGGACAACGAGCTGGTTCTTGGGGATCGAAAGGGTGACATTTTTCAGGTTATGCAGCCGAGCGCCGCGAATAGTGATTTGAGCAGTCATCTGACCTCCAGGGTTATGCGCATCCTTTCCAACGCGTTAGTCCTGATGACAAGAGGCTGCCCATCCGTGGTACCCAGGAAGTTGGGAGTGGGCGGAGATTGAGTGGTCCCCGCGTTCCCAGTAAGATCCCATGGCATAGTCCTACTCCTTTCTGGCCTCAACTCTCGCATCGCTTGTCCTTTCCGCTCATTGTACCATATAACATGATTTACACTTGTTTGTACGATTTGCACCAGCTGATCTGCCTGTGGTCAGCACAAAAACGATACAGGAATTTCTTGTTAGCTTCAGTCATCTGAGTGACGCTACGCGCAGACGACGCTACAGTACCTTCTGCGCCTTTTACCGCTGGCTCGTTCGTCATGGGGTGGTCGAGACGAATCCGATGGAACGGCTTGATCCTATCGAGCAGGTAGAGCGTGAACCACCGGTCATCAGCGTGCCAAAGGCAGCCAGGCGCTTTCGATGGAAGGCTGGCTGCTTGAGGCGCCGCTGCTTGAGCCAGGATTCCCCGTCGTTGGTGACGAGTCCCTGGCCAAGTAGCGATTTCAAAATCCTGTAGGGATAAAAGTCTTTGTGAAAGTTTCGCTGGTCGCTTAAAACCCACGCCGGGCCGCGTCTGCTTGCTCTGCCAGTTGCTGGAGGACGGTAAAGAACTCCGGCGATTGGCCGATGAACAGCCCGTCGGCCGTCCAGGCCTTGACCGTGGCCACTGCACCCCCACTCCCCGCTATCTGGGTCGGGCGAATGATCGAAACCGCCGGCAATGATCGGCTGAGAAAGATGGTGGGCTCGGGCATGATCAGGTTGGTCTGGAAGTCCTCGCCGCCAAAAGGAGAGGCATTGAGGTCCGGAAACACCAACCCATTGGTGGGGTCGGTCAGCGCAGGTGCATTGCCCGCCTTGTCATGCCACGTCTGAAAATGGGATGTCTCGACTGGGCCGATACTGAGCAAGACGCGCAACACTTCCAGATTAGTGGCCCCCTGAGCCAGCGTGGGGTAGAGGCTGCTGCCCCCTTGTTCGATAAACCCAAAATGGAAGCCTGCCGTGTTGGCGATCGCCTGGATGTGGTTAGCGGGGGCGAGGTCGGCATCGGATCTTGGAATGGCCGGAAACTGCCCTTTCAACAACCCTGGGATGGCTGGTGGGAAGGTGTCCCCGAAATCGGGGTTCTGCGTGCGGCTGCGGTAGCGCGTCCACCAGCTGGTGTCCACGGTGAGCTGCATGAGATTGGTGAGCCGTTTCTTGCTCTTCTGTGCGCCTGTCGCTTGACTGCCCTTCAACGTGCGAAACTTATCCAGATCGACGGGATTGGCGCCCTTGGAAGCCAGGTAGGCGTTGAGGAAGGTGAAGTGGCTGATCTCATCCTCGGTATTGTCGTGGATATACTGGGGCATGTCCCCATCCAGCTGTAGTAGGCCATTGATGTAGGGTTTGCTCCCGCTCCCCCCTGGCACTTCGCTGTCCTGGATGCCTCCCAGTTCGTTGTATTGTTGCCACAGATCGGTTTCGAGAATTTCGATCGCAGCCGCGAACCGGAGAATGGCCACGTCTCCGCTTGTAAGATCGGCACTTCTTTCTTTATCGCGATCTCTTTCTTCGGCGAAGGCCGGTAACGAAAACCCATTGGCCACGAGGGCGGCGCCGATGGTTCCTGCTCCTCCTGCTACCAGTCCTTTACGCAAAAAGGAACGGCGGCTGCTAGGATGTTTCGATGGTTGCACATTTTCTTCCATAATCTTTTCTTTCTGCGCCTGTTGCGCGTTATGTTCCATGATCTTCTCCTGATCGTGGTTGAGTCCATCCAGAGGCACGCGGGTCGAGGCCTGTGTGCTCGGTGAACAACGGATGCACACTCAATGTGTACATCAACAGGTTACCTAACATTCAAGTGAATGTGAGAGCGGCGTGAAACTCTGCGTAAATAGATTCGTAGCAGGTTACAACGCAATCCTCCGCCGCCTGTTTCTCAACTGCTGAGGATTTCCTTTCTACCTGGGATTTTGAGACCTACAAGGCAACCTATCGCGGAAATCTGCTACAAAAAGGGCGGCGCGAGCGACTGCATGAAGAGATGAAAAGCAAAGCCAGCTAAATGCTTCCAATTATACAGATTAGCCCGGTACAACCACACTGATCGGCGGACAACGTTGTCCATCGATCAGTGTGGTTGTACCGGGCGCGGGCCGCTACTCTAGCCCGTGCGGTGCGTCGTTACGAGCTGCTCGTCTTGCCTTCATTTGACGCCGAGGTGGGGGAGCACGAATTGCGCAACGTTGTGCCCGAGCTCGGAACCCACCTCGATATCGATCCGCGTGTGCTGTCCCGAGTAGATCCGGCTCAGGCCGGCCTCGGTCGCTACATCGCTGTAGCTGGTAAAGGTCCGCACGACGCCTGGCATGACGTCGGAGGTGACCCGGATTTGATCCTTCTTCGGGAAGAAGGAGGACAGCACGGCCGCTCCGGCCCCGCTAATCACGCCGTGGGCGGATGGATAAGAGGGATCAGGTGCGGTGGGGGCGAGCGGTGTCCAGGTCGGGTCGCCGACGATCGCCGGATTCCCGGCCGTATTGGCCTCGCGGATGGCCGTGATGGGCCTCCACAGCTGGTAGTGGTATTTGGCGTCGTAGAAGGCGATGGTGCTGTCGGCGAAGGACAGGTTGAGCACCGCGAACAGGCGCGCGGTGGTCTCCAGGTTCGTGTGGTGCGCCAGGGCGGCATTCTCGGCGATCTCATTCCAGGTGTTCCAGATCGGCCCTGCCCAGAACTTGCCGATCACGGTCTGGTCAGGCGTCCGCGTCGTGCTGGTGTTTTGACCCAGGCTCTTCACCTCGTTGATGGCTTGTGCATACGCCTGGCTGGTCAATGCGGGGGGCGGTCCCGGGCGGAACTGCGCCGCGTTGTCCAGCACAAAGGGGGTCACGTTACTCCAGTTGGTGAAAACGGGTGCCGCGAACTTCGGCGGCGTGAGCTGGTAATTGCCCGGCTGGTTGCCCGGCACGAAGGGTGGCGGCGTGGCGGCGGAACCGTCAGTGGCGCGGATGGCGAGCAAGCGCGCGGCGACGGCCTGGCCGACCTGGCTTCCCTGCTGCTTGCCGGCTCCATTCGGGATCGCGGCGAGCTCACTGGCGAGCTGCTGATCGAGCGCCGCCTTCCACTTGGGGTAGAGCGCTACCAGGGTGTCATGGCCAGCCGTGGCTGCTGCGGCATCGGCCCGGGCGCTGCTGGGAGCGGATACCGAGAAGAGGTAGGCAGGGGCATCCCGGGTGATGGAGACGACGGCGTCGTAGATCGCCGCGTGCAGGATGGCGTAGCTGCGCGTCGGGTGAACGGTGGCCGGCTGAGCACCGGGCGTTTGGACGATGTGGAGCAGCTCCTTATTCCAGGCGATGACGACGGCGCCGGAGCCATTGAAGGCGTTCGCGGTGTTACTGCTCGCACCGACCTTCAGTGTGGATGTAAGGACCAACGTGGCAACCAGTGCACCGATCACCAGGACAATGCCGATGGAAGTTCCCACGACCAACTTCTTCTTCATATCTGCGTTCTCCTTCTGGCTGACTCACTATTCATAAAAAACCTCATAAAATAGTTCCTCCTTCTGTTCTTGGTCAAATGTGAACGGCAGGTGATTTTGCGTTCAAGGGACACATGACATAAGCGGAAAACACTTCTGCCCTACTATCGTCACAATACATATAGCGTTAGTTGAGGCAGAGAGCCATCGACAGAATCGCGTAATTTTTCCCTTGATGCTCTAGAAACCCTTTAGACAGAATTACCTAGCCTTCCTTGTAGACTGCCTGGGCGAAGCTAGATGATGAAGTCAGCCATACAGCTAGGTAATTCTATCTAGACGGTTCTCAGAGGAATGCAGAGAAGGAATTACATGATTTTGTCGATGCACTCCTGCTCCCCTTGGATGTATATCTCTTAGTAGACTCCTGGTAGCACAGAGCCTGGCTATTCAATAAGCCCCTGGAATCTCGGCTATCCTGGACACACTTGCAGCCAGCAGGTGAGAGCATATAAGCACGATTACAAGTATCCATGAGTAGGAATGAACAGGGAGGTAAGCACATGATAAACGGTCAAGACAAGGAAAGGCATAGACGAAGTATGGATGGTGAACGCGAAGAACTCCAGCAAGCTACTCAGCGCTTTGTACGAAGTATGTTTCGGGCTGGGGTAAGTTTAGCGCTTTTACCGATGCATAGGTTGCCACCAAAGCCACAGCAGCATTTCCATGCCGCTGGTCGTGAATTTACCCACGGGTGGGCTGCACTCATACACGGACTCGCTGATGGTATAGAAGAGATGGCGGAGGATACCAATCCATCGACTACCCTCGGAGAAGGCCCGCCTACTGATGAGGAATCGGACTGAATCCGAGATACATAAAAAAGTAGCGGTTAACTCCAATGCTTCTCTTTCACAAGAAAGGGCATGCTATGCCAACAAAAACGCCTCGGATCAATCGGCTCTTTCAGATTGTACGCTTTCTCCGAGTCGCACGCCTTCTCTTCTGGACGATCTGGGTTATTTATCGCGAGCGTCGCCGGGTAGTATGTGCGCATGCGCGTGGCAACTATGCGGTACGACCAGATAGTGACGTGTTGATCGAGGTGCTTATCGCATTCCGCGAAACCGCGGTGGAACTCGGCGTCCTGATGATTAAGCTGGGACAGTTCCTCAGTTCTCGCGTTGACCTGCTGCCGGAAAAGGCTATTGGCATACTGAGTTCATTGCAGGATGAGGTGCCACCTGCACCCTTTGAACATGTCGTGCATATCATAGAGTCTGAGTTGGGCAAGCCTGTTGAGGAAGTGTTCAGCATGCTGGAGCGCAAATGTACCGCTGCCGCCTCGCTTGGCCAGGTCCACAAAGCGATCCTTTCCTCTACCGGTGAGACGGTTGCCGTCAAAATCCAGCGCCCCAACAGTGATCAGCTCGTTCGTATGGACTTGAGCGCGCTCAAGTTCGTTATCTGGATCATCACGCGATTCGTAGACATGAACCACTTTATAGATCTCGCGGGGGTCTACCAGGAGTTTAAACGCACGATCTATGAAGAGTTAGACTACGTTCGAGAAGCCGCTAACGCCAGACGTTTCAAAGAGATATTCAAAGATGATCCTATGATCTACATTCCCCGTGTCTATGACCAGTATGCATCACGGCGCGTGCTGGTTCTAGAGTGGATCGATGGCATCAAGATCAACGATTATGCTGCGCTCGATGCAGCAGGCATCGACCGCTTAGAGGTGGCCAAACGCACAGTCTGCGCCTACTTCTACCAGTTTTTTGAGGCAGGCTTTTTCCACGCGGATCCGCATCCTGGCAATATTTTTGTCAAACAAGGGTCAACAGGCGCTGGACCCATCGTCATCTTTGTCGACTTCGGGATGGTGGGGTCTCTCACGAAAAATATGAAGAGGTTAATGAAAGAGGTGTTTCTGGCTTACATAACACGCGACTCACATACACTCGTTCATGCCCTATCACAGCTTGGCTTCATTGACGAGGGTGCAAACCTTGCCTCTATCGAGCAGGCCATGTCACTGATGATAGAGCGGTATCACGGGATGACGCTGGGTGAGGTGAGTGAACTAGAGATTTCCGAAATGGTACATGATGTCGGCTATCTGCTGTATGGACAACCATTTCAAATCCCGGCGCAATTTGCTTTCACCGGGCGCGCTGTTGGCACCCTGATCGGAGTTTCGACTGGATTGGCCCCTGAGTTCAACTTCGTTGAAGTCGCTATCCCCTACGCACGCAAGTTCCTGGGCCTTGATGCCGATGGTATGGAACAAACACTGCAACGACTCTTCAGCCAGTTGCTCGACATGGGCAGAGTGTTGCTGACGCTGCCGCGTTCTTTGGCGCAGGTCATAACCAGGCTCGAAGCCGGGCAGATCGAGGTTAAGCTTGCCAGCAACGGGCAAAGTAAATGGATAGGCTTGCGCGGACGCAGGAGCGGGAGAGATAACGGCGCATCCTCCGGTGTAGGTAGCTTCACCTGGCTCTTCATGTTCGTCGCATCGCTGGCCGGGGGTATCTTCCTCCTGACCAATACGCACCAGTTCATCGCTGGCTCGTTCTGCTTCGGTTTGGCTGGCTTGGCTATGTTGAGGTTGTTAATGAAGAGCTGATAGGTTATAGGTAATTCTATCTAAAGGATTGCCAGAGCAACGCGGAGAAAGAATTACACGTTTCTGTCGATGCACTCCCACCTCCCTTTGATGTATATTTCTTGAACTGAGCTAAGCGTCTATACCTGGAACTAACTACCCGGAGATAAAGTAATGCGACTTGATACTGTTCCTGAAAGCCTCTTTGAGCGGATTGCACTCCGAGCAGGAGTTGTGCCAACTCCTCTCGGGGATACCATAGTAGCCATGACACTGGCCCGTACTATCATGGTGTCCACGAAGCTTGGCATCTTCGAGGCATTGGCAAAGCAAGAATGTACCGCGCGTGAGGTTGCAGCACGCTGTGGGCTTGATCGACATGCGACAGAAGTGCTCCTCTTTGCGTTAGCAGGTGCAGGCTACGTGCGCAGCAAAGCAATGCGCTATACACTCGCGCCGGTGGCCCGGAAATGGCTGCTCAGGAGCAGCCCGCAGTCGCTTTATGACTATATGATGTTCAACTTCTTGAATTGGACCTGGGATGAACGCTTTGAGGACTTTATCCGCACCGGAAGGCCAACACAAATACACCAGGAAATGTCAATTGATGAATGGCAGGTGTATCAGAGGGGCATGCGCTCTCTGGCCGGCTTCTCTGCTTTTGAGGTGGCCCGGCGCATGCCGCTCCCACGAGGCGCATCACATATGCTGGACATCGGCGGTTCCCACGGCTACTACTCGGTAATGCTCTGCCGTCGTCATCCGGGGCTATGCTCGGTCGTTTTCGATCTGCCGGAAGCCGTTGTACACGCGGCAAAGATTCTCGCGCAAGAGGGCATGGGCGAGCGCATTGTCCATCGTGCCGGCAACGCGCTGACGGACGAGCTGGGAAACGAGGAGTACGATCTCATCTTCATCGGCAGTCTCCTGCACCATTTCGATGAGAAGGCGAATCGCGATCTCGTGAAGCGCAGCGCGCAAGCCTTACGCCCAGGTGGTTACCTGGTGATCGAGGAGTTCCAACGCTTTCAAACGCCTCGCATAGATAAAGGAACGTCTCGAGAATCGGTGAGTGTCGTTATCTACGCTGGAGCGTCACCGGTAAGCCAAACCGTGGGCGCAGCGAAAGTAACGCCTCGGGCTCGACCGAGTGGTCAGGAACCAGGCGCAATGTGTAGCGTTGCGCGACAGCGGCCAGGATTAATTGCATCTCCATCAACGCGAAGTTGATGCCGATACAAATGCGCGGTCCCCCCCCGAATGGGAAATACGCGTAGTGCGGGCGACCGGCAGAACGTTCCGGTGTGAAACGCTCGGGATCGAACACGTCTGGGTTCTCCCAAAAAGCGGGATGGCGGTGCGTCATGTAAGGGCTCAGCACAATTATGCTGTTTGCTGGAATGGAGTAGCCTCCAATCTCGTCACCGGCGATTGCTTTGCGGCCAAACACCCAGGCTGGTGGGTAGAGCCGCAGGGTTTCCTCGATCACCATGTGTGTATAGGTGAGGTCGGCGAGATGCTCAACTGTTGGCGGATGACCGCCAAGTACCGTGTCCAGCTCGATTTGCAGACGACGCTCCATGTCAGGATACTGGGAAAGCAGGTACCAGGCCCACACAAGCGCGGTTGATACCGTTTCATGGCCAGCGATAAGCAGCGTCATCACTTCATCGCGCACCTGTTGGTCGTTCATCCCCAGCCCTGTCTCCTCATCACGCGCTAACAACAGCATTGAAAGCAGATCTCCCGCGTCCGTGTTCTGCTGGCGACGCTGGGTGATGATGCCAAACACTACCTGGTCGAGAGCGCGGCGTGCGTCCTGAATGCGGCGATTACGCGGTGTAGGAACGTTGAGCGGCGGGAAAGGAGCATAGAGGTACTCTGAGAGCAGCCTGTTCACTGTCGTTACGGCCTGGCTGACGCTATGCGCCTCATCGCTAAGATCAATGTTGAAAAGGGCTTTGCCTACGATACACAGTGTAAGGCGTAGCATCTCTGCTGCCACATCCAGTGGTTGATTGCGCTCGGTAAAGTCCTGCCACCGATCGAGCATCGCGACTGCAGCGCCTGTCGTCAGCGTGCCCAGGGCAGCCAGGCGCTTTCGATGAAAGGCTGGCTGCATGAGGCGCCGCTGATGCAGCCAGGAATCGCCGTTGTTAGTGACGAGCCCCTGGCCGAGCAAAGGTTTAAAGATCTTATAGGGATAGATGTCTTTGCTATAGTTTCGCTGATTCTCCTGGAGAACATGCTTGACTCCGTCCGGGTGGTTGACCAGGTAAGCGGGCCAGGTGAAAAAGCGCATGCGAACAATATCACCATATTGGCGGGTCATGGTCAATGCAAAACCTAGAGGATCGCGCTGTATATCGCGGGCATTTCCGAGCAGGAAATGGCCGTGCGGGCCTGGCGCGTTCTTGTGTCGCAGCGATATTGCCGGCTTTTGAATCATTGGTTTATACATCTCTCACTGCTTCGAGAAGGTCACCATAAAGGTCTGGTTCGGGTTTAGATTTCCCGGAGAGTATTGAAAACGCCTGACCGGGGCTAATTACAGGGGCTTCTCGCGTATCGATTGCAGCGTCTCGATCGCTACGTCGACATGTCTCTTAGAAGTGAATTGCGAGAAGAACATGTGACGCACAATTCCCCATCTGTCGATGATGTACGTCACACGCCCCGGCAGCCCTAAAGCTGTGGGCACTCCATAGCGCTTTCTGATTGTGTCTTCCTCATCGCTCAACAGGTTGAAAGGGAGTTGGTACTCTTTGGCGAACTGCTGATGTGACTCCACCGAATCGGAACAGACCCCGATTACTTCCGCTCCAGCACCTTTGATGACCTCGTAGCTATCCCGAAAGGCACACGCCTCTTCAGTACAGACGGAAGTGTTATCCCTTGGATAGAAATACAGCACGATATGCTGCTTGCCGAAAAAATCTCCAAGACTGACTGGTGTGCCTGATTGGTTAAGGAGCGTAAAGTCCGGGGCCAGGTCGCCAATCTGCACCTTGCTTTTCACTGGTTGCGCCTGCTCGTCATGCTTGTTCATGGTGTATCCTCTATGCACTGCACTGTACAGTTGGTACTGGGATCAGACGAGTAGTGTCATCAGGATGCGGCACAGTATTGTTGAGTGTTCCTGTGTCAATCACCACATTTTCTCCATTGAAGGAGAGAGCGAAGCGATCCAGGCTCCTTGGAGCCGGGCCGTCCAGGAATTCACCGCTAACGTTATAGTGAGAACCATGACAGGGGCATTTGAAGCTCACGCAGTCATCGCGGAACGGTACAGTACAACCCAGGTGCACACACCGTTGATACAACGCAATCCAGTGCGAGCCATCACCATCTTTGACGATCGTCTTTGCGGCCAACTGGTCCACAAGCGTTGACCCTTGCAATACGAACTCGGTATTCTTATCCAGGTGCACTACGTAGGCTTTTGCTGGCTGGTAATAGAAAACGCCTGCCTGATTGATCTTGAAATTACCCGGCTTAGCAGCTGGAAAATTCGCTTTTGTGCCAATTGTCAAAGCAGAGCCGAACTGACCGGCCACGTTAGGATAGAGCATATAGACTGCACCGGCCACACTTGCGGTTGCAGACAGCCCAAATACAGCAAACATAGATCGACGAAGGAAACGCCTGCGCGACAAGCGCTGTTTTGCGATTTCAGCCGCTTCAGCCCCTCCACCATGTAAAACTTCATATTGCTGTGGTGTGAGAGGTGGTGTATCAATTTTCATGTTTATCTATCCCTTTCCTACAGTAAGTGAGCGTGTGGCGGTTCGTCGTTGTTGTTAAGGGGGTGACCTTTAGCTAATCGCCACAACGAAAAATATACCTTGCAGGGCAGCAGGAGCACATCGACAGAATCGTGTAATTCCATCTCTCGTCGCGCCGGGAACGCTCTAGACAGAATTACCTAGCTGTTTTTGATGGCGTATGCTTGCTTGAAAATCGAGAGGAAGTGGGTTGTCCTCGGTGGTGAGGCAAAAGCAGTTGCATGCTCAGCAGAGGATTGCCAAAAGTTGTAACCTGCGGCGAATCTACTTATGAAAGAACGATCACACAGAAAGCAGATCAGCCTATGGATACTCAGGTTACATATAATTACCAGCGCAATTCCAATGAGCCGGATCGCAATGGATGGCAGCGTCCCGGCAATCCAGGCAACGGCGACAACACCAATGGTAATGATCCACGAAAGGGAGGGACTTACCCGTTGAGGGTTTTCCTTATCATTGTTGCCATGCTAGCGTTACTGGCAGCCGGGTACCTTTTCCTAGGCGGCCAGGCTTCAAATATGCAAGGTCAGCCAGTCGGGGAGCTTCCTTACAGCTCGTTCTACCAGCAGGTCATGAATAGCAATGTCGATAATGCCACTTTCCAGGGACAGGATATCACCGGTCAATTTAGAAATGCTATCTCGCTTATGGACGCCCAGGGTGATACTGTACTTGCGGGCCAGTTTCACGTTATACAAATACCCAATGGAGACCCTAACCTGATCCCGTTGCTGAATAAGTATCACGTAGCATACCAGGCGAAACCCGTAGCTAGTAATAATGGCTTCCTGGTTGTGTTACTCAACTTCCTGCCTCTCATTTTAGTGTTTGGCGTCTTCTTCTTCCTGGCTCGTCGAGCGACAAAGGGACAGCAGAACATCTTTAGCTTCGGCAAGAGCCGGGCCAAAGTTGTGCTGGGAGATCGACCGAGCACAACATTTGCTGACGTGGCAGGCGTCAATGAGGCGAAAAATGATCTCGTCGAGGTGGTTGAATTTCTGAAGATGCCAGATAAATTCTCGCGCCTGGGCGGCAGGATTCCTCGCGGCGTGCTGCTGGTAGGGCCCCCTGGAACCGGTAAGACGCTGCTTGCTCGCGCCGTTGCCGGTGAGGCGGGAGTGCCATTCTTCTCAATGAGCGGCTCGGAATTCGTCGAAGTGCTGGTCGGTGTCGGCGCGAGTCGCGTGCGCGACCTCTTCGACCAGGCCAAGAAAGCGTCTCCCAGTATCATCTTCATCGATGAAATCGATGCCGTCGGTCGCCAGCGCGGCATCAGCATCAATAGCAACGACGAGCGTGAGCAGACTTTGAACCAGTTGCTGGTTGAGATGGATGGCTTTGAAACGCGCCAGACTGTTGTGGTCATTGCCGCCACGAACCGTCCGGATGGGCTGGACAAAGCGCTCTTGCGCCCAGGTCGCTTCGACCGGCAGGTGTCGGTAGAGCGTCCCGATTGGAATGGGCGCCTGGCAATTCTCAAGATTCACTCGCGCGGGGTACCACTGGCAAAGGACGTGGACTTGATTACGATTGCTCGTGCCACTCCCGGTATGGTAGGCGCGGACATCGCCAATCTCGTCAACGAAGCCGCTCTCCTGGCAGCACGTCGCAATCTGAATGCGGTGACCCAAAACTGCTTTGATGATGCCCTGGACAGGATTCTCATCGGTGCGGAGCGCCCTTTGGTATTAAGTGAAGCTGACCTGAATGTTGTTGCTTACCATGAAAGCGGCCATGCGCTGACAGGTCTGCTACAAGAGTATGTTGATCCAGTAACCAAGGTAACGATCGTGCCTCGTGGCCAGGCGCTCGGTGTGACGCAATATACGCCACTGGATGACCGCTACAACTACTCGCAGGAGTACCTGGAAGCGCAGCTGGTGACGGCCCTTGGCGGCCGTGCGGCCGAACAGGTGGCGCTTGGGCACATCACGACAGGTGCAGAAAATGACCTGCAGCGTGTCACCGCGATAGCCCGCCAGATGGTCACGCGTTGGGGGATGAGCGAACGGCTCGGCACGATCTCCTTTAGTGAGCGCGACGATCCATTCGCTGGCGCAGCGCTGGCAACTGGCTCACGCGAATATAGTGAAAACACGGCAAGCATCATTGATGAAGAAGTGAATCGCATTGTGAAGTGGGCCTATGATCGTGCTATCGCTCTGCTTACCGAGCACCGTCAGACACTAGATTACATTGCTCGTTCGCTGCGTTTGCATGAAACGCTCGATGCCAAACAGTTGCGCGCGATTATAGAGGATACGAGCGCCACACATACCGGACCTTTCTAAAAGTCAGATCCCAGTAGAGGCTTCGCCCCTGCTGAGGTCTGACTGTGCAAGAGGAGAATAGACATGACACAGAAAGATTACATCCTAAGAATTGCTGAAAATGTTGGCCGGGCTTTAGCCGAAATTATCTATCACCAGGAAATACATGATTATCAGGGAGCTCTTTCCCTGGTAGACGAGTTATTCAAGCAGACGGTGGGCATGGGTTCCGGCTTTATTCATGCCATCTCAGAAGAGACATTGCTATCGATGGTCACCTTATTTGGTACGTTGAACGTAGATAAAGCTTTTGTGATTGCAACGCTGCTCAAAGCAGAAGGTGACATCTACAAGGATCGAGGCGACCCCGTTGAAGCCTATGAAAGCCACCTCAAATCTCTCGACCTGTTTCTTGAGATCTTGCTGCACGATGACAATCTTCACAACTTCCGCGATTTCCCTGAAGTAGAGGACATACTGGGCGAGCTAGCAGCATACGAACTTCCACTGCATACCAGGCGTCTCCTCTTCGAGTATTATGAGCAAGTGATCAGTTAAGCCATCTCTTGGCCGGCCCGCCGCGCAAGATTTATCCTCTTCAAATAAGGAGATAACTCGTTGGCAAATACATCTCATGAAAGGCCTTTAGCAAGCAAGGAGTGCAATGTAGGATGCAGTACATCATATTTCCGGTAGGGAGTAGAGTGCGAGTGACCGGCTACAGTCCTTTCAGGGGGCTCAGAGGGACGATCCTAACGGTCGACACGATCTCTGCTGAGCTTGAGGAGCCTTTTTGTTTCTACCAGATCGAACTAGAAGGGGCGTACATTAAGGAGCCAATCTGGTTTGAATTTGATGAGGTGGAGTTAGTTACTGCCATTCAAAATGAAATTGCTTAACCAAAAACGAAAGAGCCGGGAGATAAACCCGGCTCTTATCTTTAGCGAAGTTTTATTTTTGTTCTACAGAAACCTGTAAACAGGTCCGGGCACGATCAATTGTGCTCCTACTGGACGATGACGGTCAGGTTCATATTCAGGTGGACGCTACAGTAGAGATGGAAGGTGCCGGTGGTGTTAAATGGTCCAACGGCCATACTTTGACCGGCAGTGTTGAACTGCAGGTTGTTGACGACCGGTGCATCAGGTTCTCTAGCTGGTTTAGTGACGTTATTCACCCAGGAGCCATTGCCAATAATGTGTAAGACTGGAACATCATCGATGAGGTTGAGGCTGCTGCCCTTGCTAATCGTGACAGACGATTGAAGGAAGGTTGTCTCGCCCATGTGGACTCCGGTGCCCGCCCCCGTGCCCCCACCGCCACCGGAACCGCCGCACGACGCTGCGGTCAGGACGGTGACCACGCTCAGTGCTACAAGGATTGCTATGAGCTTTTTCAAGGTGTTTGTTTCTCCTGTTACCTTTACGTTGATTGGTTGTGTTGATCTCTTTTCTACGGAAGTTTGTGAGGAAGCTCCTGGAGTCAGGGAGAGAATCACCTACCTGACGGCATTGTCAAGGTGGTAACCAGTAACATCATGGCTGGTTAGAGCGATTTTGCATCTGATGCCAGGGGCTTCTACCGAAGAACGCGGTGTCGTTTCGTTCTTTCACAAATAGATTCGCCGGAGGTTACAGCATTGCACCCTGTTGCAACTCAATGTTCAGCTTCACTGCCTCCTCAGGATTTCCAAAAGCGAAAGGCCACACACAATTGCAACAGCTAGATAATTCTATCTAGGGGTCCCAGAGCAATGCGAGGAAGAAATTACACGATTCTGTCGATACGCTCCTGCTGCTAATGAGGTATATCTTCTGTTGAGGCAAGTAGCGAGCAGTCTTCTCTAGCTCTCATTGATGGATATCGCTTGTTCGCTTACATCTTTACCTTATAAGGAAAGCAGAAGTGTACCTCATGTCAGGGCGACACAATGCGCTATCTCCCTGACATATCAAACGACACAGGCGCAGCACAATACAGAAGAGAGAGCGTGCCACAGTTCAGGTTTGTGGCAGGCTCCCCACAGGAGACACCTATGATCACCCAACCTACCCCTCACCTCGAGGCTCGACCCGTTGCACCAGATGTTCAGCACAGACTCCCTATACATCTTCCAGGACGACCTCGCCTGCGCCCTGCACCACAGGGCACCAGGGCCATTGACACCCACATCCCGAACATTGCGCTCGCTGGCCTGCAGCTCCTCATCGGCTACGAGTGGCTGCTCGCCGGTGGAGACAAGCTCCTCCTCGGAGCGTTCCCCGCCCAGCTCGGTGGGATGCTTCTCGCTTTAGTCAGTGGTGGCCACCTGGTCGGCTTCTTCGCCGCCATCTTGCAGGGACTCGTAGCGCCTAATGCCGTGCTCTTCGGCTACCTCATTGAGTTGAGCGAGACACTCGCCGGCCTGGGGCTCATAGCCGCCGGCCTGGTGGCGCTGCTTCGCCCTCTGGCAGGGCGCTACCTCAGCGGCACGAGCGCGAGGATGTTCGTGTTCGGTGACCAGTTCCTCGCGAGACTGGCACCTATTGCTGCTATTGGCGCGGGACTACTCGGTGTCAGCTACTTCTTCCTGGATGGCCTACCGAAGCCGTGGTTCGTACCCAGCGTTGCCTTTGGCGGTTCGATTGACACAGGGCTCTTCCTGGCTGTCGCAAGCGTGGTACTGATCGTGAGCCAGCTCATGCAGCGGCGCCCACGTCGATAACGCTTGCTGGGAAGGGCTCGTTACGGCCAGGGGATCAGGGCTGAGCTTCCTGGTCGCCTGGTTCCAGCATTTAGCGTTAGAACTGCTTCCCGGTAGGTAATTTTGTCTAGGCGATGCCAGGCAATACGAGGGGAAAATTACACGATTCTGTCGATGACTCCTTGCCTCCACTACTGCTATATGTCTTGTGACGCTGAGTAGTGTAGAAGAGTTTTCCGAGTGTCCCTCGGCGGGACGTCTCTTGCAACGAACGCAAAATCACCCGGCGATCACACTTGACCAAGCACGGAAGGAGGAAGTATTGTATGAGGTTTTTGAGGAATACGGTGACAAACCTATTCCTAAGTATTGAGTCAGTCAGAAGGAGAATACAGATATGAAGAAGAAGTTGAGCTTGATCTGGGCGGCCGCTATCGGCATTGTCCTGGTGATCGGTTCAGTGGTCGCCACGTTGGTCATTTCACCCCTACTGACGGCCGGCACTAACAGCAACGCCGCTGCGAACGGCAACGCAGCAAACGGCTCCAGTGCCTCTGGCGCCATCGTCATCGCCTGGAATAAGGAGCTGCTCCACATCGTCCTAACGCCCGGCGCTCAGCCGGCCACCGTTCACCCGACGCGCAGCTACGCCATCCTGCACGCGGCGATCTATGACGCCGTCGTCTCCATCACCCGGGACGCGCCTCCGTTTCTTTTCTCAGTGAACGCTCCCAGCACTGCCCGGGCCGACGTAGCGGCTGCCCAGGCCGGCCATGACACCCTGGTGGCGCTCTACCCCAAGTGGAAGGCGGCGCTCGATCAGCAGTTCGCCAGTGAGCTCGCCGCGATCCCGGACGGAGCCGGCAAACAACAGGGAAGCCAGGTCGGCCAGGCCGTCGCCGCGCGCTTGCTCTCTATCCGCGCCACTGACGGTTCCGCCGCCACGCCGCCACCCTTCGTGCCAGGCAACCAGCCGGGCAACTACCAACTCACGCCGCCGAAGTTCGTGGCACCCACTTTCACCAACTGGAGTAACGTGACCCCCTTTGTGCTGAATAACGCGGCGCAGTTCCGCCCCGGGCCGCCCCCAGCGGTGACCAGCCAGGCGTACGCACAAGCCCTGAACGAAGTGAAGAGCCTGGGTCAAAACACCAGCACAACGAGGACGCCTGAGCAGACGGTGATCGGCAGGTTCTGGGCGGGGCCGATCTGGAACACCTGGAATGAGATCGCCGAGAACGCCACGCTGGCGCACCACACAAACCTGGAGACCACCGCGCGCCTGTTCGCGGTGCTCAACCTGTCCTTCGCCGACAGCGTCATTGCTTTCTATGACGCCAAATACCACTACCAGCTGTGGAGGCCCATCACGGCCATCCGCGCGGCCAAGACGGCCGGGAATCCGGCAATAGTCGGCGACCCGGCCTGGACACCGCTCGTCGCCACTGCGCTTGATCCCGATTATCCAGCCGCCCACGCCGTGATTAGCGCGGACGCAGCGACCGTGCTGTCCGCTTTCTTCGGGAACCAGGATCACATCCGCGCAACCTCCGACGTCCTGCCAGGCGTCGTTGCGAGCTATACCAGCTACAGCGATATTGCGACCGAGGCTGGCCTGAGCCGGATCTACGCGGGAAACCACACGCGGATCGAAGTCGATGCGGGCGACACGCTCGGGAACAACGTGGCGCAATTCGTGATCTCCGACTTAGGCGTCTAAATAAGGCGAGACGAGCAGCTCGTGACGACGCACCGCGCTACCACGCATTGGGAGGGCCCCGCCGGGCTCTCCCGCTCTCGATCTCTTCGCATGTCACGGCGACCGAGAAGAGAGCGACCTCTGACCCGTCAAGGCCAGGGCAAGCGAAGAGGAGAAGCAAGCGGAAGCAAGAGGAGATGATGAACATGGCACATAGATTTACGGCACGTCTGCGTCCAGTGGTAGATGCAGCGCCGCGCATTCATGTCATCCAGACGGACACCACCAGTCGTGAGGGCGGTGGTGTCACGACCTTACTGGAGAGTGCGACGCAGGAGATATTGGCGGTGACATACTGGTTCGATCCTGCCCCCAATCCGGGGCCTTATCCTGTCACAGTCAGGTTTTCTGGGCGCCGCATCGACGTGAAAGGGCGGCTCTCGCCTGGCGATCGGTTTGTCCAGGACGAGACGATCGAGGAGGTCGTTCCCTGGAGTGGCCCGATCTCCCTCACGGCCCGTATTCGCGGCATCAATGCGGGCTCGTGGGTCGTGACAGCTCGCATGCTGGAGTCCGCTCACCCTGCACGTGGGCCGCGGGAGCAAGGAAACGCGACCCTTGCGGCTGGTCCGCCAGGTCCAGCCGCTCGGTTTTGGCGCAAGTGGGCGCCGTCCGCGGGGTCGGTCGAACCGGTGAGCACCTGCCTGACCCCCTTCGCCCGGGTGCCGGGGATCCTTCCCGGCATTTGGGGAGCGATGGTGACGCTGGGCATCGCTGTCGCGCTGGCGCTGCAGGGCCTGGTAATTTCCGTTGACCATCTTGCGGTCGGTCCATGGTGGACGGTATCACTTGTCGCCATCGTGGTCGGCATCGTCGGTGCGAAGGTGTGGTTCATCGTTCTTCACCGGCGCGAGCACCGCCTAGAAGGATGGTGTATCCAAGGGTTCATCGCCAGCGCCCCCCTGGCGGCTGCAATCGTGCTCACGGTGATTGGCGTGCCGGCCGGAGTCTTTCTCGACGTGACGGCTCCGGGTCTGCTGGTCGGATTGGCGGTGGGCAGGGTGGGATGCTTCTTCGCCGGTTGCTGCGGAGGGCCGCCGACTGCGTCCCGTTGGGGAGTGTGGTCATCCAATCAACGCGTGGGGGCGCGCCGTATCCCCACACAACTGCTGGAGTCGGCGCTTGCCTTGAGCCTGGGGCTCTTGGCGCTGGGGGCGGTCTTGGGTCACGGGCCGGCGGGCGGCGCTTTCTTCGCTGCGGCGCTGGCGGCCTACACCCTGGGGCGACAAGGTCTGCTGCGTCTGCGCGCCGAGCCGCGCAAGACGAGGCTGGGAGGGCTGGCAACTTCAGCCCTGGCAGCGCTTGTGCTTATCGCAGCCATCGTATTTCTCGCTGGGTAACCGTCGAGTATGTCGTGGCGTGCTGCATCTGGTTGGGCCACAGCGAGGGGAATCATGCGAAACAACTCCTGGCTGAGGCGGGCAACAGCCGCCTCAGCCAGGAGTTATTGAGGCGGGCAATAACTGCCTGGTAACCACAGCGTTAGAAGGGCACCAGCTTGAGTGGCAAGGGCTTATTCTGCATCCACGCTCGCACTGTTTGTGTGAACAAGTCAAGGGCCTCCAGGTTCCACAAATGGCCGACTCCTGGAACCAGCACACATGTTGCTCCATGCAGAGCCCTGCTCATTTCGTAGCTTGCACTTCTCCTATCGTTGTGGATAAGAGGGTAGGGAGCTTACAGGCCCATTATGCCGCTCGTTTGCGACCGTACCATTGTTACGGTGTAGCAAATCTATCATTGGCTCGATCAGATCAATCGGCAGCGGGAAGATGATCGTCGAGTTTTTCTCAACAGCAATTTCCGTGAGCGTTTGCAAGTAGCGCAATTGTAGAGCACTGGGCTGTGAACCAATGACCTCAGCTGCTTGCGCCAATTGGGTGGAAGCCTGTAACTCACCTTGGGCATGAATAATCTTGGCGCGCTTTTCGCGTTCAGCTTCGGCCTGCTTGGCCATGGCCCGCTGCATTGTTGCAGGCAACTCCACGTCCTTGATCTCCACCGCCGTGACCTTCACGCCCCAGCGCTCGGTCTGCT
>WNGJ01004713.1_pt1 | contig 19009 bp, 15 predicted proteins | sample 5400611 | NCBI WGS metagenome assembly WNGJ01 (sample SAMN13153375, study PRJNA577476) | soil metagenome | isolation source: 40 cm soil or saprolite under Garry oak tree replicate 1 | place: USA:California | collected 2016-06-15 | reverse complement strand
GTTTAAAGTCTTCGAACAACTTCGCATCACCCTTCGCAGAAAATAGCGGCTTGACGTCATCGCGCTCCTTTCGCGAAAGCTCGCCAACTTTCGGGATGCGAACTGCCACCACTGGCAAATTCGGGCTCACTCCCAGAGCCTGAAGATTTTCCGCCGTGAACGCCTCCCGCACATCGGTCATCGCCGGCAACCGCATATCCGGCTTGTCGCTGCCAAACTGGCGGATGGCTTCGTCGTAACTTATGCGCGGAAATGGTGTTTTGATCTCGTATCCGCCGGCTTTAAACGCAGCCGTTAGAAATCCTTCGACCACTTCCCACACGCGCTCCTGCTGGGGATAGGACATCTCCAGATCGATCTGGGTAAACTCGGGCTGCCGGTCGGCGCGTAAATCTTCATCGCGAAAGCAGCGGACGATTTGAAAATATTTGTCGAATCCCGAGATCATTAGGATCTGTTTGAACAGTTGTGGAGATTGTGGCAGCGCATAGAAACTCCCTGGCTGCACGCGGCTAGGGACGAGATAATCGCGCGCGCCTTCCGGTGTCGATCTCGTCATGAAAGGCGTTTCAATCTCGAAGAATCCCTGCGCTGACAGATAGTCGCGGATAGCGATCGCCACGTTGTGCCGCAATTCAATGTTGTGCTGCATGGCGTCGCGCCGCAGATCAATGTAGCGATACTTGAGGCGCAGCTCTTCGTTGGCCAGAACAGTGTCGCCCGGCAGGAACTGAGGCTGCTTCGACTCGTTCAGGATGCACAACTCTTCCGCCACCAGTTCAACCTCGCCGCTGGGAATGTTTTTGTTGATGGTATTGGAGGCGCGCAGCTTCACTGTGCCAATTACGGCAATCACGTATTCATTGCGCAGTTGGCTGGCTTTTTCGTGCAGCGCGGGATTGTTCTCCTTGTTACATACAACCTGGGTAACTCCCGTACGGTCGCGCACGTCGACGAAGATCAGGTTCCCCAGATCGCGGCGGCGATTCACCCAGCCCATGAGCACGGCTTTCTTGCCGGCATCCGAAGCGCGCAGCGCGCCGCACATGTGGGTTCGTCGCAGATCGCCTAAGAAATCGAGCAAGTTGTTCCTTTCAGTGGGAAATACAGCTCAAAGCCGAATCAGGGATTATAAATGGTTGAGGGTCACGAATTGAGCAGGAGCCCGCCGGTCGCATCTTGCGCCGTTAGACTCTGAATCGAAGGAACGTCGGACGCTTGTTTTGGGCGGAGCAGACTGATGCCGCTCCGCCCCCGCTTTCCCACGGAATCAAGACCCGAGGCCTCACTTTGTCTTGGTGGTCTTCCCGTCCATCACGGTGATCCAGTTGCCGTCTTGCGAGACTTCATACTTGAAGGTATAGGACGTCGGGGACAGAATTTTCATCGTGTAACGCCCGTGTACGACGTTCCCGTTCATCATATTTTCGTCAGTCCAGGCCCAGGTGTCACCGTCCACCGTACCTGTGGCCGCTTCCGCTTCGCCCATACTGTTGAACTCATGGTAGGTGTATTTCTTCTGGTCGGCGTTATAGCCCATTACGGCAAGTCCGGTGCCCGTACCCAGTGGCATTTTCATGTTGGAGTGTATGACCATGAAAAAACCGCCGTCCATCCATTCGTCGTGCGAAGTGCCGGTAAACTTGCCGCCGGGGCCCATCGGACCTGGCTTCATGTCCCCGTCTGTGGCCCATGTGCCCACGAAATAGTCCAATTTCTTGTGTTCGGGGCCCGGCTTCGACATTTGCATCTGGGCCCTGGCCGCGGCTGTGAAAGCAAACAGCAGAGTCAGGAATACGATGATTATTGATGGTCGTTTCATGCGCACATCCTCCGTATATCGAGTGCTTTTTGAGAATCCTCGGTAAACCATGACGATGATCAGTAAGTTCGAAAAATACTAGGCCCGCTCCCGATGCAAGTCAACGTGCGATCAGCGGCCTACTGCGCCGCGGTGGCCTGCTGAAACTTGAGACGCCACTGCTCGCCCTGCTTTACCCAAATGTCGGTGATGTGTTGATAGCGAGGCACTGGGTCTTCACCTAACCTCATACGCACGATGCAATCGTAGGTCACGATCGCCGCGGAATCGTTGATCGGCAATACATGGACATCGTAGGGGCTGTATTCCTGGACATCCGCCATGTGCACGCCTTCCAGCACATCGTTCTTGGCATACACCTTGCCATCGATCGCCACTTCAAGAAAATCGTCGGTGAGGGTGGTTTTGAAGAATTCGGCGTCTTTCTTTTTCCACGCTGCCGGTACTGCTTTGGTATTGGCGATAAGAGTCTGCTCCAGTGGAGTCAAATTTTTGCGGTTCGTCAGCGGCAAAGTGTCCATGGACGATGTTGCATTGTTGGCTCCGGCATTTTGTTGCGCGGGCGCCGGGAAGATCGCAGCTGAACACAGAACGAGAACAGCGAAGCAACGGTTCATTCAGACTCCTACTTGCTAGATTGAATCTTGCGCGCCAGTTCCGCGCGCGGGACGGAAATCTGCTCTCCGGTTTCCATTTTCTTAAGCGCGAAAGCGCCCGCCTTGACTTCATTCCCGCCCACAATCAGAGCGAAGCGTACTCCCATTTTGCTGGCGGTCTCCAGCGACTTCTTCAGACGAAAGCTCTCGTCGCCCAATTCCGCTACCACATCATGACGCCGCAGCTCGTGCGCGATTTTCGCAGCCTCCCGATCCATTCCCGGACCAAAAGGGGCGATATAAACATCAGGCTTTCGCGCCACCGCTTCCGCCGATTCCTTCAGCGCGAGCACCAGGCGATCCTCGCCGATGGCGAATCCGATCCCAGGTGCACTGGGCCCTCCCAAGGCCTCAGAAAGCCCGTCATAACGGCCGCCGCCGAGAATAGCGTTCTGCGCGCCCAGCGCTCCGTGAGTGAACTCGAATGCAGTTCGGGTGTAATAGTCCAGGCCGCGGACAAGACGATCATTCAGCGTGAAGGGCACTTCCACTTCCTTCAGGATTTCCTGCACTTCCTGAAAATGCTTGCGGCAACCTTCGTCGCGAAACTGGCTGATGCGCGGCAGGTTCTCGATGATGGGCTGGTCCTCCGGCACTTTGCAATCAAACACACGCAAGGGATTCGTGACTGCCCGACGCTGGCAGTCGCCACACATTTTGTCCACTACCGGCGCCAGCGCCTTTCGCAAGGCTTCGTTGTAAACCGCGCGATCATTGGGACATCCGACCGAGTTCAACTCTAAAGTCCAATCATTGATGCCGAGCCGGTTGAGAAACGTCGCCAGCATTTCCAGCATCTCCGCATCGCGTGCCGGAGACTCGCTGCCGGCGCTCGATGGGCCGATAGTCTCCGCGCCAATCTGATAAAACTGCCGGTACCGCCCTTTTTGGGGACGCTCGCGTCGGAACTGTGGCCCAATGTAGTAGAGCTTGTTAAGTCCGCGATCCCAAAGTTTGTGCTCAACGTAGGCCCGCACCACTCCCGCGGTATTTTCCGGCCGCAGAGTAAGCGACTGCCCTTTCTCGCTTTGCCCACGCCCGCGGTCCTCCCATGTGTACATCTCCTTCGAAACGATGTCGGTCTCTTCGCCCACGGACCGGGCAAACAACTGCGTTTCCTCGAAGATGGGAGTGCGGATCTCCTGAAAATTGTATGCGTGGAAGACATCACGCACGGCCGCCTCCACAAAATTCCACAACGCCGTATCCGGCGGAAGCAGATCGCGCGTGCCTCGGATAGCTTTGATCATTATGTCTTGGCCAGGAGCAGTCAGCACTCAGCCCAGGAAGCGTCGGCGTGGTCTCTCAGCGAACTGCACTACTTTCCATTGGCTGAATGCTGACTGCTGAACGCTAAACTATGTTCTGACTGCTATTTCCTCTCCCGCAAATACGATTCTTTGTATCCCAAATAGTTGTTGGCATAGCGCTGGATGCTTTCCCGATCCTTATCCTCCAATTTGCGACGAAACTTCCCCGGAGATCCCATCCACAGCGATCCCGGCTCAACTACCGTTTGCTCCGGAATCAGTGTTCCTGCCGCAATGATCGAACCCGCTCCGATGCGAGCTCCATTCAAAATAATCGCTCCCATACCGATGAGACATCGGTCTTCCACGATGCATCCATGCAGCGTGACCGAATGCCCAACGGTCACGTACTCACCTACGAACACACCATACTTTTCTTTCATTCCGTGTAGCACGCTGCAATCCTGCACGTTGGAATGTGCGCCTACGCGGATCGAATGCACATCGCCGCGCAGCACCGCGTTCATCCACACACTGGCGTTTTCACCGAGAACCACGTCCCCAATGAGCTGCGCCGACTCGTCCACATAGCAAGACGCGGGAATAGTGGGCGAAATGCCTTTATAAGAACGAATCATTTGCAGGGAAACTGAACATAACACGGGCGCGGTCTGCGCGTAAGAGTCCCGGTGACGACGAAGTGAAGGTCAGTGAGGTCCCAGCAAGAGCCAAGTGCTATCCGACCGCAGCCGGCACTGGCTCTTCTACGCTGGCCTCACGCAGGAAACGAGCAGCTTCTTCGGGAGGCGTCGGATTGATGTAGAAACCGGTGCCCCACTCAAATCCTGCCGTCTTGGTCAACTTGGGCATGAACTCAATGTGCCAGTGATAGTGATCGTTGGTCGGATCTTGCACTGGCGAGGTATGTATGACCAGGTTGTAGGGTGGATTGTCGAGCACTCGATCGGCCTTGGTAAGCAAAGCCTTCAACGCCTTGGCCAGGTTCTCAAACATGTGCGAGGAAGAGTTTTCAAAGGCCGATTCATGGCGCCTCGGCAGGATCCAGGTCTCGAAGGGGAATCGCGGAGCGTAGGGCGCGATGGTGAGAAAGTCTTCGTTCTCGGCCACCACACGTGTACCAGTTTCGGTCTCCTGACGAATGATGTCGCAGAAAACGCAGCGCTCCTTGTAGATGTAATACTGCTTGGCGCCTTCCAGTTCCTCCACCACGTAGATAGGAAGAATGGGTAACGCAATGAGCTGCGAGTGCGCATGCTCGAGCGAGGCTCCGGCGGCTTCTCCGTGGTTTTTGAAAATCAGGATGTACTTGAAGCGCCGGTCTTTCTTTAGGTCGAGGATGCGATCGCGGAAAGTCCAGAGCACATCTTCAATGCGCTTGGGAGGTAGTGTCGCCAAGCTGGCATTGTGATCCGGAGTCTCAACGATGACCTCGTGAGCGCCGATACCGTTCATTTTGTCGAACATGCCTTCGGCTTGGCGGCTTAAATTCCCCTCGATGCCAAGTGCGGGAAATTTATTGGGAACTACGCGCACTGTCCAGCCAGGAGTGTCGCGTTGCGGCGGAGGTCCGCCATTCGGATTAGGGCGATAAGCCTGAATTTCAGGCGGAGTCTTGTTTTCGTTTCCGTAGCAGAAAGGGCAAAAGCCGCCCTTCAGTTTGACTCCCTCGCGCGCGAAGTCGGTTGGCCGCTTGGCGCGGTCGGTTGAAATGATTACCCACCGGCCTACAATTGGATCTTTTCTAAGTTCGGGCAAGCACTAATTCCTTTCAACAGACGTTATGCTAAATCGTTATTTTACGACACCTGGAAGGCATTCTGGAACAACTCGAACTGTGGCTGGCGGGAATGACGATCATAGTACACGGTCAGCACATCAAAACGCCACTGGCACGAAGGTGGTAGACGGCGGAGATATTCGCGAGCCACGTAGAGGAGATCTCTTTGCTTTTCCGGGCCAACCGCAGCTTCAGCAGGTTTGACGTCGTGCGTGGTGCGGGTCTTCACTTCGATAAAGCATAGGATATTTTTATGCCAGCCGATGAGGTCGATCTCTCCGTGACGGCGATGCGAACGATAATTGCGGGCCACCATCACGTACCCAAGTCTTCGCAAATAAAAGTAGGCATCTTCCTCGCCACGTCTGCCGGTGCGTTGATGCTCGGGGCCGATTGCGGCAGCAAGAACCTGTGGGGTAAGAGCATCTAGTAAGCGGATGATGGCGTGGGTGAGGAATCCCGAAGACATGAGTGCACAGTTTCCCATCAAGAAGGAGTTGCGCTAGGCTGTCACGGCGTGGGAGGCGCTGTCTGTGACGGACAGCACATTGCAGAAAGGGTCAGCGGTCGCTTAATGGTTTCTTCTGAGCGGCCGACGGTTGCGGTCTGCTGAATTCGCCCTGTCTAAACACCAAGTCGCCGCGCGAGCCGCCGGATCACCGTTGGACTCGTGAGCTCCCTTAGCGCATCTTTCCCTACCCAACGCGCCGTGGCGTTGCGTGAGCCCGCGAGGCGACGGGCGACCGATACTGCGGCGGTATTGAGAGCGCGATTACGTTTGCCGATTGCGCGCAGGGCCATGTTCCCGGCCTTCTTGACGAACTTTCGTTCGTCGTCGGCGGCGCGCTCGACGAAAACCAGGCCCTGGACGAACGGTTCGTTGCCTGCGCGCTTGTCGTGCACGCTGAGACTCCAAAGCAGCGCAAACGCCGTGCGCTTGACGAATTCGTCTTTGCTACTGCTCCACTGCGTGACTTTGGCCCAGGCGTGGGGCGTGCGGTCGAACAGGTTAAAACACATGGTGTCGCAGATGGCCCAGTTGTCGAAGTCCTTACACCAGCGGTCCATCTGCGCCGGCGTTACCTGTGACGGATCAGCGACGAACGAGGCCACCATGCGCGCCTCGTACACGCCGGTGTCCCAGAGGGCGGCGGCGAGTTCATGATCTCGCCCCAGGAGCCTGCCCAACACCTTCATATCCTTGTACGCAACGCCGAATGCCTTGTCGGAAGGAATGGCATAGCGCGCCATGCCCTCTAGAGTGGACTTGGTGCTATGGCTTTTCAGCCACTTGAGCGCCGACTGAACCTCATCTTCGAGCGATTGCTTGGTTACGTTTCTGGTTTTGGCCATATCGATTGTCGATAATCGTTCGATCCGTCAGTCGTACGCCTCGGATGAGGGCCGAGACTGAGGGCTAGTCTACCCGGCTTTGGGGTTTGAGTCGGATTCGCAGGTACGCGAAGCCTGGGCCAGATCGAGCCTGCCGCGGGGGAACCAAGCGTTAGATTCACTCCACTAGTGCTGCGGCTCCCGATCACGCAACCAATCCAGGAACATCTGTTCTATAGGCTTGTCGTAAGTCATCAGAACATGCCGGACGGTGTGTCCGCTAACAAAATGGCAGACTTCTTCGGCCAAGTTCTTGGCGTGGTCGCCAGCTCGTTCCAGAGATTGAGTCATGAATATGACTTCCAGGCTGGCATGGCGCGTGACATTTTCGGGGTTTTCGATGTGGCGAAGAAAAATCAAATTGCGCAAGCGGTCGACTTCGGCGTCGGCTCGCAGCACGTCAACAGCTTTTTTGAGGTCCCTGGTTGAGAAAGCAGTCCCAGCATCGCTAAGCATTTTCTCCAGCACAGTCGCCATCCGCGTCAGATCACGAGTGTCCTGCGGATCGAGACGGCCGCCGGCTGCCTGGGCACTGCTGGCAAAGCTGAGCAGAAGGTCCCCGATGCGCTCCAGGCTGATCATGAACTTCATGCAGGCCAGCAACTCGCGCGCTTCGGACTCGGTAACATGGGCGATCATCAGGGTAACGCCGGCGTCAATTTCTCTGTCGAGGCAGTCCAGTTCTCTTTCACGCTCGCGGAGAGTATTGAGCAGCGGCGAAGAAGCGGTCGCGATGCCCTCGGCGGCGGTTGCAGCAGCGTTCTGGGCCACATGGAAGGCCTCAATGGTTCGGCTGACAAGGTGAGAATAGGAACGCTCTGGTGGGGAACTTTTTGCGACGGTACTCATACGGCGACTCCTCCGCGGACTTACGCGCGGCGTTATCTCTTGGTGATTTCGCCGCCACTTTTTGGTCATGGTCATGCCGGAAGGATAAGGCGTTTGCGTGCCGGTTTGGTTAAAAGCTCGTGAATTGTGGATTTCTGGGTAAATAGGGTGCGGGGTCTTAAGGACAAATCGGAAAGTTTCGGGCGCTCTGGACGCCTTCCGAAGTCAGCTATTTGATCTGGATCACCAGGCTCCCTGCCTTGTCTAAGAAGAAAGGCAGGCCCGGGGGGACTACTGTGGTCGCACTGTACTCGGTAATGACTGCTGGTCCGTAGTACTTTTTGCCGGGTTGCAATTCTTCACGAGCATGGACGGCAGTCTTCAGTTTTACGCCATGAAAGTAAACTGATGCAGTTTCAATCCGCCGACTCCTTTCCTTCCGGAACGGGGGCTGCTCAAAACGTACGCGACGCGAGGACTCAGACTTTAACCTCGCTCTTAGACGCAATGTTACCAATTCAACGCCTCGGTCGGGATAGCTGTACCCGTAGCGGCGCTGATGTTCGCGGCGGAAGTCATCCACCATGCGGCGGGAATACGGGATGTTGAGTTCGTGTCCTTGTCCACGATATCGGATATCCACGCTGTGCTGATATCGAATGGCGCCCTTCCAGCCTTCTTCGCGCAGGGTCGTTTCTGCATTGCGGTTTAAGAAAGTGAACTCGCTCTTGAGCTTGTCGAAGGGCAGTTTTCCGGAAATAAGCCACAGGACCGTCCGGGAATAATCCTTGACTACGTCACTAACCAAAATTCCGAGAGCCGAAAGCGCGCCTGGGAGTGGGGGCACGATCACGCGCGGGACACTTAGCGATTTGGCCAACTCGCAAGCGTGCAAACCGCCAGCCCCGCCGAAGGAGACGAGGGTAAATTCACGGGGGTCGAAACCTCGTTCGACGGAGACCACCCGGATTGCTTTTTCCATAGTAGCGTTCACTACTCGAATCATGCCTGCGGCAAACTCCTGAACCGTCAGTGAGGGGGCATTTTTCGTCAGCCAGTTGGCGATGAGACCTTGCGTGCGCTCGAGGTCAAGGGTGAACTGGCCGCCGAGGAACCGGTATGGCTGGAGACGTCCGAGAATCAAGTTAGCGTCGGTGACCGTGGGCTCGCTGCCCCGGCCATAACAAATAGGACCTGGATCAGCGCCCGCGGACTCTGGCCCGACCCGCAGGGCGCCAGCAGAGTCGAAGCGGGTGATGGAGCCTCCGCCCGCGCCGACGGTGTGAATGTCGAGCATTGGGACACCGACGGATAGACCGGCAATCTCGGACTGACTGCTGGCGCGGGCCTCACCGTCTACGAGAGCGACATCAGTGGAAGTGCCGCCCATGTCGAAGGAAATGATTCGTTTGTACCCGCTGCGGCGAGCTACTGCGGCGGCACCCACCACTCCCCCCGCAGGCCCGGAAAGAATGGTGCGCACCGGTTCTCGGGCTGCGGCGCTGAGGGTAGTAATGCCGCCGCTGGATTGCATGACGAAGACTTTTGCCCCGGCGCCGAGCGGCCGTACACGCTGATCAAGATTCTCAAGGTAGTGCTGCATGACTGGCTGTAGATAAGCATTTACCACTACCGTGCTGGTGCGCTCGTATTCGCGGAACTCAGGGAGGATCTGGTGGGAGACAGAGAGTGGGACGGCCAAAGCCTCCAGCGCGGTTATGATCGCAATTTCATTCTTCGAATTGGCGAACGAAAAGAGTAACGAGACCGCAACCGCCTCCACAGATTTTTTTCGAAGTTCATTTGCTAGTGAAGCGAGCTCGTCGCGTGAGGGGGCCTCAAGGATTTCGCCGTCGCTGCTGGTGCGTTCATGTACGCCGAAGCGCAGATCTGCACGCACAAGCGGCGGCACGCGATCGAAAAATAAGTCGTAAAGTCTGGGTCGGGCTTGACGTCCGATCTCGATGGCATCTTCGAATCCGGCAGTAGCCAATAACGCCACTCGAGCGCCCTTGCGCTGCAACAATGTGTTCGTGCCCACGGTGGTGCCGTGCAGCAGGGTGAGCGAACTTGGAAAACCAACTTTTTTCAGAACCTCGACAATGGCTTGCGAGGGGTCGGAGGGGGTGGAGAAGACTTTCAACATCCGGACTCGTCTGCGTTCGATCCAAACACAGTCGGTAAACGTACCGCCAGTATCGAGGGCGATACGAAGATGCGAAGTTTGAGAAGGGCGCGGCATTCCGGTGGAGAAAGGTACTCTAGCACTTAGTGCATTTCTAAGATGAGTTGTGCCTCATCACACACGCGGGCGAGGGCGTGCCCGCGCCACACCGACCTATTGATCCTTAGTCGTGAATGCCAGGGTGAGCAGCGTCTTTTGTTCTACTTCATGCGCCTTGGGAGAGCCGGTCGCGGGGCTGGCGCTGGCCGAGCGCTTCACTGAGAGCACAGGGTGCTTGCCGGCGATTCGCCGCAAACGGGGGAGCACGAAGGACAGCGCGCCCATATTGGACGGTTCTTCCTGCACCCAGACGATCTCCCGCGCCGCAGTATGACGCTCCAGCTCTTTGGACAGCTCGGCCTCAGGAAAAGGATAGAGTTGTTCTACGAAGACGATCGCGGTTGACGCATTTTTTCTCTTTTTGCGCTCGACTTTTAACTCATGTCCGATTTTTCCGGTGCAGACTAAAATGCGCTTCGCGTCGGTCACTTCGGTGTCAGGACGAACAGTCATAAACCGCTTATTGCTCAAGTCACTGATCGAAGAAGAAGCTTCGGGGTGGCGGAGCATGCTCTTTGGAGTAAAGACCACGAGAGGCTTGCGCCAGGGCCGCAACGCTTGCCGTCGAAGTAAGTGAAAATATTGCGCTGCGGTTGAGGGCTGGCATATCTGGAAATTGTCGCGCGCGGCTAATTGCAGGAAACGTTCGATGCGGGCGCTGGAGTGCTCCGGCCCCTGCCCTTCATAGCCGTGTGGGAGGAAAAGAACGACACCAGAGAGCAGTCCCCACTTATCTTCTCCGGCGCTGATGAATTGATCGATTACCGCCTGCGCGACGTTGACGAAGTCGCCGAACTGCGCTTCCCACAGCACCAGGGCTTCTGGATAATCGCGGCTGTAGCCGTATTCGAAGCCCAGGACACCGGCTTCGGATAACGTCGAGTTGTAGACTTCGCATCGCGCCTGGCCAGGCGCAATCTGCTCCAATGGCACGTATTCGTGTTCGTTTTCAATGTCCAGAAGCACTGAGTGCCGCTGGTTGAAGGTGCCCCGGCGCGTATCCTGCCCACTGAGGCGGACGGGTACTCCGGCCTTCACCAGGCTGCCGAAGGCCAACGCTTCCGCCATGCCATAGTCCATGGGGCGCCGGCCTGTACCCATCTCGGCGCGCTGCGCGAGCAGTTTTTTCACCTTGGGGTGGACGTGGAAGTCCTCGGGATACGTGGTGAGCCGCTGCGTAATCTCGCGCAGTTGTTCCGCCGGGACGGCAGTTTCGACTTCATACTCAGGCTTGTAGCGTCCACCTTTATAGTGGTCCCAATATTTAGGAAGATCGCGAAAAGTCGGCTTCTTGGTAATGGAAGCCGCGTTTTTTTGTGCGGCTTCATATTCAGAGCGGATCGCTGTGACTCTGGCTTGCGCGTCCGGCGCACCAACGTCCTCCGCATAAATTTCCGACAATGCCGGATGATCTTTGATCGCTTGATACATCAGCGGCTGGGTAACGGTGGGATCGTCTACCTCGCTGTGGCCGTGACGGCGATATCCGATCAGGTCCACAACTACGTCACTGCCAAAGGTGTAGCGATATTCGAGGGCTATGCGACCCACGCGCACTACCGCATCCACATCTTCACCATTGACGTGGAAGATCGGAACGGATTGGCGCCGCGCGATCTGTGCGGCAAAGCGCGACGAATGTAGTTCAGTAGGAAGCGTTGTAAAACCGAGCAGGTTATTGACAATCACGTGCACCGTACCGCCCACGGTGTAGCCTTTCAGGTCAGAGTAGTTCAGGGTTTCGGCGAAGATACCTTGGCCCGCGAATGCGCCGTCGCCATGAACTAGAAGTGGAAGGTACTTTTCCGTACCACCGGCGCCGATGCGATCTTGCTTGGCACGGGTACGGCCCACGGTGACTGGATCCACGGCTTCTAAATGGCTGGGATTAGAGACAAGGTGGATGTGGATTCGGGCGCCCGACCTGGTGACGTATTCTCCAGTCGCACCCATGTGATATTTCACATCACCGCCGCCCAGCACACTCCGCGGATCCACGTCTTCAAAGCCCGCGAAAACCTCTTCCGGCGCTCGCTTTGCGACATGGACGATCACATTCAACCGGCCACGATGAGACATCCCCATGACGAGTTCGACTGCGCCGCGTTGTCCGGCAGCGTCCAGGATTTCATCCACTAATGGGAGCAGCGCAGTCACGCCTTCCAGAGAAAAACGCTTGGTTCCCAGATAGCGCTGTTGCAGGACCTGCTCGAACAGGTCGGCGCGGATGAGTTGGTCGAGTATGCGTTCCTGATCCACGGCAGGCTGAGGATTTTCCATGCGTTCCTGTATCCACTTGCGACGCTCAGGTTCGGCGATGTGCATGAATTCAACGCCGACCGTGCCACAATAAACTTGCCGCGCTTCGCGAGCGGTTTCGCCCGCGATCTGCAACTCGGGATGCGGCGATTTAGGCAAGAAGCCGAGTGGGTCGAGATCGGCCTCGAGATATCCCCATTGGCGGAATGCATCGAACACGCGCTCACGGTCTCCGTTGGCGGTATCGAGAAGCGCCGTCGACGTAGCTCCAGCAGTAGTCTGTCGAGTTGCCATGGTCCAGTACTAGGATAACGGATGAGGCTGGTTCTGTGCCGGATTCAGGGCGGTCACTCCCAAGACTGCACTTTTCCTGTATTGACCCTCGCTTGTTTTTCTTTCGTATCAGCCGCCCTTCCGTGTCCTGATGTAGACGGCAATCCAGTCCGATCTAACCCCCTAGAGGAGTACCAGGGATGGACAGGTCGAAGGATTGCGCGACCAACCCCTCACAAGTGCAATTGCTGTTGGGGGGCAATGCCGAAGATACAGTGCGCAAGCTCTGGCAGGCAATCGAGCAATCGGCTGACATGGTGCTGATTACAGACTGTGCAGGAGTGATTGAGTACGTCAATCCAGCTTTCGAGATTCTCACCGGATATTCGCGGGAAGAAGCCATCGGAGAGACTCCTCGCCTGCTCAAATCTGGACAGCAAACCCTGAGCTTTACCACATGACTCACATCTTTGAGCCTTTTTACACCACGAAAGAAGATGGCAAAGGAACGGGGTTGGGGCTGCCACCGTCTATGGCATTGTGAAGCAGAGCGGTGGATTTGTCTGGGTGTACAGCGAACGTTCCGGGCTCCAATCGAATCTGTAACTTACTGAAAGAAAAACCGCACGATCCGCCAAAAACCGCTAGAAACGCCACCAAAAACACAGAAACTAACACAACTAAGTTACGCGGCGTCGGTTTGTTCCAGTTGCCGGATGAAGCCCGGAAGGTCGAAGCTCCGGGGCTGCGTCTCCGTGTAGTCCGGCATTGGCATGGGGAATGTGGCCGCCACTTCAAACAGCTTTTTGTCGGGGTAGCCATCGTGAATCCAAGGTGCGAGGAATGGAGGTTCTCCCATAGTGAGAAGCACATTAAGAAACGTTTCTCGATACGAGAGGGCCGCAAGGTTCGCGCCGGGAGAACAGACGGCTTCCACTTCTCGCGGGATTGACGTAAAGGCGCCGTGCTTTCCGCACCGCAAACGGTCGGGGCGAAAGAGATCGAAAACGGCTTTGAGATCGGCGGGACTGACGGGCGTGGCTTGCGTTTCCATCAACTAACCTCTCCGGCTGCCGCCATAGACAACGGCTTTAGTGTTGCATGGAGTTCGCCGGTGACGCCGGGACGAATTTCTGTTTCTATCCGGTTGTTGGTCGGCTCGAATTGCCTTGCGGTTTCGATGTGCTGGTGCTCCTCGCGGTATTGCTCGCGGTATTCGATGATGCCCGTCAGCGCCATCAGTAAGACTGAGCAGCACGCAATCCGCACCTTCCGATTTTTCAGCATGGTTTGCTCCTTCCCAAAGTGTAACGATGTCTGCTCCGAAGGGTTAGTTCTTTTTTCCGCCCGCTGATTCCAAACAAACTTTTTAATCACAGGGATATGTAGAGGGCGTGTCACAGATATAGGAAAGAGAAAAGAGTAACTAAAGTTATCAACTCCTGGGGCCATACCCTTTCAACGAGACCACCATACTATACGCGGATGGCGTACCAGCACAGGGCGTGAGTTGAAACGCCACGGGGACGCGGCACGCAAACGCAGCGGCTCTATCGAAAATGGCTAAGGACGAGCGCAAGCGAATAGAAAATTCGCTCACCAATATTTGTGCGCGTGCTTGCCAAGGGCTTTGTCCACCGGTCAGCGAAGGCAATTGCAAAAGGGACTATAACCGGAACATGGACCGTCGTTTCAGTCAACGTTGGGGCTGGTGCGCGAGATTCGTTGAGTCGGAGCTCTATGGAAAAATAACGGGCTGGAATCCCGATCAACAACAATGGATTCGGGATCCCAGCATCGCCTGGATAGACGAGTGTCGGTACATTGCGCGTCGTTGCAAGCAACGATTGATAGATGAAATTCGCAAAGCAAATCGAATGAGTCGAACTGAATATTTGGGATTGGTGGAACGCGACGAACGAGGGAGGTTTCTAGGAGCATAGCGCAAACCCACGCCAAAACCCATGTACGTATGACTATATGTGGGAGAGGAAGATATATCCCTAAGCGGCCTGTCCTGCCGCTGACAATGAGCCGAACGCGAAAGTAGCGAGTCGGAATGGACGGTCGAGGCAATCTCGACCGCGGCAGCCATTAGCACGGCAAACCCAAAACAATCTAAACGCACGTCCCTGGATTAGGGCAACCTGAGTCTAGGTAGGCACAACGATTCTTGGCGGAATCGACATTTTATTTAAGTTTCTCCGTTTTGCGACCCGCCAAGCGCAACGGGGAGCCTACCGACGCGTCGATGACCTTAATCCGGTTGTCAGGGCGTTTTCCTTTTGGGGGCTTTATGCCGGAATTGTTGACCATCTCGGAGGTATCGGCGGCGCTGAAGTGCTCCGAAGATTTTGTCCTTCGGCGCTTCGGGAGCCTTCCCGGCGTGATCGACCTTGGAAGCCCTGAGGTAGTCGGGAGGAAGGGAAGGAAGCGGCGCTACCGAGTGCTTAGGATCCCTCGGGCCGTCTTAGAAAAGTTTTTGATTGAACACCGTATTCAGTAGATTTTTGCCGGTCGCCGCAAGGGACAGGCTGTTGTTGTTCGGAAGCAAAAATTCAACAGAGAGATATAAAAATGAATACCACCATGTCAGAAGCCGCAATCGCGGCCCTTCGGCGTATCCAAACGCTGCGAGAACTTACCCAGAAAACCGGGTTTCAAACCACCTCAAAACAATTCGAGATTTTGATGGCCTTGTCCGACGAAGATATGATCGTTGTCGCTGACAAGATCGCCCTCGCACTCAGCCGATTGCCCCGCGTCCGCAAGGGGGTGTCCGGTGAGATACGACTTTAAAGATGCTCAACAATCCGCGCTTTACGTTCAGATGCGCCAATCTGTCGCCGACTGCCTTAAAGAAGGCATGGAACGCCAGGAGATCATTACGGCCCTAACCGGCATGGGCAGCAAAATGTGGGGCGAGGAAGAAACGATAAAGCCTTCTGCACGGCCTCCATTGGGCGGAGGCCGAAAAGATACGCGAGGAAGCGCGCGCCGAAGCTGCGAAAGTAGAGGCGGCCCGCATTGCCGCGCTTCCTCCCGCTAGTGAACCTCCACCGGCACCAAAGAAACGGTTGCGCCACATCACCCGGCAGAATAAGAAAACTAAAATCCCTGTGTCTGGGAAGTATGAGACGCGCTATTTGAAGGACTATCCGGGCTATTGGATTGACGCCATGAGCACGGTATTTGCTCCGAATGGTAAACCTGTGAAGTACCGCTACCACAAGAGCGCGAATTTCGTGAGGATCAAGAGCGCGGCAGGCACGTGGACGGACAAAGCCGTTTATTGGCTCATGGTAGGTGTGGGTTTCGAGGAGCATCCCTCGGCCAAGAAAGCGCGGCGCACCGAAGCCAAGACCCGGAAAGAACTCCTGAAGTGCTATAACGACGAGGCGGAGGCTATAAGTGAGGATCCGAAACTGTTTGGGCAAGTTGAATAATTTTGTGGTATCTCCCACAAAAGTGGTTTTTTTGTTAACCGCAAACGAGATATGCCCAACTGCCTTTGTGTAGTGGTATACACCCACCACCCGCACACCACCAGCCCCTCAGCGGGGGTTTCGGGGACTGGGGTGTGTTTTTGATTCTTGATTCCGACAAGGCCAACAAGGGAGATCATTCCGACCCGCACCCCTGCGCAAGGAACAGGACTGCCAGACCGGCAGGGTTTGCGGTAATCGCTGAAGGGGTTTGCCTTCGGCCCAGGGACAAAAAGCCGCCCGCCGGAGGATGGTGGCTTCCTTTGGCGAGCGGCCTTGTCGCAACGTGCTCTATTCCGGATCGAATTTTTGTCGAGACTTTGGATTCTATGGTTGCGGGGATGAGTTGCCTTCGGCCCAACAAAAGACGGCCCGCCAGGCTATGGGGATTAAGGGAAGGATTGGCGGGCAGCCTTGATCGAATTGTAGGGACTTGGATTCTATTGGCGAGGTTAAGGGCTGTGGAAATCCCGAGCAAAAAGAACCGCCCGCGGAGGATAGACTCCGACGAGCGGCCTTGAATGCGGTTCTCAAATTGGACCGAATTGTCGGATGTTTGGATTCTGTCGTTGCTGAATGAGATGTCTACGATTACTTTTCCGGCAACAGGCCCATCTGGGTTTGACGCTTCTGGCCGAATGGGCTAGGCTCTGCTCTATTAAAACGGGCTCGGGCTGCTGATACCGGCGACCCTCGAAGGAATACCAGTTTCAACAGCCCGACGCGCCTACCACGACTGAGTCGCATTCTCAAAGTAACGAGCTGCTGCGCTACTTGGCTAGTCCCATTAGTACATTCCTAACTTACTGAAGCACATTGCCATCGCCCAGGCTACACATACGCACCACACAGTCAGCTCCACTCGCACCGAAATTAGACCGGGTGTTCCCATTTTCCGAACAAGGCCGGGGTGGTCTATCGGCTCCGCCACTCGACGTGCGGTATGATGACGGCGTATCGAATCCCGCATTCCGGGCAGATGAGATGGTTCACTTCCCTGGGATCATTGTTGGCCGTTATTACCCAGTGTCGGTGTCCCTTGGGACATCGGACCTGAGTTAATGATGTTCCTGGGGGTGGCCCGGGTGATTGTACTGGCAATGCACTCTCTCGTTCCCGGCCAGCGGCAATCAGTTTTGGCAGGATGGCACAAAGATATGAGGATGTTCGATACAGCCCATCGGGGTATCTCAGAAGTACATCGGAATGCCGGGTGCCATCGCCCACGATTAGCCGCTAAACAGGCCAAAGATGTCGTAGAGCCCATTAAATCCACTATGTTATCCCACTTTTACCGATCAGATACCATCTTTCTCCCACTTTCCGATAAGGTTAGCCTCTTTGGTTCGCTCCCCTGAGAACCCCACACGTCGGCAGTGGGCGCGGTCCCTGGCCCATCCTGTTGTTCAAAGACTTAGGTTCAACCATCGGCAGCGACGCGGGGATAAATGTCTTGCATGAGTTTTGGCCCGGCATCCGGCAAGTGCTGAAACGCCATTCACCGACGTTCGTGTCCAGGATCGAAAGGCGCATCACTGGCGACCAGACTCCGCCGGAAGTAGTCTCCACCCGGGCAAGATAATGCCTGCCGCCAAGTCAATCGACACAGCAGATTCTTTCTTGCGTAGCCAAGGTTTTGGACAATTCCATAGGCCCGTCAGATTGCCGATTGAGGTGTTTCTTGGCGCTCCGCACTTTTTTGGCTGATGACCATGAAATCGTGCGTCGCGGTATCTGCTATCTGCTGGACATCTCGCTCCGGCTGGGAAAGATGCGGTGAAGCTGGTGACGGCCGCGCGGCAGTGGAGACCGGGACAAGTTGCCAGCAAGCATTGACGTAGCTGAGAAGGCTATCCACCAACGCTTACGGGGATTGCCGATTGCCAACTCTAGGGAGCATCGCGAATTGAGAGATGCACTCAACAGTCTCGCGGTTCTGAAGAGAATGCTCTAGCACATTTGGCATGGTTGAAACATTTTCTGTCTGGCCTGAAATCTAACTACTGCCTCGATCCTGCATGTCGGGAAAGGCTTCCTACGCCGCACTTTCGGGATAGGAGCATAGTTCTATAATAGAGCTACGCCTTTAGAATCCGCTCTTCCACCTCAAGCGCCGAACGATAATGCGTGAGGGCTGATTCGACAGCCCGAAGTTCCGACGCAAGCTGGTTGCGCTTAGCTCTATCGTTCTCATCCATAATTCCTGCGTTGAGTACATTGAGCTTTTTGTTCGAGGGCCTGCATGTGTTGTCCAACGGTCCTATCGATCAGGCTACCCGCCTTTACCGTGACCCCACTCCAAAGCTCCGGCAAATTCATTGCAAGTTGATCACCGAAATGAGGAGGGTTTTTCCACTTAGCAAGCGATACTAGATTAGGCATTTGAGAGCCGACTCTAAATCGTTGGGTAATACCCTGTAGGCATAATTTACCGTTCCTGTACCGTTGGACTTCGCTTGGCCCGGCGAGTGAACGAAATTTGCACCGCTAGAATTGCTTGACGACGCGTAGATCAAGAAGAATAGTACTCCGGGTGCGCTAAGCCGACTAGGGGGAGATATCCCTATCTTCCTGCTGCGACATCTAATCTCGCGAAGTGGAAGCCATGCTTATCCGCGAACATCCTGCCAAGATCATTGATGGCGATACTACCTACGTCGTGCAGATCTGCGGCGAGGAGAGAATTGACGGAACATGGGAGGGCTGGCTCGAGTTCCACGCGACTGATATCAATCAGCCGATCTTGCGCACGGAGCAGGAGACCTCTCAGCCCAACCGCGCCGCGATCGAATACTGGGCGGATGGGCTCGAACCGATCTATCTCGAGGGCGCGCTCGCCCGTGCCCAGGGGCGGTTGCTCTAGTTGACGCCTGATTTCGACAGTAATCATAGCCCGCGCGGGAGGTGGAACAAAGGCACGGCTGAGGATTGCGAGTAGAAGCGAGTGCCTAAAGGGCAAGTA
>WNGJ01002363.1_pt1 | contig 19009 bp, 21 predicted proteins | sample 5400611 | NCBI WGS metagenome assembly WNGJ01 (sample SAMN13153375, study PRJNA577476) | soil metagenome | isolation source: 40 cm soil or saprolite under Garry oak tree replicate 1 | place: USA:California | collected 2016-06-15 | reverse complement strand
CCCTGCTCGCTGTCGTGGCCGTAGTAGATGACTTCGCCTTCCTGCTCGGCCTTGGCGACGTCGGCCGAGGTCTGGATGTCGTGAACCTTGGTGACGTTGCGCGCCGGGCTCTGGGCGGAGGCGAACGGCACCTCGGCCAGGAGTGGCGCGGCGGCGACGAGCGCTCCGGTCTTCAGAAATCCGCGCCGGGTGACGGCGGTGTCGTGCGCGCCGCAGGCCGTCGCGGGGCTGGGGCCCCGCCGGCCGAGGTGCGCCTCGAGATTATGAGGCTCGGTCATGCAGGATCTCCTTTTTATTAGAGTGACGCCGCCCGTAGCATAAGCTACCGCTCGATTTCGAGCTACAACCCGGACGCGGTCGTCTCTGCTATCCTGTCCACGTCACGAGGCGACGGGCTCGCAATACACAGACAGGAGAGCACGGCATGTCCAACAAAGGGTTCTCCCATCTCGGTCTCTCGACACTGGACCTGGACAAGACCCGCGACTTCTACGAGAACGTCCTCGGGTTCAAGCCGGTTCGCTGCGACATCATCAAGGTCAAGGAGGGCGGGCAGATCCGCCACATCTTCTTCGACACCGGCCGCGATCAGCTCATCGCCTTCATGGAAGCGCGCGGCGTTCCGGGTGTGCCGGCGCACTACGACGCCGGCATCACCCGCGGGCTCGGGGTGCCGAGCGCGTTCTATCACTTCGCGTTCGAGGCGGGCTCGGAGGCCGGGCTCGAGGACAAGCGCCGCGAGCTCCGCGCGAAGGGTGTCGAGGTAACGGACGTAGTCGATCACGACTGGGCGAAGTCGATCTACTTCAAGGACCCCAACGGGATCCAGCTGGAGTTCTGCTGCTTCACCCGCAACCTGAACGCGAACGACGCGCGGATGCAGGACCGCTTCGAGATGTCCGTGCGCCGTCTGGGTCTCGAGGATCCGGAGGCGCTGGGTGCGGCGAAGGGCGTGGCCGAGCCGAATCTCGATCTACTGGTGCGGGCGCCCGGCGCCTAGTCCTCTCCGGAGGCAAGCGCGGGCGCTCCGCGTCGACTCGATGCGGAGCGCCCGCGCGTGGTCCACCTTAAAGGACCGAGCGCACGAGACCTCCATCGACGAGGATCGTGGTTCCGGTGATGTAGCTGGACTTGCCCGAGGCGAGGAATGCCACCAGGTAAGCCAGCTCCTTCGGCTCGCCGATGCGTCCCACCGCGGTCTCCGCCGCCCGCTGGGCCAGCGCCTCGTCGACCGAGATGCCGAGCTCCTTGGCGCGGTTCGTCACGTTGGACAGCATGCGCTCGCTCAGGATCGAGCCCGGGCACACGTTGTTCACGAGAACGCCGTCCCGCCCGACTTCATCGGCGAGGCTCTTCGCGAACGCCACCACGCCCATGCGCGTGGCGCCGGAGAGCGCGAGATTCGGAATCGGCTGGTAGACGGTGCTGGCCAGGATGTTGATGATGCGCCCGGCGCCTTGCCGTTTCAGGTGGGGCAGCGCCTCGCGCGACATCCGCGCGAAGAACATGAGCGACCGTTGCACGGCCGTCGCCCACTGCTCCTCGGTGGCCGTCTGAGCACGCGCCAGGGGAGGCCCGCCGGAGTTATTGATCATGATGTCGAGGCGTCCGAACCGATCGACCGTCTTCGCGACGAGGTCACGGATGGTGTCGTGGCGGTCCAGGTCGCCCGCGACGACGAGCACATCACGACCGGTCGTGTCGCGAATCTGCTTCGCTGCCGTCTCCAGATCTGGCTGAGACCGACTGCACAAGGCGACCTTGACGCCCTCTTGCGCCAGCACTTCGGCACACGCCCGCCCCAGCCCCTTCGATGCGCCTCCGACGATCGCGACCTTGTCTTTCAGCTCGAGGTCCATGGCGGTGTTATCGAGGCAAACGCGCGGGTTGTCAAATCACTCGACGTTCTTCGCCGGCGGGTAGTCGCGCGAATAGACCGGCGCGGCCAGGAACGTCGCCGGGTCGTACTTCCAGAACTGGCTCACGTCCCGGTAGGTGTCGATCACGACGTTCATGAGCCGGCCCTCGCGCCGCTCGACCTTGCGGATGTAGACGTTGACGATGGGATTGCCGTAGCCGTCGAGCCGGATCGGTCCCTGCGGCGTGTCGGGCAGCTGCACGGCGCGCAGCGCCTTGATGAAGGCGGCCTTGTCCTCGACGCGTCCGTTGACGCCCTTCATGCCGGCCTCGATGAACAGCACGCCGAGGTAGCCACCGATTGTGCAGTAACCGGGATCGTCCTTGTACTCGGCGCGCATGGCCTGGACCCACTTGCGATTGGTCGGCGTGTCGACGGCCGCGCTGTAGGTTCCCGCGGTGATCACGCCGAGCGCCTCGTCGCCCATCGACTTGAGGCTCGATTCCTCGGTGGTCGTCACCATGCCGAGCACGGGCAGCTTCAGCCCGAACTCCGAGTACTGCTTGAGGAAGCGCTGGCCGTTGGTGGGCCCGAAGCCCGCGTAGATGGCGTCGACGTTGGTCTTCAGCTGGGCGATGTAGGGGCCATAGTCGGGCGTGACGATCGGCGGCCAGAGCTTCTGCACGATCTTGCCGCCGTTCTCCTCGAAGGTCCGCTGGAAGCCGGCGGTGTGCTCGTGACCGTAGGCGAAGTCGTCGGAGATCGTGGCGACGCGCTTGTAGCCGAGCTTCTTGGCGGCGTACTCGCCGAGCGGATGCGTGACCTGGGAGCCGCTCATCGTGGCGCGCACGAACCACGGATTGGTCTTTCGCTGCGTGATGTCGTCGGCGGCGGCCGGAGAAATGACCATCGGCGTTTCGGTCTGGCGCACGTAGTCGCTGATCGCGTAGGCCTCGAAGGCCGCGACCGGCCCGGTCAGCACGTGGACCCGGTTGCGCTCGACCAGCTCGAGAGTCTTGGCGCGCGTCTGCGCCGGCTGACCGGCCGAGTCGCCGAAGAACACCTCGAGCTTGCGGCCGGCGAGCACGCCGCCGCGCTCCTTCAGCGCGAACTGCAGCCCTTCTTCCATCTGGCGGCCGCACGAGGCGATCGGCCCGGAGCGAATCGTGAGCACACCGAGCCGCACGGGCTCCTGCGCCGAGACCGGCGCGGTGACGAGGACGCAGAGCGACAGGAGGACCAGGACGCGGCGGGCCATGAGAAGCTCCTTTCGCCGCGGGATTGTGGAGAGGCCGGCGGGCAATGTCAACGGATCTTCGGCCCTCCGCCCGATTTTGTGCCATTCTTCCGGGCGAAAGGAGCTCACCATGCCGCGAGTCAATCCGGTCACCGGCAAGTCCGACGTCCCCGCGGAGCATCACGCTGTCGTCGATTCGGTCGTGAGTGTCTTCGGAGGCGTGCGCGGACCGTTCAGCATGCTGCTCCATAGTCCCAAGCTCGCCGAGCGGGTGCTGGGGCTCGTCACGTTCTTCCGTGACGAGAGTGTCACCGAGCCGAATCTCAGATCGGTCGCCATCCTGGCTGCCGTGCGCGAGCGCGAGGCGGCGTACGTCTGGTCGGCGCAGGTGGGTGCCGCGCGGCGCAATGGAGTCAGCGAGGAAATCATCGATCTGCTTCGCGCGAAGGCCGATCCCGGCAAGCTGCCTCCCGAGGAGCGTGAGATCGTGACCTACGTGCGCCAGCTCATGCGGACGAACCGGATCGATCAGGCGGCCTTCGACGCCCTCAAGAAGCGCCACAGCGTGCAGTGGCTGGTCGAGCTCACCACCGCCGTGAACTACTTCGCGCTGCTGTCGGGCGTCGTCAACGCCTTCGAGGTGGCGGCGCCCGCTGACGGCGACAAATTGCCTGTTTAACTGGGGGCCCCGACATGGCTCCCAGACCCCCAACGCTCGGCACGTCCCGGGGAACCCGTGGCGCGCCTCGACAACCCTAGGAGCTAATGAATGGATTTCGGGGCGGCGATCTTCTTCACGGACTATTCGATGGGGCCGGCGGAGCTCGGCCGGGCGCTCGAGGAGCGAGGGTTCGAATCGCTGTGGGCGCCGGAGCACTCGCACATCCCGCTGTCGCGCCGATCGCCGTTTCCGCAGGGCGGCGACCTGCCCAAGAAGTACTACGATGTGATGGACCCCTTCGTGACGCTCGCCGCGGCCGCGGCGGCGACGACGCGGCTGCGGGTCGGCACGGGCGTGTGCCTGGTCGTTCAGCGCGATCCGATCCAGACCGCCAAGCTGGTCGCCAGCCTCGACCAGGTCTCGAGCGGGCGCTTCCTCTTCGGCATCGGAGCGGGCTGGAACGCCGAGGAGATGCTCGATCACGGCACCGATTTCAAGGCGCGCTTCAAGGTGATGCGCGAGCGCGTCGAGGCGATGCGGGCGATCTGGACGAAGTCGAAGCCCGAGTACGCCGGCGAGTTCGTCAAGTTCCCGCCGATGATGACCTGGCCCAAGCCGGTGCAGAAGCCTCATCCGCCGGTGATCGTGGGCGGCGCCTTTCCGTACGGGGCGCGGCGGGCGATCGCGTACGGCGACGGCTGGATGCCACACGCGCGCCGGCCGGAGTACGGCGACGTGATCAAGCTCCTGCCGGATTTCCAGAAGCTCGTCGCCGAGTCGGGGCGCGATCCAGCGACCCTGCCGATCACGGTATTCGGCGTGCCGGAAGACAAGGATCTCATCAAGCGCTATGGCGACGCCGGTGTCGCGCGACTGGTCTTCAACCTGAATCCGGCGAAGGCCGATGAGGTGCTGCCGGCGCTCGATCGTTTCGCCGGGTTGATGCGCTAGACCCGATGCCCGAGCGGATGAGCATTCTCTCGCCGACGGGCCACCTTGGCTTCACGCCCATCGAGCGAGGCAGTTTCGAGATCGGCCTGACCCGCCGGCTCGATGCCATCGTCGCCGACTCGGGGAGCTGCGACATCGGCCCCCAGCCGCTCGGAGCCGACGAGCACTGCAGTCCCGAGGAGTGGCAGCGCCACGACCTCGAGCTGATGCTGTTGGCCGCGCGCCGGCTCGGCGTGCCGATGATCGTCGGCTCGGCGTCCGACGCGGGCACCGATCGCGGCGTGCATCAGTACGCGGAGATCATCCGCGAGCTGGCGCGCCGCCACGGGCTCGCGCCCTTCACCCTGGCCTCCATCTTCTCCGAGGTGAGCCGCGACGAGGTCTCGCGCCGGATGCGGGCCGGCGTCCGCGTCGAGGGCCTCGACGGCCGGCCCGATCTCACGCCCGAGGGTCTGGCGCGCACGGACCGAGTGGTCGCGGTGATGGGCGTGGAGCCGATCATCCAGGCGCTGGACCAGGGGGCCGACGTGGTCGTCGCCGGACGCTCCGGCGATTCGTGTCTGTTCGCCGCCCCGGCCATCCGAGCGGGATTCCCCGAGGCGGCCTCGTACTATCTGGGCAAAGTGCTGGAGTGCGCGTCGTTCGCGGCCGAGCCGTTCATGGGCAAGGAGAGCATCATCGGCACCGTGACCGCGGATGCCGTCGCGGTCACCGCGATGCATCCAGGGCAGCGCTGCACGGTGGCCTCGGTCGCGAGTCACGCCATGTACGAGCGGGCGAGCCCCTTCTTCGAGCACGTCGCCGGCGGTGTGCTGGACATGACGCACTGTCGCTACGAGCAGATCGACGAGCGCACCACCCGAGTCAGTGGGTTCGAGTTCCGGCGCGACCCCGTCTATCGCATCAAGCTGGAAGGCGCGGGAAAGGTCGGCGAGCGCGCGGTGTCCATCGCGGGGATCCGCGATCCGTACACGATCCGTCACATCGACGCCGTCATCGGCTGGGCGCGCTCGAAGGTGCAGGAGCGCTGGGGCGAGCCGGGTGGGCGCTACCAGCTCTACTACCACGTGTACGGCCGCGACGGCGTCATGGGTCCCTCCGAACCTCGGCGCGATACCCCGGCTCACGAGCTGTGCCTGGTGGTCGAGGCGGTGGCCCCGCGCTGGGAGGACGCCGAGGTCATCTGCGCGCTCGGCACGCGCAATCTCTTCTACGCGCGGCTGCCCGAGGTGAGGGGAACGGCCGGCACCGCCGCCCTGATGATGGACGAAGTCCTGCGCGGCAAGCCCGGCTACGAGTGGACCGTGAACCACGTCCTGCCGCTGGCCGACCCGCTCGAGCTCACCAGCGTGAAGCTCGAGGTGGTGGGCCGATGACGACGAGGCCGCTGGTCGAGCTGGCGAAGACCATCCGGAGCAAGAACGCGGGAGTCGACCAGATCACCTTCGACATCGTCTTCAGGGATCGCGAGACGTACGAGCTCGTGAAGCAGAGCCGCGCGCTCAGCCCCGAGGTCGTGACGCGCCTCTACGGCGTGCCGCGCGAGCGGATCACGGCGTTCGTCGAGTTCGACCCCGCGCTCGCGATCAAGTTCACGATCCGCCGCGAGCGGCCGAGCGGCAGCCCAGGCGAGCGCGACGTCTTCGGCGCCCAGCAGTACGCCCCGCTTTTCGATTTACCGATCCCTCTCGATGCGGGCCGCTGAAAAGGGCCCATCTGCTTCGTTGACGCCCTCGGCGGCACGCTCACCGTACTCGAAGTACGGCTCGCATGCCGCCTTCGGGCGCCGCCTCGCATCTGGACCCTTTTGAGTGGCCCGCGGCACGCGGCCCGGGGCCCGGCGACAGGACAGTGCGCTTGTAGCCGGCCAATGCTTCGTATATCGTAGCGGCCATTCTTGAGGCAGGGTCGGGTAGCGTGATCCGCGCGACCGGCCTTCTCAGACCCGTCCTGGACCGATTCGACTGAGGTGACAGTGCTCGAATCGCGCTCGGCGCGGTGGCCTTCGAATTCTTCCCGTGTATCCCCGGGGCGCCCGTCCCGTGCCCCCCTGGTCCGCTCAGCGAAAGAGGAGAAATCCATGGCACGGCCAATCAGGCTCTGCTTGTTCGTGTTCGTCGTACTCGTCTCGGTGCTCGGGGTTGTTGGGCTCGTCGGGCCCCCGGCCGCGGAGGCGCAGAAGAAGATCCTCAACATCGCTGCCAAGGAGCCCGACACGCTCGATCCACACTCGAGCACGCTCGGACAGAGTCAGGCCATCTCCCGCTTCATGTTCCGTGGGCTCACGCGCTTCGCCATCAAGGACGGCAAGGTCACCACCGCGGAGGTCGAGCCGGACCTGGCCGAGAGCTGGACGCTCTCGCCGGAAGGCACGATCTGGACGCTCAAGCTCAGGAAGGGCGTGCAGTTCCACAAGGGCTACGGCGAGCTGACGGCCGAGGACGTCAAGTTCAGCTTCGAGCGCCAGATCAACAAGGCACCGGGGACCCGTTACGGCGTCAACCTCGACGTGATCAAGTCGATCGAGGTCGTCAATCCGTACACGCTTCAGATCGCGCTCAAGTCGTTCGACCCGATCTTTCTGCTGCGAATGGTCGGCTACCAGAACGGCTACATCATCTCGAAGAAGGCGGCCGAGAAGCTGGGTGACCAGTTCAAGTGGAGCCCGGTCGGCACCGGGCCGTTCTCCTTCGAGCGCCACTCGCCGCGCGACAAGATCGTCCTGAAGGCCTTCGACAAGTTCTACGGCGGCCGGCCCCAGATCGACGAGGTGCACTGGTACGACGTGCCCGAGGACGCGACCAAGCTGATCGGCCTCGAGAAGGGGACGTTCGACCTGCTCTACCCGGAGGCGGTCACCGCCGACTTCGCCGACCAGGTGAAGAAGATGGGCGCCGTCATCGATCGCCGCGGGCCCGGCGGGCAGGAACGCTTTTACATCAACATGACCAAGCCGCCCTTCGACGACATCCGCGTCCGCAAGGCGTTCATGCACGCGATCGATCGCAAGGCCATCAAGGAGACCATGTATCCCGGCGGGCTCGCGCGGGTGGCGACGAGCTGCGTGCCCCCCGGTTACTTCGGCCACATCCCGATGGAGTTCCCGGAGTACAACCCGGAGCTCGCGAAGAAGCTCCTGGCCGAGGCGGGCCACCCGAACGGCTTCACGATCAAGAACTACTTCATCAGCAAGTCGTTCTTCTATCCGAAGGTGCTCACCCTGGCCCAGGAGCAGCTCCGGAAGGTCGGCATCATCGTCGAGCTCCAGGTCGTCGATCACGCGACCTTCCACGAGAACATCCGGAAGAACCTCGACCCCTTCGTGCTCTATGGCGGTACGCGCATCACCGACGCCGATCCGTGGCTCTCGCTGTTCTTCGACTCGAAGGAGATCCCGGACCCCGCGACCGGCAACAACGGCACCAACTTCGCCCACTACCGCGGGATCGACGACCTCTTGACCGCGGGACGGGTCGAGCGCGACGTGAAGAAGCGCGCGACGATCTATCACGAGGCGCAGAAGCGCATCCAGAAGGACCTGGTCTGTCTGCCGATCAGCGATGTGCCCGGGCAGTGGGCGCGCAACCCCAAGCGCGTGAGCACGCCGTTCGATCCCGAGTACGGCGAGTTCTCGCTGCACTACAGCTACAACTATCCCGAGCTGCTCAAGGTGCTCAAGTGAGTTGGCGGACCGTGTAGCGGCATGCTCCAGTACATCGCGCGCCGCTTCCTGATCGCGATTCCCATGCTGCTGGGAGCGATGAGCATCGTCTTCTTCGCGATGCGGGTCCTGCCCGGCGATCCGTGCGTCGCGATGATGGGCGATCAGGCCACGACCGAGGCGCTCGCCGGCTGCACCAAGAATCTCGGCCTCAATCGGCCGCTCGCGGTGCAGTACGTGGACTACCTCTGGCGCTCGCTCCGCTTCGACTTCGGCAACTCGTTCCGTCAGGGCTACCCGGTCAGCGACTACATCGGGCGCATGTTCCCCCACACGTTCATCCTGGTCATGGCGAGCGCGGTCGTGGCGGCGCTGGTCGGGATCCCGCTCGGGATCGTCTCGGCGCTCAAGCGCCGCAATCCGCTCGTCGACTATCCGCTGCGGATCCTCGCGCTGCTGGGGTTGTCCATGCCGGTCTTCTGGCTCGGGATCCTGCTGCTCATCGTGTTCTCGCTCCGCCTGGATCTCTTTCCGCTGATCGGCGGCGGCGATCTGGACGGCGTCCTCGCCATGCTCGGCTCCGGCGAAGTCTTCTCCCAACCGTGGGACTTCCTCGCGGGCGTGGCGGACGTCCTCCATCATCTGACGCTCCCGGCGCTCGCGCTCGGCTTCACCCTGGCGGCCACGGTGAGCCGCCTGTCGCGCTCGGCCATGCTCGAGGTGATCAGCCAGGACTACATCCGTACCGCGCGCGCCAAGGGCCAGCGCGAGCGCCTGGTCGTCTACAAGCACGCGCTCCGCAACATGATGGTTCCGCTGCTCACGATCATCGGCATCTTCGTCGCGATTGCGCTGACCGGCACCGTGCTCACCGAGACGGTGTTCACGCGGCCCGGGCTCGGCAAGATGCTGGTCGACGCCATCGGCGCCCGCGACTATCCGCTGGCCCAGGGCGCCATCACCGTCTTCACGATGACGATCATCCTCGTCAACCTCGTGGTCGACATGCTCTACGCCGTCGTCGACCCGCGGATCAGCTACCGGTAGGCGAGAGGATCGAGATGGCCCTCGCTCGCCGCGCCGAGCCGGTCGACCTGGTCATCACGGGGGCCCGCGAGGAGTCGCGTAGCGCGCTACGCGGCTGGCTCCGTCGCTGGCTGCCCATCTCGATCGGGCTCGCGATGGCGGCGGTCATGATCGTCGCCGCCGCGGCGGCGCCGCTCATCGCGCCGCTGAGCCCGTCGGCGCAGTTCTCCGACTCGGTGCTCAAGGGGCCGGGTGTGATCGAGCGCCATCTGCTCGGGACCGACGAGTTCGGGCGGGACATCCTGAGCCGGATCATCTGGGGCGCGCGCGTCTCGCTCCAGGTGGGCCTCGCCTCGGTCGTGTTCGCCTTCGTCCTCGGTGTGCCGCTCGGCATCGTGGCCGGCGTGCGCGGCGGCCGCGTGGAAACCCTGATCATGCGATGCGCCGACATGCTGATGGCATTTCCCACGCTGTTGCTTGCGCTGATCATCGTGACCGCGCTGGGCGGCTCGCTGGTGAACGAGATCCTCGCGATCGGGGTGGCGCTGACGCCGAACTTCCTCCGGCTGGCCCGGAGCCTGGCCCTGACGATCCGCGAGCAAGACTACATCCTGGCCGCGCGCGCGCTCGGCAGCGGGCAGCTCCGCCTGATGGCCCGCCACGTGTTCCCGAACACCGTCTACGCGCTCGTGGTCGTGGCCTCCCTCTACATCGCCACCGCCATTCGCACGGAGGCCGGTCTGTCGTTCCTCGGGCTCGGCATTCCGCCGCCCACGCCGAGCTGGGGGAACATCCTCAGCGAGGGCCGGCAGTACATCAAGTGCTGCCCGTGGATCACGACGTTCTCGGGGCTCGCGATCATGGTGGCGGTGCTCGCGTTCAACCTGGTCGGCGATGCCCTGCGCGACCTGCTCGACCCGCGCCTCAAGGGCGAATAGCGCCTCGCCTCGTCGTCAGGGCCGCGCGCGGCGCTCGAGCCGCTGCTGCTCCTCCGGCGTCCACAGCACGGCCTTCTCCTGCGCCGCGCGCGCGCACCAGCTGCGGTCGAAGTCGCACGCCTGGCCGAACGCCTGCTTGGCGGCTTCGAGCCGGCCGGCGCGAAGCGCGACCGCGCCGACCGCGTAGCGCCGGGCGCCGCATGGGCCCGGCTCGGAGGCGACCGGGCAGAGCTCCGCGTCGAGCGCGCGCGCGGCCCGCTCGTCCCACGCCGTCGGCGGCGACGACGGCGCGCGCTCGGCCGACTCGAGCAGGCGGGTCGCGATCTGCTGACAGGCCAGGTCGTTCCCCAGACGACAGGGCCGCAGATGCGTGTCGTCACCCAGGAGCCAGATCATGCCGAGGGTGAGCGCCGCGGCCAGGCCGGCGATCGGCACGATGTCGATCGGTCCGAAGCGCGACCTGCGCGGAGCCCGTCGCACGAGCAAGAAGACGGCGGCCAGCACGGCGGCGGCGATGGCGAAGCCGAGCAACTGGAAATACCGCACCAGACCTTCGTCCGTGCTCGCCGGCCCGGACGTGAGCCAGCCCGTCACGATGATCCAGCCGATCATGAGCAGGGCCGCCGCGATGCCGATCCGCGCGACGAGACCGGCGGCGCGCGAGCGGCCGCACATGCCGATCCCGATGGTGACGAGCATGACACCGACCGCGAGGAACGGGGGCTCGCGCTCGAACGCGGAGGCGCCGCGCGCGATGTAGGCCACCGCGCCCGCGCCCACCAGAGCCAGGATCGCGCCGGCCATGATGTGCATTCGCGTGATTATCGCTTACAGTGGATCGAGATGCGCTATAGCGCCGCGATGACTCGTGCCGTCACCGTCGCGCTGTTGATCGCCGGCTGCGCAGAGAGCCCACCACCCGTCACCGCCGAGAAAGTCCTCGATGTGCCCAACATCCAGCCCGTTGTGAATGCCGTGGCCCTGAGCGCGGACGGAAGTGTCGTGGCCGTGGGGGACATGGACGGCGAGCTCGTCATGCGCGAGCTCCCGTCCGGCGCTGAGCGCTGGAGGGGGCGCGTCGCGGCCCGTCGCGTGGACGGGCTCGTCTTCTCGGCCGACGGCTCGCTGCTGGCCTCGACCGCCCAGGAGGGGCGCACGGTCGAGCTGTGGCAGGTGTTGGCCGGACGTCAGGCCGCCGTGCTCGAGATCCGCGACAGCCGAGCAGCCGCGTTCCATCCCACCGAGCCGACCCTAGTGGTCGGCGGCTTGGGGACGCTCTACGTGGTCGATGCGCAACGCGGCGAGATCGCACGCACGCTGCCGAACGTCCACGGCGGAGAAAACGTCTACGCCGCCGCGTTTTCCTCGGACGGACAGGTCCTGGCGACGGCGTCGGATCAGGGCTCCATCAAGGTTTGGACCTGGCCAGCGCTCACTTTGCGCACCTCGGTGTCGATGTCGAAGTCGCTCGAGCAGATAGCGCCGGTCTCGCTCGTGCTCGGGCGCCAGGGGACGCGTGCCGTGGCGAACGGCCTCCTCGGCCGAGTCCATGTCGTCGACATCGCCAAGGAGCGCGAGGAGCGAACCTTCGACAACACGCCCGAGGCGCCGGGCCACGGCATGCACGCCGAGATGCGCCGGTCCCTGGCGTTCAGCCAGGACGGCGACTGGCTCTTCGCGCCCGACATGCACGATCGCGGCGTGCGCATCCTGAATCTCTCGAGCGGCAAGACCTATCCCGTCTTCCGCGGCGACGCGCCGTTCTACAAGGCGATGTCGATCTCGGTCCCGGCCAGCCTGGTGGCGCTGCTTCGTCCCGGTGACGACCAGGGCCGCGGGCCGTACGGGCTCGAGGTGTGGCGGCTGACCTACCGGACCAAGTAGTGGCGGGTCACGCCGTCACGAGGCGCTCGTGGAGCCCGCTGATGATCTCGGCGATTCCGGCGCGCGCCCAGACGTCGAAGAACGGCGACTCGAGCAACGTGGCGATCTCGCGGCCGCCGCGTGCCTTCGACTGCTCCTCGGTCTCCCCCGGCCGCGGCTTGCGAAGGGCGCCGAGCACGCGGTCCTTGTGGTAGATGGCCGGATACTCGATGTAGCGATAGAGCTCGACGAAGTCGCGGGTGAAGAAGACGGCGACCGGTACCGTCGCGAACGTCTGGCCGTTCTTCTCGTTGGCGTACTCGCGCACGAGGTCGGCATTGGCGTGTGAGCCGGGCTGGGGCAGCCCCTGACGCAGCATCGTCTCGGCGTCCCGGGTGAAGATGCGCACCTCGAGGCCGCCCGCCTCCGCAAGCCGCACCAGGTACGGTACGTCGCGCCGGCAATCCGACGACCAGTCCTCTGCGATCACCAGGACCTTCGCGGGCCCGCCGGGCTGCGCGGTCAGCCACTTGATGGCCGCGCTCTGCTCGTCGCTGAGGCGCGCCTTGGCATGGCGCTCGCGGAGATACGCGCTCCAGTCGACGCGCGGGTTCGCCACGCTGAAGCGCCGGACGTCGAAACCCTCGCGGCGGAGGTTCTCCGGCGAGCCGATGAACTTCAGGTAGTCATCGAAGGTCATGCCGTTGGCGAAGCGTTCGGGCGTCATGCGGCCTACACCTTCAAGAGCGACTCGAGATTACGCCAGAGGATCTGTTCCTTCTCCTCCGGCGTGATGGTCTTGAGCCCTTGCACCCAGGTGACCGGCGAGGGGTGCCACGGCACGAAGGGCCAGTCGCTGCCCAGTACCACGCGGTCGACGCCGACCTCGTCGATCAGGAAGCGGAGCGCCTTCTCGCTGCCGACGACGGTGTCGTAGTAGAGCCGACGCTGGTACGAGCTCGGCGGCTCGGGGATGCTACGCCGCTCGGCCGGCATACCCTGCCAGCTGCGATCCAGGCGTCCCATCGCGTAGCAGGCGGGCCCGCCGCCGTGAGCGATGCAGACCTTGAGAGTCGGACAGGCCTCGAGGACGCCGAAGATCAGGATCGCGACGACGATCGCGTCGTCGAGGATGACGCCGAGGCTGTTGAAGAGCCCGTACTTGGTCGTGCGCTGCATCAGGAAGTTGTGCTGCGGCTGCGGATGGAAGAACAGCACGGCGCCCAGCGACTCGGCCGCCTTGAACAGCGGCAGGAACTTCGGCTCGTCCCAGTTCTCGCCGTTGACCATCGTGTCGAGCTCGGCGCCCTTCAGGCCGAGCACGGTCACGGCGCGCTCCAGCTCGTCGATCGCGGCCTTGACGTCCTGGACGGGCAGGGTGGCGAGGCCCGCGAAGCGCTGAGGCCACTGCCGGACCATCCCGGCGATCTCGTCGTTCACCTCGCGCGCCAGCGCGAGCCCCTGCCCCGGGTCGAGGTGATAACCGAAGAACGGCGTGTGGATGGAAACGACCTGGACGTCCACCCCCTGCGAGTCCATGTCCTTCAGCCGCTCTTCCGGGGTGAAGCGCACCTTGGGCGACGTGAAGCTGATGCGCCGTCCGCCTCCCAGCATGGAGCCGATCCCGTCGCCCGGCTCATGACGAAAGCCGTGCCACTCGCGGCCGGCTTCCGCCGCCTGCCAGAGGGATCTCGGCACGAGGTGGGCGTGGATGTCGATGGTCTTCATGCGCGTTCTCCGCCGACTACTTCTTGAAAAGGTTGTCGAAGCCGCGACGGATGTCGCCGGGGCGTGTCGAGTCGGGTGAGGCGTCGCGCTCGACCGTCACACGGAGCGAGAACGCGGCGCAATCGTTTCGTGCGTTCTTGTCGGCGATCCGCTCGGCGATCGGCTCGGTGCACTCGAAGCGGCGGCTCGGCTCGAAGTGGGTGCACTGGCGGCAGGCGTGGAGCGCCGCCCGGCAGTTGGGACACTGCTCGAGCGATGCGGTGGCGATCGGCAGGACCGCGCCGCACGCCCCGCACCGGGAGACTGTGCGCTTGGCGAGCATGTCGCCGCCTCTTGGAGCGTCGGCCGCCGGCCGCGGTGGTGGGGGGGACGGTCTGCGAGGCTCCGCGCTCGAGCTCCGGTAACCCTGCTGGCGATACTTTCGGTCGCTCATGGCCGATAAGATCGCAGGGTCGCGATCGTCAGGTCAAGGGCGCGTGCGATTCCGCAGATGGCGGTCCGTTCATCAAGCGGTTTCCGTCCGGCGTCTTCGGCGTCTGTCTGTTCAACCTGGTCGCGTTTCTCTGGCTCGAGCCGCTGGGTCTCCCGCTCACGGTCGCGCTCGCGTATGGGGTCGACATCGCGTACGTCGGCCTGGTGGGCTGGTTGAGCCGGCCGCGCCGGCGCCTGGTGCGCGGCTTGACCGCGCTGTGACGGGGGACTACGGTGTCGGCGCCATGAGGGCCGCGCTCGCGCTCCTGGCGCTCGTGCTCGGGTCTGTGGCCGGCGCGGACGCCACGACGCTCCTCGACTACATCACGTTCGACGGCATCGACTATATCCGTTTCGCGGACGAGCCGGGGCGCCCACTCACGCGCGCCGATCTCGGCCCCGAGTTCGCCGTCATCGAATGCTCGTTCGGCGAGGACACCCGCGGCTGCCCATACGGTGTCGACGCCGCCGCGGCCTTCTTGCCGTCCAACACGCGTGTGTACGCCGTCCGCGGTCACCCGACCCATTTCCGCCTCGCGGCGGTCTGGAAGGACCGCATCTTTCTCTATCAGGCCTGGCGCAATCCACGTGCGAAGGTGGGCGCCGATCTCTACGACATCGTCGGCAAGGTGCGCGCGATCGACGTCCAGCGCGGCGAGCCGCCGCTGGTGGCCGCGACCAAGCCGGCGGCGGTCACGTCGTCGCTCGACGTCGTCGCGCTCGTCGAGATGATCGCCACCGGCGCCGTGCGCCCGCCGAAGGTGCACGCCGTTGCCGAGCCGCGCTACTGGCTCACGCTCTGGCTCACGGACGGCACGACGCTCGGCCGGATCTACTTTGCCGAGACCAGCGAGCTGATGGGCGGCGTGAGCGTGCCGGCGGAGTTCGCCCGAATCCTGGAGCGCTATCTGGGACCAAGGTCCGATTGACGTCCCGCCCACGAGGGCGATGCGAACCGACTCGCGCGATCGCCCGCGATGAGAGACAATCGCGGACCATCCCCGCTCGAAGACAGGAGGAGCGCCAGATGGGGGCGTACGATCAACGAGGCATCGGCAAGCTGCGCGTGCTGCTCGTCTTGCTTGTGCTCGTGGCGCTGGGCGCCGCCTACTTCTGGTCCGCGTTGCGCTGGAGCTACGCGTCCGGCGAACGTGCGGGCTGGGTGCAGAAATTTTCCCGCAAGGGCTGGCTTTGCAAGACCTGGGAAGGCGAGATGGCGATGGTGTCGATGCCCGGCGCGGCAACTGAGAAGTTCGCGTTCACGGTATGGGACGATGACACCGTGGAAGACATCAACAAGCTGATGGGCCGTCGCGTGAACCTCCACTACGAGCAGCGCGTCGGGCTTCCGACGAGCTGCTTCGGCGAGACCCGCTACTACGTCACGAAGGTGACGCTCGTCGAGGAGATCCAGCTCGCCCCGGGAGTCGTCGTGCCGACACCGGGAGTGCCTGCGGTGCCGCCCGCGACCCCGCCGAAGTGAGACGGTAGCATGCAGAGCTTCAATCCGATGGACCCGGAGTTCCTGGCGGATCCGTATCCGACCTACCACCGCCTGCGCGCCGAAGACCCCGTCCATCAGAGTCCGCTCGGCTTCTGGGTGCTCACCCGCTACGAGGACGTGTCGGCGGTGTTGCGCGATGCGCGCTTCATCAAGGAGCCGCTCGCCGCGCTCGTCGCCGCCCGCTTCGGCGCCGAAGTGCCACGCGGGGTGGGGCACTCGATGCTGGACCGCGACCCGCCGGACCACACGCGGCTTCGGGGCCTCGTCAGCAAGGCGTTCACCCCGCGCGTCGTCGAGGGGCTTCGACCGCGCATCCAGCAGATCGTCGACGAGCTCGTCACGCGCGCCCAGGCCGCGGGCTCGATGGACGTGATCGAGGAGTTCGCATACCCGATCCCCGTCAACGTCATTTGCGAGATGCTGGGCGTTCCCGTCGCGGACCACGAGCGCTTCAAAGGGTGGAGCCTCGACATCGCCCGCGGGCTCGACTCGATCTGGCTGCCTCCCGATTCCGACGTGCCGCGGCGCAGCACCGCCGCCCGCCACGCCATCAGCGACTACTTCCGCGGCCTCATCGCCCAGCGTCGAGCTTCGCCGCGCGGCGACCTCCTGTCGGCGCTCATCGCCGCCGAGGAGGCGGGCGACAAGCTGAACGAGGAGGAGCTGCTGGCCACGTGCATCCTCATCCTCATCGCCGGTCACGAGACCACCGTGAACCTGATCGGCAACGGCGTCCTGGCGCTCCTGCGCAATCCGGGGGAGCTGAAGCGCCTGCGCGAGACGCCCGGGCTCATCACGACCGCGGTCGAAGAGCTCTTGCGGTACGACGGGCCGGTGCAGCGCACGGCCCGCGTGGCGAGCGCCGAGGCGACGATCGGCGGCCGGACGATCGCCAAGGGCGAGATGGTGATGCCCTTCATCGGCGCCGCGGACCGCGACCCCGCGCAGTTCCCGGATCCCGACCGCCTGGACCTCAGGCGAGCCGACAACCGGCACATCGCCTTCGGCTGGGGGATCCACTTCTGCCTCGGCGCGCCGCTCGCACGGGTGGAAGGGCAGATCGCCATCGACGCGCTCGTCCGCCGGCTGCCGCGACTCGAGCTGATGACCGACGAGCCGGAGTATCGCCAGAGCCTCACGCTTCGCGGTCTGAAGACGTTGCCGATCAAGTTCTGACGCGACGCTTGACCCCACGATCGCCGACGTTGTATTGAATCGAGATTGGGAGTGCGCGCTGCAGGCCATCGGGGCGTCCCCGCCGGCCGAGGCGCGCTTCAATCATGGACCGAGTCCGCCTCGCGATCGTCGGCTGCGGCAACATCTCTCAGCTCAACGCGCCCGGATATCTGCAGCACCCGCGGTGCGACGTGGTGGCCCTGTGCGACGCGATGCCCGAGCGGGCGACACGACGAGCCCGCGAATGGTCCATCACGCCCAGGATCTACTCGGACTTCAAGCAGGTCCTGGACGACGGCTCGATCGACGCCGTCGAGCTCCTCACGCCGACCTGGATGCACACCGACCAGATCGTGGCGGCGCTCGCGGCCGGCAAGCACGTATCGGCGCAGAAGCCGCTGGCGATCTCGGTCGCCGAGGCCGATCGCATCGCCGTCGCGGTGGCGCGCGCCCGGACGACGTTCCGCGTGACCGAGAACTTCCTCTATTACCCGCCAATTCTCAAAGCCCAGGAGCTGCTCGATTCGGGCGCCATCGGCGAGCCGTCGCTGGTGCGGATCCACACGACGCGGGACGTGAAGATCACGGGGCGGGTGATGGAGCTCGATCCCGACGCGATGGTGTGGCGTCGCGATCCGGGTCTGAACCCGGGTGGACCGCTCTACGACGACGGCGTGCACAAGTACGCGACGGCCGTGCTCTGGATCGGCGAGATCGGCGACATCTCCGCGATCGTGACGCGCGGCAGCGATTTCCTCGCCGAGACGCCGGCGGCGGCGATGTGGCGCTTCAAGGGACGCCAGTGCCTGGGCCTCATCGACTACACCGCGGCGCCCGAGATGACCATCCGCGCCCGCTACTACCGCGCCGACGAGTTCTTCGAGATTCACGGCACGCGCGGGATCATCTGGGTGACACGCGGCACGGGCGAGATGCTCGATATGCCCCCGGTGATGCTGATCCGCGGCACGGAAACCGTCAGCTACCAGGTACCGGCCGACTGGCGTCTGGGCTTCGACGGCGCGGCCGTGGATTTCATCGATAGTCTCCTGGCCGGACGCCAGCCCGCGCAGGACATCCACACCGCGAAGCACATCCTTCAGGTGCCGCTGGCTATCTACGAGGCCTCGCGCATCGGGCGCCCGGTGGCTCCCGACTCGATCAAATAGACTGCTTCGGAGGAACGCATGTCGACAGCACGACCCACACCCGGCGGCCGGCCACCCGGCTGGCAGCAGGCCCACGCGCGCCGCTACATCGAGACCGACGGCCGGGACGGCCACATCTGGGAAGGTGTCACGACCTTGCTCCTGACGACGACCGGCCGGCGTTCGGGCCAGCCGCGCACGACGCCGCTGATCTACGGCCGCGCCGGCGACAAATATCTCATCGTCGCCTCGCGCGGCGGAGCGCCGGCGCACCCGAGCTGGTACGACAACCTCGTCGCCCAGCCGGTGGTGCAGGTGCAGGTCATGGCCGACCGCTTCAAGGCGCGCGCCCGCACGGCCACACCGGCGGAGAAGCCGGCTCTGTGGAAGACCATGACCGCGATCTGGCCGCCGTACGACGAGTATCAGCAGCGGACCGCGCGCGAGATCCCGGTGGTGATCCTCGAGCGCATCTGACGCTTCGTTCGTAGGCGGCGCGCACCATATTCCTAGGCGCGCCTCGGCCGGCGGGGCCCCAGCCCCGCGACGGCCTGCGGCCGCGCACCGCGTTCGTCGGCGCGCCTCGGCCGGCGTTGACAGGCGTGACGGCATCATCGATTATGCATGTCTGAGCATCATCAAAGATTACGGATCCTTACGAAAGGCGAGACCAGAGCACATGCGTTACGAGGCACCAGAATCGGTGGAAGGGGCGGTCGCCCTGCTGTCGGCGGCCACGGGGGAGGCACGAGTGCTGGCCGGTGGCACCGACCTCCTCGTTCAGATG
>WNGJ01002361.1_pt1 | contig 19014 bp, 20 predicted proteins | sample 5400611 | NCBI WGS metagenome assembly WNGJ01 (sample SAMN13153375, study PRJNA577476) | soil metagenome | isolation source: 40 cm soil or saprolite under Garry oak tree replicate 1 | place: USA:California | collected 2016-06-15 | reverse complement strand
GGCTTAAACCGCTTTCACTGGCGGGAATGGGCCGCCTGTCCGCCCCCCGCACGCCGATGCCTGCCGCGCGGCGGCGCCGGCAGCCGCGCCGTGGCCACGATGGCACTGGCGCGCTCGCGGCCGGGCTGGTGCCGCCATGGCCTGCGGGGCCTGCTGTCTGGGGAGCCATTGCGAACGATGACGACCGCGCCATCACGTGGCGCCAAGTATCCGCCGATATGAGCGGCTATCGGACGTGGAACGCCCTGCCAGATGGGCGGGCAGGTTTGGTTGATCTGGTGCGGTTGGGCTTTCATCGGCCGGCGGGCCCGCTCACCTGTTTGGGGAAGTAGCAGCCGGGCGGTAGACATGGAGCATCGCGTCGTCGGCATAGGCGCGAGCCTCGATGAGGTCGAGCACGAAGGGCGCGGTGAGTCCCGCGAACAGCGGGAGCCCGTCTCCCAGCGCCACCGGCTGAAGCACGAGCCGGTACTCGTCGGCCAGGCGGAGCCGGCTGAGCGACTGCGCGAAGGCGGCACCTCCCCACGCGATCATGTCCTTGCCCGGCTCGTGTTTGAGGGCGCTGACCTCGTCGGGCAGGTCGCCGCTGGCGATCGTTGACTGCGGCCAGTCCGCCCTGGTGAGTGTCTTGGAGAACACGACCTTGGGAATATCGTTCATCGGCGCCGCGTACTCGTCGTCGGAGGTGGGCCAGAACTCGGCAATTTCCTCGTAGGTGGCGCGCCCATCAGATGCAGGCCCGCCTCACCGAGCCAGCCGAGCTTTGGTGCCTTCAGGGCCGGGTCCTCCGGCGGCAGCCCCCAGCGCCGAACTTGCCGGGGCGCGCCACCAGGCCGTCAAGCGAAACCCCATCTACAAAACGAGCTTCCTCATCGTGCGTCCTTTCATCCTGGGATCTGCCGTATGCCCGCACCAGGGTGGCGAGGCAAGGGCTTAAACCGCTTTCACTGGCGGGAATGGGCCGCCTGTCCGCCCCCCGCACGCCGATGGCAGCTTGGCCGCGCAGGCCCGGTGAACAGCCGGTCGTGGTCAGACTGGCTAGCTGCCGTCCATCTTGACGGGCAGCCGGTGGTCGTGGGGGGTGAGGATGTAGCACGCCGACGCGATCGCCCGGTACAGGCGTTGCGGTGCCGGCGCGGTCACCTCAGCGGCGTGCCATTCGCTGAGCCCGAGGGCCCGGGATCTGCGAGAGAAGATCGCGATTGCCCGGTCGCGTTCGGCGCCGCCGAGTTCCTCGGCCAGCGCCTCGAGGTAGACCGCCTGGGCTTGCTGCGGGGGGACCGTGGAATTGAAGATGACGACGCTGGCCGTGGCCCGGCGGACGAGGTTTCGTGAGTGGCGGGCCTGCGGCCGTGATACCCAGAAGAAGCTGGTGTAGCCCTCGTGGGCGTACCAGACCGGTGAGGCCCAGGGGCTCCCGGCGCTGTCGGCGGTGGCCAGGGTCAGGTAGTGGTTGGCGTCGATGATGTCCCTGGCGGCGCTGGCCGGGTCTGGTTCGCTGGCTGGCTGACGGGCGCTCACCGAAGATTCGTACGCCAAGCCCGGTCGCTCCCCAAAGGATTCGGCCTAAGCTGAATCCGTGGTAGTCCGGTACCGGTTCGGCCGCGACGACCTGCTGCGGACCAGGTTCGCCATCGCGCCGCTGATCGACCTGATCGGTGCGTTCTACCTGCTGCGCAACCCGGGCCGCGCGGTGTTGCACCGGCCGTGGGTGACCTGGGCCCGCCCCCGGACGGCCAGCTTGGACTTGTCCCTGCTGGATATCGCCGCGCCCCTGGCCGGGGCCGGTTTCTGGCCGGTGTTCGTCGGGCCGCCGCCACAGGTACCCCATGCCGAGATCGGCGGCGAGCTTGACCGCGTCCGGGCAACGCCGCCGGCTCAGGTCAGGGCCGAGATCCTGCGTACCTATCCCTGCGGGCTGGCGGCCGCCCGGCCCTTCCTCGATGACCCCGCGGGCACGCTGGCCGAGCTGGTGGAGCAGATGCGGCCTTCTGGGACACGGCGCTGGCCCCGTGGTGGCCGCAGATCTCAGCGGTGCTGGAATCCGAGATCGCCTTCCGGGCCCGCCGCCTGGTGGCCGCCGGGCCGCACACGGCTTTCACCGGCTTGCACCAGACCGGCCGCTGGGAGGACGACACCCTGGTCGTGCACCCGACCGGAAAGCTGCCAGCCGAGGTGAACCTGGCTGGCCGAGGGCTCCTGCTCATCCCGGCGGTCTTCACCTGGCCCAAGGTGTGGCCCCGCTCCGACCCGCCGTGGGATCCCGCGCTGGTCTATCCGGCCGCTGGCATTGCCGAGGTCTGGGCTCCCGGAGGGCAGGACGGTGACGCGCTGGCCGCGCTGATCGGCCAGCGCCGGGCCCGGATCCTGCGCGAGCTTGACCGGCCCGCATCCACGCTCCGGCTCGCCCAGCGAATGCAGGTGAGCGCCGGAGGAGTCAGCGATCACCTGCACGTCCTGCGCCGGGCCGGGCTCGTCACCGCGCACCGGGAAGGACGCCAGGTGATCTACACGCGCACCGCAAAGGGAGACAACCTCAGCCGGGGCTGAATCGAAAAATCGGACCTGAGCGGGGTACGCGACCGCACCCGGCGGAGTGCAGCCGAGCCGGGTTTAGGCGATAGGAAAACCAGGAGGCCTGCTGTTGCAGCAGAACCGGGAGATAGGTGCGCCCGGTGGCGCAACAAGATCCCCTGCGGCCGAAGCGCCGATTCGGCAGGGAGAATGTGGATAGTGCTTCTGGCCCTGCTTGCGCGGTTTTGCGGTGGTGCGGTGCGGGCGCAGGGTCGGGGCCCAGGTCCCGGCCTAACCTCCGATTCGGCTGACGCCGTCCGGGCTGTCCTGGGAGACGATCTGCCGGCCGGGTCCCAGGTTTCAGGCACCTGCCGGCGCTGTCGGCCTGATCTGCCTGGCCTGGAACAGAGGCCGGGGTTCACGGGTCCGGCGGCCAGCGGGTGCGTGCCATCCCTCAGCCTCAGACAGGGATGACGGTGACCATCGTAGAGATGCGCGCTGAAACACGCGCCATCACAGGCGGGGCGGGGCACTCACGCCGGCGTGCACGTGGCCGCCGCGCTGGACCCTATGGGAGGGCTGCCCGGCGTCCGGGAGTTCCCGGCCACGACGGCCGGCTATGCCCGGCTGCCGGGCTGGCCGGGCGGGTTCGGGACCGTCGCCCTGGCCGGCATCGAAGGGACCGGCAGCTACGGCGCGGGCCTGGCCCGTCACCTCACTGCTGCAGGCGTCCGGGTGGTAGAAGCAGTCCGCTCGGACCGCCAGGACCGCCGCCGGCCGGGCTAGCCCCGGCCCGCTGCCGGGCAGTTTCCCTTCGCGGCCTGCAGCCTTGTTCGCCGTCCGGTTCCGGGCGCTTTCACCAGGCGACCGGACACGCGGCTAGGCCTCGCATCATGATCCCGGTTTGCCAGGTCAGGTCGTTCTCGGGCACGGCGATATGGAGCTCGGGGAGCCGGGAGAAGATCGTGCCGAGCGCCACCTGGAGTTCCATCCGCGCCAGGTGGGCGCCCAGGCAGTAGTGGGGCCCGTAGCCGAAGGCGACGTGCGGGTTCGGGTCGCGGGTGATGTCGAGTTCCCCAGCGCGGGGAAAGACGCGCTCGTCGCGGTTGGCCGAGCTCCGGGAGCACAGCACCGGCTCGCCGGCCCGTACCACCACCTCACTGAGCTTGACGTCGGCTATGGCTATCCGGGGGTTGAGGGCGCTGCCGAACACGATGAACCGCAGCATTTCCTCGACCGCGTCCGGCAGCAGCTCCGGCCGGGCCTTGAGCTGGCGGAGTTGCTTGTCGTGGGTGAGCAGCGTGTACGCCATGTTGGTGATCTGGTGCGCGGTGGTCTCGTAGCCGCCGACGAGCAGCGCCATGCCCAGGAAGAGCAGTTCGGTTTCGGTCAGCCGGTCGTCGTTATCGCGGGCCTGGACGAGCCAGGTGAGCAGGTCATCGCCGGGCTGCGCGCGACGCTGCGCGAACAGGCCGGCCAGATAGCCGGCCAGGTGCAGGTAGGTGTCCTGCACCTGTTCCGGGGTGGACGTGGCTGTCGAGACGATCGCGTCGGTCCAGCCGCGGAAGGCGTGCCGGTCGGCGGCGGGGATGCCGAGCAGCTCGCAGATGATGATCGCGGGGAAAGCGAACGAGAAGCTCTCCACCAGGTCGGCGGGCGCGCCGGAGGCGACCATGTCCTTGATCAGGCCGGAGGCGATCTGCTGCGCGCGTGGACGTAGCCGCTCGACCCGGCGGACGGTGAACGCCCGGCCGGCCAGCTGGCGGATCCGGGTGTGCGCCGGCGGATCCATGCTCATCACGCTCTCGGCAACCTGGCCGAACTCGACCGCGCACTCGCGGGGATTGTCCCGGCCGATGGTGGCGGCGCGGCTGAACCGTGCATCCCCAAACACCGACCTGGTGAGGTGATAACCGGTCACCAGCCAGGCCGGCGGACCGTAGGGCAGCTGCACCCGGCAGACCGGCGCAGTACGGCGCAGCTCGGCATACTGCGGGTCGGGGTCCAGCCGGTTCCGGCTGAACGGGTAACGCCGCGGCGTCCGGCCGGTGATATCGCTGTCGTGCGCCACCTCGGTACCTCACCGCCAGCTTCCGGCATGACCTCGGTCCTGCCGATTGTAAGCAGCCCCGCATACGGGACGTAGTGACCGGCGGCCGGTTCAGGGACCGCTCGCTAGCGCACCTAATCCGGGGCGAATTCCGGGCCGGTCGCAGGCCACAGCCGTCTGCCCCGTGACCAGGCCTGCCCTGGACCCGGACCTGGGGGCGCGGCACGCTGTCGTCGCCCGCACCGGCAGATAACCAAAGCCCATGCGGCGCTATCCAGCTAACCTTAAAAGCCCAGCAGGATCGGCTACGCCTCGTGACGCCACCGCTTTAGGTATGCGCACCGGAACCGCCGTTATGCGTGGATGACTTGGGTACGGCAGCGCCGTTAGTGGTGGTACGGATCTGGCTGATATGTGCGGGCGGGTAGCCGGCCGTGATGGCAGGCTGAGCGGTCGGCTGCTGGTGCGGGCCGCAAGGCGCTTGCGGCTCGGGCGCTGTCCTGCACGCAGCGTGGGACAGCCCTGCCTGTCCGCCACCTGGCGGCAGGTGGAGGTGCGGGTGGGCGGCATCTTTCGCCGGCCCGCCTTGACTGTGATCCCGTGGCCGGTCCGGGATGCGGGATGTTCTCCGGTAGCGGGTGGGTGGGATCGTACCGGCATGGAGGACGACTACCGGACGGCCAACCGGGCCAGCTGGGATGAGCGCGTTCCGGCTCATGGAACATCCCCGGACTACCAGCTGGAGCGGTACGCTGCCGATCCTGGTTTCCTCAGCGAGGTCGTCCGGTTCGACCTTCCCCGGCTGGGAACGATCAGCGGGCTGCGCGGTGTGCACTTGCAGTGTCACATCGGCACCGACACGGTGTCGCTGGCGCGGCTGGGTGCGTCGATGACGGGGCTGGACTTCTCCGCGCCGGCGGTGGGGCAGGCGCGGCGCCTGGCCGCGCGGATCGGCGCCGATGCCAGGTTCGTGGAGGCTGATGTTTATTCGGCCGCCGAGGTGCTCGGGCGTGCCGCTTTTGAGCTGGTGTTCACTGGTATCGGCGCCCTGTGCTGGCTGCCGAGCATCCGCCGCTGGGCTGCGGTGGTCGCTGACCTGTTGCGGCCGGGCGGGCGGTTGTTCCTGCGTGAGGGCCACCCGATGCTGTGGGCTCTGGACGATGCGCGCGAGGACAACCTGCTCGTGGTGCGGTACCCGTACTGCGAACGGGAGGAGCCGCTGGCCGTCGATGACGCCGGCACCTATGTCCAGACCGACGTGGTGTTCCGGCACAACATCACCCACGTATGGAACCACGGGCTGGGTGAGATCGTCACCGCGCTGCTGGACGCGGGCATGCAGATCACCGCGTTGACCGAGCACGACAGCGTGCCGTGGGAGGCCCTGCCCGGCAAGATGGAACGCATCGGCGGCGGTGAGTGGCGGCTGGCCGACCAGCCCTGGCGGCTGCCGCACAGCTACACCCTGCAGGCCGTCAAACGCGGCTGACGAGCTGGCCACTTCACACTCGGGGCGCAGGCCGACTAGCCGTAGCCTAGTAAAGCGGGCCACGGGACCGCGGCCGCGCCTGCCACAGCCTGGGAGTGCTTAGCTACCGCAGTGACCGCGACCCAAGCCGCGTGACCGGCCTCCGGCTTGAGCACGGCGCATACACGCGCCGATCTGCATACAGTTCAGGCATTGCCGCCGTCGTTCATGCCTGCGACCGAATGGATGATCTGTCCGCAGCCGCCCCGCTTGGTAGTCCCAGATGCAAGCCGGACGGAATCGGCGGCGCGTCACGCACGTGCTCGCGTTGCGTGTCAGCACCAGTAACCAGGTTCTGCGGGCGCCCCCGGTGCGTTCGTTCGCGATCACCCTGACCCGACATCCCGCACCGGCCGACCTGGAGCCCTCGGCCCCGCCCGTCGGTGTCGGTGTCGCCGTCGAAGCCGGCCAGGCCCACGCCGACGCAGTCTGCTTCACGCTCGGCGTCGGCCTCCGTGTCGTCCTCGGCGTCGCCGTCACCGGCGCTGACGGATTCGCGTACGCCATCGCCGTCAGGTTCGGCAACCCCGGCACCGTCGCCGTCTGCCTCGCGTCGCCCCGGGGAAACGTAGCCGCAGTCGGCCCTGATTAGCCAGCAAACCAGGGCTACAGGCCGGCGATTCAACTACCGTGTGGGGATGAGGGACCGCGAGATCGTCGCGGCCATTGTGGCAGGCGACCCGGCGGGGCTAGCCGGGGCCTACGACAAGTACGCGGAGTCCCTGCATGGTTACTGCGGCTGGATGCTGCGCGGGTCGGACCGCGCCGCCGATGCCGTTCAGGACACGTTCGTCATCGCCGCCGCCAGCCTCGGCGGCCTCCGCGATCCTGGCAGGTTGCGGCCCTGCCTTTACGCGGTGGCCCGCAACCAATGCCACCGCCAGCTGCGCGCGGGGGAAGCGGGTCTCGGTGAGGCGGCCGACCTGGCCGCCCCGCCCGCCGGCGTCGGCGATAACGCTGAGCGAGCCGAACTGCGCGGGCTTGTCCGCGCCGCCATGGACGGGCTGAACCCGCATGAGCGGGATGTCATCGAGCTCGGCCTCAGGCACGACCTGTCCGGCGCGGATCTAGCGGCCGTGCTCGGCGTTTCGCGGAACCAGGCGCACGCCTTGGCATCGCGCGCCCGCGGCCGGCTGGAGCAGGATCTCGGCGTGCTGCTCGTCGCCCGCACCGGGCGCTGGGCCTGCCCGACGCTCGACCTGATGCTCTACGACTGGGACGGGCAGCTGACCGCGCCGATGCGCAAGCAGGTCGCCCGGCACACCGACCAATGCGACGCCTGCGCGTACCGCAGGCGCAGCGCGCTGCGCCCGGCGGCGCTGGACGGCATGGCACCGCACGCCGCGCTTCCGGGCGGGCTGCGCGAGAAGGTGCTCAGGCTGGGCGCCGACGACAGCGCGCCGGCGCAGGCCTACCGCGAGGAGGTGAGGCAGCATGCGGGCCCGTTTGGCCCCAATGGCTTCCCGCAGCAGGTCAGGCGGCCCACGGGGCGGATGCTCGCGCTTTCCGGCGGCGCGGCCGCGTCGGCCATCCTGATCGCGATCGCGGCGGCCGGGGTGATCATGATCCTCGCCCTCGGCGGTTCACACACCCCCCGGCCGGACGGCGACACCAGGTCCCGGAGCGCATCGGCGACCGCGAGCGCGGCCGTGACCGGAAGGGCAGGAGCGGCCAGAGTGTCTCCTAGCGTGTCGCCTGCCGCTAATCAGCCAGGAACCAGCGCCCCGCCTGTGGTCGTGCCGTCACCGTCACACGCGGCTACGTCCTCCCCGTCCGCCTTCCCGTCGCCGCCACCGAGGCCGTCCGCGTCCGCCTCATGCCAGCATCCGCTTCCACACCACCGCTGCCATCGGTAAGGCCAAGCTCGATCGAAAACTGGGTCCCGGGCGGCGCGAGGCACCGAAACAGTCCGATCCGTTCATCGGCTTGGTCGTGCTCGCGCTGCTGGTGCTGCTTGCGGTCGTGACCATCCTGTCAGTGGCTTAAGTCCGGGGCACAGCGGCGAACATGAACTCACCGAAGGCGCGGCCGCTGACCATGTGCGGTAAAGCCGCGCGGGCCCACGGCGGGGCACCCATGCCTCGCCCCGGTGACCACCGGCTCCCGCGCCGCACCCGATCCACGGTCCCCGTCTGCCTTTGCTGGCCCGGCAGGCCAAGGTGCTGCGCGTGGGCCGGGCCTTCGCGCCGCTGGCGGGCCGGGCACCCGCCCGGCGCCGGGCGGCAGCGCCATGAACCGCAGCCGGGGCACGATGCCAGCCGCCCGGCACCTGCTGTCCCTGCTGAGCCGGATCGCCGCCCAGCCGGCCCGCGGCACGGCATGGGCAGCCAGCGGTCTCGGCGGAGGCCTGGGCGCCCCGCCTTGCGAGGCGATGAGATTCCCCCGGGCCGCGGGATTGCCTCACAGCAGCCCGTGTTGGCGGCACCATTCCCCGGTGCTGCCGCGCTCGCCCGAGACGGCCGCCTGCCAGTGCTGGCTGGCGGTGATGGCGTCCGCGACGCAGGAGTGCACCGCGAAGGCGTCACTGAGCCCGGTGATCCGCAGCACCTGCAGGACCCGGCCGGTGCTGGCCACCAGCGTGAGCGATCCCCCACGGGCGCGAAGCGCCTTGCGGCTGCCCACCAGGGCGCCCATGCCGGCCGAGTCCAGGAAGCCGGCGCCGCGCAGGTCCGCGATGATGTGCACGGCGCCGTCACCGGCCAGGTCGATCACCCGCTCGCGCAGCTGCGGGGCGGCGTACCCGTCGATCTCGCCGTCGATCCGCAGCACCGCGCAGTCGCCGTCCGCGGTGATCGACTCCAGGTGAAAGGGCTGCACCCGGCCTCCGTTGTGTCTGGCTTATGGTCCTGGCCGTCCTGGCCAGCTGCATGCCACCGGCGCACCGATGCCGCCGGTCCTGCTGGCCACGCGCGGTCGGCGACCCCTCCGCCCGGCATCGCCCTGGGCTGAGCCTGCCAGGTGTGACCGGCCACCCTGCTGATGAGCCCGGCCGTGCCGTCCCGGGCCAGACCGGTCTTACTGCGCGCCCGCCAGATTAACGCCCATCTCGACGGCAGAGCCGACGACGGGCGGCGCGTAATCACATTATGATGGCCGGGCAGCCCGGGGCGCCGCTCAATGCAGAAACCAGGATGGCCGACCACGACGTGGTGCCGGCGCCGGGCAGCGCCAGGTCCAGAACGAGGTGGCGTGGCCGATGACCGCGCATTCCGGCGTTGCTGGTCGCCGGTGCCGCCGCATACCCGCACCCGCGAGGGCGAGTCCTCCATCGTCACTGAGACAGGATCGGCCTGGAGACGGGCCGCGTAACCGTGCGTGATCACCATGGCACATTAGCTTGTGGGAGACGGTATCGATGAGCGGTGGTGATTCGTCCTGGCGGGGCGAGGCTGCGCCGCTGTTCGGGCGGGACGAGGACGTCGAACTCATCCGCTCGTTCATCAGTCAGGCCGCAGGTGCGCGCCCCAGCGGCGGCGGGAATGGGGCCGTTTGCCGCCCGCTCGCGGCGGGAGCAGACCTGCTCGACTACCGCGGCGAGCGAGGAGGGAACGGCCTGTGCGCTGCTGATCGAGACCCGAGGTTCGGCGGGGCTGACCACGGAAACGCCATGCACCAGACATTCCGCGACGGTGCCGTAACCGGCGTGCGTGACCGCCGCAGCCGCGTGGGGCAGGACCAGGCATGGGAGACCGGGCGGACAGCGACGATGTTCCGGGATCACCAGGCCAGACAGGTTCGGCCATCCTGGCCGTGACAAGCAACCCGGCAGGGAGGATGCTCGCACCGCTCCTGGCGACGTTGCGGTTCCGGTGTAACAACCGGGACTACCGGCCGGTCATGGACGCCATCGAGCTGCTGGCCCGCTACACCGGCGCCGGCCGGGCGCAGCGGTTCTACGCCCCGGTGAGAAGGTGCCGGTCGCCGGCGTCGTGCCCCGGGCGTGGCAGGACGCCGTCACCGACGAGCAGATTGGGCGCATCGAGCGGATCCCGTACGAATGTGGCCGTCGTGTAGTGGCGGCCGCGGATGGCGACGCGTCGCAGGCGGTGCAGTATCGCGCGACGTATGCGGCCTTGATTCGGTTCACCCAGATAGCTGTGAGCTTTTCCGCATGTCCGGGTTGAGGCGCCGGCCCGCTGCGCTGCGTACAACTCCACGGGGCCGTGCCACGAGGCATCGGCCGCAGATTTCTGGAAGGACAATCAGCATGATCAGCAGTACCAAACGCCGCCTGGCCCGCGGGATCGGCGCCGGCCTAGCCGCCGCGGCCGCGTTCGGCACGCTCGGCGTCAGCGCGGCGTCAGCGAGCAGCGACCTGACACCGCCGACGGGGATCACCGTGCCGGGCGACGCGACCGCCGCACCTGCCACCCTGGTCGCGAGCCTGGAGGGCCGCAACGAGGTGACGGCGGGCGCTCCGGCGGGGCAGGCGCTGGAACTGATCGGCATTCAGGGCAACACGCTGTCCTACTCGGTCTCGTGGCGCGGCATCGGCACCCCGACCGAGGCGGACATCCACGCCGCGGGCCGAGGACTGGAGGGCCCCGTCGTCGTGCCTTTGTTCACCACGCCACGCCCGGCGGGTGGCTTCGCGTCCGGCACGGTCACGGTCACCGACCCGGCCCTGCTGGCCGCGTTGCGCTCTGACCCGGGCGGCTTCTACGCCGACCTGCACACCAATGAGTTCCCGGGCGGCGCGGTACGGGCCCAGCTCCACCTGCTCAATCACGCGGTGAGCACGAGCGGAGTGGCGGCATTGCAGGAGTCGGTGGTCCTCGGCAGCCAGATCTACGCCTGCACCGCCCAGGCTGACGGCTCGTTCGCCTTCACCCAGCACGATGTCGAGGCGCACCTGGGCGGCGGCATCCACCACACGTTCGTCCAGCCAGATGCCGGCCCGCCGCAGTGGCAGGCACCCGACGGCAGCGCGGTCACCGGCAAGGTCGTCACCAAGAACGCCAACGGCGCCGGCAACATCGCCGAGCTGAACCTCGACGCCACCCAGATCGGCACCTCCGCCGGGCTGCTCGCCCACGCCGTCGAGGTGCTCCGCCTCAACACGCTCGGCGGCGTCGCCCCGGCCGGCACCTGCGACCCGCAGGCCACGCCGATCGTCAACGTCCCCTACCAGGCCGACTACGTGTTCATCAACGGCTAGCAACATCGGACAGCCCGCAAACGCCGACCCGGCATAGCCGCGGTCGCTGATCCCAGAGCGGCTGCGCGCCAGGATGGCCCCGGCCCCCCGGGGGCCGAGGCCATCCCGCCGCGAGCCCGGCACCCGGCGACCACGCAGGCGAGCACGGAACAAGACAACGCCCACGACGACCCGCCGGATAAGGAGGGGGCGCGGTGGGTCGACTGCGATGACTGCGGGCTGCCGGAGCACCCGGACCTCTCATGCGTCGACGCAGCGGAGCTCATCCGTGCCAGGACCCGCTGGGACCTGCCGCGCACCCACGGACCGATGCTCCCCGGGGCGGCAGTCCAGACCGCCAACGGCGCGCTGTCCCGGGTGGAGCAGACCAAGCGGTTCGCCATCTTGCCGGTGTCCTGGGAGCCCGGCGGCGATCAGGTCACCCCCGCCATAAAACTCAAGCGCCAGGCCATCGCGGCCCGGGCGCAATCATGGGCCGCGGGCCGTCATTCAGCGAGCGCGGAACCTGGTCAGGTCCGCACCGGCCCGGACCTGCGGCAGGGATGACTCGCCTGGGGAATGGGGGTTGAATAGACACAGCAAGCCGGGTGGTGTCACGTGATCGCCTTGCACATTCTGATCCAGGTCGGAGCCGGCCCCGCTGCCATCGTGACCGCGGCGCTCGGGGAGGTGCCGGGCGCCGCAGAGACGGCGAGCGTGGCCGGGCCCTGCGATGTCATCGCGCCGGCGGGGACGCGGGATACCGCCGAGCGGGCCAGGGCCTCCGGCGGCGTGATGCGGACCGCCGGCCGCCGCCCGGTCGCACGCCGGTAAGACACCGATGACCGTGCATCACTCCACCACGATCCGGCAGCTGGGCGAGGGCGCCGTTCAGGCGGTCTGCTCGTGCGGCTGGCGCAGTGCGGTGTTCGGTGCCGGCAAGACAACCGGCACGATGGACCCGCTGCAACATGCGGCCGAAGCTGCCGATCTGCACGAGTGGGAGATGTCTTTGCAATGAGCGCCGCCGCGTGCCGGGCCGGGACGCCGCGGAGACGCCAGGCGGGCACGTTCCGGCATCCCGGCAGCGACGTCGGGGAGCCCACGGGTGTCCCGCCCCCCACACCCCCGCCCTGCCGCCATCGCCCGCCGCCAGCCTGGACCGCCCTGCCCAGATCATCATCGGCGACGTCAGCGGGACGGCGCTGGTTGCCGCGCCAGGCAGCCGCTGCCCCGCGGCCAGCGCCGCAGAGCGGCCGGTCGCGCGGCAGGACGAGCACGCGCGTGCCGATCGCGGGCACTCAGCCTGGGAGGGACCGGGCCGGGACCGGTGCCCCAGACTGCGCCGGGGAGGACTCGCTCGCCGGCGCCGCGGCAGGGGAGTCAATCAGGCAGCGGCACAGTCAGGATGGCTGCACAGGCCGGCGGCTCGCCCGGCTCTCCACCGGCCTGCCGTCGTCCTTGAGGAGCCCTGCGCGATGCGCTTGGGCCGTCTTGTCCCTGCTGCTGCTTATCGGATGCGTGAAGGTCCTGTAATGGGGCTGGAGCGAAGGGGCCGTGCAGACCAGGGTCAGCCCGGGGGCCAACCCGTCAGGGGAGGAGCCAGGGGCCGGGCCCGAGCCGAAGGTGAAGTCGTCCGTGATCGACAAGCGCCTCATTTACGGGGCGTGGGAGAAGGTCCGGGCCAACAACGGGGCGCCGGGCGTGGACACGATCGGCATCGGCCTGTTCGCCGAACAGCTGCGGGACAACCTGTACAAGTTGTGGAACAGGATGAGCTCGGGGAGCTATTTCCCGGGGCCGGTGCGGGGCGCGGGGGATACCGAAAGATCATGGGGAAGGCGTGCGTTTGCCCGGCGTGCCCGATACGGGTGACCGGGTGGCGCAGACTGCGGCGGCGATGCTGCTGGAGCAGGTACTGGAGCCGGTCTTTCACCGCGACAGCTACGGGTACCGTCCTGGGCGCAGTGCCCCATGACGCGCTGGCCGTGTGCCGTCGCCGGTGCTGGACGCAGGACTGGGTGCTGGACCTTGATGTCCGCGCCTTTTCCGGCCTCCGTTCCGCATTCCCTTTGCTGAAAGCGGTCGCTCACCACACCGGCGAGCGGTGGGCCGGACTGTTGGGGCCGGATGACGGGAGACCGTCACGTCCGGTCCTGAGAGCGGCAGGGGGTGAGATTCCCCCCGCCGACTCACCCGGCCGCTGTGCCGTCGAGGGTTGCGGGCTGGCCGGTGCAGAGCGGGCTGTTCTGGCGCTGCGCGCCGGGCCGGCCGGATCTGCTGTGCCCGGACGGCGTGGCAGGCGAGCACGCGCCCGCTTGCCCGCCCCGGTTCGCCGGCTGGCCGCCATGACCGGGACGTTCGTCTCCGGCATGTGCGGGGCGCCGGACCCTACTGGCCAGCCTGCGGCCGGCGGGACGCTGGTGCAGGAGCGTGTCCCGTGGAAGGGGCCGCGTGATGGGCCTGGAGGCACCGATGGCGGCTGGGCACGGCTATCCAGTAGCAGGCGGCGAACGGGGCACGATGCGGGCCGCCGACGCGGACCGCGACCGGGTGGCGGGAATCATCAGCACGGCCTACAGCGAAGGCCGGCTGTCCAGGGACGAGTACGATGCCCGCCTGGAGAGCGCCTTGTCCGCGCGCACCTACGCCGACCTGGACCATGTCGTGACCGACCTGCCCGCGGCGCAGGCGACCGTGCCGAGCCCGACGGCCCCGGCCATGGTGACCCCGCCGGGCAGGACTAACGGGCTGGCGATAGCCAGCCTCGCCTGCGGTCTCGCGCAGTTCGCGTTCGGGCCGCTGGCGACAATCCCGGCGATCGTGCTTGGCCACATGGCCCGCAGTCAGATCAGGCGCACCGGTGACCAGGGGGCCGGCCTGGCGCTTGCGGGCCTGGTACTCGGCTGGGGAGCGGTAATCCTGGGCATCGTTCTCATCGCCGTCGGCCTGGCCATGGCCGCCGGGATGCACGGCGCCATGCCCATGCGATGAGCAGCCGGGCATCTGCCATCACCGCGGCGCGCGCGGCTCAGCCACCAGGTCCCGCCAGGTGCGGCACCTCAGCATCAGGCCCTGAACCCGGCGGTCACCCCCTGCATTACCGCAGACGCCAATCGGGCAAAATAGCCGCCGATCTGCGCGGTTGGGCACGGCACGCCGACGACGTCGGAACCGCGCCGACGGAACATTCCGGGGCGTGCCTCTACAAGATCAGGTAGCTCGCTGCGAGCTGGTGTGGTAGGCGTGCTGTGGGGTGAGCGGGCCGGCGCAGACGGGGTTGCCAAAGCACGCCAGCGGGTGGCTGGCAAGCCGTAGGCACCGGGCGGCCGGGTGCGATAATCGCCGGGTGCAGGCTATGGTGCGGCGGGCACGGCCAGATGATCAGCCGGTCATCACCGCGATGGTGCGGCGGGCACGGCTCAATCCTGGCGGTCTGCATTGGGAGCAGTTCGTCGTCGGCGAACGTGACGGCCGCGCGATTGGCGTCGCCCAGCTGCGCCGCCATCCGGACGGCACCAAGGAGCTCGCGTCGCTGGTCGTCGAACCCGGCGCACGCGAGCACGGCGTTGCGACGCAAATGGTGGATGCCCTGCTCGCCGGCGAGACAGCGGCTGTGTACGCGTTGATCGATCGCCGCTTCGTGGACCACTTCGCTCGTTGGGGCTTCCGTCAGGCTGGTCCCAGCGAGCTGCCGCGTTCGCTGTCTCGGACATACATGATCGGCCGCGCGGTAACCACCCTAGGGAGCCTGCTGCGCTGGCAGCGGATTCGTATCGTGCCTCTGCTTCGCCCCGCTCGCTGATCGCCGCTGATGAAGACCCGTTGGTAAGAAGCGTGCGCCCAGCCGCCAAATTGTTGATCTTGAATGCCTCTGATCGGCCTGTGGATGGCTTCCAGGATCCCCGGCAGGCGCGGCAAGGGCAGGCCTAGAGATTTTTAATGTCTGGAGTTACCGCGGTTGGAAGGCGAGCCCGGTCATGGCGATGAGGCCGTCGATGACTGGGGCGGTACTGCATCCGTTTGAGCTGGGTCTGTACCTCCTCCCTCCGGCATAGCGCGACCCGCATCAGCCGTCACCCACACGCCTGTAACTCGCCCCCTTGAAGATCCCTGGTCCGGTTGGCGTTACAGGCGCGTGTGCCGGGGGGAGACGAAGACACCGGTGAGGCTCGCCGGGCGGTGACGTAGCTCGCCGAGGACGGATCCGCCCACCAGGCGCCAGAACCCGTCGCGCGGGACATCGCGGAACAGCGCGCCAAGCCACTGGCGATCCAGGCCGAAGGTCACGATCCCGGCGGTGACATCGACCAGGTCTGCCTGCCGGACCAGCTCGACCTCCAGGCCCATGGCCATCCGCGACCGCGGCGCGTGGTGCTGCTCGCAGGCGTCCATGCAGCGCTGCAACCGCTCCGGCGGCCAGCCGGACGGCTCCAGCACCCGGGCGGCCAGGCGCGCGCCCTCGGTCACGTACGGGTCGCGGCTGGGGATGTACAGGCCGGCGTCGTGCAGGTCGGCAGGCGCACAGCAGCAGCTCGCGGTCGTACGCCCGGCCGCCGGCGAGCCGCTCGGCGATCGCGAACTGGCGCAGGCAGTGCCGCTCCATCGGGCCGTCCGCTCCTGCTGCTGCGCGCAGCGCCTCCAGGGCCGCCTGGGCGGCCGGAGTGGTGGACAGCGCGTCGGCGTCCATAGCGGCGAGTCTATGAGGCCGTGCCTACCCGCCGATAGCGAGCCGAGCCGCCCACCGGGCCCGGGCTACCTGGGGCCTCATCGCCAAGACCGGGCTCGCCTTCCAACCTCGGCAACCCCAGCCATGAGATCTCTAGCCGTGCTGCCCGCGGCCGGCCAGGGCCGCAGGCGCGGCGCGGGGATGCCCCGTCTGCTCTCAGCCTTGCACCCGCGGGCTTCACAATACGTAACCGGCTCTCGGCCCGAAGCCGAGCGTAACCGCCTGATATGGGTGGTGAGGGCTATTCATGTGAGCGGACCAAACGAGAACAGGCCGCGAGATGCTGTGGTTCGAGACAGCCCGCCGCCCCGGATCTTGTGGCTGGTCCGGTCAGATGAATACCCCCATGGGTGGTTTCGGTTGCAAACTGGTGGTCGGCGGCGAAGGCGCAGAACAGGACGATCTGGGCACTTCTGTTCGGGTGGACATTTCGGTTCTTGATCCGGGAAGTAGCCCTGGGGTGATCGGTGTTGCCGTTCCGCCGGCCGGCTCGGCGGACTGATCCATGAATACGCCCAGGCTGCCGCATAAGGTGACACGGTCCGGGGCACTCACATGGAGCGGCGGGCGGCCGCAGGGAGCCGAGGCCTGAGCACGGGGGCCGGTTCGTTTGGGTTGAAGTAAGTGTTGCGCCACCGGTGGGATCATGGTGACTTGGAGCACGCCTAGGCCCCATGGTGAGGCCCGGTCCGGGGAGGAGTCCCGGCAGCGAGGTCAGGGCGCCGGGGCGCGCAGCGCCCGGCGGTGGCAGCGCGCGATCATGGTTGCCGGCGCGGTCGCGGTGGCCATCGCTGCGGGCGGGTGCACCGCCTCCGGGCACCCGGTCGGCCACGCAGCCCGTTCTGCCCGCGGCACCGCGGCAGCTCCCTCGCTGCACCGTGGTAGCGAAGGCCACGGCGTCCAGCTGGTGGTCGAGGCGAGCGGGGACTTGCTGATCCATTCAGCGATCTTTGAGCGGGCGCTGGTCTTGGGTGGTGGCCGCCGCTACGACTTCGTTCCGATGTTCGCGCAGATCAAGCCCTACATCCGCGGCGCGGACCTGGCGCTGTGCCATGTCGAGACGCCGATGACCCCGGCTCCTCCGGCCGGCTACCCGACCTTCAATACTCCGCCCGAGCTTGCCACCGCGATCCGCCAGACCGGGTGGCGTGCCTGCTCGACGGCCGGGACACATGCCCTTGATCAAGGGCAGACCGGAGTCGACGGCACGATCCGCGCGCTGGATCGTGCCGGGGTGGCGCACACCGGCACCTTCTCCTCGGCGGCCGCCCAGCGAACGCCGCTGATCATGACGGTCAAGGGTGTCCGCGTCGCCTTCCTGGCCTACACCGAGCTCACCAACGGCATCCCCTCACCGCACCCGTGGTCGGTCAACCGGGCCAGCGCCGCGCAGATCCTGTCCGACGCGCACCGCGCACGGGCGGACGGCGCGAAGGTCGTCATCGTCAACCTGCACTGGGGCGAGGAGGATGTCGCCCAGCCCAGCAGCTTCCAGCTCGCCCTGGCCGGCAGGCTCACCCGCTCACCCGACATCACCGCGGTCGTCGGCCAGCACGTGCACATCGTCCAGCCCATCCGCATCCCCAACGGCAAGCTGGTCGTGTTCGGCGACGGCAACCTGATCTCCAACCAGACCAGCGCCTGCTGCCCGGCCGCCTCCCAGGACGGGATGATCGTGCTGCTCACCATCACCGCAGACAGCCGCGGCGCCCGCGTCAGCTTCATCCGCTACGTGCCAGTCTGGGTCCGGCATCCCGATTACGTGGTGCTCCCGGCCGGCACCGCGTGGCGCACCGATCCCGCCGACGCCGCAGCCCTGCGCGCATCCTATGAGCGCACGGTCGCGGTAGCCGGGCGCGGTCCCCGCATCCAGCCGGTCCCCGCCCACCTGCCATGAGACCGAAACGGCTGTCCGCTCAGCGGTCTCCCGGCCGGCGGGGCGCTTCGATGCAGCGCACGCCCTGCGCGCCGACCGTTGCCGCGTGCGCGATGTGCGGCGGCAGCGCCATCTTGTCTCCCGGGCCGAGCTCGATGTCGCCGCCGGCGGTGTGGAACACGATCCGGCCGCGCACGCAATACAGCACCTTCTCGTAACCGTGCTCATGCCAGCCGTAGGTATCGCCGGGGCCGTTGCCCCACCCGTGCGGGCTCAGGCCCCCGGCACGCATCCGGGCCGCGATCTCCTCCTCGCCGGGCGGCGTGCCGTCATGCCGCTCCACCGCAGCACCAGCGCCCATCGCAGCACCTCCTCCCAGGCGCGAGTGTAGTGAGCCGCCGCGGCAGCCAGGTGACGGAGTCCGCCACGAGCAAAGCCGCCCCCTTGCCCGGCGCCCAGCAACGGATATGCCATCACGGTCTCCGGCACCGGCACGACCCCAGAACGCAGTTGGCTCGCCAGCGTGCAGGCGCTCCCGGAGCGGCCGTCCGGGGCGGTACGGGTCTCGGGCCGCCTGGCTGTCACCCGCGCATATGGCTGATATGTGCGCGTCGGTTGTCATGGCTGCCGGGCGCCGGTCGTGCTTGGTCTTTCGGCTGTGTTCGGTGGGGTTCTAGCTCGCCGGGCAGGAGGGTGGCGCGACGCTGACCATGGACGCCCAGGTCCTGCATACGGGTGGGCGAGGGCGGGCCGGGCTGTCCGCGCTGGTGATGTCGCGGACGGCCCGGACCCGGCCCTTGGCCGGCTGGTCAGCCGGTGGCGGTGCCGATTTCTCGCCGGGCGGTCAGGGCTGCGCCCGCGCCGGCCAGCACGGCCGTGTAGCCGGCCAGGACGGCGAGCGCCGCGCCCGCGGACAGGGTGGTGGCGGCCGGGGATGCGCCGTGCAGCACGGCGCTGGCGGCGGCTTCGGGCAGCCAGCGGGTGATGCCGGGTTGGTGCGTCAGCATAGGGATAATTCCCTCGATGACGAACGCCCAGATCAGCGCCAGGCCCACCGCGGCGGCGGTGTGGCGCAGCAGCAGTCCGAGGCCGGCGCCGAGCATGCCGGACAGGGCGGCGAGCAGCGGCACCGCGGTGATCGTGCCGAGGACCCCGGGCTGGCCCCAGGCCAGCGGCACGT
>WNGJ01005680.1_pt1 | contig 19016 bp, 14 predicted proteins | sample 5400611 | NCBI WGS metagenome assembly WNGJ01 (sample SAMN13153375, study PRJNA577476) | soil metagenome | isolation source: 40 cm soil or saprolite under Garry oak tree replicate 1 | place: USA:California | collected 2016-06-15 | reverse complement strand
TCACGATCGCACGCGACCTGCGGTACACCGACGTGTCAGCGCTGTGCGCGGCGGTCGGCGACCGGCATGTCAGTGCCCAGTCCATCGTCTCCAAACTGGTCCGGCTCGTGGGCGGCCGGGTTGGCGCGGAGGAAGACCTCGCTGAGGTCACCCTCCCGAGCCGCGAGGCCAAGCCGCGGCCGGCTGGCGACCCCGGCATCGTGGTCGAGAGCACGCCCGACGTGTGGGCACGGTTGTCCAAGTGCTGCACGCCGGTTCCGGGCGACGAGATCACCGGATTCGTCACCCGCGCCAGCGGGGTGTCGGTGCACAGGAAGGACTGCGTGAACCTGCGGCACCTGCAGGACGCGCAGCCGGAACGGCTGGTCGCCGTCCGGTGGTCACCCACCGAGGATTCGGTGTTCCTCGTCGCCATCCAGGTCGAGGCGCTGGACCGGACGCGGCTGCTCTCCGACGTCACCCGGGTGCTTTCCGACCAGCACGTGAACATCTTGTCCGCGTCGGTGACGACCACCAGGGACCGCGTCGCGGTGAGCCGGTTCACCTTCGAGATGGGTGACCCGAAGCATCTCGGCCACGTGCTGCGCGCCGTCCGCGCGATCGACGGTGTCTACGACGTCTACCGTGTCACGAGCTGACGGCGTCAGCCGCTGAACTCCGACAGGGTGCGCTCGGCCTCGGCGAGCCAGGACCTGCGCGCCGCGAGCGCCTCGTCCGCGCGGGCCGCGGCCTTCTCGTCGCCCTTCTCCCGTGCGCCGGCGAGCTGCTTTTCCAGCCCGCTGATGGCCGCACGCAACTGCGCGACGGTGCCTTCCGCCCGCGCACGCGCCTCCGGGTTGGCCCGCCGCCACTGCGTGTCCTCCGCCTTGCGAACCGCGTCCTCGACCCGCCGCAGGCCCGATTCGAGATGCTCGCGCGATTCGCGCGGCACCGGGCCCGCCTCCTCCCAGCGCTCCTGAATCCCGCGCAGCGCCGCCCGGGCGGCGCGGACATCTTTCACCGGCAGCAGGCGCTCGGCCTCGGTGAGCAGTTTCTCCTTCGCCGCCGCGTGCTCACGCAACTCGGACTCACGCTGCGCGAACAGCTCACTGCGCGCCGTGAAGAAGGTGTCCTGCGCCGCCTTGAACCGGTTCCACAGCTCGTCCTCGACGCCGCGCGCCGCGCGCCCGGCCGACTTCCACGAGCGCATCAGATCACGGAACGTGTTCGCGGTGGCGGTCCAGTCGGTCGAGGCCGCCAGGGCCTCGGCCTGGGTGACCAGTTGCTCCTTGCGGATCCGCGTGGCCTCCCGTTCGGTCTCCAGGGTGGAGAAGTAGGCCTTGCGGCGCTTGGTAAAGGCATTCCTGGCCGCGGACAGCCGCTTCCACAGCGCGGCCTCGACGGCCCGGTCAGCCCGTGGCGCCGCCTTCCACTCCTCCAGCAGCTGGCGCATCCGCTCGCCACTGATCTTCCAGTGTGTCGCTTCCGCGGCGATACGCTCTGCCTCCGCGACGATCCGCTCCTTGACCTCCCTGGCTTCCTTACGCGCGCCCTCACGCGCCGCCCTGAACTCCTCGCGGCGGTGGTCGACCAGGCCGCGCAGGTCCTCGATCCGGGCGAGCAGGCCATCGAGATCGCCGATCGCGTGCGCGCCGGTGACGGACTCGACCAGGCGCTCGATCCCCGCCTGCGCGTGCGCGGGCGACAGGTCCGTGGTCTTGATGCGCTGCTCGAGCAGGTCCACCTCGGTCACGAGCGCGTCGAACTTGCGCTTGAAGAAGGCCAGCGCCTCTGCCGTGTCCCCCGCCTGCCAGGAGCCGATCGCCCGCTCGCCATCGGCTGTCCGCACGAAAACGGTGCCGTCGGCGTCAACCCGGCCCCACGGATCGTTCGGGGTGCTCACCGCAGACCTCCTGGCTCCCTCTGGTTCAAGGCCCGGCCGCTCAATGTCGCCGTCGATCCGGCTCAGGCCTTCTTTATGCTCACGCTCTCGATGATGACGCTCTCTTTCGGCGGGCCGTCCCCAGCGCCGCTGGCGCTGGAGGCGACCCCCGCCTTCGCCACGTTCTGCAGGACGTCCAGGCCTGAGACGATCTTGCCGAACGGCGTGTAGTCGGGCGGCAGCGTCATGTTCTTGTAGACGAGGAAGAACTGGCTGCCATTGCTGCTCGGCTGACTGGAATGCGCCATCGCGACGGTGCCGGCCGGAAAGCCGGCGCTCGCGGTGGTGCTGTCGCCAGCGACCTCGTTGGCGAACCGGTAACCTGGTCCGCCGGTTCCCGTTCCGGTGGGATCGCCGCACTGCAGCACATAGATGCCGCTGGTGGTGAGCCTGTGGCACTTGGTGTTGCTGAAGTAGTTCTTCATGGCCAGATAGACGAACGAATTGACGGTGCAGGTGGCCTTGCCGCTCGCAAGGTCGATGGCGATGTTCCCGCGGTTGGTCCGGATCGTCGCCTGGTAGGCGGCCTTGGCATCCGGCGTGGCGGGTGGGGTGCCTACCTTGCGCGCAGCGGGCGGCGCGGAAATATAACTGCAGTGCGACATCGCCGCGGCGGGCTGAACCGTGGTGGCGGGGGCCGGCGTCGCCGAGGGGGCCGCGGAGGTGGCCGCGGAGTGCGTCGGCGCCGCCGCGGGCGTCCCGCCCGCGGGAGCGAACACGAGGTAGCCGACCACTGCCGCCGCGATGACCGCGGCGCCCGCCCCGCCGATAGTCGTCCACTGCCGCACCCGCCTGGCCCGCCTCGCGCGGCGCTGCGTCTGGCGCGCATACCGCTCGCGGGCCAGCTTGCGCTGGCGATCCTGCTTACCCACCCGTCTGGTCCTCCTTGGTCCTGGTTGTACCGTATGCGCTTTCTGCGCAGTCCTGGTTGCCGTATTCAGGTCGCCGCCGCGCCGGTGCCCGCCGGGGGCGGCGGGCGCGGGCGCGGCGTCTGCGGCGCGCCCGCCGTGCCCGCCGCCGCGCCGGGTCCATCGGCTGGGCCTGCGCGGGCTCCGCCTCTCCTGCGGCCAGGAACCGGCGGGAAACCCGGCAGGGAAACTTCGCGAATCGTACCGGCCGCCGGGACCATTTCGCCTGCGCCGTTATCGGTTCGCAGCACCCCCGTCATCCTCGGTACCCTACGAGCGTGCTCGTCGCCGGCTTTCCCGCAGGGTCGTTCGCCGCCAACTGTTATCTCGTGGCGCCCGCCCCCGGCTCGGAATGTGTCATCATCGACCCTGGCCAGGACGCCGAGCGCGGCATCGACGAGATGCTGCGCGAGCATCGCTGCAAGCCGGTCGCGGTGCTGCTCACCCACGGTCACATCGATCACGTCTGGTCGGTCGCCCCGGTGTGCGGCGCCAAGGACGTGCCCGCCTACATTCACGCCGGGGACAGGGAACTGCTGTCGAACCCGGCGCGCGGTTTCCCGCTCGGCCCGGCGCAGCAGTTGTTCGGCGGGCTGAAGCTGTCCGAGCCCGCCGACGTCAAGGAACTCGCGGACGGGCTGGTCCTGCACATCGCCGGGCTCGAGATCACCGTGTCCCACACGCCGGGCCATACCCCGGGCTCGGTCGTCTTCGGTGTTCCTCGCGAAGGCCGCGGCGAAACGCCAGGCCCGGCCGCCGGGGACGCCTTGTTCTCCGGCGACCTGCTGTTCGCGGGCTCGATCGGGCGTACCGACCTGCCCGGCGGCGACTACCCGACGATCATCGAAAGCCTCGCCACGGTCTGCCTGCCGCTGCCGGCCGACACCGTGGTCTGGCCCGGGCACGGCCCGCGGACCACGATCGGCGCCGAACGCGCGAGCAATCCGTTCCTTGCGCCGCTGGTGCGCCGCCACGCGGCCGGCCCGCCAGCCGCCGACGGCGCCGCGGCCACGGATACAGCCGGGTCAACGGGCGGACCCGCAAAGCCGAACCGGGCGAGGAGGCTTTAGGGCGTGGTGAGCCCCGCGCCGCCGTTCGGGAAAATTAATCGCGTCGGCGGCAGCGGCGCCTTGCGGCCCGCCCGGCCGGGCCCCCCACGAGCAGGAGCCCGCGGCAGCTCTCGTGAACGAAGTCGTAACGCAGTTGTTAGGAGATGCACTCGTGATCCGCACTCATGAGGCGGGAACGCTCCGCGCGGAGCATGCCGGCCAGCAGGTGACGCTGGCCGGCTGGGTGGCGCACCGCCGCGACCACGGCGGCGTGGTCTTCATCGACCTGCGGGACGCCTCAGGCATCGCGCAGGTGGTGATCAGGGACGCGCAGGCCAGCGGTGGCGCGGTACACGAGCTGCGTTCCGAGTACTGCGTGCAGGTGACCGGGCGGGTCGGCATGCGCCCGGCCGGCAACGAGAACCCCGACCTGCCGACCGGTGAGATCGAGGTCGCCGCCGCTGCCGTGGAGGTGCTCAGCGAGTCCGCACCGCTGCCGTTTCCGGTCGAGGGCACGGAGGAGCTGAGCGAGGAGGTCCGCCTCAAGTACCGCTACCTGGACATCCGCCGCGCCGAGATCGCTCGCGCCCTGCGGGTCCGGTCCACGGCCGCCTACCTGGCCAGCGACGTGCTGAACGGGCATCGTTTCGTCCAGGTCGAAACCCCGTACCTGACCAGGTCCACGCCGGAGGGCGCCAGGGACTTCCTGGTGCCGGTCCGGCTGCGCCCCGGCCACTGGTACGCGCTGCCGCAGTCGCCGCAGCTTTTCAAGCAGTTGCTCATGGTCGGCGGCATCGAGCGCTACTACCAGCTGGCCCGGTGTTTTCGTGACGAGGACATGCGGGCGGACAGGCAGCCGGAGTTCACCCAGATCGACCTGGAGATGAGCTTCGTCACCCGCGAGGACGTGCTCACCGTCGCCGAGGACCTCCTCGAGCGGTTGTGGGCGGAGATCGCCGGTTACCGCATCGCGCGGCCGATCGGGCGGATGACCTACGCCGGGGCGATGGACAGATACGGCTCCGACAAGCCGGACCTGCGCTTCGGCTGCGAGCTGACCGACCTGACCGGGTACTTCGCGCAGACCCGGTTCCGGGTCTTCCAGGCGCCATACGTCGGTGCGGTGGTGATGCCGGGAGGCGGCGGGCAGACCCGCAAGGAACTCGACGGCTGGCAGGAGTGGGCCCGCGCCCGCGGCGCACGGGGCCTCGCATATGTGCTGATTGGGGCCGATGGCGAGCTCAGCGGGCCGGTCGCGAGGAACCTGTCCGAGGCCGAGCGGGCCGGCCTCGCGGCAGCGGTGGGCGCCGGGCCCGGCGACTGCGTGTTCTTCGCGGCGGGAAAGCCCGGCGGCGCCAAGGAACTGCTCGGCGCGGCACGGCTGGAGATCGGGCGCCGCTGCGGCCTGATCGACGCGAGTGCGTGGGCGTTCACCTGGGTCGTGGACGCGCCGATGTTCGAGGAGGACGGCGAGGGCGGCTGGACCGCGGTCCATCACCCCTTCACCGCGCCGCTGCCCGAGTGGGCGGACAAGTTCGAGTCCGCCCCGGAGATCGCCCTTGCCGACGCCTACGACATCGTCTGCAACGGCAACGAGATCGGCGGCGGCTCGATCCGTATCCACGGCGCCGAGATGCAGCAGCGGGTGTTCGACGTGCTCGGCATGACGCGGGAGGAGGCCGCGTCCAAGTTCGGGTTCCTGCTCGAGGCGTTCAGGTACGGCCCGCCGCCGCACGGCGGCATCGCGTTCGGCTGGGACCGGGTGATCATGCTGCTCGCCGGCCGGCCCACGATCAGGGACGTGATCGCGTTCCCCAAGGCTGCGTCGGGTATCGACCCGCTGACCGGTGCCCCCACCCCCATCACCGCCGCCCAGCGGCGCGAGGCAGGCATCGACGTGATTCCGGAAGATCATCCCTAAGGACCGCAGATGATTAACATGCAGGTTTGATCTTGGCGGCACATGCCGTGTGCCGCCAAGATTGTCCCGCAGGGGCTGTCGCACCGTGCCGTGCACGCCGCCGCGCCCGCCGGGGTCTGGCGGGATGAGGCGGGGTCTGGCGGGATGAGGCGGGGTGATCTTGGGATGATCGTGGCTGGGCCGGGGTGGCTGGGCCGGGGTGGCTGGGCCGGGGTGGCGGATGGCCCACTGCGCGGGGGCCCGCGGTCCCCGCGGCGGCAGTGGCCAGCGGGCAGGGGACGCGGGCAGCACGGTTGATAGATGGCATCGATGAGTGCGCCGGCTGCCCGCGGCCCGGCCGATATGTGTCCCAGAATACGAGATCGATCTTTCCATATTCTGGGATCTTCATGATCACGGTCCCTCACCCGCGCCATATGCGGGTGAGGGACCGTGATCACCAGGACACGCCGGTAGCCGTTCGGCAGGTCCCACGGCTGATGCACCCCACCGGCCTGTGGGCCCGGCCCAGCGCACCGCTCTGCGCACCCTTCCCCGTCTCCAGCTCCGCCACCCCCGCGCGCCGCCGTGCCTCCCGCCTCCCGGTCGCCCGCGCCACCACCCAGATGCCCCCTGGCCCAGCGCCCGGGCCGCCGCCCGCGCCACAAGCCGCCGCTGCCGCTTGTCCAAACGCGGCAAGATCGTCTCAAACTCCGCCGCCTGCGCACGATGGCGCGCGGGCCGTGCGGACGGCGGGCTGGATGCGGCGGCCTAGGTGGCGTCGATCTTGGAATCTGCGTCACCGGCCGGGGCCGCGGCGGGCAGGCTGACGACCGCGCGCAGGCCGGGCCCCGCGTCCTGCAGCCAGACGGCGCCGCCGTGCGCCCGGACGATTGCCCGCACGATCGCCAGGCCCAGCCCCGCTCCGCTCTCGTTGCCCTCGCTGCGGCCGCGCGCGTCATCCAGCCGGGTGAACCTGCCGAAGACCCGCTCGGTCTCCTCCGGCGGGATGCCCGGCCCGTCGTCGGTCACCGCGAGCAGGGCTTGCGTGCCGTCGCGCCACGCCTCGACCATGACGCCCGAATCCGCGTACCTGACCGCGTTGTCGATCAGGTTGACCAGCACCCGCGTCATGCCGTCCGGGTCACAGTACGCGATCGCTGGCCCGTTGCCCGGCATGGTGACCCGGACCGGCGCGGCGTCGTAACGCGCGGCCGCGTCGCGGGCGAGCGAGGCGAGGTCGGTGGCTCTGGTGACGGCTGGACCACCCGCCCGGCCGGCGCCGCGCTCATCCAGCCGGGCGAGGACGAGCAGGTCCTCGGCCAGCCTGGCGAGCCGGAGCGTGTCGGCGAGCACGTCGCGTGCGGTCTCCTGCCAGTCCTGGCTGTCCGGGTGGTCGACCGCCACCTCGAGCTGCGCCCGGATGCTGGCGAGCGGGCTGCGCAGCTCGTGTGCCGTGTCGGAGACGAACGCGCGCTGACGATCTTCGGCCGACTCCAGCCGCGACAGCATGTCGTTGAGCGTCACGGCGAGCCTGTGCACCTCGTCCCTGGTCTGCGGCGCGGGCAGCCGCCGTGTGCCGACAGCCCCGCTGATCTCCTGCGCGCCTTTGCGCAGCTCGGTGATGGGCCGCAGCGCACCGCCGATCACCAGCCAGTTCACCCCGGCGAGGAACGCGATGAGCATCGGAGTGCCGATGAGCGCCGCATGCCACAGCATCCGGATGCTGCCACTGACCTGGGTGAATGAGACCGCCGCGAGCACTATCTGGCCGTCGCCCGCCCGGACGGCGACCACCCGCAGCAGCCCGGGCAGCCCGTAGGGCCCGCCGTCGAGCAAGATCGCGTCGCCGCTGCGCACCGCGGTGTCCAACCCGCGCCCGGACAGCAGCGGCACGAGCCGGTCGGCGCCCGGCGAAGCGGCCACGATCCGCCCGCCCGCCAGGACCTGCACCGTTACGGTGCCGCCGGCGACCGGGACCGGGTTGGGCAGGCGGCGCGCGTCGGCGAGCGCCGCGACCCCCTTGGCCCCCTGCCGCGCCGTGCCGTCAAGCCCGGTGACAAGCGAATCGGCAAGGGCACGGGTGCCGAGCGCCGCGCCACCGGCGAGGGCGACCGCCAGCCCGGCGGTAGCCGTTATGGTCAACCGGGCCCGCAGCCCGCGCCGCCGCCACCAGCGGGACAGCCGGGACCCCGGTGCCTGGCTGCCCGCCATCACATCGCGCCCAGCACACCGCGCCCAGCACAGCGCAGCCGTCACGGTGCCAAACCATCGCGGCGCAGCGGTCACGGTTCAGCCACCGTCACTGGCGAGCCGGTATCCGGCGCCGCGCACCGTCTTCAGGCCGGTTCGCCCAAACGGCGCATCGATCTTGCGGCGCAGGTATCCCACGTACACCTCCACCGCGTTCGGGTCCGTCGTGTCCGCCGCGTCCCAGACGTGCTCGAGGATCTCGGTCTTGGACACGACGTCGCCTGCGCGCCGCATCAGGTACTCAAGCAGCGAGAACTCACGCGGCGTGAGCTCAAGCTGGCACTCACCCCGGCGCACTTCGCGCTTGCCCGGGTCGAGCACCAGGTCACCGGCGCGCAACTCGGCCGGGCGCCGCCTGGCGCCACGGCGCAGCAGCGCCCGCAGGCGTGCGGCGAGCACCACGTAGGAGAACGGCTTGGTGAGGTAGTCGTCCGCGCCGAGATCCAGGCCGTCGGCCTGGTCATACTCACCGTCCTTCGCGGACAGGATGAGGATCGGCACCCAGTTCTCCTCGGCGCGCAGCCGCTCGCATATCCGGTAACCGGACAATCCGGGCAGCATCACGTCCAGGACGACGGCGTCGTACCCGCCCTCCCTGGCCAGGTGGAGACCGTCGTTGCCGTCGTGAGCGAGATCGACAGCGAATCCTTCGGCTTGCAGGCCGCGCCTGACCGCGGCGGCGAGCCGCCGTTCGTCTTCGACCACGAGCACCCGCATGCGCCGGCCCTTCCCGCCGCCAATCCTCACCGAAGCGGTCCGCACCCAGGGCGTGTCCCGCCCTAACATTTTCCCGCGGATCCGTCCTCCGCATACCCACTCGCACGGCCCGGCGTTGCCGGGCGGCTCTCAGCATCGCCTCAGTGGCTCTCAGCATCACCACAGCACGGGTGCGGCACAGTGGGACCCGCGAGCCCATGGCGCGCCGGGCGCAGGCCGGCGCGACGTGCCCAGGGGCGGCGCCCCAGGCACAACCGAGTTTCTGAGAGGCGACATGTCATCGTCGACACAGCTATCACGGCGCCTCAGGTGGGCGGTCCCGGCCGGTGCGGTGGCCATTGCGGGCGGCGTGCTCGCCGCGTTCCTGGTCCCCGCGGCACAGGCCACCCCCCCGCTGCCGAGCCGCACCCCCGCGCAGTTGCTCGCCGCCGTGGCCGGGCGCACGGGGCCGCTGCCCGCGATGACCGGCACCGTCGTCGAGACCGCGGCGCTCGGCCTGCCGGACCTGCCCACGGCCGGTGACCCCACATCCCTGCAGTCGCTGCTCACCGGTTCGCACACGATCAGGCTGTGGTACGCCGATCCACGGCACGTCCGGCTTGCGGTACCCGGCCAGCTCAGTGAGACCGACCTGATCCGGTCCGGCCGGGACGTCTGGCTGTGGTCGAGCGTCCACAACCAGGTGACGCACCTGAAGCTTCCCGCCAGCGGCGGCACGGCCGAACAGGCACCGGCGCGCGCGCCCCTGACGCCGCAGCAAGCCGCGCAGCAGGTGCTCGCCGCGGTGGGGCCCACCACCACGGTCAGCGTCGCCAGCAACGTGACCGTGGCCGGTGAGGCGTCCTATGAGCTCGTGCTGGCCCCCAAGGACGGCAGGTCCCTGATCGGGCAGGTGCGCATCGCGATCGACGCCCGCCGCAACGTGCCGCTGCGCGTTCAGGTGTTCGCTCGCGGCGCGGCCAGCCCGGCGTTCCAGACGGGCTTCACGTCGATCGCGTTCACCCAGCCGGCCGCCGCCAACTTCGCCTTCACCCCGCCGGCCGGTGCCAGGGTGGTACAGGAGAACGGGCCGGCCCCCCGAGCCAGGGCGATCACAGGTGCCCGCGTCAAGGTGGTTCCGGGCAGCGGCGGCACAGTCGTTCCCGGCGGCCCCATCAAGATGGTGCCCGGCGGCCCCGCCCAGGCGGTGCCAGGTGGCGCCGTCCGGGTGCCGATCGGCGGCCCCGCCGGGGTGATGACCGGCGGTACCCCCGGGACGGGCGTCGGCCACACCGTCGTGGGGGAGGGCTGGCTCGCCGTGGCCGTCCAGCCGGTGGCGGCAACCCTGCCGGGTGGCGGCCCGCCGCCCGGCGGCGCCGGCGCGGCGATCGGTCCTGAGCTTGGCGCGCTGCTCAGGGCTGCCTCGCCGGTCAGTGGCAGCTGGGGCAGCGGCAGGCTGCTGCGCACCAGCCTGGTGTCTGTGCTTCTCACCAACGATGGGCGGCTGCTGATCGGCGCGGTGACTCCGGAGGTGCTCTACAGCGCGGCGGCGAAGACCAGCCGGCCGGCCGGCCGATGAGCACAGCGCCGTCCCCGCCGCTCGATCAGCGGGCGGCCCCGGGTGCGGTCACGGGGCCCGGGCCGGGCGGGGCAAGCCCGGCAATAGCGACCAGCGGCCTGACCAAGCGCTTTCGCAGCGGCCAGCTAGCCGTCGACGGCATTGACCTCGACGTGCCGCGAGGGAGCGTCTACGGCTTCCTTGGCCCGAACGGCTCGGGCAAGACCACGACGATAAGAATGCTGCTCGGGCTTGTCTTCCCCACCAGCGGGACCCAGGAAGTGCTCGGCGCCCCCATGCCAGCCGGGCAGGCGAGCGTCCTGCCGCGGGTCGGCTCGCTCGTAGAAGGACCGGCTTTCTACCCGTTCCTCAGCGGCTGGGCGAATTTGGCGCGCTGTGACGCGGCGGACCGCACCGCCGACCCCGCGACCGCGGCGGCGCGGATCAATGAGGCACTCGACCGGGTCGGGCTGCTCGCCGCGGCGAAGAAGCGCTACCGCCTGTACTCACTGGGCATGAAGCAGCGGCTGGCGATCGCGGCGTCCCTGCTCCAGCCGCGAGAGCTGGTCCTGCTCGACGAGCCGACCAACGGCCTTGACCCGCAGGGCACCCGCGAGGTCCGGAGCCTGATCAGGCAGATCGCCGCGGACGGGATCACCGTGTTCGTCTCCTCGCACCTGCTCGCCGAGGTGGATCAGATCTGTTCACATGTCGGGGTGATGAGGACCGGGCGGCTGGTGTTCCAGGGCACCTTGCGGGAGTTGCGTGATCGCGGGCCGCAAGCCGCGCGGCGTATCGAGGTCGAGACGGCGCAGCCGGAGCGGGCCGGCGCGTTGCTGGCCGAGCTCGGCCTCACCGACGTGCGGACGGCTGACCGTCAGGTCACGGCTCAGCTCGGCGGTGCGACGCCCGAGCGGGTCTGCGCCGAGCTCGTCCACGCGGGCATCCCGGTGTCCGGGCTGAACTCGCCACGGCCGAGCCTGGAAGATTTGTTCGTCGAGCTGACCGGGGAGGGCTTCAATGTCAGCGGCTGACGTGCTGGCCGGCCCGGCCGGCACCATGCAGGGGGGCAGCGTACCCGTGGGCCACGCACCCGCGGCCGCGCGGGCTTGGCTCAGATTCGCCCGGTCCGAACTCGGGCTTGTCTTCAGGCGGCGGCGCAATCTGGCGCTGTTCGCCGTGGTCGCCGCGGTGCCGGTGATCATCGGTGTGGCGCTGCGGCTCGCCGGATCGCCGCGTGGCGGTGGCGGTGCGGGACCCGTGTTCTTCTCGCAGGTGACAGGCAATGGGCTGTTCCTCAGCTTCGCTGCGCTTACCGTGCTGCTCACCCTCGTGCTGCCCCTCGTCGTGAGCGTGGTCTCGGGTGATTCGGTCGCGGGGGAGGCCGGATACGGCACGCTGCGGTATCTGCTGACCGTGCCGGCTGGGCGCACCCGGTTGCTGCTCACCAAATACCTGGTGATCGCCATCTTCGCGCTGTGCGCCACCGCGCTGGTGACGGTGGCCGCCATCCTCGCCGGGCTTGTCCTGTTCCCCGTCGGCCCGATGACCCTGTTGTCGGGAACCACCGTCTCCGTCGCGGACGGGCTCCTTCGCCTGTTCTTCGTGACCTTGTATGTGGCAGCCGCGATGACCTCGCTCGGTGCGATCGGGCTCGCCATCTCGACGTTGACCGAGCACGCGATCGGCGCGATCGCGGCCACCGCGATCATCGCCGTCGCCAGCGAGGTGATCGACAACGTGCCGCAGTTCGCCGTCGTCCACCCCTATCTGCCCACGCACTGGTGGACGTTCTTCGACAGCCTGCTGCGCACGCCCATCGCGACCGGCGACCTGCTGCACGGGCTGGCGTCATTCGGCGTGTACGCGGTGATCTTCTTTGGGATTGGCTGGGCCAGGTTCACCAGTGGCGACGTGACCTGTTAAGCGGCTTCAGGGCGAAGTAACAGGCGGACTCCAGCCGGGGTAATGTCAGGTGTGGCGCGATCGCAGGCTGGGCAGCCGGACAGTTTGTTCGACGCTGCGGCCGACGAGGCCGCGGCGGCGCAGGCGCCACTTGCGGTGCGGATGCGGCCCCGCGACCTCGACGAGATGATCGGGCAGCGCCGCCTGCTCGGTGCGGGCACCCCCCTTCGCAAACTGGTTGCCGGCGACGCCCCGATGTCGCTGCTGCTGTGGGGACCACCGGGCACGGGCAAGACCACGCTCGCCTATGTGGTGAGCCGCGCCACGAAGCGCCGGTTCGTCGAACTGTCCGCGGTCAGCGCGGGCGTGAAGGACGTGCGCGCGGTCATCGACTCCGCCCGGCGCGATCTCGGCATGACGGGCACGCAGACCCTGCTGTTCATCGACGAGGTGCACAGGTTCAACAAGGCCCAACAGGACGCCCTGCTGCCCGCGGTGGAGAACCGCTGGGTCTCGTTCATCGGCGCGACCACGGAGAATCCGTTCTTCTCCGTCATCAGCCCGCTGCTTTCCCGTTCGCTGCTGCTCACCCTCGAGCCGCTCACCGACGACGAGATCGCCGAAGTGCTCGACCGCGCGCTGCGGGACGAGCGGGGGCTCGCGGGCAAGGTGACGCTGGCGCCCGAGGCGGCAGGCCATCTGGTCCGGCTGGCGGCCGGCGACGCGCGGCGCGCGCTGACCTACCTGGAGGCGGCCGCGCTCGGGGCAGGCGCGGGCGAGATCGATGTCGAAACCGTCGAACGGGCGGTGGACCGCGCGGCGGTGCGGTACGACCGCACCGGCGATCAGCACTACGACGTGATCAGCGCGTTCATCAAGAGCATCCGGGGCAGTGACGTGGACGCGGCCCTGCACTAGTGCACGCCAGCGAGGACATCGGCATGGCCGACCCAACCGCGCTGCTCACGGCGACCGCGGCGGCACAAGCGGTGGAGTTCGTCGGCCTGCCCGAGGCCGGGATCAACCTCGCCCAGGCGGTCATCCACCTTTCCCTGGCGCCCAAGTCGAACGCGGTCGTCAAGGCGATAGGCGCGGCACAGGCCGACGTCAGGAAGGGGCTCGCCGGCCCGGTTCCCGCGCACCTGCGCGACGATCACTACCCGGGGGCGGCCAGGCTCGGGCACGGCAGCGAGTACGACTACCCGCACGACCACGAAAGCGGTGTCGTGGCGCAGCAGTACGCGCCGGACGCGGTCAGGGGCCGGACATATTACGAGCCGACCCGCCGCGGCGCGGAAGCCCGCTACGCCGACCGTGCCGAGCGTATCCGCGCGGTATTGCGCGGCCACGCCGGTGATGACAGCGCGGCGGGCGGCGGCGCCCGCTAGGGCCGCGGGGAACACACCTTCGATGATCGCGTTGAGCGTCCGGGGCGGTGAATCCGGCGATAGGGTCGTGCAGACGTGCGGCCGGTAGTGCCGGGATCGGTGTGGACCTGGGAGGAGCGGCATGCTGACGGCCTTGCAGGCGGCTGCTGTGATCGCGGCGACAGCCTTCGCCGTGCTCGCCATCGCGGGCGTGTACGCGCTGGTCAAGCTCGCCCGGCTGATCTCGGCGGCGACCGGTGCCGTCGCCGACTTCCGGGTCCGCGGTGATCTGCTGGCCGGGCGGGCCAACTCCGCGGTGGAGCGTGCGCACGAGCAGCTGACCAGGACAGATGCGATCACCGCGAACATGGACGAGGTCGCCGCGAACATCGCGGAACTGACCACGGACGTCTCGATGCTGAGCGGCGCGGTCCATACGCTGCTCGGTGGCCCACTCGGCCGCCTTGCCGCCTTCTCCTTCGGCGTCCGCCGCGCGATCGCACTGCGCCGGGGCACTGAACCTGAACGGCTGCCGCGGATGCGCCGTCCGTTGGTGCGGGGGGAGCGCGCGGGGTCGTCCCCACGGGGCGGCACCGAACCCGGCCGGCCGCCGGCCGCGCTGCCGGCGCCGCGGGTCGCGGCGCCCGATCACGAGGGCAGGCCGCAGCCGGGCGGGCAGGGCCGGCCGGGCCCGCCCGGCCGGCGGGTGAGCGGGCGGAGGGTGGCGAGATGATCCGTACCGTCCGCCGTGGGTTCTGGCTGACCGTTGGCGCTGCCGCAGGCATCGGCGGATATCGTAAAGTGACGAGGCTGGCGCGTGCGGTGTCGCCTCCGCGCCCACCGGCCGGCGCGGGACCGGTCACGGCCCGATCGGCGAGCGCGGCCACGGCGGCGGCGTGGCTCGTGCGCGGTGTGCGCGCGAGCGCCCTGTTCGCCCGCGACGTCCGGGAGGGCATGCGTATCTACCGGCTTGCCGACCGGCGCGCGGCGTACGGGCCGCACGGTGCCGCCAAGGACGGTGCCGGCAATGACGGTGCCGCCACGGACGGTGCCGCCACGGCGCGGCGCGCCAAGGACTGGGCCTTCGCGGAACGCGAAATGCCCCGACGAGTGAAGGATGGCCGTTGATGGAGTCGGCCCAGATCGTCCGCCGCTTCCTGAGCTACTTCGAGCAGCGTGGGCACACGGTGGTGCCGTCGGCAAGCCTGGTCGCAAGGGATCCCACGCTGCTGCTGATCAACGCCGGGATGGCGCCGTTCAAGCCGTACTTCCTCGGCCAGCAGACGCCGCCGTTCCGCCGCGCGGCGAGCGCGCAGAAATGTGTCCGCACCGAGGACATCGAAGAGGTCGGCAAGACGACCAGGCACGCCACGTTCTTCCAGATGCTCGGAAATTTCTCCTTCGGCGATTACTTCAAGGAGCAGGCGATCCCTTTCGCCTGGGACCTGCTGCTGCGCGCGGAGAGCGACGGTGGCTTCGGCTTCCCGGAAAGCAAGCTCTGGGTGACCGTGTACAACGACGACGACGAAGCCCTGCGGATCTGGCGTGACCAGGTGGGCGTGTCCGAGTCACGAATCCAGCGGCGGGGCATGGCCGACAACTTCTGGTCGATGGGCCTGCCGGGGCCGTGCGGGCCCTGCTCGGAGATCTTCTATGACCGCGGGCCGGAGTACGGGGCCGAGGGCGGCCCGGTAGCCGACGAGGATCGTTACCTGGAGATCTGGAACCTCGTCTTCATGCAGTACGAACGCGGACCGGGCGCGGGCAAGGAAGGCTTCCCGATCCTCGGCGAACTGCCGTCGAGGAATATCGACACGGGTATGGGCCTGGAGCGGATGGCGACGATCCTGCAGGGCGTCGACAACATCTACGAGGTGGACACGACCTGGAAGATCCTCGACCGGGCGGCCGAGCTCACGGACTCCAAGTACGGCCGTGATCCGCGGACGGACGTCTCGCTCCGCGTGATCGCCGACCATGTGCGGACCGCCGTGATGCTGGTCGCGGACGGGGTGATCCCGAGCAACGAGGGCCGCGGCTACGTGCTGCGCCGCATCCTGCGGCGCAGCATCAGAAACCTCCGGCTGCTCGCCGGCGGCCAGCGCGGCGGCGCCCGTGGCGAAGACCGCTTCATGCACGAGATCTCCGCGACCGCGATCGAGGCCATGGGCGAGCAGTACCCCGAGCTCGTCAGGGACGCGCTGCACATCCAGACGGTGGTTGACGCCGAGGAGGAGTCGTTCCTCGGCACGCTCCGCACGGGTACCGCCATCTTCGATGCCGCGGTAGAGGAGAGCAAGCGCCGTGGCAGCGCGCTGCTCGCGGGCGAGCAGGCGTTCCAGTTGCACGACACGTATGGGTTCCCGATCGACCTCACCCTCGAGATGGCCGCAGAGCAGGGCCTGACCGTGGACGAGGAAGGGTTCCGCAGGCTCATGGCCGAGCAGCGCCAGCGGGCCAAAGAGGATTCCGCGCGCAAGCGGACGGGCAATGTCGATGTCTCTGTCTTCGGCCGGCTGCTCGACCGCACGGGAAGGGTCGTCTTCACCGGCTACGACGAGTCGGCCGGCGAGGCCACCGTGGTCGGGCTGCTGGCCGGCGGCGCGCCGGTGCCCGCGGCGGCCGCGGGCGCCGAGGTGGAAGTTCTGCTCGACCGCACCCCCTTCTACGCCGAAGGCGGCGGGCAGCTGGCCGATGCGGGTGTCATCACCGCCGCTGGCGGCGGGGAGGTCGAGGTCTTCGACGTCCAGGTGCCCGTCGCCGGGGTCATCGTGCACCGCGGCAAGGTCCGCTCAGGGGAGATCCGGGTCGGGGACGAGGCGTACGCACAGATCGACGTCGAGCGCAGGCGGGCGATTTCCCGCTCGCACACCGCGACCCACTTGGTGCACCGCGCGTTTCGCGGCGCGCTCGGCCAATCTGCCGCACAGGCGGGTTCGGAGAACTCACCCGGCCGGTTCCGCTTCGACTTCACCGCGGCCGGGGTTGTCCCGCCATCTGTGCTGCACGACGTCGAGGACGAGGTCAACGAGGTCCTCATCGGCGATCTGGACGTGCGCGCGTTCCACACGTCGATCGAGGACGCGCGCGCCCTGGGCGCCCTCGCGTTGTTCGGCGAGAAATACGGCGCCGATGTCCGGGTCGTCGAGGTCGGCGATTACTCCAGGGAGCTGTGCGGCGGTACCCATGTGGCGCGGTCGGGCCAACTCGGCCTTATCAAGATCCTTGGGGAGTCGTCCATCGGCTCGGGCGTTCGCCGGGTCGAGGCACTCGTCGGCCTGGACGCGTTCCGTTTCCTCGCCACGGAAAGCTTGCTGGTCTCCCAGCTCACCCAGCAGCTCAAGGTGCGCCCGGAGGAACTGCCCGATCGTGTGGCCGGGGTCATGTCGCGCCTGCGCGACGCCGAACGCGAGCTAAGGCAGCTTCGCTCCGCCCAGCTGCTGGGCTCGGCGGCCCAGCTCGCCGGGCAGGCGCAGGATGTGGCTGGGGTGGCGGTCGTCGCCACGAAGGTTCCCGACGGCACCACGGCCGACGGCATCCGTGAACTTGCGCTGGACATCCGCGGCAGGCTGGCCACCGGCCGGCCGGCCGTGGTCATGGTCGCGGGAGTGCCCAAGGACCGCCCGGTGGTGGTGGTCGCGGTGAACGAGGCCGGCCGTAGCGCCGGCCTCGGGGCAGGCGCTCTGGTGGGCGTGGCCGCCCGCGCGCTGGGCGGTGGCGGCGGCGGCAGAGACGACGTGGCCCAGGGCGGCGGCGCCGTCCTCGCCGCCGGCGGGCCAGACGCCGTAAATGGCGCATTTGAGGCCGTTCGGGGCGCTGTGCGCGACACCGCAACATCCGGCGGCGTACCGTGAGGCGGTGTGTGGGAAGCGGGCAGGGCAAAGGAGGCAGCGCAACTGGCGGAGCCAGCGAGCCGTCCGGTGAGAAGCGGAGTCCGGCTCGGGATCGACATCGGCTCGGTGCGTGCTGGCGTGGCACGCAGCGATCCAGGCGGTGCGCTCGCGACGCCGCTTGTCACCGTCCGCCGTGGCCGTGGTGACATCGATGCCATCGCCGAGCTGGCCGCCGAGCATGGCGCGACCGAGGTAATCGTCGGTCTGCCCACATCGTTGTCGGGCCGGGAAGGACCTGCCGCGGCAGGCGCGCGGGAGCTCGCCGCCCGGCTGGCCACGCGCCTCGCGCCGTTGCCCGTGCGGCTGTTCGACGAAAGGTTCACGACGGTCACCGCGCATGATGCGCTGCGCCGGAGCGGCAAGGACGAGCGTTCGAGACGCCCGGTGGTCGACCAGGCAGCGGCCGCCGTGCTGTTGCAGGCCGCGCTCGACGCCGAGCGCGCAGCCGGGCGGCCGCCGGGCGAACTCGTGGCCGCTGGCCTGGACTCACCCCGCGAGGTGGTGCCATGAGCGACGGGCGTGACCAGGAAGGTCAGGTGCCGCCAGGTGAGGCGCCACCGGAGGGCGGACCGCCCCGCCCGGACAGTGCCCGTGGACGGCATCGCGCCGCGCCCAGACAGCCAGCGGAGCCGTACCCAGGTCCATCCTCGGACCCTTACCCCGCCGTGTCCGGCGGCCATCCGGACGGTTTTCCCGTACCGGCGCGCGGCACCGAGCCGGGCCCGTACGCCGACCCCCCCGGCCCCGGGCCCGCGGCCGGGATCTACCAGTCTGGCCGCCGTTCGCCGCAGCGTGGCGCGCCAGGTTCCCGCCCGGGAGATCCGTACCGGGCGGGCCCGGGCCCCGCAGCGCCGTACCCGGCAGATGCGTACCCGGCGGATGCGTACCCGGCGGATCAGTACCGGGCAGACGCGTACCCGGCGGGACGGCCGGACCCGTACCCGTATGGGAGCCAGCCGCGCTCGCCCCAGCCGGGCGGGTGGGGCGCACCCAGTCCGGGTAGCCGGCCCGGCCCGTATGGCGGCGGGCCGCCTGAGCCGTACTCCGGCCCGGCGTCCGGCCCGTTTCCCCGGCCAGATGGCGCTGCCCATGACCCACATGCGGGCGCGGCGCCTGCTGCGCACCCGGCCGCGGCGCCGCCCGGCCCATATCGGGGCGCACCGGCCCGGCCCCCGGCGGATCCCTACCCGGGCGGGTCGGCTGGCCAGTCGCACCGGCTTCCGCCCGACCGCGGCGGCCCGAGCGCGCCACCGGGCGGCCCCGGCAGCCGGATGGAGCCGGGCACTTGGGCAGCGTCAGGCGCTGCGACGGAGCCGGGCCCATGGACGGTGCCGGGTGTTTCGCCCGGACCGGGCCCTTGGGCGGAGCCGGGCGCTGCGCCGGGACCGGGCCCTTGGGCGGAGCCGGGCGCTGCGCCGGGACCGGGCCCTTGGGCGGAGCCGGGCGCCGCGCCGGGACCGGGCCCTTGGGCGGAGCCGGGCGCCGCGCCGGGACCGGGCCCTTGGGCGGAGCCGGGCGCCGCGCCGGGACCGGGCCCTCGGGCGGAGCCGGGCGCTGCGCCGGGAC
>WNGJ01003290.1_pt1 | contig 19016 bp, 24 predicted proteins | sample 5400611 | NCBI WGS metagenome assembly WNGJ01 (sample SAMN13153375, study PRJNA577476) | soil metagenome | isolation source: 40 cm soil or saprolite under Garry oak tree replicate 1 | place: USA:California | collected 2016-06-15 | reverse complement strand
GATGCCTACATCGCGCATCTCGACCGTGGCGGGAAAATGATGATCACGCTCGCTGGCGCAATGAGCACGGCCGAACTGGGAGTCTCCCTCGCGGAAATGATTCGTCAGGACAAAGTCCATGCCATTGCCTGCACCGGCGCGAATCTGGAGGAGGACCTGTTTAATCTCGTTGCGCGTAGCAAGTACGAGCGCATTCCGAATTATCGGGAGTTGAGTCCGCAGCAAGAGAAAGAGCTGCTGGCTCGTCATTTGAACCGGGTAACGGACACGTGTATCCCGGAAGAGGAAGCCATCCGCCGGATCGAGAAGGTGGTCATTAACGAGTGGATGACTGCTGCGAAGAAAGGAGAACGGTTTTTCCCGCACGAATTCCTTTTCAAGATTTTGAGGGAATGTCGGCTGAAGAAATTCTACGAGATCGACCCCGGGGAAAGTTGGATGATAGCCGCCGCGCATAAGGACCTTCCGTTGTTCGTTCCCGGATGGGAGGATTCAACGCTCGGAAATATTTATGCCGCGCGCTGCATCACTGGAGCGATCACCGACGTGCATACCGTGCGCTCTGGGATCGAATACATGATGGACCTGGCTGAATGGTACGGCCGCGTATCACCGGAGTCTTCCATCGGCTTCTTTCAGATCGGCGGGGGCATTGCAGGCGATTTCCCGATTTGTGTTGTGCCGATGCTCAATCAAGACGTAGTCAGCACGCTCGTTCCCGAGTGGGGGTATTTCTGCCAGATAAGTGATTCTACCACAAGTTTCGGATCGTATTCTGGCGCCGTGCCCAACGAGAAAATTACCTGGGGCAAATTGAGCATTGAGACTCCGAAATACATCATCGAGTCCGATGCGACCATTGTCGCGCCACTCGTGTTCGCAAAAGTGCTCGGCTGGTGACGAGATCCCCACCCACCGCGGCGACCGCAGCGAAACGGAAACCAAAACGAAGGAGATCAACTACAGCCCTAGGAAGTGAGCGATTGTCACCTTAACACAGTGATCTTCGCCGGCCTGCGAGCGGCTCACGATGTGCAATAGCGTGAGCTTTCGCGAGCGATCTGCCAGATGCAGTGACCGCCGCCCCACTGTTTACTGCCAGTGGCCTGCGACCCACACCCAGCCACCGGGACGACGCACCCAATGGCCTTGCACCCAAACTGCAGCCGGTCTTGGGCGCACTACCCAAGTGCCTGGCACCCATGCGTAGCCGGCTCCGGTCCATCGCCAGTAGCCGCTTGTCCAGACATATCCTGGTCCCGGCGCCACCGTCTGCGTTTCAACCCGAACTGGCGGCGGAGATCTAGTCACCACTACTTCTCGGGCTGGACCCGTGGTCGTCACTTCCTGCGTGGTCGTGGTCGTTGTCACTGTCGTCGGTTCCTCCGCGCAGCCGGCTAACGCAAGCGGCGCTAACGCCAACACGTAAATACCTCTTCTCATATATGCCTCCTCTTACCGATTCGTTTTGCACCAGTGACTCGGCTTTATTAGAAGTGAAAACATGGTTAGGAAGATGCGGATGGGTCTCATCAATAGCCTGCTTTCTTGGGCGCGTTTGATAGCAAAAGACCGACTTTGATCGATCATGTGCGATGCTTTACGTCGTCGCTACACCGATCGGCAATCTGGGCGATATCACGTTGCGCGCGCTTGAGGTGCTGAAATTAGTCGATGTGATCGCGGCTGAAGACACGCGGCATTCCGGGATGTTGTTGAAGCATTTCGAAATCAAGAAGCCGTTCCTCAGTTATCACGAATACAACGAAGCGATGCGCACGACCCAGCTCATTGAACGCCTCGCCACAGGCGAAGACGTCGCGCTGATTACGGACGCCGGAACGCCCGGGCTATCCGACCCGGGCGCGCGTCTCATCCGCGAATGCATCAAACGCAATCTGCCGTTCACGATCATTCCTGGACCGTCATCGATTCTAGCCGCGTTAGTCGGTTCAGGATTTTCAACCGAGAAATTTTGCTTCCGCGGATTTCTTCCAGTCAAAAGTGGACAACGCGAGCGCGAATTACGCGCAGCCGTTGATCGTGAAGAAACAACAGTCTTTTTTGAATCGCCTTACCGACTAACCAAAACGCTCGGCGCCTGCATCGATATCATGCCGGATCGACACCTTTGCGTCGCGCGCGAACTCACGAAAAAATTCGAGGAATTCCGCCGCGGCACAGCCAGCGACCTTTTCGCGCATTACGAGGCTTATCCGCCAAAAGGAGAGATTGTTTTGATGATCGCAGGCAGGGGCGATTGAACGCAATCGCTTCCTGATGTGATCACGCGCGCAGCAGTCGGTTCGGGTGAACCGACCCTACCTTTGGGCTTGCGCACACCACGCATCTATGGAATTTTGCGCGGCGTTTTTCTCCCCGGAAAATACTTATGGCTTACGCAATCATTAAAACTGGCGGCCGGCAGTATCGTGTAGCGGAGGGCGACACGATCGATGTCGATCTTCTCGACGTCGAGGCGGGTAAGACTGCGGCGTTCGGCGATGTCTTGATGTTCTCCGACGGGAAAGACCTGACGCACGGCAATCCGCTCATCCCAGGCGCGAGGGTCACGGCCGAAGTCGTCGAGCAGCGCAAGGACAAAAAAGTTATCGCGTTCAAATTTAAACGGCGCAAAGGTTATCATCGCACGGTCGGACACCGCCGAAAGCTGACGCGGGTGAAAATCAGGAGCATCAGTATTGGCGCGAAGAAAACCCCCGCGAAAAAGAGCGAGGAATAAAGCTGCTATCAATCAACTCTCAACTACCAACTATTAACTTTCGTCATGGCTCATAAAAAAGGACAAGGCAGCGTTAAGAACGGCCGCGACAGCGTCAGCAAACGGCTGGGCGTAAAAAAATTCGGCAGCGAGATGGTCGTCGCCGGCAACATCATTGTCCGTCAGCGCGGGACGAAGTTCTTGCCGGGGAAAAACGTTGCACTCGGTCGCGATTATACGATTTTCGCGCTGATCGATGGCAACGTGCGCTTCGATCGCGCGGGGCGGCGAGTAAATGTCGATCCTCTCACCGCCGGAAAATAGCTGGTCGAATCCGCTTTCCGGATTCGACCTCGCTGCGGTATAAACCCATTTTGCTGATGAGATACAACACGTTCATCCTATTTGGTGCGCCTGGCAGCGGAAAAGGGACCCAGGGTAAAACGCTGGGCACAATCCCGCGCTTTTATCACTGCGCCTGCGGCGACGTGTTCCGATCCATCGACACGCGCACCAAGGTTGGCAAAGCTTTCCTTGAATACTCGAGCAAGGGTCAACTCGTGCCGGATGAGATCACAGTTGAACTCTGGCGGGAGGCGATCGATGCGGCGGTGGAGGCCCACAAGTTTAAACCGGACATCGATACGCTCGTGCTCGACGGCATTCCGCGGAATGTCGGCCAAGCCAAAATCATGGAGGAAATGATCGATGTAAAAAAAGTGTTTCATCTTTCGTGCCCGAGCCATGAAACGCTATTTTCCCGGCTGAAGAAGCGCGCCTTGAAAGACAACCGCCTCGACGACGCGAATGAGCAGGTCATCCAGCGCCGCCTCGATACTTACGAAACGGAATCGAAGCCGGTGCTCTTCTATTATCCGCAAGAGCTGATCACTGTGGTTGACGCAACTCAGCCGCCCGCCAAAGTTCTGCTCGACATCCTGGAGAGCGTGAACGACGGCGTGTATGAACCAGCAGCAGTTTGAAAATTTCACCGCTTCGAGCCTGTACTGCGAAAAATGCAAAGCCGCGATGCCGGTGCGCGAGCGATTGCTTTTAATCCTGCCAGACCGGGAGATTTACGATTATCTGTGCACCGGATGCGCGTCGTCGGTGGGCCGGCGTGAGATCACCGCCGGCGAAAAATTGATGGCACAAGCGGGAGCTGGAAGGCGTCGGCGCCGATCCACGGCAGTTCAGCAGCTGACGCCGTAATCCGGCATGCGCATTGTTTTCATCGGCGCGGGCGAAATCGGCGTGCCGACGCTGCAAGCTTTGCTGCGATCGAGCGAGCATCAACTGACCGGAGTAGTTACCCAGCCGGACAAGCCGGTGGGACGCGCACAGCGAATCGAGCCGCCCCCGATCAAGAAAGCGCTGGCCGGAGTCAAGGTGCCAATCTTGCAACCAGCGCGGATCAAAGATCGACAACCAATCGAAGAAGTGCGCGCGCTGCGACCGGATGCGATTGTCGTGATGGCGTACGGGCAAATCTTGCCGCGTGAAGTGCTCGAGATCCCGTCTGTGGCTTGTTTAAATTTGCATGCGTCCCTTCTGCCGCGCTGGCGCGGAGCGGCGCCTACTCAAGCGGCAATTGCCGCAGGCGATCGCGAGACGGGCATCACGGCGATGTACATGGCTGAAGAACTCGATACCGGCGACATGTTATTGCAGCGCAAGGTCGACATATTGCCGACTGATACGGGCGGCTCGTTACATGACCGACTGGCGCAGGTTGCGCCACAGGCATTGCTCGAGGCTTTGCAAATGCTTGGGAAAGACAGTGCGCCGCGCATCCCGCAAGACAATGCACTCGCTACTTACGCGCCGAAATTGACTCGCGACGACGGGAAGATCGATTGGTCGGAAGCGGCGGAAGTAATTGAAAGAAAAATCCGCGCGTTCAATCCATGGCCGGGCGCGTTTACCGAGATTGCCACACCCGAAGTGCGGAAGTTGAAAATCTTTTCGGCTGCAATTGTCGATTTTGACGGTAAGCCCGGGGAATTTTTGCGAAGCGACAAAGAAGTCATCATTGCGACTGGAGGAAAGGCGCTGTTGTTAGGTGAAGTCCAGCTGGAAGGAAAGCGGCGGATGAGCGCGAGGGAATTTTCGCGCGGGCACGCTTCGATTTTGCGGGCGGCACGTTGATTCCGGGGAGCGTAGGCCGCTGGCCTGTTGATCTCGGCAGCTTGCCGAGATGCTCTACTTCTTCGTGCAATGAGCTCCTTAGAGCGTTGCCGCAAAATGCCGGCGATCACAGGATGGCAGCCTGTGCTCCCGGAACCTAGAACAGCATTTTGCTTTCAAAATGTCGCGGTGTCCTATTTGATGAGTATTCACGATTATGAAAACCGAGGCGCCGGCTTATGAACGCATTGTCCTCAAGCTGAGCGGCGAAGCGCTCCAGGCGCGCGGCGCGCGGGACAATATTTCGCCGGCGGTCGTGCACGAAATTGCCGAACGCATAAAAGAAGTGCGCGATCTCGGCGTGCAGGTGGCGGTGGTGATTGGCGGCGGAAATATCTGGCGCGGGCTCTCTGCGTCGCATCGCGGCATGGATCGTACCACGGCGGATTATATGGGTATGCTCGCCACCGTGATCAACGGGCTGGCATTACGCAGTACGCTCACTCAGATGGGTGTCGAAACCCGCGTGCAAACGGCCATCGAAATGAAAAATGTGGCCGAGCCCTTCATTTTGGGGCGCGCCATCCGCCACCTCGAACTAGGGCGCGTTGTTATTTTCGCCGCAGGCACAGGCAATCCCTATTTTTCGACGGACACGACTGCAGCTCTACGCGCGAGCGAGATTCGCGCCGATGTGATCTTGAAAGCCACGAAAGTCGCTGGTGTTTATGATCGAGATCCAAATACCCACGCAGACGCGCGATTTTACGATCGCCTCACGTTTACTGAAGCGCTCACGAAACGGTTGCAGATCATGGATTCGACTGCGTTCAGCCTTTGCATGGACAACAAGATCCCGATCGTGATTTTCGATATGAATAAGCCGAGCAACATCCGCGATGCTGTGCTCGGCCGAAAAGTCGGGACCCTGGTTTGCGATGAACCGCCACCGAAGTAAAACTTCAGCAGCATGAGTAGGGACGACATTCTTCTGGAGGCCGAGATGTCGATGGAAAAAAACGTCGACTACATGGTGCACGAATTTGCCGCGGTCCGCACCGGCAAAGCCTCGCCGGGGCTAGTGGAAAATGTCGATGTGCAAGCATACGGATCGACCATGAAGCTGAAACAACTTGCGTTGATCACAACACCAGAGGCGCGTTTGCTCGTTGTGCAGCCGTTTGACGCAGGCACCGTGCCGGATATCGAAAGGGCGCTCAAGGAATCGAAGATCGGCATCATGCCGGCGGTCGATGGAAAAATCATTCGACTACCGATTCCGGAATTATCGGAAGAGCGCCGCAAGGATCTCGCGCGTTCACTCGGCAAAATGGCGGAAGAAGCGCGCGTCCGCGTGCGCAGCAACCGGCGCACGGCGCTCGACGAAGCGAAGAAACTCAAAGCCGCAGGCAAATTAACGGAGGACGAATTGCGCGATGTCGAAGAAGAAGTGCAGAAACTGACCGATCGCTTCGTCAAATCGATCGATGAGCATCTCAAGCACAAAGAAGCCGAGATCATGAAGGTGTAGCGAAGGAGCGGCGGCTTCCTAGCCGCCGACGAAGAAGAAGATTGGGGAATCGTCTTTCTTGATCGAAATCGAGATTCTAAAAGTGTGATCAATCGCAAGATCGACATCCCCCTGTAGCGGCAATCTGTGACCGTCGCAAACTTGCTCCCGGAGAACAGCGATGCTCAAAGAACGTCGCTACAATCGCACCAGATCGACCAGAAACTGCCACGAAAGATAAATCATCCCCGCTTAGTGTCGTTCCGAGCGGAGGCGAGGAATCTCTCCGAGGCTAGTGGATGCACGCTCGGTTACTTGTGTGTCCCACCGTCGATTGCGAGGTCCCTCGCTCTGCTCGGGATGACAGATAAAAACTACAGCCGCACCAGATCGACCAAGAACTGGCACCAGAGATAAATCATCCCGCGCCAGGAATACTTTACGTCGCCCGCTGCGGTTTGTTTGAGAACCCCCTTGTGGATGTTGTGCGCGATCTGGTCGCGCAGATCGTTTTCCATTTCCGTTTGAATCCGCTCTTCGTCGAGCGGATCGATTGCGTCTGCGTCTACGCCGTTTCGGCGAAGAAACTCGCGATGACTTTGATAAAGCTGCCAGAACGATTGATCCGCCCGCTGACGATTAGTACGGAACTGGGGCGTGAGTTTTAAACCATAAGAGAGTGGATAGTTCCACGTCGTCCAAACCGTGCCGCCCTTCGCGCGCGATGAAATTCGCAGATAGTAAAACGAGAGATCATGCTGTTCGTTCAGGCAGATGGCCGCCTGCGCTCGATCCCCTTCCTTGTAAAACAATCGAAAAAACTGGCGGTAATCCTCCCAGTCCCAGCCTGCGTCGCCCACATGGACAAAACCTTCCTCCTCGATCTCACGCGTGATCTCGCTCAGCGCAGGGAAGGTGTCCGAAGATGGGGGACTTTTCGGCCGAAGCTGTTTTTCTTTCGGTAGCCGAAGCGCGCGAATTCGGGTGAGAATCTCCAGCCATGGTAGAAAGAGCCAGCTCACCGCGGCGGTCAAACCGAGCACCCAACTTCCGGTAATGAAGTAAATGGCAAGAAAACTGGCAACGAGAATACCAAGTGCTCCCGCTTTCTGTGAGTACGAGTTTTGAAAACTGCGCAAACCGACGCTGAGCAGCGCCACGCCGAGCGTTAGAAAAAGGGGAAACAGCATTAGGGATTGATTTGATGCTCGTTCAGAAATTTTTCAAGCTGATCGGTATCGAAATTGGCCAGCACCCTGTCCCCCGCCACAAATGTCGGGACATAAGTCTGATCAGAAAGCTTTTTCATCTCTTCGTATGCCTGTCGATCTTTGCCGACATCAACGATATTGAACCGGTAACCTTTCTCGCTGAGATACTCCTTAGCGTCAATGCACCATGAGCACCATTCGCGACTGTAAAGCTTTAATTCCACGATTGCTGCGGGAATAAACAGGAGCCGAGTGCGCCGTCAACAAAAGCAGAGCATCACGTCGATGATGCCCGGTGGATCGGCCGCTGCGTCGGGCGATGTCAGTTAGTCTCTGCTTCGCCGAGATTCTTTTAGCATCCAACACGCACTGCCCGAATCCACCCGCTTCGCACGATAAGTTGCAATCAGTACGACTTTGCCCAGACGACGCGCCGTGCGCTCGGCTCGCCCGTGAAAATGCAGCTGCCCGGCTCAGAGGGATCATCGAGTGGAATCACTCGAATCGTGACTTTAAGATCATTCTTGATTTGTTCTTCGACTTCGCGTGAGCCGTTCCAGTGGGTGAGGGCGAAGCCGCCATGAATTTCGGGTTTCGCCGTATTTTTCGGAGTGAAGAAATCGTAGAATTCTCCTCTCGAATTGATAGTGCGCGTGTGTTCGTCGCGGAATTTCTTCGCGCGTTCGAAAAGATTTTGCTGAATCGAGGCAAGAATCTCGGGCGCGTGCGAAATCAATTCCTGTATCGCCATCAACTCTTTTGCCTTAACCGGCCGGTCGCGTCGACTGACTGCCACTTTACCGGATTCGAGATCACGCGGGCCAATTTCGACGCGCATAGGCACGCCTTTTTTGATCCACTCCCAATTCTTCACACCGCCGCCGAGATCGCGGCGATCCACTCCTATTTCGACTGGCGCATCGAGATATCGAAGCTCGCGCAATTGTTTCGCGAGTCTGTCACAAGCTTCGAGGACCAGGGCGCGCGTTTCTTCCTTTGGCGTGACCGGCAGGATCACGATCTGCGTTGGCGCGATCCCCGGCGGCAGCACCAATCCGTCATCGTCGCCGTGCGTCATCACTATCGTGCCGACAAGTCGCGTGGTCATCCCCCAGCTCGTGGTCCAACCGAACTCCTGTTGACCTTTGCGGTTCTGAAACTGAATGCCACTCGCACGCGCAAAATTTTGGCCGAGAAAATGCGACGTGCCAGCCTGGATCGCTTTCCGGTCCTGCGCCATCGCTTCGAGCGTCAAGGTTTGTACGGCACCAGGAAATCTTTCGCTCTCGGACTTCGCGCCGGTCAAAACAGGAGCGGCAAGATGATCGCGCACAAAGCGTTTATAAAGATCGAGAATTAATCTCGCTTCCGAGCGCGCCTCCGCTTCGGTTTCGTGAACAGTATGACCCTCCTGCCAAAGAAATTCGGTGGTGCGCAAAAAAAGGCGCGGCCGCATTTCCCAGCGAACAACGTTTGCCCACTGGTTGATCAGGATGGGAAGATCGCGATATGATTGCACCCACTTTGCGTAACTCGCGCCAATGATGGTTTCGGAAGTCGGCCTAACGACCAGCGGCTCGGTCAGCGCGCTCGCTGGCCGCAATTTTCCGTCCGCATCAGCCTCGAGCCGACTGTGGGTAACGACGGCGCATTCCTTTGCGAAGCCTTCGACGTGCTCCGCTTCCTTCGCGAAATAACTCAGCGGAATGAAAAGCGGGAAGTAAGCGTTGCGATGTCCGGTCGCGCGAAACATCGCATCAAGCTGCCGCTGCATGTTCTCCCAAATACCGTAGCCCCACGGACGGATCACCATGCAACCGCGCACATCCGAGGGCTCGGCCAGCTCCGCCGCGCGAATGACTTGCTGATACCATTCAGGAAAATCTTCGTCGCGCCGCGGCGTGATCGCGGTTTTCGTGGAAGTGTCTCCGAATTTTGCCATGCGAGGAGCGGAACAATTAAACTGGCGCAATGCAAATGACCAGTAGCCATTTGGGCATAACGCGGCGTTTCAATAAATCCCTATCTGGAAGTGTTGCTAGATGACCGCCTTGGCCGCCCTTCAGTATAGCCGCTGGCGAAATTAATCGTGCAAACGCTGCCATAAAGCGCGTGCGGTCCCATACGCTGCACCGGCGTAGTTAAAGTTGGGATTGAAAATGTTTTTGCGATGTGGCCGTCCTGGGCGCCCATCGTCGATGATGAGCGTAAGAACGATCGCGCGCGCAGTCGTTTTCCCGTTAGCAATGTTTTCACCCCAGAGTCCCGCCCAAATTCCGTAACGGCTAAGGCGTTCCGCAGGACTACTCCGGTCGCTGACGTTGTGTCCTCTGAGCCCGCCAGCCTGATCGGCGCAATGATCGGCCGCGACGCAAAACAAGGCGAGACAAAGGAAGGTCTCGAGCGAAAATTTGACACTCCGTGGCATGGCCCGTAGTTTTCGTGCCTTTTCCGCCCGTATGAAAACCTTTTCTGCCAAAGCCACCGAAGTTCCCCGTAAATGGTGGGTGATCGACGCCAAGGACCAGGTGCTGGGCCAGGTCGCGGTAAAAGCCGCCAAGTTATTGCGTGGCAAAGAAAAGGCGATTTTCACGCCCCACGTCGATACGGGTGATTTTGTTGTCGTGATAAACGCTGAGAAAGTGCGACTCACCGGAAAAAAAGAAGGCCAGAAGAGTTACACGAGTTTTTCAGGATACGTTGGCGGCCACAAATCAGAGAATGTCCGGGCGCGTCGTGCTCGGCACCCGGAATTGCTGATCGAGCGGGCTGTGCGTGGAATGATTCCGCACAATCGGCTCGGTCGCAGCGTTTACCGAAAGTTGAAAGTTTATTGCGGGGATTCTCATCCGCATGCTGCCCAACAGCCGCAGGTGGTCAAACTCGCCTAGAAGTAATCTTATGCCTGAAACCCAGGAATTCGTCGCCACAGGTCGCCGCAAAACGTCGGTCGCGCGCATTCGCATGACGCCGGGCAGTGGAAAGATCGATATTAATGGTCGCAGCTTTGACGATTATTTTCCGACAACGTCATTGCAGAACGCGGTCCTGCAACCGCTCCAAACAGCAAAGATGGTGAATGTCTACGACCTGTCGATCAATGCGAGCGGCGGTGGCGCGACCGGACAGGCCGGCGCCGTGCAACTCGGCATTGCTCGCGCCCTTCTTCAAGTGGACGGTAATTTGCGTAGCACGTTGAAGATCGAAGGTATGCTCCGCCGAGACCCGCGCATGAAGGAGCGAAAGAAATCGGGGCAACCCGGCGCACGGAAACGTTTCCAGTTCTCGAAACGATAATATCGGGCATGGGCTGAAAAGCGTGCCCGATTTATTTTGGCGTCGGGGCGGCTTTCGGAACAACCGATCCCGCTGGCATTGGAGCTGGCGCTGCCAAAAATGGCGGGACTGACGGCGTAGCGATCGCCTCCGACGGGCCACTCGGCTTCAGCAAGCGCAATTCCTGCATCGCCTCGCCAGCCCAAAAGCTTGCCCGGTGCTGCGTCAGGATTGTCTCGCAGATACGGCGCGCGTCGTCCATTCGGTTTTTTGTCTTCAGAATGTACACTTGCGAAAGCAGTGCCAGCGGCGCATTAAAACTGTTCGGGTAAGTCGATGCGATTTGTTCGTACATCGATAATGCTTCGTCGCTCTTCCCCATTGATTCCAGATTGGCTGCCATCGCCATTCGCGCCGTGCTCACGAACTCGTGGCTCGGATTCTTCGTAATGAAGACCTGAAGATTCGCGGTCGCTTCTGAGAACTTCTTCTCACCACGCTCCGCTTCAGCGAGCAAAAGATAAGCGTCGGCCCCTGCCGACGTGTTCGGGTAACGGGCAATCACCTGCTGATAGTCCTGTGGGCTCTTTGCGCTCGCTAATAAGGCCGATGCCGTTGCAGCCTGACGATCGGAATAAAAACGGTAACCTGTAAAGCCGATAACGGCGAGCACGACGATAATGAGCGCCGCGATAATCTCAGTTTTGAAGCGTTCCCAAAACACGCGTGTTTCAAGCGCTGCGTCGCGGGAAGGAGGCGGAGCCGTCGGCATAACTCGATATTAATGTGCTGCTCTCGCTGATCTAAACCGCGCGAGCTTGGTCTTATGCCACGCGAAACTTTCTCGCGCAAGCGCTGTAAAGAGGCCGGCAAACCATCAACTCTGTCAGGCCCGAGTGGAAGTGAAAACCATGTAAAGAATGATCGCTACGGCGGTCGCGACCACGGTTATGCTAACCGACACGACCATGCCCCGGTCCGCTTTGATTCTCCCCGTCTCAATTGCACGGTTGACGATGTGATACCGCCACCCAGCAAGGGCCGTCAGCAACCCGCCGAGACCGATCATAATTTCTCCTAGCGGCAGGGATAAGCCGGTCGATTTTAGTTGAATCCGCGGATTGACGTTCGAGGCCAAATCTTGGATCCAAAGCCCAAATCGCGCGACGACAAATCCCAAGCCCATTACCGCGATGCTGGTCCGCACCCACGCGAGGAAGGTGCGCTCGTTGGCAAGGAGCTCGGTCTCGAATTTACCCTCTGTCAAAGGATGTTTGTCGAGTCGATTATTCATGGCGGTCCGTAGAGCTCATGCCAATTAGCTCCCGCTTGTCGCGATCGGGTACCTAAATCCTTCCATGAACGTAACGGATATCGCCTGCTGCTTGGATTTACTCCTGTCGTCAAAATAGGCATGCGCGCGACAGACTTTCTTCCAGCGATACAGTCTTATCTATGAATGCATTCTGGAACTCTTTTGACACTTTGCTTGGTCTGGGCGCGGAACCCAAAGATTTGACGTTCGTTCAAATCTCTCTGCGCGGAATAATTGTCTTTCTCGCGACATTAGTCATGGTCCGACTCGGCCATAAGCGCTCGCTCGCGCACAAAACCCCGTTCGACGCCGTCCTGTTGGTCATTCTCGCCTCGGTGCTTTCACGGGCGATCAACGGTTCGGCGGCTTTCTTCGCCACCCTCGGCGGAGGCGTCGTCTTGGTCGTGCTACACCGGGCGTTCGCCCACTTGGCGTACTATTCTCATCGATTTGGAATCTTGGTCAAAGGCGCACCGGACACCATCGTGCGTGACGGTGAATGCGACCTTCCCATGATGCGGCGCAACCATGTCTCGATGCACGATCTGGAGGAGGACATGCGTCTCGATGCGCACATTGATGACCTATCGAAAGTTCGACTCGCCCGCATCGAACGAAGCGGCGACATAAGCTTTATCAAGAAAGAACGATAAAATCCAGGCACCGCCGCGAGGAATTTTATTCCCGGTCGTAGCGCGGTTGCGGCTTACGCGCTAGTTTTTGTACGTGCAACCCCACGACAAGCTCTTCATTCCCGGGCCAGTCGAGGTTTCGCAGAAAACCTGGGCTGCGTTTTCCCGCCCGATGATTGGACATCGCGGCGAAGATTTTAAGAATCTTTACCGCGCAGTTCATCCAAAGCTTCAGACTCTGTTCGGAACAAAGCAGCCCGTGTTTCTTTCCACCTCTTCGGCGTGGGGCGTGATGGAAGCTTCAATCAGGAATCTTGTTGATCGCGGGGTGCTTTGTTGCATGTGCGGCGCGTTCTCTGATAAATGGTTTGACGTCGCGAAACGTTGCGGCAAGAACACCGAGCCTCTGCAAGTCGATTGGGGAAAACATATCGATCAGAAAGCGGTCGATCGACAATTAGCGACCGGAAAATTCGATACCGTCACGTTGATCCACAACGAGACCTCAACCGGAGTGATGAATCCACTCGGCGAAATCTGTTGTCTTCTCGCGAAATATCCCGACGTAGCGCTCGTCGTCGATACCGTCTCGTCATTTTCCGGGGTGAACATTGAAATGGATGCGCTGGGCATTGACGTGATGCTCACGGGCGCGCAAAAAGCGCTCGCGCTTCCACCCGGCTTTTCGTTGTTTTCCGTCTCGGAAAAAGCATTCGCCCGCGCCGAAAAAATTCCGCAGCGCGGATTTTATTTTGATTTTCTCGAATTCAAGAAACAGCAGGGGCAGTGGATGACGCCAAGCACACCGAGCATTGCGCACATTCACGCGCTCCAATCAAAGCTCGAGGAAATTTTCCAGGAAGGTCTCGAAGCGCGCTTTGACCGGCATGCACGCACCAACGCGCTCGTGCACGATTGGGTTCGCCGCGCTGGCTTCGATTTCTTCGCCGAGGAAGGGTTCCGCTCGAAAACGCTCACCTGCGTGAAGAACAATCGAGACATCGACGTGTCAAAACTCACCCGTGATTTGCGGTCCAAACATCATCTCGTTATTGACCCCGGCTACGGCAAGATCCAAGGGAAGACCTTTCGCCTTTCCAATATGGGCGACGAAACCGAAGAAACTGTTTCGCACCTGCTCGCCTGTCTTGACGACGTTCTGTAGTTTGTCTCGGCCACCTCGCAGCGTAGCGTCGCGCCAGCACGCTTAGTCCTCTCCCTTTATGCCAGCGATCGAAGCTTCTGAGCTGACCAAGGTTTATCGTACCTACCGGAAGGAGCGCGGTCTCTGGGGCTCAATCAAAGGCCTGATCAAACGTCGGTACGATGAGACGCGAGCCGCCGACCACGTCTCCTTCCAAATTGAGGAAGGAGAGTTCGTCGGCTTTCTCGGTCCCAATGGCGCGGGCAAAACCACCGTGCTCAAGATGCTCTCCGGCTTGTTGAACCCGACGTCAGGTGATGCGCGCGTGCTTGGGTTCGTTCCGTGGGAACGGCGCAACGAAATGAAACGGCAGTTCAGCCTGCTCATGGGACAAAAGAATGCGCTCTGGTGGGACCTGCCCGCACAGGAATCGCTCGAACTCAACCGCGCCATCTACGGGATCGATCGCGGACGATTCAAAAAGGTCGTCGATGGATTATCCGAACTTCTCGAAGTGCAGGACAAGATGAATGTAATGGTGCGCGAACTCTCGTTAGGCGAACGAATGAAGATGGAGCTGATCTCCGCGCTGATTCACGAACCGCGCGTCCTTTTTCTGGACGAACCGACTATCGGCCTGGATGTGGTAAGTCAAAAACGTGTCCGCGAGTTTCTTCGTATTTACAACGAGGAACATCGCATCGTCACGCTGCTGACGAGCCATTACATGCAGGATATCGAAGAACTTTGTCATCGCGTCCTGGTGATCGATCACGGCAAAATTTTCTTCGACGGTCCGCTTGCCCAGATCATCGATCGATTTTCCGGATACAAAATTCTGAGTCTCACTTTCGAAAAAGAAGCGACACGCGACCTTTCGGCCTTCGGCGAAGTAACCGAACAAACACCTGTTTCCGTGCAACTGAAGGTCCCGCGCGCAAGAGTCACCGAAACGTGCCGGAAATTGCTCGAGGCCTGTGACGTCAGCGACATCAACGTCCAGGAAGTGCCGGTCGAAGAAGTGATCCGCCAACTCTTCGGCGAGCGGCGCGAGGATCATCGCGCCGCCAGTCTCGCCAGCGCACAAGCCGCGCAAGCGACCTAGCCAGCTTTTCACTGAATAACTGCTGCGAAGCTTGGCAGGATGCTTTTCTCCATCGCTTCCGCGAATGTAAGATATCGCGGGATCCAGCCAAGACGACGCAGTTTCGCGTTGCTCACGCGCTTATTGCTCGCGCCGCGCTTGGGTTGCGCCTTTGGTTTTCCGAAAGGCGGAATCGGCCGATTCAATCTCTTTGCCAACCAGCGATAGCATTCGCTTTGCAAAATCGGTTGATCGTCGACTACGTTGTAAATCTCATGCCCCGGCGATGGTCGATCCAGCAAAAGAAAAAGCGCGGCCGCGATATCATCTCGATGGACCTGGTTAAGAAAGCGATCGTTTTTTGGATCAAGAATCGCTGTGCCCGACAGAAAATTGGTCAGCAGCGCCGAGCGTCCTGGCCCGTAGATACCGGCAAGCCGCGCTACGATGCCGTCATGGGCCAGCACGAGCTTTTCGGTCTGCAGCAGTACCCGAGCCGTCTCGTGCGCCGGTTTGGTCTCGCTCTCCTCAGTGACCCACAAACCGTCACGTTGCGCGTAAACGCTGGTGCTGCTTGTAAAAAGCATTGTCGAACCGACGAATCGATCGAGAAGATTGCATGCGCTGTTCAAGTAAATCTGGCGATAGGCATCCGCGTCTCCGCCGCCCGAGCTAGCGCAATGGATTACCGCATCGAACATGCTGGCGCGTGCAGCGATCTGCGCCTGGTCTGTGATATCAATCGCGTAAACAGGATACGGCTTAGTAGATAGTAGGCTCTCTGCGGATTCCGCGGAATGTGTCCAGCCTTCTACAGCCCAGCCGGCGGCATGGAACAAATCCGCGGTTGCTTGCCCGACATACCCACATCCGGCGATCAAGATTCGCGGCATGATTGTCGATTTTCACGCTGTTGCGGCCGCAATTTCAATTTCTTCAAAGATGTTTTTCTGAATTGCCCGGACTTGTTTGAGACGAATCAATTCCAAAAGCGCGAGAAACGTTACAACCACTTCGACGCGCGATGCGACGGCCCCAAACAAATCGGAGAAACGGATGGGAACACCAACTGCGACCCGTTGCAAAATCGTATCGATCTTTTCCGAGACGCTAAAACGTTCGCCGAAGATCTCCTGTACGTCCTGTCGCGCTTCCACCCGTTTGATCACTGCCTGGAACGCATTGATTAGCTGAAAAATTCCAACCTCTCCAAGGCGAAGCTGTCCCTCCAACGGCGGAGCTGAACCTCCTTCGCGCGCGAAAATCCGCTCTTGTTCTAGTTCGCGCAGATGCAATTGCGCAGCCGCCTCCTTGAATTTCTTGTACTCGATCAGCTGCCGGATTAGATCCCACCGAGGATCGTCTTCCTCCGCGTCTTCCTCGGGCGGCTGTTGACTAGTGGGCAGTAAGCTGCGGCTGCCATCACGATGAATTCGCCGGCAAGTTCAATATTCAGCTCTTTGAACGCCTGAAGATATTCGAGGTACTGGCGAGTGATGCGCTCGAGCGAAATGTCGTAGATATCGATTTCGTCCTGTTTGATCAGGTAAAGCAGGAGATCGAGCGGCCCCTCGAAGACGTCGAGCTTGACCTTGTAATCGGTTTCCATGCGTCGCCCGCGACTTTAGGCAAGCGAACGCGCAAAGTAAACGGCGGGACGAACGGGCGGTGCCTGCCGAGCTTGCGAAAAGGCGCCCAGAATTAAACGAGAACTTTCCGGTGGATCCAAACGCTGTTCACGAGCCCGAGTCCAAACATGATCATTAGCACAAACGAGCCGCTGTAACTGATTAATGGCAGGGGAACACCGGTGATTGGCAACATCGCGATCGTCATCCCCATGTTTTGGAAGATATGTGTGAAGATGAGCGTGGTGATTCCAATAACCAGAAGCAGGCCTAACTGATCGCCTGCAAAAAATGCGACGAACAGACATGTCAGGAGAAGCACGACGAAGGCGCCAATGAGAAACATTCCTCCGACAAATCCCCATTGTTCGCCGATCGCGGAGAAAATGTAATCGTTGTGTATGGCGGTTGCAGGCAGAAAGCCGAGTTCGATCTGGGTGTTTGGCGCCTTAAATCCTTTTCCCGACCAACCACCCGAACCGATGGCAATGAGCGATTGATTAATGGCCCACGCGGATCCCTGTTTGTCGATGTCGGGATGTGTAAAGGCAGTGATCCGTTGTTGCTGATACGGCTTTAGACCGAAATTGATCGCGATTGGGATGAATGCAATCCCGATGAGAATAATGCAAATCAAATAACGCAGCGGAAGACCGCCGACGAACAGCAGCGCCAGGAGCACCGGTATCCAAATGATCACTTCGCCAAGATCCGGTTGCATCAAGATGAGGAGGCAGGGCGCTGCAGCAACTGCTCCGCAGAGTAGCAACCGCAGCATGGGATGCATGTCGCGAAATTGCGTTAAGAATAGCGCCAAGACCATGATCCCAGCGATAACCGCAAGTTGCGCAGGTTGAAAATTGAGCGGCCCTAAATGCAGCCAACTGCGCGCGCCATAAACTTTTGTGCCCATAAACTTGGTCAGGATCAAAAAGACAATGCCAGCCAGATACATCGGCAAGGCGCCCCAACGGACCCAGCGATAGTCAATCAGACTCGTGATCATGAACGCGAAAACGCCGACCGCGACCCAGTTTGCCTGCTTTCGCCAGAAATCTGCTGCGTAGGAATCTGTGCGCGTGGAAGTCGCGCTGTAGATCGCCACTACACCAAAGATGGCAAGCGCGAGCATGGCGACAAGCAGAAGCCAATTTTGGCCGAATAACTTTCTAAGAAAAGGCGTCATGCTCTTCGATCTCTCCTAAAATTTCTGGTCTATTCGCAGGGAGTGAGAAGGATTATATCCAAGTTGCAGTTTTCGCAAAGCTTCGCCTGGCCTTGCAAAGAAAGAGGCGTCGCAGGATCAAAGGCAAAAACTTCCCTCGCAAATACCAGAGGAGGTGGAGATTACATCGTTCCTGGCCCTAAAGCGCCAGGCGGTTGACATAAGCACTTGGAGTTCAGTGACTTGCCATTTTTCCCAGCAAACACTAGCGCTTTGCTTGCCACCCGATTTAAAGCCCACTAAAGTAGTCTCCACTTTCTTCATTTTCGGGGGACACGTGAATGGCCGGGAAGAAAAAAGCAAAAACAAAACGAAAACTGGCACACCCAAAACTGCCGATGCAGGGGCAGTTGAATCTGCGTCAGGAGGGAACGCATTTCGATCTGCGCCCCATCTTTGACGATTTGAACAGACGATATTTTCGCGGACGCCTTCGCGATTACAAAGTCATATGGGGCCGTCGGCGAAAACGTCGTCCGAGAGAATATTTCATCTTCGGCACGATCCAGGAGGAAGATCGCGTCATTCGAATCAATCCTGCGCTCGATCAACCTTTTGTGCCTCTTTGGTTTCTACGGTACGTGCTGTATCACGAGATGCTTCATTCTGCAGTGCCAGATGAGACGCTGCCGGAAGGTCGCCGACGAGTTCACACAGAAGAATTCACCCGACGAGAGCGCGAATTTCCAAGCTATCGCCGCGCGCGACGCTGGGAAGAAGAGAATCTGTCGCGTTTTTTGCGTTAGACTGCGCCTCAGCGCGTTTCAGTAACCGGCGATCGGAACGGCCTTTCAGACGGCGAGGGCGTCGTCGCTACGTTCTTTTTGATCAGGTACCAAAGCGTTGTCGCGAGCAGGAGGGAGATCAACTTCGCGCGCCAGTTTTTCAGGATGAGTCTCTTCATAATTGCTGTGCAATAAAATTTCCGCGATGCGTTGACGAAATGTTTCCGGAGTGAAATTGCGCTCGATTCGCCGACGGTGACAAATGGAAATACCGCCAGTCTCTTCCGAGACAACCACAGCTATCGCGTCCGATTCCTCTGTGATTCCGAGGCCAGCGCGGTGCCGCAGTCCCAAACTGCGGTCCAGCGTCTCCCTCTGACTAACGGGGAAAATGCAGGCCGCGGCCGCAATTCGTCC